>Ga0073928_10001098_pt1 | contig 54038 bp, 48 predicted proteins | sample PaiPotPPA55metaG_FD_76969 | JGI IMG/M metagenome (GOLD analysis project Ga0073928, IMG submission 76969) | Iron sulfur acid spring bacterial and archeal communities from Banff, Canada, to study Microbial Dark Matter (Phase II) - Paint Pots PPA... ... | reverse complement strand
TGCGGAATGGGTGGCCGTCCCCGCGCGAAGCGCGTACCTGCTCCCGGCTGGCATGACGTTCGAAGACGGCGCCGCCATTCCCGTGAACTACCTCACCGCGCACCACTCGATGTTCACGATGGGGAATCTGCAGCCGGGCGACCGCATCCTGATTCACGGCGCCGCGGGAGGAGTAGGGATCGCGGCCGTTCAACTGGCGCGCGCGCGGGGGCTGGTGATTTTCGGAACCGCTGGACCTTCGAAGCAGGAGTACCTGAGAAAAATCGGCGTGGATCACGCGATCGACTACGAGAAGAGCGATTTCGTCGCGGTGGTGCACAAGTTCGCGGCGGACGGGATCGAGATGGTGATGGATCCCATCGGCGGAAAATCCTTCGCGCGTAGCGCACAATGCCTCGGACCGATGGGGCGCCTGGTCGTTTACGGCTTTTCGGCCGCAGCTGGGCCCGACGGCAAGAAACACTTGTTGCGCGCGGGCAAAGCGCTGCTTGAAATGCCGCGTTTTCACCCGCTCAAGCTGATGAGCCGCAATATCGCCGTAATTGGGGTGAGCCTGGGAGGCTTGCAATCGCGCGGGGCTGTGCTGAGAGGCGAGCTTGACGAAATTTTCCGGATGTACGCAGCAGGGAAAATCAAGCCCGTGATCGGCAAAACGTTTCCGCTCACCGAAGCTGCCGCTGCGCACCGCTACATTCACGAACGGAAGAACATCGGGAAAGTGATTTTGGCTGTGAAGTAACGGCTCGCGCGTGCGGCGTTTGATCTTTCGTTCATTTTGACGCGGGCGCGGCGTCCGGCTTTGCGAAGAGCGACTCGTCGGCCGGCGGGTTCACTTTCACGTCCTCATAGCTCGATTCCATGAATTTCTTTCCGTCGCGATACGTGACGGTGGCAAAAGCGAACTGGCGCCCATCCACCGCGCGGTAGTCGCTCCAGTGCTGCTCATTCTCGACGGGGCCCTGCTGGCCTGTGGATTGGAAGCGGGCAGCGGCGAGAAGGTGCGTCGCGGGATCGAAGAACAGTTTCGCGCTGCCGAAGGGCGCCTGGACCGCAACACCGAGCGTCTTCTTGCCGTCGATATCGGTTTCGCCGATCGCTTGCCCGGTGATTTTTCCCGCCAGCACCTGCTGATAGAGTCCCCAACCGCCGCCAAACAATGCGATGCCGCGCTCAAACTCGCCGATGACTTTGGTTACATCGTGGGCCTGCGAACCCATGACGATCCAGGCACTCTTACCGTCGCATATTTGTTTGATGGCCTGGCCACCGTAGGAAACGTCACCGTGCGAATGATCGGGATAGGCCACGGTCCACTTGACGATGACCGGCACGTCGCCGTTTCCCACTTGCTTTCCGTTTTCCGTCATCGCAACAGTTTTCACCGAAGCCAGCGCGTCGCCTCCAGCCGCGCTGGCAGCCGAGTTCAGGATCTGTTTGCCTTGCTCCAGCGATTCCGGGGTCGCCTCGGCCACCGCGGCCTTGGGTTTTCGCAAATCGGGGGCCAGCACATCCACCTGATCAAACGGAATTTCGTCGTATTTGGCATCCGGGAATGCCTTCTTGAGCGCGTCCCGAAAAGCTGAGATGTTACCTGCCAGCACGATGTCGAGGTCGGTCGTCGCGAGGTACTTCTTGGCCATCGCATTCGCCTGATCGAGAGAGACGCCGCGAATCTTGTCCGGATAAGTCCGGTTGTAATCCGGCGGGAGACCGTACGCCGCTGCCGTAAGCACGCGTCCCGACACCTGCTCGGCCGTTTCCGACTGAATCGGGTAGACGCCGGCCAGGTAATCACGGGCAAATTTCAATTGCTCCGGAGTGGTTCCTCCCGAGGACATTCGGGAGAGCAAGTCGACGACGAGCTTCGTGGCTTCCACGGTCTTGTCTGTGCGCGTGAACGTGCCCACGAGGAACGCTCCCGAATAGCGCTGCGGGCTGAATTGCGAATAGGCTCCGTAAGTGAGCCCTTTCTTCACGCGCACCTCGGTATTGAGCAGGCTGTTATATCCGCCGCCGAAGATTCGATTCGTTACTTCCACGGGGATGTAGTCCGGATCGTTGCGGCGGATTCCCAGCTTGCCAACGCGAATCTGGGTTTGCACGGCGTCAGGCTTGTCAATCAGCCAAATGTGCTGGCCCGAAAGCATCGAGGGAGACGCCGGCACCGCGGCGGCAATATCCTGTTTTTGCCAGCCGCCGAAATACTTTTCCGCCGCGCCGAAAGCCTCTTCGGGCGTGACATCTCCCGCAAACGCGAGCAGAGACTGATTCGGCGCGTAATTCGCGTCGTGAAATTTCGCCAAGTCGTCGCGATTCAGTTTCTTGGCGGTCTCGGGCGTGCCGTCGCCGGGCAAGCCATAGGGCGAGCCGCCGTAGACGACGCGCGAGAAAACCACCGAGGCAAGGTAGTCGGGATCCGAATACTGCACGGTCAAATTCGAGAGAAGCTGCTGGCGCTGGCGCTCGAGCTCATCCGGGCTGAACGCCGGATGCAGAACCACGTCGGACATCAGGTCAAGGCCGAGATTCAAATCCTTCTTCACCACGTCGAGCGTCACCGTTGTCGCATCCTTGCCCGACGCGGCGTTGAGCGAGCCGCCGACAAAATCGATCGCCTCGGCGATATCTTTCGCGGACCGCTTCCCCGTTCCCTGGTTCAAAAGATTCGCCGTCATCGCCGCAACGCCAGGCTCGCCGGACGGATCCTTGCTGCTTCCGGCAGACATGATCAAAAGCCGCGCCGCCACGGCCGGTTCGCTGTGGTCGGTGACGACGAAAACGCGCAGGCCGTTCGGCAGAGTCTTCTCGGCGGCATTCGGGAACTGGAAAGGCCTTGGCGGACCAGCCTGCGGCATTTCCGGAACAAGCTTCACGCCCGGAGGAACCAGTCCAGTGCCATTCTTCTTTTCGTCTTGCGTGGCGCTCCCTTGAGCGGTTGCGGCGCCAGACTGCTGGGCAAATGCCGGAAAAAGAGGGAAAGCTGCAATACAAGCAGCCGCTAAAACCAAACTCAACGCGTGAACTGTGCGCTTCTTCATGACTGTTTCGTCGCTCCTGAAATCTGCTCTTGTTATTGCGCGGGCGATGCAGGCGTAATGAACAAGACAGTAGCGTGCTGCGGAACGAAGTACTCCTTCGCAACGCGCTGGATGTCCGCCGGCGTCAGTTTCAAGTAATGGTCAAGTTCGATGTTGACCAGGTCGGGATTCTTGCCGATCACGGCCGCGTTTTCGAGTGCGACGGCCTTTTCTTCATCCGTGTCTCGGCCCAGAATGAATCCCGCTATTTCCTGATTCTCGGCTTTTTCGAACTCTTTCGTATCGACAGGCTGCGATTTCAACGTATCGAGCACGCCGACAACCGCCTTTTCTCCCTCATCTCCGGTATGCCCCTGATTCATGATCGCAAAAGCCCAAAAGAGGTTCGGGTCCTCGGTAAAGTTGCCGAAGCCGGCCGCCTGAACGGCGATCTGGCTCTTGTAAACGAGCGCCTGATAGAGCCTGCTGCTTTCGCCTCCCGCTAATATATTGGAAGCGAGATCCAGCGGGTAGGCGTCCGGGGCATACCGCGCGGGCATTTTGTAGCCGATAACCACCGCGGGAAGCGGCGTATTCGAATACGACTTCTTTACCATGCGCTCTTCCGTTTGCGGCGGTTCGGGCGTGTCGCGTCGCGGGATCGGTTGGGCGGAAGCAGGAATGCCCTCGAAGTATTTCTTTGCCCAGGCGAGAGCCTGATCGGAGTTGAAATCCCCGACGACGACAAGCGTGGCGTTGTTCGGCTTGTAGTAGGTGTCGTGGAAAGTCCGAACGTCCTCCACGGTCGCATTGTCTAAATCCGCGATGCTTCCGATGGGCGTGTGATGATAGCCGTGCACGCTGAACGCGGCGGCCCGAAGGTCTTCTTCGATCGTGCCATACGGCTGATTGTCCACGCGGACGCGCCGTTCTTCCTCCACCACCTGGCGCTCAGACTTGAAATTGGCCTCGTCCACATTCAGGCTGCCCATGCGGTCCGCTTCGAGCCATAGGGCCGTTTCGAGGTACTGACTCGGGAAGGTCTCGAAGAAATCGGTCGAGTCGTCGTTCGTTTCGGCGTTGTCGAAGCCGCCGACGGCTTCGACCATCCGCGAATGTTCGTCGGGGCCCACGTGGGCGGAGCCTTTGAACATCAAATGCTCGAACATGTGCGCGAACCCGGTTCTGCCCGGACGCTCGTCCTTCGAGCCGACGTGATACCAAATCTGCAGATTGATCACAGGCACGGAGTGTTCTTCGAGGAAGATTACCTTCAGTCCGTTCGACAACGTGCGCGTCGTGAAATCCAATTTTGGCGGGCGAACTGCCGCACCGTTTTCTTGCGCGGGCGTCGCGATCGCCAAAGACGCCGCTAGGACGACAACCGCACCCATTCCAATACGCTTCTTCATCTTTCGATTGCTCCCGTTCAGGGGGATATACCGCGCGTGGAGCGCTGAGGCCCGGTTCAATCTTCAAGTATCCCGATGCCGCCCCCGGGTGTCAAATCGGCACTCGGAGCCAGCCGCCAACGCCGCGCCATAGCGTTGCAGTACTTTGTCGTTAGACGCATGCCACGGGAAAAAGATTGCCTACGCCCGCGCCTCAACGCACGTCACTTTAATTCGACGCGTGCAAACGCCTCGAGTGTTTTTTCCTCCGACGGGGGTTGGAGGACGTTGCGTGCAGCAAAATCCTCAGCTTGCGGATACTTCGTGCCTCGAATGCGCTCAGCAGCTTTCGCGAGATCGTAACGCGTGCGTCGAAGCTCAACGCTTGGTCCGAGTAAGAGCCAATAGGCGCCTGGTTCCCCAAAAGGCATTCCCACGCTTCCCGCGTTCAAAACTCGGATTGCTCCGATCATGCGGTCAAACTGCATGTGGGTATGGCCGCAGATGACCATCGAAACATCGAGTCCTTTGAAGATAGGTGAGAGGCGTTCTTCAGGGGTCAGGCGCGTAAATATCTCCGTGTCGTTTCGCGGCGTGGCATGGCAAAAAAGCACCTCGCCCAACCCGGAAATCTGTACGCGGAGCGTTTCAGACCATTTGGCCAGCAACTTTTCATCTTCGGCATGAAGCTGCTGCGCCGTCCAGCGGACAGGTTCGCGCCACTGTTCCGGCGCAGCACGGTACCACTCCGTTTCCGTGCCTCTCATCTGCGCGAGCACCTCGCGGTCGCCGTTGCCGTGGATAAACTGCACCGGAACATCGAGGCCGAGCAAACAGTCGATTGTTTCGCGCGGCATCGGGCCCGGAAGCACGTCGCCCCCCACCACTATTTGGTCTACTTTTTCTTGGCGAATATCTTCGAGGACCGCCTCGAGCGCGGGGAGGTTCGCGTGAATGTCATAGATCGCGGCGACTCGCATCACACCTGCCTATCCGTCGAGCGGAATGATTTTCGCATGCTTGACGCTTTCGCTCGCGATCAAGCAATACCCTCTTCGTTTCTCCACAAATCTTGTCACAATAATGTTGGGATTCACGCAAGGTTTCAAGAGTAGCAGGAGCGGGCGACGCGAGAATCCTGCGACTCTCGAAGAGACAATCGTGAGGCACCGATGAAAAGCATGATTGGGCTTCTGGTGGTGGCGCTCATCGCGGGTCTGATTTACAAGTTCTACTTCACCAGGATGCAAAACTCCGGCATGGGGTCGGCCACGCCCGCGCAGACAATCGACGTCGTGGGAGTAAAAAACGACCTGATCGGAATCGCGCAAGCCGAGCGCGCCTATCAAGCCGAGCACGGCTCGTACGCTTCGCTCGATGATCTGATCTCTAGCGGCGGCTTGACGATGAAAAAGACGGGTCGCAACGGCTACACCTACGACGTGGAAACATCCGCTTCAGGATTCCGCGCGGTCGCCCACTGCCCCGCCGCCACAAGCCCCGGCTGCCAGAACTACTCCGTCGACCAAACCATGGAAGTCGAGGTCACTCCGTAGCTAGAACACGTTGCAAAACCGAGTACGCCGCCCCGACTGACACGATCCCTGCGCACCGGCGCGCGTTTTGAACTCGTGCACATCGAAGCGAGTAATCAAAGTGCCGAGCTTGCGGAGTGTCTGATGCAAACGCGCGAAGCGCGTGATATGCGGTAGCCCACGGCGTGAGCCGTGGGAAAGCAATGATCACAATAATCTCTTAGCCCGCGTAGCGGGCGCAAGAGCATGCCTCATAGCTTCCACAACCTCCTGATTCACGCCGTGTTCAGCTCGAAAGACCGCGTCGCCTAAAACTTCGGCGGCATCCTCCGCCTGCCCCTTGCCCCTCGCGTGTTTCCGCAAGCGACGGAACATCGTCCGCCCTTTCTGCGTACCTTCCATTGAAATCGAGCTAGAAATCGGCCCCACAATTCCCGCACCGCGGGAAATCGAAAGAGGAGAAACACAATGGAACCAATCGGATTTGCCGCTGTGGTGATGAGCTTTTCAGTTCCGCTCGCGATCATCTACGCGTGGTATCGCGTTCGCAAGCTCCGCAGCGAGGAACGTCTCGCCGCGATTGCCAAAGGCGTTCCCGTGCCGATCGCCGACGAACTGCCGCCGCACTCACGTTCGCGCAAAGCGGCAATTTTGCTTACGGCCGGAGGGATCGGCTACACGCTGGCGTTCATGGCGCTTTCGCGATTTGAGCCCGACGCCTTGGAAGCGGCCGTCTTCGGGGTCATCCCGATTTCGATCGGCATAGGCTTTTTCATCGATGCGGTGATGGTGCGCCGCGATCTTCACCCGTCAACCTAATCCGTCAAAGTTGACGAGCGAGATGTTCCTGAGTCAGGGCGCGCGCTTCTGGTCGGCGACCGTGACGCCGGCTTCGGCGTAATCGGTGGGCGGAAGGTCGACGAATGTGACCTGAATATTTTCGCGCTTCGCGCGGCCGTCCTCGATCAGTGCCACCGTGATGCGCTCGGCGAGCTTGCGCTTCTGTTCCGGCGTGCGCCCTGCCACCCACGTTACCTGGACGTATGGCATTCGATCTCCTTGGAAGCGTCTCGATTCTAGCCCAGAAGACCCAGCTACGCCGCGCGCGGGGACTGCGCCGGCAATTTCTGGCCGCACTGGGGACAATTGGTCCAACTTGACTCCACCGCGCGGCCGCAGTTGGGGCAGGTCGGCTGCATGGTGGTGCCGCAGTGCGGGCAAAAAGCGAATCCAGGCTTCACCAACTTTCCACAGCCCGAACAAGGCTTCGGCAGCGGGTCGCGCAAAATGAAGTACAGGATCACTCCAATTCCGTACGGGATGAAAAACGCGAGAAGCGTCCACATCACGTACCGCATGCCGCGACGCTTCGCATCGCCGTAGACATACCCGATCAATGCGATCAACGGGATGACAAGGGCCAGCATTCCGTAGACAAATAGCGCCTGGCCCCAGCGAGGCCACTGTGCGAGATCACGATCATTGGGTATCACGAATAGGTACAATGGCGTCGTCAGGGCGAGGTAGATCGCCGCGCTGATAATCCATGCCGTCCTGGGGATGACTTTCAATTCCTGAGTGAAGCGGTTCATGCCAGTCTCCTTTCGCGCCGCTGACGCAGCGCGAGCAACACGGCCGCGGTTCCTCCCGCCAGCCAGACGAGCGTCGTAAATCCCGCAAAGGTGATCCAGGTCTGATTCAGGCGTGGATCGAGCAAGTCAAGCAAGCCTCCGGTGACCAGCCGGACGAGCGGCCAGCTCACGATGGTGAGCACCCACGCAAAAGTCACGACGAAAATCATCACCCCGCGCTGCCAGCGAGTTTCTGCCTCCTCGGCAAAACGCGCTTCAGCCAACGCTCTCGCTCTCTGGACAAGGCCTGCTGACGGCTGCGGAGTCGGCAGCCGCCGCAATTGGCCCGCGACCGATTGCCACGAATCCGCCTCCGCCGCGCAGGCGTCGCACGACCGGATATGCCCGGCCACGCGGTCTTCCTCGTCCGGTTCCAAAGCGCCCGCCGCGGCCAACGCCAGCAACGCTCGGATTTCGTCGTGTTCGCTCATTGCCAGTCCGTCCCGGGATAGCGAGTGTCGAGAGACTGCCGCATCTGCTCGAGTGACCTGCGCAGCCGCGATTTCACGGTGGAAAGCGGCGCGGACAGCACTTGCGCGATTTCCTCGATTTTCATTTCTTCCTCGAAGCGCAACGCCAGCACTTCCCGGTAGATCACCGGCAAGTCGGTGAGCGCAGCCGCAATCTGGCTTGCGCGCTCGCGCTCCAGAAAGCGGTCGAACGCGCCCGGTGTGTTCGACGGCAGCCTCTCGGCCCGCGTCTCAGCCGAGAAGTCATTCGGGCCCGGCTCATCCAGGCTCTCAGGCCGAATCCGGCGAAGATGATCGAAGGCCAGGTTGCGGGCCACGGTGAACAGCCACGCATCAAAATTCTTGCTGGGGTCGAAAGCTCGAATTTTTTCCACCACGCGCACCCACGTCTGTTGGAAAAGGTCCTCGGCTTCCGCCGGCTGCCGAACCAGTCTCAGCAGATACCGATACAAGCGATTCTGGTAGCGCGAAATCAGTTCCGAGAGCGCGTCTATGTCTCCCCGCCGAAGCCGGGCCACATCGCTGTCCACAACGGCCATGCGCCCCTCCCACGGTATCGCTGCGCTGCCTATCATATCTGTAATACGGGCGAGGCCCGGAAAAGGACGCAGTGGGCGAAGGACCCAGAGGGCGTCTCGCGCAGCGCCGGGCCACACGCAGGCGATATGTTAGAATAAGGGGACTGTGATGAAGGTTCTACAGGACCTCCTGGAGCTGCAAAGCGTTGATCTGCGGTTGAACGACGTTCGCGCGCGGCTCGCTGCAGTCCCGAAAAAAGTTGCCGAAGTGGATGCGCGAGTGACCGGCGCCAAGGCGGAGCTCGATCAAAGCAAGGCCTCGCAACTCGCCACCGTCAAAGATCGCAAGAGATACGAACTGGACGTCGAGCAATGGAAGGAACGAGTTCGCAAGTACAAGGACCAGACCTCCCAGATCAAGACCAACGAGGCCTACAAAGCTCTTCAACACGAAGTAGAAATGGCGGAAGCGGAAATAGCCAAGGCCGAAGACCGGCTCCTCGAACAAATGGTGGCTGCCGAAGAGTACGACCGCCGCGTGAAAGCCTCCGACAAATTGCTCAAGGAAGTGGAAATCGTCGCCGCCGGCCAGCGCGCAAAAATTGAAACCGAAAAAGCCCAAGCGGAACAAGAAATCGCCCAGTTGGACGCCGAGCGCAGCCGCGTGGTGGCCTTGATTTCCGAGAATTTGCTCGACCACTACGACCGCATCTCGAAAAAGCACCACCACATCGTACTGGCGGAAGTGCGCGACGAGAAGTGCTCCGCCTGCGGCATGCGCGTGCGGCCTCACGTCTTTCAAGAAATGCGGCGCATGGGTAGCGAAGAAATGTTCCACTGCGAGACCTGCACTCGAATCCTCTACTACGTCGAGCCTACCGCTGCCGCGGCCACCGCGGCGGCCACCAGGCAGCCGAACCCCGCAGCCAATGAAGCCTAGCATCGCGCCCGAAACGGAATTCCGCAGGCGCACCGAACGATGACTCGGCCCTCGGGTTCGCCCCCCGGCAGCGCTCGCCTGTTCTCGGAAACGCATGCTGCGGCGCCAGCCGGCGTTTACATTGCCAACGTCGACGGCGCGTCGCGCGGCAATCCCGGGCCTGCTTCCTACGCCGTGATTCTGCGCGATCCCAACGGAAAAGTGGTTTTGGAACTCGGGAAGAAATTCGGCCGGGATACGAACAACGTGGCTGAATACTACGCGCTGCTGGCCGCGCTTGACTACGCCGTGACCCACGGCGTCAAGGCGCTCCGCATTCGAAGCGATTCCGAACTGCTCGTCCGCCAGATGCAAGGGCGCTACAAAGTGAAAAGCGCCGATCTGAAGCCTCTGCACGAACGCGCCGCGAAGCTGTCGCGGCAGCTCGAATACTTCGTGATCGAACACGTGCCGCGCGAAATGAACCGCGATGCCGACGCGCTCGCGAATCTCGCGCTCGATAGCTCGGGCGCGCTAAGCGCCGAAACTCATACGGGTAGCCAAGTTCAGGGCGCTCCGGCCGTGGGTCCCAAGTCAGCGCAGTCCTCTACCGCTTCATCGCGAAGCATTCGCGCTCGTTTCTTGGGCGGCGTCTTCGTGCCCACCGATACCGTTACGTTGCCTGAAGGAACCGAAGTGATTCTCACCGTCCGCAAGCCATAGCTACCACAGCGCGTAGGGCTGCTGGTTCAAATCGAAGTACATCAGGTAGGGAAAATCCTCGGCGAAATCGTAGAAGGGGCGGAATTTCAGCCTCACCGGACGCCCATCGGGCCGCGCCACGCGAAACACGATGGGAGATCCGTCCGCCACAAGCCATTTGTTGAGATCGTCCTCGTTGTTGGGCAGCGTGAACGCGGGATCGTGATAGTTGTAATCGAGCGCCATCACTACGGGCCCTCGCACGATCGCCACTCGATTCGGATGTTGGTGATCCACCGCTGACATTCGCAAACGCAGCGGAATCCGAATATCCACTCGGTCTCCCGAATTCCACGCGCGATTCAGAACGCCCCACTCGCCCGGCTTGCACGCAATCCCGGCGTCGGTTCCATTCACTTTCACGGACATATCTTTCGACCACGCGGGCACTCGAAGCTTCAACGAGAAGTTCGCGCTTTGCTTCATAGCCAAAGCCAGCGTCACGGTTTCGGTTTCGGGATACCCCGTTTCCTGAACGAGTGTGACGTCGCCTTCGGGCCTGCTCCAGCTAACCTCTGAAGGCAGATACTGGCTGACGTACAGGCTCGAATCGTCTTTGTAGTAGATCAGGTTGTGGTAGTCGGCCATGTCCTGAAACAGCGTGCCCGAACAGCACGTATAGTTGTCCCAGTAGTCCACTTTCATGCCGCCGCTGGTTCGATAGTCGGAGTAATAAAAGTTTCTTCCGCCTGGCCGCAGAGCCAGCGCGGCACCCGCGCCGTTGTAAAGCAATCGCTCCACCCAGTCGCCGTATCGCGCTTCGCCGGTAAATTGCGTCAGGTAGCGCGACACTTTGAATGCGGCCCAAGACCCGCACATCGTTTCGAAAGTATCGGACCTGGTCTCGAGCGATTTGCCCAGGCTTCCGTCCGACGCCATGAATCGCTCGTTCGGTCCATACCCGCCCGTCGCAAAGCATTGCGTGTTCTGCATGAAATCGTAGAAATTTTTGACGATCTGCAAGTAACTGGGATCGCCGGTAACGGCATACGTCATCGCGGCGCTGCTGAACGTATTCACGTGGCTGTACGCGTGCACGCCCGATGCATCCATCGGCGATGAACTGTTCGCGAACTTGTTCCAGTAATCGTGATACAGCCAGACTTCGCCGAAATTCTTGAACTTCGGATTTCCCGTGAGCTCGTACGCTCGAAACTGATTCTCCGCCAGCGTGTACCACTCTTGCGGCATTCCGTAGTACAGCGTGTTGTGGCTCGGCACCACGATCATGTTCGTGTGCGCGAACGTTTTCGCCGCCCAATCGGTTATTTTCTCGAGCAGCGGAACCGCGTCGGGATGGTCGGCGTAAAGCTTCATGTCCACCAGTCCGCAGACCATCTTGTCGTAAGAATAGTGGTGCATGCGGCAGTCGCCGTCGGGCTTGATTGTTTTTGCCCATTCGGCAAGCAAGTAAGACGCTTTGTCGCGCAGCGCGGAGTCGCCCGTCGCTCGGTACATCCGGGCCATGCCGCTTAGCCATTGGCCGAAAACCGTCTGGCTATCCTTCGCGCACCATCCGCCCAGCGGTTTGCCCGGCGCAGGAAGACCCGCAGCGGCGCGGAACCCGCGCAGGATGTCGTCGTTCGAAACGTTCAGGTAATAGTCGCGCGCAGTCTGCACCTGCGTTCGCCACCGGCTGTCGCGCAATTTCACGCCCTGGTAGTCGAATGCTTGGATTCGTAACCGGGAGGAGGAATCGGACAGGCTCGCGGCAACAGCCCGCGCCGGAGACGCGAATCCAAGCGTGGCGGCGGCCTTCGAGGATTGGACCAGAATGCCCGCGGCGACGGGAACAGCCTTCAGGAAATCGCGGCGAGGAACCTTTCGCGATTTCGGCTCAAGAGAACTCATAGGGCCTCCTCACGCGACGGTGCAGTCAAGCAACGAAAATTGCGAGTCATGGTCGCGTGGTCAGCTTGACAGACGAGAGTATACATTATACGGTTCAGCCCGTCGCTCTTCTCGGCTCCTCTGCCCTGCGATGCCTGACCCTTCAGGAGGTCCCTATGCATAGTTTCGACGACCTTAAGCTCTCTCGCCGCTCCCTCCTCCTCTCCAGTTGCATTCTGCCGAGCCTCGGCTTGTTTCGCTTCTTGACCGGAGCTATCGATCCTGCCGCGGACTATCCCGCGAAGGCTGTCTCTCTAACGCAAGTGGACATCACGGACGATTTTTGGGCGCCACGCATGGAGGTGAATCGCAACGTCTCGATCTGGCACTGCTTCGACCGCATGAGGGAACACTCGGAAGATTTTGGCAGCCCGAGGCTGATCGAAGGCGCTGCCTACATGATCGCCAAGCGCCCCGACCCGAAGCTCGAGCAGTATTGCGATCAACTTATCGATGAACTCGTCGCCGGACTCAAGCCGCGAATGTCTGATCCCAACAAAGCAGTTCACGTCTCGGGACATTTTCTCGAAGGCGGCGTGGCCTACTATGCGGTTACCGGCAAACGCAAGATGCTCGACGCCGCGCTCGAAGACGCCAATGTCATCGACGCAAACTTCGGTCCGGGCAAGAAAACATACATCTCCGAACACGAAGGCCAAAAAATCGGATTGATCGCGCTCTACCGCCAAACAGGCGACGAGAAATATCGGAAGCTGGCTAAGTTCTTCCTCGATGAGCGCGGCAAAGAGGACTATCCCCGCAGCGGCGAATATCTGCGGGATCGCACGTACGCACAGGACCACGAACCCGTCGTGAAGCAGGACGCGGCCGTGGGTCACTGTGTTCGCGCCACGTATTTGTACATTCCCCTCACCGACATCGCAGCCCTTACAGGACGCGCCGAGTACGCCAGTGCCGGCGCCAAAATCTGGGAAGACGCCGTCTATCGAAAGACTTACTTGACCGGCAGCATCGGCGCCATCCGGTTCCACGAACAGTACGGAGCCGCGTACGAATTGCCGAACCTGAGCGCCTGGAACGAGACCTGCGCGTCTTACGGAAACGTGGTTTGGAATCACCGCATGTTCCTGCTGCACCGGGACGCGAAGTACATCGACGTGATGGAGCGGATTCTGTATAACGGGTTCGCGGACGGCGTCTCGCTGAAAGGCGATCGCTTCTATTACCAGAATCCGCTGAAATCGTTTGGAGACTACGAACGGTTCGACTGGATCAACGTGCCGTGCTGCCCGCCCAACGTCGTCCGGTTGATGGCGTCGCTCGGGAGCTACGTTTACGCGCAGTCGGCCGATTCGATTTACGTCAACCTGTTCGTCAATAACAGCGCAAAGATCGACCTTCCCAGCAGGAATTCCGTGGCGATGCGCCAGGAAACGGAATACCCCTGGGACGGCAGAGTGAAGATCAGCGTTGATCCGGAGCGCCCGGAGAATTTCGCCGTGCTCGTCCGCATCCCCGGCTGGGCGCGGAACCAGGTGATGCCCGGCGACCTCTATCAGTATACGGACATGAGCAGCGAGCAGCCCACGGTTGCGGTCAACAATCGCAGCGTCAATCCGGCGATGCAAGATGGCTACGTGCGAATCGAGCGCCGGTGGCAAAAAGGAGATGTGGTCGAATTGAATCTTCCCATGGCCGTGCGGCGCGTCCACGCGAACGAGCAGGTTCGCGAAAACCTGGACATGGTCGCGCTCGAGCGCGGGCCGATTGTCTACTGCGCGGAATGGCCCGACAACAATGGGCACGCTTTGAACATCGTCGTGCCGGACGATGCCACGTTCAAGAGCGAATGGCGCGCGGATTTGCTCAACGGTGTGGAAGTGATCACGGGCAAAGTCCAGGCGTTAGGCCGCGCCGCCGATGGCGCGTCACTCGAAACTCATCCGCACGAACTTGTCGCAATCCCTTACCACGCGTGGGCCAACCGCGGGATGGGCGAGATGGCTGTCTGGCTGCCTCGCGACCCGAAAAAAGCCTGGCTGACTCCGGTTCCTCTTGATCCGATCAAGAGCGTGAATTCCTCGGGCGGCTTGCCGAAGGTTTGGACGGGCTACAACGACCAGAACAGCGACATCGGCGCGCTCTACGACGGAAAAGATCCGTTGCATTCAGCCGACGAGTCCTACCGGTATTTCAAGATGCGCTCGGCCGTCGGGACGCCCGCGTGGGTGGAATACGAATTCAAATCGCCGACGAAGGCCTCCTCGTCGCAGGTCTACTGGTTCGACGATCGCCGCTTCTGCCGCCTTCCGCAGTCGTGGCGCGTCCTCTACAAGGACGGCGAAGAATGGAAGCCGGTAACGAATGCCCAACCGTACAACGTCGCTAAAGACGAATTCAACACGGTGAGCTTCGATCCGGTCACAACCACGGCCGTTCGGATCGAAGTCGAGCCCACCACGCAGTCCTACAAGAAAGGCGACATCGGCCCGCCCGACGCCATGTTCATCGACGCTGAAATCGAGTGGCGCGAGTTCGGCATCCTCGAGTGGCGCGTCGCATAGCGTAAGGCAACCCACAGGACGAGAGACCGATTGGCCCCGCCAGTAAGCGCCCTGGTGTATAAACATGGGCATGCGTGAACTCCGAACGCAAATCACAGTCGATAACGCGAGCGAACATGGCAAACAGCTTTGGCACAGATATCTTGATTCAAGCTGCAGATCCAAAGAAGGCCGCGCTTTTCTACGCCAAGCATCTAGGATTCGAAATCACCGATGAGAAGCCCAACATGATTAGCCTCCATGGCCCGCACATCAACTTCTTCATTGAGCGAGGGCCAGCGTTGGGAGGGCCGGTTTTTGAAATCACAGTGAAGAGCGTCGAAGAAGCCAAGGCCCGACTAGCACAGAACGGTTTTGAAATCGTCAAGGATGAGCCGGATTTTCCCAGGTGCTACGTCAAGGATCCGTACGGCTTGATTTACAACTTGACGAGCTAGAGCGCCCGGCGCGCGAGGGCGGAGCGTGATTTCAGAGCGTACGAGCTGACGCGGACATCGAGTGGCGTGAGTTCGGCGTCCTCGAGTGGCGCGTCGCATAGCACGCACGAGCAGAATCCCTTTGACCTGAGGGCTGCGCACGACTATGTTTCTGGGGGCAAGTTACACGGCCGGAGGAAAGCCATGTCTTTCGATCAGGCGATTGAGCTAGCGTCCAGAGATGAGCGTTTTATGGCCACTGTCTATGCCATGAACACGCTATTGATTCACAAGGGAGTCTACACGCAGAAGGAATTCGAACAACTGTTCGTCGAATGGATGGGGAAAGAACAGCGCAAGAAAACCCTCAGTCACGGAGCTAGTTCCGAGGCTTCCCTGGCCGCTGCCGGGCACTAGACAAATCCCGCCACGTCGGATGTTCGCATTTCGGTCTCTGTCCGCAGTGATACCCTGTGTCGCATCTCTTGCAATCGCAGTCGCACTTCGGCGTGGGCTTCGGGGGTTCTGCCTTTTTGGCAGCTACCATCTGACTATTTTAGAGCGTACGAGCGGTAGAGGGTGTCGCGTTGCGCGGGGATGTAGCCCGCATCGGAGATGATGCGGCGAAGTTCGGCTTCGTTCGTCCGATTGCGCACTCCGGCGGCATAGACCACGTTTTCCTCGATCAGAATGCTGCCCACATCGTCCGCGCCGAACTGCAAGCCCACCTGGCAAATCTTGATTCCCGGCGTCAGCCAGCTCGATTGGATGTGGTCGATGTTGTCGAGATAAAGGCGGCTGATCGCCAGCGTCTTCAGATAATCGAACGCTGTGGCTTCCGGAATCTTCTTTCCGAGCGGTGTATTTTCTGGCGCGAAAATCCAAGGGATGAACGCGGTGAACCCGCCCGTGTCTTGCTGGATCCTCCGAATGGTCTCGAAGTGGTTCACGCGATGCCGATATTCTTCGCCGCAGCCGAACATCATTGTCGCCGTGGTTCGCATGCCGAGCGCGTGCGCGGTGCGATGAACTTCCTCCCACTCGCTCGATTTGCACTTCAGGCGCGAGATTTTGGCGCGAATTTCGTCGTCCAGAATTTCGGCGCCGCCGCCCGGAATCGAATCCAGGCCCGCGTCGCGGAGGCGCGCAATCGTCTCCCGAAGCGAGAGCCCTGAAACTTCCGCGATGCAGGTGATTTCCGGCGCGGAAAAGCAGTGCAAGTGCACCTGCGGAAATTTCTTCTTCAGCGAGCTCAGCATGTTTTCGTAGAACTCGATCCGCAAATCCGGATGCAGGCCGCCCTGCATCAGCACGCCGGTGCCGCCCAGTTCGAGCATCTCCTCGATTTTCTCGTAGATCGTTTCGAGCGGCAGGATGTAGCCGTCCTTCGCGCCGAGCGGCCGGTAAAACGCGCAGAACGAGCAATACTCCGTGCAGAAATTCGTGTAATTAATGTTGCGGTCGATCTGGTACGTGGCGACGCGCGGATCGGTCTTCGCGCGACGCACTTCGTTCGCGGCCATTCCGATGCCGATCAGGTCATCGGAATTGAATAGGTCGAGCGCTTCTTGCGGGGTCAATCCCATCGAGTCGATTTTAACCTATATGGCGTAAATCGGGTCATCCACTCGCACGATTCCTTCGCGCAGTACGGCCCCGTACACGCCCGTGCATCCGTCATGCCCGCGGGAAACGCGCTCCAGAATCTGCGGCGACGAAGCGGCCGTGTCGGGGTCGAGCGTGATGATCACGCAGCGCCCGTCTTTCTTCACCACTTGCAGCATCACCGTTTCGCCGATTTGCAGTTCCCGCCCGACCAGCTGATCCTCGAAAAACGGCCGCGCATCCTCCCATTCGACGTAGAAATTCTCGCGAAATCTTCGGCGATCTAGGGCGATTCCAGTTTCGCCCGACAGAGCCTGGAGCGTGCTTAGCCCGAGAATCGACACCGGGCGCGCGTCCGTCATGCTGCGCTCGGAAAACCGCAGCCGCAGCGATCGGCCCAATCGCTTCTCGAGATACCGCGTGAACTCCGCGTCGCCCATTCGAAATTTCTCGCCTTCCGGCGTGGTTACTTCCGTCGCATACCGGTCCGCGCTCGGGATGGCGTCGTCCGCCGAAGGTGCATCGAGAAAACGCGGACGAAAGAGGATCATCGTGTGGCCCTGGCGCGCGGTCATCCACGGAGAGTCGGAGCGATTCTGCGTGTCAATGAATGCGTACACGCGGTCGCCGGCGATCCCAGCGAACGTGACGCGCGCCTCGGCCAGATCCTCGCCCGCCATGCTTTTCACTGGATAGCGGCGCAGCGCCGTCAGTGTGCCGATCCGCTTCACGCGGCTACGCTCCCCGGCGCACTGCCGATTTCGCGCGCGGCTTGCGCGACTTAACGAATTCCAGCGGGCGCGCGCGCGGAATCAGTCCCGCCGCCGCCGCTTTTTCGAAGTACAGCCTCAAACCGGCAAGATATTCGCGGTCGAGATCGAAATGAATGTTTTCGGTCAAATAACGTTCGAGGGCGCGCGGCGGAAGGTCCAGCTTGATCGAAGCCGCCTCGGAGATTTCGCGAAACCGTTTCAGCCCGTACTGCTTCGAAGCCTGAAAATCAGCCACTACGCCCGGAGTCACCACCTCGGGCCGCCCCGCCCAGGTCGCGAGCACGCACGGCTTCCCGGTCATCTCGCGCCACTGGTGCGCGATGTCGTAAACGAAAATGGTTTCGAAGCCCGGCACGGGCAATTCGTCGGGATCGCCCTGGCAGCACTGTTCGTTGCTCGGCACTTTTCCGGAGAGCGCGTCCATTTTGAGCGTCACGCGCAACGCCGGATCGCCGATCACCAGCGCCGCGTCCGCTCGCTTCAGCATTTCCGTTGGATCGGGCGAGGCTTCCACGTATTCGGGGCTGATCTTCCAATATTCTTTTGCCAGCAGCTTCACTAGAGCCGCCGAACTCCGCGAGCTCGCATCAAGCGCGATTCGTTTCGCCATCTCGATTGGCTTCTTGGCGACGACGAGGATGCTCCGGACTTCGCCCTTTGCCCCAATCGCCATTTCCGGCAGCACCACCAGATTTTCGATTCGCTGATACTCGATGGAAGGAATGATCGCGATGTCCGCGTCGCCCCGGCGCAAAGCCTCCGCGCACTGCGACGGCATCGTGAACGACAATTCATACTTGCCCGCCAGCGGACCATCCGTGAATCCCCACACGAGCGGAGCAGTATTCAGGTATTCAACGATCGAAATACGCAGTTTCTTTTTCATGTCTCGTGAATTTGTAAATATAACACAGTCATCTGGGGTGCTCCGCTCAGCTTGCGGACACTTCGCATGTCTCCTCCTCTCGGCATGCGTAGTTCTACGCGTCTACAGAAACCGCTCCCTGTGCTATAAGCCCGCACTTTGGCGCACCCGATGGAACCCGACCAATACTTGGAATGGTTGGCGCTGGCCCTAACCCCCGGCTTGGGTGCGCGTATGGCCGGAAAGCTTCTCGGCGCGTTTGGCAGTCCCGACGCTATCTTCAACGCCTCCCTGACGGCGCTCGAAGGTCAGCGCCTGCCAGCAGTCGTGGCCCAGGCGATTCACACTCGTCGCCCGCTGAGCGACGCCGCAAAGGAACTGGCCCAGGCCCAGGCGGCGGGCTGCCGCCTCCTCACGTGGGACGAACCCGAGTACCCCGCGCGTCTCCGCGAGATCTATGACCCGCCGCCCCTCCTGTATGTTCGCGGTGACGTTGAACTTCTGAACCGCCACGTTTTGGCGCTTGTCGGCGCGCGTCGTCCCACCCCTTACGGGAATCGAATGGCCGAGCGTCTTGCCAGGGATCTGGCTGCCCGAGGCTTGGTGATCGCCAGCGGCCTGGCGCGAGGCATCGACGCCAGCGCCCATCGCGGGGCGCTCAGCTCCGGATCAGGAAGCACAATCGGGGTCCTGGGCTGCGGTATCGACGTCGTATACCCGAAGGAGAACAAGAAGATTTTCGACGAGATCGAAAAGCGCGGCGCAATTATCAGCGAATTCCCTATGGGGACTTTCCCTGCGCCTCAAAACTTCCCCATCCGCAACCGGATCATCGCAGGGATGTCCCTGGGAGTCGTCGTCGTCGAGGGCGCCCAGTATTCCGGCTCCCTGATCACCGCCCGACTCGCGATGGAGTTCGGCCGCGAGGTCTACGGCGTCCCGGGAAACGCCACGCAACCATCGAGCTTCGGGCCGAATCAGCTGATTAAGCAGGGAGCGAAGCTGGTAACCAGCTGGGAAGACGTGGTCGAGGAGTTACCCACCCCCGTGCGTGCGGAGCTGGTTCCTGTCGAGGCGGCCAGCGCCGAAGAGCGAACCTTGTTGGTGGAGGAAGCTCTGGGTCCTACGGAGCGTCCGATTTATGAGCTTTTGACGCCCGATGAAGCCTGCCATGTGGACGAAATAGTGGAAAAATCGGGGCTAACGTCCTCCGAGGTGCTGGCGGCTCTATTTGACTTGGAGCTTCGAGGCGTGGTACGCCAGTTACCTGGCAAGCAATTCCTGAAAGTCCTGTTGTAATCATCCAACGGACGACAGGTTAGGATGGTGGGTCGCCACTTCGCAACACTGGCGCTGTGGCCTCCGTCGTAATGTTTCACAAGGAACACAGAACAGAATGGGAAGGTCACTCGTAATTGTCGAATCGCCTGCCAAGGCGAAGACTATCAATAAATACCTGGGCCGCGACTTCACCGTCAAAGCGTCCATCGGCCATGTGATGGACCTGCCCAAGAAGACCATAGGGATTCGTCTGCCCGATGAAGAGCCCAAGAAGAGGAAGAAGGGCAAGGGCAAGAAGGGCAAAGCCGCCGCCGAGAAGGGGCCGCCGCGGAAACCAATCACCCTCGACGACGCCAGGATTTTTGAGCCCACTCTGCAAATCATCTCCGGCAAGGGCAAAGTCATCAATGATTTGAGGAAGTCCGCGAATACGGCTGACGCCGTATACCTGGCGGGCGACCCGGACCGCGAGGGAGAGGCGATATCCGCCCACCTGGCGATGGTGCTCTCGAAGCCAGCAAAGTTCACCGAGGAAGAATCCACCAACGGGAACAGCAAAGCCGCCGAAGAAGCCAAGGACACCGAAAAGGCGCCGGCAAAAGGCAAGGGCAAGAGCAAGAAGGACCGCGACGAGATCAGCATCCCTCCCATCGATCCCAAAAAGATTTTCCGCGTCACTTTCAACGAGATTACGCCGAAGGCTATTCGCGCCGCGTTCGATAAGCCCCGCCAGGTAGACGCGAATCTGGTGGACGCGCAGCAGGCTCGCCGGGTGCTCGACCGCATTGTCGGCTACAAAGTTTCGCCGCTCCTGTGGAACAAAGTGCGCCGAGGCCTCTCCGCCGGCCGCGTCCAGACGGTCGCGTTGCGCCTGATCGTCGAGCGCGAACAGCTAATTCGCGCGTTCGTCCCGCAGGAATACTGGACGATCCACGCCATGCTCGATTCGGGCGAGCCGCCGATCTTCGAAGCCAAACTGAGCAAGTTCAAGGGCGAAGAGATCGAAGTATCGAACCAGGAAGCGGCGGACAAGATCGTCGCCGCGGTCACCAACGCGAAGTGGCAGGTTGCGTCGGTAACGCAGAAGGAAAAGCGGCGCAATCCGCCTCCTCCGTTCACCACCTCGAAATTGCAGCAGGCCGCATACAACCGCCTGCGCTTCACTGCCAAGCGCACCATGGCTCTCGCTCAGCGTCTTTACGAAGGCGTCGAGCTCGGCAGCGAGGGCTCGATCGCGCTGATCACGTACATGCGCACCGATTCCGTCCACGTCTCGCAGGATGCGCTGGCCCAGGTCCGCGAACTGATTACCGAGCGTTTCGGCAGCAACTACCTGCCGGAAAAGCCCAATTTCTACAAATCGAAAAAAGACGCGCAGGAAGCCCACGAAGCCGTGCGTCCCACCGATGTTTCGCGCGCGCCCGAAGACGTCCGCAAGTATCTCGAGGACGACGTCTTCAAGCTCTACCAGTTAATCTGGCAGCGCTTCGTGGCCTCGCAAATGCTCCCCGCGGTTTTCGATCAGACCTCAATCGACATCACCGCTGGCGACTACACGTTCCGCGCCACGGGCTCCGTGCAGAAGTTCGACGGCTACCTCCGCGTCTATCAAATGCCCGCGGCGAATGCCGACCGCGACGACGACGAGAAGGACGAGGAGAACGAGGGCAAAGCGCTGCCGCGCGTCACCGAAGGCCAGGTGCTTCGCCTCGATCAGATTCGCCCCGACCAGCACTTCACGGAGCCTCCGCCACGCTACACGGAAGCCACTCTTGTGAAAGACCTGGAAGAAAAAGGCATCGGCCGGCCTTCCACGTACGCCTCGATCATTTCCACGATCGTCGAACGCGAGTACGTCAAGAAAGATCAGGGCCGCTTCACGCCCACGATGCTCGGCGAACGCGTCAGCGATTTGCTCGTGAAGGCGTTTGACGACGTCTTCGACGTCACCTTCACCGCCCGTCTCGAAGAAGAGCTCGACGAAATCGAGGAAGGCAAGCTGCCTTGGCGCACTGCAGTGCGGGAATTTTGGGAAAAGTTTATCGTCGACCTGGCGCACGCCGACGAGCACATGGTTTCCTACAAGATTGGCATCCCCACCGGCAAGAAGTGCGAAAAATGCGGACAGGGCGAACTGCTCGAGCGCATCAGCCGCCACGGATTTTTCCTGGGCTGCTCGCGCTATCCCGAATGCGACTTCATTCAGGACATGGCCTCCGATTTGCCCGGCGATGCCGAGGAAGGCAAAACCGAATACTGCGAAAATTGCGGACGTGAAATGGCGCTCAAGCGCGGGCGTTTCGGAAGTTTCCTGGCTTGCACCGGATATCCCGATTGCAAGACGACGCGGCGCCTCGTCGAGGGCACGCGCAAGGCTCGCCAGCCCGACGTCCCCATCGGCGAGAAATGCCCCGATGACGGCGGCGAGCTCTTGAAGCGCGCGGGCCGCTTTGGCGACTTCATCGGTTGCCAGAATTATCCGAAGTGCAAGTACACGCGGCCGATCACGCTCGGCATCAAATGTCCGAAGTGCAACGAAGGCGAATTCGTTCGCCGCGGCTCAACGAAAGGTCGCGGAGGTCGCGCGCGCATTTTCTACGGCTGCAGCCGCTACCCCGATTGCGATTTCACTTCGCCGCACGAACCCATCAACGAGCCGTGCCCGAAGTGCGGCGCGCCCTACATCGTCGAAAAGCGCACCAAGCTCGGCACTTTCCGCGCTTGCGTGAAAGAGAATTGCGACTGGGAAATTAGCGCGCCCCTGCCCCCGCTCGATTCCATCGGCACGCCGCCGCCCGCCGCGCCGCAAGCGCAACCCGAACCCGTAGGCGCCGGCGCCCCGGCAAAATCCTAAAAAGCAGTTTAGGCAAACCGCAAAAAATCCGGAGCCCGAGCACAGGGCGGCCGACAACGCTGGATTTTCCCTAAAATTTCGACCGTGCTTGATGATTTCTAGCTGGACGGCCGGTTCAGTCGCGATCGCAAGCCCAGTTGAGCGGCGAAAGCTTCGGTTACGCGGGTCCGGGACGTCCCTTTGAGCATCACCGCCCCGACGGTTCGGCTGGCGCGGTCATCTGCGAGCGGGATGAAGGAACAGCCCGCGCGCTTTTCCACCGCCATTTCCGGCACGACGGAAACACCCAGGCCGGCGGAGACCATGCTGAGAACGCTGCTGAACTGGCCGCTCTCAAAAACGATTTGCGGGTGCATGCGGGCGCGTTTGCAGGCCGCCACCGTGGTTTCGCGAAAGCAGTGGCCGTCGCGAAGAAGTAAGAAGGGCTCGTGCCGGAGTTCGCTGAGCAAAACCGTGCGGCGTCTCGACAATTCATGCTGTTTCGGCAGGACGGCAAAAAGTCTTTCCGTCACGAGACTGTATGATTCGAATTCGTGACCCCGGACATCCAGCGGCAGCGCCACGATCGCCACGTCCATGGTTCCCGCCCGGAGCCTTTCGAGCAGTTGTGGTGTGATTTCTTCCACGATGGTGACGCGCGCCTGCGGGCAATTGCGGGAGAACGACGCCAGGATGGTTGGCAGAAAATACGGAGCGATCGTGGGGATCACACCGACGCAAATCGGACCCCCGATCGAAGTCTTGCGCCCCGCCACTTCGTTTCGAGCCGCTTCCAGGCCGCGCAGCACTGCGCGCGCATGCGGAAGAAGTGCGCGGCCCAGTTCGGTGAGGCGGGCCGAGCGGCCGACGCGGTCGAACACGCGGGCCCCGACTTCGTCTTCGAGCTTAAGGATTTGCTGGGACAGCGAGGGCTGCGAGATGTGGCACCGCTCGGCGGCGCGGCTGAAATTGCCCGTGTCGACGATGGCGCAGAAGTAGCGCAGTTGATGGAATTCCATAGGCTATGCCTATCCCCTCTATGCGAAGTATATATTGGAAGTATACACGCCGGGGCGCTAGTCTGGCGTACCGGGAGGGCTTTATGCCAGATGAGAGCAAGACCAAGAAAGTAATGACGACGGACGCCGGACGCCCGGTGGGCGATAACCAGAATTCGCTCACAGTGGGACCGCGCGGACCGGTGGTGTTTGAAGATTTCCTGCTATTCGAAAAGATGGCGCATTTCAACCGGGAGCGAGTGCCGGAACGCGTGGTGCACGCGAAGGGATCGGGCGCCCACGGACATTTCGTGTGCACGAACGCGGAGATCAGGAAATACACGACGGCGAAGCTGTTTAACGCCGTGGGCAAGAAAACTCCCACGTTCCTGCGGTTTTCCACGGTGGGCGGCGAGAAGGGTTCGGCAGACACCGCCCGCGACCCACGTGGATTTGCGCTGAAGTTTTACACCGAAGAAGGCAACTGGGACATGGTTGGCAACAACACGCCCGTCTTCTTCATTCGCGATGGGCTCAAGTTTGGCGACTTCATTCACACACAGAAGCGCGACCCACAGACCAACCTGAAATCGCCCACGATGATGTGGGATTTTTGGTCGCTCTCGCCGGAATCGTTGCACCAGGTCACGATTCTCTTCTCCGACCGCGGAACTCCAGACGGATACCGGCACATGAACGGGTATAGCAGCCATACGTTCAGTTTGATCAATGAGAAGAACGAGCTTGTTTACGTGAAGTGGCACTTCAAAACGAAGCAAGGGATCAAGAACTTTTACCGCGAGCAGGCCGGCGCGATGGAAGGTATCGATCCGGATTATTCACAGCGCGACCTCTTCAATGCGATTGAGAAAGGGGACTTCCCGAAGTGGCGCGTATGCCTGCAAATCATGCCGGAAAAAGATGCGGAGACATATCATCTGAATCCGTTCGACCTCACCAAAGTGTGGCCCCACAAGGACTATCCGCTCGTGGAGGTAGGCGAACTCGAGTTGAACCGCAATCCTGAAAATTATTTTGCCGAAGTCGAGCAGGCCGCGTTTGACCCGAAGAATATTGTGCCCGGCATGGGTTTTTCGCCGGACAAGATGCTGCAAGCGCGCTTGATTTCCTACCCGGATGCACACCGCTATCGCATCGGCGTGAACTACGACACGCTGCCGGTGAACAAGCCGCAGTGCCCGTTTCACACCTACAACCGCGACGGCGCCATGCGAGCCGACGGGAATTACGGCTCGGCGCCCAATTACGAGCCGAACAGTTTCGGCGGCCCGACGCAGAACCCCGCATATGTTGAGCGGCAGCGGGCGGTCAGCGGGATGGTGGGGCGGCACAGTCACCGGTCCGACACCGATTACTTTTCGCAACCGGGGAATTTGTTTCGGCTCATGCCTGCGGACGCGAAGCAGCGGCTGATTGACAACATTGTGGTCAGCATGAAGAGCGTGCCTCAGCGCATCCAGGAGCTCCAGATCCAGCACTTCTTCAAGGCCGATCAGGCGTACGGCACGGGCGTGGCAAAGGGGCTGGGGCTAAGCATCGAAACAATAATCGCAGCTGAACAAAAAGCGGCTGCCACCGACTGAACAATTTCATACAACGAGACGCATGGGGCGGGCGCGTCCTCCCGTCCCCTTTTCTCCGCGTCGAGCAGATGGGGCACCCCAGGCCCTCGGGCTTCACCCTGCCGTGGTCACCGGCTTTTCCCGGAAGCCTGCAGGCACTTTGCTCCGTCCCCGGTGTCCAATCGATCGTCAGCAAAGTCCGTCCAACCCGGCCTGAGCACGGGATCATGCCCGCACTCGAAGCCCGAAATCTGATCAAATGCTACACGGCTGTTCCGGCCGTGAACGATGTCACCTTCCGCCTGAATCCCGGCGAAGTGCTGGGCTGCCTGGGACCGAACGGCTCCGGCAAGAGCACCACCGTCCGGATGCTCACCGGACTGATTGAGCCCACGCGCGGCCAGGTGCTCGCCGGCGGCGCAAACATCCAGCGCGATCTGGTGAAATATCGGGAGCGGCTCGGTTACGTTCCCGAGGAACCTGAGCTGTACCCCTTTCTTTCCGGTTGGGAATATCTCGACCTTGTCGGAACTCTTCGCGGCCTGCCGCGCGCGGCGCTGGAGAAAAAGATCGACGCGATGCTCGAGCTTTTCTCGCTTACTCCCGCGCAGCACGCTTCAATCGGGTCCTACTCGAAGGGAATGCGCCAGCGGATTCTCCTCATCGCCGCCCTTCTGCACGATCCCGACCTTTTCATCTTCGACGAGCCACTCTCGGGCCTCGACGTCACCTCCGCGTTGATCGTGAAGAACCTCATCAAGTCTCTCGGCGAACAAGGCAAGGCCGTCTTCTACTGCTCGCACGTGCTCGAAGTGGTGGAGAAGGTCTGCTCGCATGTGATGATTTTGCGCAAGGGCAAAGTCCTGGCGTACGCCGCGACGTCTGAATTGCAAAAGGCCATGGGCCAATCTTCGCTCGAAGGTGCCTTCGTGCACCTGGTGGAAGAACGTGATGCGGTACGAACCGCTCACGACATCATCGACGTGATGAGGACCGCTTGAGTCCCAAGGCCGCTGAGGCGCCGGAACAAACCACCCAACGAGCCGCTCAGAAACCGTTTGCGCGCCTCGTCCGACATTGCGTCGGGCGGATTCTTCACGGCGGCAACGAGTCCAGTGAAGGCGAACTCGACTTCGGCGTCGGGACTATGCTTGCGCTGCTTGCCATGCCCGGTGCGTTCGCCACAATCTTCTTGCTAGGCAAATACGGCTCTCTGTTCCGCTTTCTTCGTGGCGAAACAAAATTCGACGCTTACGCCGCGTCGCTGCCCGACGAATACTTCTTCATTGTCCTCGCGATGGTGGTCACGGGAGCCGTCGCCGTCTGGAAATGGGACAGCCTGATTCCTGATCGCCGCGATTATTCGAACCTGGCGCCGCTGCCGATTTCGAGCCGGAACATCTTCCTGGCAAATCTCACGGCCGTGTTGCTGCTGGCTGTGGTGCTCGCGCTCGACGTAAACGCCGCTTCGTCGGTTCTCTTTCCATTGATGGTGTGCGGCTCGGAGTCGTCTTTCGCATACTTTGGTGTGTTTCTTGGGACTCATTTGCTTTCCGTCCTGCTGGCAAGCGCATTCAGCTTTTTCGTCGTCCTAGCAATCCTGGGCTTGCTGATGGCTACGCTCCCGTACCGCGTCTTCCGAACGTGCTCCGTCTATGTCCGCTGCGGAATGGCGATTTTCCTGATGGCTATCCTCTCGACCAGTTTCGCGATGGTCGAATTCGTGCAGAACCTTCCAGCAGCTTCGCGCCCGCTGATCAAGCTGGTGTCGCCGGTGTGGTTTCTCGGGCTCTGTCAGTTCTTGCGAGGTGTTGCCGACCCGGCGTTGGCTTCGCTTGGCAGGCTCGCCGTTGTAGGCTCCGCCACTGCTTTGATTCTCGCCCTGGGCGCATATGCCCTCAGCTATCGGCGTTGCTTCACGCAGAGCGCCGAAGCCGTCGCCAACCTCCCATCAACGGGCGGCGTTGCCGGTCTGCGCGCTTTCCGATGGTTTGACAATCTCTTCTTGAAGACTCCGTTCGAGCGCGCGTGCTTCCGATTCTCCTTGAAGACCCTGTTTCGTAGCGAGAACCACACGCTGATGGTAGGCGGCTTTGCGGGCCTCGGAATCGTTCTCGCGTCCCAAACGCTGTTTGAAGCCGCAACTGCCGCTCCGACCAGTTCCACTGGCTCATCGCGATTGCCGTCCGCCGACGTGCTAAGTATTCCTTTGATTCTCGGCTATTTCCTGCTCCTCGGTGTGTGTTTCGCATTCGAGATTCCTGTGTCGCTTCGCGCAAATTGGATTTTCAGGCTCGCGGTAAACCCGGAAACAGGCGAGTGCGTCCCGCTCGCAAGAAAGATCATGCTGACGTTCCTGATTCCCTTCCTGGCCATTGCTTGCCTTCCCGTTTATTCCTGGCGCTGGGGCTGGTGGATAGGCATCACGCATACGGCGATCGTCGGAGTTCTTTGCTTGCTGTTGATTGAAATACTCCTGATGCGATTTTGTAAAATCCCGTTTACCTGCGCGCCGCCGGCGTTCAAGAGCAATGCCCTCGTTACGGTGGTCCTCTACTTCTTAGGGTTCGCCATCTTTACTTCGTGGATGTCCACGGCGGAGCGATGGGCTCTCGAGGATCCGCTCCGATATCTCGTTTTCGTTCCGGCCCTGGCGGGAACCTGGCTGATTCTCCAGCGTTATCGAGGCGAGATGACGGCACTCGATAGCCGGCTGATATTCGTGCAACGGCCCGACACCGCGGTCGAGGTTCTCGACCTCACCTTCCGCCGATGAAGAATCCCAACGAGCACCGGTTTTAGGGTGGAAGCCCGGGCCTTCAGGCCCGGGGAAAAAGTTCGCTACGATATCCGGGCTTCAGCCCCGGGACTTTCAAATTGTCACACTCGGTGTCGCTACTCGTGGAGAAGGCTCTCCCAGTTTTCGGGTACCCGGCCCGCGGGTCCCGGCACGGGTTGGCTCGACGGATGCGAGTGAGGGCTGGGTAGTTTGGGGCCCGCAAAAGTTTCTTGCGTTCGGTAATCGTAGAACCAATCCTCCCCAGGCTCGAAGCTATTGATGATCGGGTGGCGGGTGGTCGCGCTGTGCTTCGACGCATGCTGGCTCGGCGAACTATCGCAGCAGCCGATGTGACCGCATTCCGCGCATCGGCGAAGGTGCAACCACCATCCGCCCGAAGCCAGACACTCGACGCAACCCGTACCGCTTGGCTTCGCGTTAAAATTGATTCCTTCTCGTTCACTCTTCATGATCTCTCCTCGTTTCTGGCACCCAGGTTGGATGAAACAAAATCGGTAGAGAGTTCACACTCTTTTGCGAGCCGGACGTTCGGTCGGTTTTGCCTCGCCCCTGGCGCGCCGAAGCGCCTTGCGCCAAGGCGGCTCCTTGCTTCCTTGCCTCCGACTCACACCGAAAGCCCTTCCGCCTTCGCCAGCCGCGCCTGATTGCGATCAAACGTAAGAAACGTGTCCGCTTGCAACAGCAGGGCTAAGGCAACATGCACAACGTCCAGCGTTCGCGTGCCCAATCGGGGCGTCCGGGATCGCACGAGTCTCTTGGCTCTATCGAACAGAGTGGCTGGAAGGGGTCGCACCGCAAACACGCCGTTCTCAAGGTCCGTCGCGAACAGCGAACGAGCCGCCTTTGCCTTCCCGAGCGGAAGTTCCTTGCGAAACACGCGGAGCGAGATGGCATTCTCAAGCTCCAGTTCGCCGAACGGCGTCAGTAGGACGGGCAGCTTGCTCTTTTCCATTCTTGCAGACGCCGCCGCGGAATTCGCGTCCAGAATGTACAGAGAAACAAGAAAGCTGGTGTCGGCATAGACGCTCAATAGCGGTCTCGCTCTTCTGCGACGCGCTTGGCCCCGGTCACTTTCTGGGAACCGTTCGGGTACAGCTTCTTCAGACGCGCCAGAAAGTCGGGCCGCTTGCCCGGACTTGGAGGCGCAGCGGGTATCAGCCGCGCAATCACGCGCTTGCGCTTCGTGATCTCTATCTCTTTGCCGTCGCGCAAAAGGCTTTCAACCTCCGTGAAGCGATATCGCAGGTCCCGCACACTAGCTTTTCTCATGTGATGCATTATAGCATCACATGGGTCAGGTGGCAAGATCCTGAGGCGCGTGGCGCGGGCTTCGCGTGAAGAGGCCCGTTGCGTCGAATGACCCACGAGTTAGAGATACGGTGAAGGTCGCAAAACAGCTCTTAGTCGACGATTGTTTTCGCTTAACCTGAAACTCGGAGGCGTCCGCTAACAATGACGTTTGCACCTCGCACAACCAGCCCGTGGATGACGAGCGCCTCCCGAGCCTCAACGACGTCGGCCCCGACAACGCCAGCCCCTGCAACGCCAGCCCCTCTAACGCCAGCCATCTGGCGTGTCGGCATATGCATCGGCCTCGCCCTGGCATTCGCAGCCGCCTGTGCTTTGATATTCTCCCTCGAAACGGCCCCGGCAACTCTGCACGACCGCGCTCATTCACTCCTGCCCGGAACTCCCGGATGGCTCATCGCCTTCGAGTGCGCGTTTTTCCTGCTTCCGTTTTTGACGGCCTTCGTCCTGCTCCTCCAGACGCGCAAGCGGACACTGACGGCCACCGGATCCGGCATTGCCTTCGGCCTTTTCGGTTCGTTTCTGCTGCTTTCGCCGTTTGTTTTTCTGTCGATGTTTCTGATGTTAGGCCTTTCCGCCAACCAAACGACTGGCAGGGCTGACCCGGGTGTTTCACACGCCTTCTTGGCGTTTCTCGCGCTCATTCCCATCAGTGCCTGGATCGTCTGGTGCGCGATCCTGAACGGAAAGAGTCAGTGGACTCTTTTCACCATCGCGGCTTGCACAACAGTGGTCTATCTGCTCGTAGGCTGGGGACAACTGCGAATGAACGAATATCGCGTTGGGCAGAAGCAACAACGCGCTGCCGAGGCATTCAGCGTCGCTTCCATGAAGACAAACTATGACGCGCACCGCGCCCTCGCGCTTCTCAGCGGTTGCCTCATCGAATACCACGCGGCCCATCCGAACGCCGGCTTCCCAGCATCCTTGAACGCGCTGCCGTCTGACCTCCAGCTTCCCCACGGCGTCGCTTGCGATCCCAGCCTTGCCCATCCTGGCGCGGCGTCCGGCTACGCATTCACCTACACGCCCCAGCAAGGCCCGTCGACCCACACCTTCACCGATTTTCGCTTGCTCGCCATGCCTCTCAAAAAGGGTCTTCCGCGCGTTGACCCCATGGCCGTCGACAGCCGCGGCAGAATCTTCATCTACACGGGATGGTCCGACACGCATCCTGAGTCGGGCTTTGCCCCCGGGCTCGTCGAGACTCCCAATGATTTGTTCACGTCACAGGCGCTCTCGCTTCGCTCTGAGATACGCAGCTTCATGGAAAAAAACGGCGGCTTGCCTCCCGCATCGTTCTCGAATTTGAGTTGGCGTCCGGTGGACAGCGCCACCAGCGATCCTGATGTCCTGCATGTGCCTCCTTACGAGCTGAAATATGTTCCTCCCGCCCCCAACTCAACCCGCTACTCACTTTCCGCCCTTTGCCAGAGCTACGGCGATGCCTGCATGCGCAGCTTCTTCGTCGGTCCCGACGGCGAAACGCACCAAACCTCCGAGCCCCGCCCAGCCACCGCCCAGGATCCTCCGATCCCCGATTGCGAGAAATTCGCCCAAACATGCCGCGATATCGATTGGCCAGTCCCGCAGTAGCCGAAAGGGGCATCTCAAACGATGGACCAGCGCGTCGGCGTCGTAACTCTTGGAGTGAAAAACCTGGGGACTGCGGAGAAATTCTACGTCGATGGCTTGGGCTGGAAGCCGGCAACCGAGAACGAAGAAATCATCTTCTTCCAAACGGGCCGACGGCAGCGTGGAGTTTCGCTAGAGCGCTCGGGAAGTCACCCTTCCGTGCCTGATTCAGCGACCAATCTTCGCTCGCCCTTGGGGCGCCATCTCGTAAGATTATTTGCGTAGAGTCCGATGCAGAAAAGGTTGGCGGGAACAAACCCGAATTGGGCCGTCCGAATCCCAATAAAGCATACGACCAGGCTGTTTAGGGCCGCGAACAGCCAGCCGTGCCAGATCTTCTTCCCGATCAATACCGTCGAGACAACCGTTAGAACGCAAGACACATAATCGAGCCTCAGCATGTCTCCACAGTAGTTGATCGTCGCTTACGGTAGCGACTGGTCGAACGGACAGGTTTAGCGCAGTTTTGCCAAAAGATTAAATCGCGGCCATCTGGCTGGACCGCGAGCCACGTGGCGCGCCCCTAGGCAAGTAGTAGACTGCCCAGCTCGGCGCAAAAAAACTCCGGTACTGGTTCTTGCTAATTTGTGTTTACTATTATATAAATCCTCATCCATTAAAAATAGAATAATCAGTTGTGCGCCTGGACGTTTTCAGGCCACGGGTTTCAGGGTTTGTACTTGCAAACCCTGAGTTGAAAAAGTGTGTCTTTGGGGAAGGAGGGTGAGGAAGTGAGGGAAGTCCCGAAGATGCCACCGCCGAAAAGCGAAACAAAAGCCAATCGGTACACTTTGCAAACGGAAATCGCCGCAACTCCAACAAAACAAACGGCCGGCCCTCGCGTCAATCGGTACACTTTCAGGCAAAACTCAACGCAGTTTTCTCTGTTTCTCGGTGCTTGCCCGCCGTGGCGGGCCCCTGTGGCCAATCCTAAATCAGAATTGGCGCACCACGATCCCGGTTTCCACGCGAGTCTTGTCTTGCCCCAGAAGCAGCGCCGTATTCGGGTCGATGACGTAATAAACGAGGTTGTACGTCCCAGGCGGGTCCGTTGTGACGAAGATCGCCGTCCCGCGGCCATTTGTTCCCGGCGCCGCTATGGAGCTGGGCTTCGAGCTGGTAGCCGTGGCAATCGGATCGCTCGGGTACACGGCGCCGTAATTGTTGATGTCGAGATTCCCCGAGCTCACCACGGTTCCGGCCAGCACAGCTTGACCGTCTGCATCGGCCTGATACGATGCGGGAGCGTTTTGGAATATCCCCTGCCCCGCGAGCCCCAGCGCAAAATCTCCCGACAGCGCCGCCGGAGAAGCTTGCTGCACATACGCCAGGCCGGTCGCCACCGCCGCCGAATCGAGCTCAAGCATCAGCGCCGTTCCCTGCGCGGTCTGATACACCGCAAACTCCGGCGTTCCAGCACCGGACGAGCACGCTCCGCTCGTTGTCAAGAGCTTCAGGTCGATTCGTCCCGTCGCCGGATCGACGGAATAGGCGCATGGATTCAGGGTCGTGTTCGCGGTTGCCGTTCCGGCGTTGTTGATGTCGAGCGCTCCGCCCGAAATGTTGCCGTTTCCGTCCGAAGTGAATACGCCACCCTCGGCATAAGATCCTGTGCTCGAATTTCCTCCAGCCGTGAAAACGTAGTTGGAGGCAGCGAGGCTCGCGTTCGTGAACGAGTTGCCGCTGGGCGCGCTGTAAACGTCGCCCGCGAGATAGCTGGTCTGGTCGATCTCCACAACATGCATGTGAGTGGCGTCGATGATGTAGAAGGCAAACTGAAGCGAGCCGATATTCGTCGAGGAAAGCTTCAGCGTGCCGCGCCCCGTGCCGGCCAACGTCGAGTCAAAAGAATAAGAACCGTTGAGCGTGATATCGGAAGCCTTCACAGTGCCGTCATCGTTCTGATCCACAATCGAGGCCGTCGCCGGAATTCCGCCAGCGCCGTTTGCCGTGAACCTGCCGGCGATTCCTTCCGGATCAAACTGCGCGTCGCCGCCCGTCACGCTGAAAACATAGGCCCCGGAGATAATCGAATCCGAGTTTGTCAGGGCGTCCAGATTCTGCTGATCGATCGTGCCGCTGCCTGTCGTGCTCGTGTCGAAGCGAGTCAACAGGGCGTGCTGGTCAGAGGTAAGCGCGAATTGCCACGTCTCGGTCCCGTGCGAAGTCAGTACGACGGCAGTGGTCCTTCCGTCCGGGCCAACCTTGTAGCTGCTCCCGCCGAGAATGGAAACTCGCGTGGCTACGAGACTACCGAAACTGACCACATCTTCCACTCCGCTATCGATGGTGCCCGCACCGTCCGTGACGAAACTGCCGGCCGCGGCGATAAAGCCGGAGGCATTGTCGCCCGCGTAGGAAAAGGCGAACGGTCCGCGCAGCGAAGCGTCCGAATAAATGATTGTTGCTGTCGCGGTCGCCGTCGCAGTTCCGTCGGTGGCTGTGATTGTCACCATGCCTCCCGGCGGCGGTGCGGCAGGAGCCGTGTAAAGTCCGGTCGTGAGGCCAATCGATCCGACATCACCGCCCTTGGTGGAGGTCACGGTCCAGGTCGCCTTGGAATCCACAACGCTGTTCAGCAACGCCTGAAACTGCTTGCTTCCGCCGGCCGGGACTGTCCACTGGGTCGGGGTTACTGCGATTCCGGTCCCCGCCCCAATCGTGACGGTGACGATGTTCGACGTGATCGTCGCTGTTGCAGTGGAACCGCAGGTCGCGCTCTGCGTGATGATTGCAGTGATCATCACCTGGCCGTTGTTCGTCGTCGGAACCACTCCCGGCGCCGTGTAGATTCCTTGGTTGACGTCGGTTGTCGAAGACGCGATCGTGCCGATGGTCGCATTGCCCCCGGTCGTGCCATTCACTTGCCATGTGACCGCAGTGTTGGTGGTAATGGTCGAGTCGGCGAGGGTAACTACAGCGCTAAAGGTAGCCTGCGTGTTGAGAGCGACCGTGTTTGTCGGGGTTGTAACCGCGATGGACACGACGTTGTTGCATGCATTCGTGCTGCTGCCGCCGCCGCAGCTTGTGAGACCTACGATGGTTAGGAATAGCAGACACAACAGGGGAAGGGCCGGCTTACTTCGCTGCATCAATACCTCCGTGCAACGAAAAGGGAAAGGTGTGGCGAGCCGCAGGGCCGAGCTTCCCTTCAACTTCGAATCTGAACCAACCTGCCTTCTCCGGCCAACCCAGCAAACTCTGTGTGTCAAAAACCGCCATCGATCGCTCCTAGGACAAACCCGGCTTCGAGGCCAACCATTCTAACGGCACTCACGGTAACTTCCAATGCCACAGCGAATACGGCGGCCACCCCGGTCGACGCCCGGTTCGCGGACGCGTTCGCCCCGCTTAAGTGCAATCAAGCAAAAGGACTTGTACAAACCCCGATTAACAGATGCAAACGGGCGGCGCAGTGTTGGCCGCCGTGTATAATCCTTACGGGGACCCTGGGGATGAAGCAAGTAATCGACAACTTCATCGCATGCCTGAAGTACGAAAAAGATGCGTCGCCGCGGACGATTGGCGAGTACCGAAATGACGTCAACCAGTTCCGCGCCTTCCTCACTCCGCCGGGCGAAAAAACACTGCCGCTCGATCAGATTGATCACAAGATTATCCGGGAATTCGTGAGCTCGATGTACGACAAGGGCCTCGAGAAATCTTCGATCGCCCGGAAGCTCGCCGCCCTGCGGACGTTCTTCAAGTTCTGCATCCGCGAAGGCCTTGTGAAGCACAATCCTGCCCGGCTCGTGAGCAGTCCGAAACTCCCGAAACGGGTTCCCCGGGTTTTGACTGCGGAGGAGATGAATGGGTTTCTCGACAATCTCTCGATCCCGCCGCGCAGGGCAGGCGGACGCTCTCCGACGCCAAAACAGCGGGATCACGAAAAGCTGATGTTGAAGCGCGACCGGTTCATTCTCGAGCTGCTTTACGGGTCGGGCTTGCGCGTGAGCGAACTCGTGGGCCTTAACGTCTCGAACGTCGACCGGCGGGGGCAGATGGTTCGCGTGCTGGGCAAGGGGCGAAAGGAACGCATTGTTCCGTTTGGCGAGAAGGCGCGATTGGCGCTCGAAAACTACTGGCCGGTTCGCGAGGAAATTCTCGCGGGCGCGCGCGAGCCGGCGGCTGATGCCGTGTTTCTGAGTCACAAGGGGAACCGGCTCACCGATCAGGCGGTGCGGCTACTAGTGAAAAAATACGCGCGGGTTTGCAATGTGAACTGGGATCTTCATCCGCATTCACTCCGGCATGCCTTCGCCACTCACTTGCTTGCCGATGGCGCGGACCTTCGAGCGATTCAGGAACTGCTGGGCCACGTCTCGCTGTCGACCACCCAGCGCTACACGCAGGCAAGCGTCGAGCAGCTCATGGCGGTCTATGACAAGTCTCATCCGCACGCGTAAGAAGTTTTTCGAAAAGAGGGCTGGGCTCGTGACGCGCCTGTCTAAACTTAGTCGACGCGCCGCCATTTTCCCATTCTCGGTTTTGGCGCTTCTCTTGCTCGCTTCATTTCCCGCCGCGGCGCAGGACAACTACGAGATTCAAGTGTACGGGGCCGATACGGTTCTGCCCGGCCACACAATGGTTGAGCTTCACAGCAACTTCACCATCGACGGCTCGAAGCAAATGATCGACGGGCTCTACCCAACGAACCACGCCGAGCACGAAACGATCGAAATTACTCATGGATTCACCGATTGGTTCGAAACGGGGTTCTACATTTTCACCTCGGCGCGTTCTGGCCAGGGCTGGCAATGGGTGGGCGACCACATCCGCCCTCGTTTTCGAGTTCCCGACAAATGGCACTGGCCCGTGGGTGTCAGCATCTCGAACGAGATTGGATATCAGCGAAGACAGTTCTCCGTCGACACCTGGACCTGGGAGATACGGCCGATCGTGGATGGATGGCTGGGTCGGCAGTTGGACAAAGACACGCGCCGGTGGTACTGGTCGATCAACCCCACGTTCGATCGCGCTTTCCATGGACCCGACGTGAATCAGGGCCTGGTCTTCTCTCCGAATTTCAAATTCAGCTACTACTTCAACTCTAAGATTGGCGGGGGCCTCGAGTACTACGGTTCCGTGGGGCCAGTTACGGGCTTCGACCCGGTCTACCAGCAGCAGCACCAATTCTTTCCCGCCGTCGATCTAAATCTCGCGCCGCAGTGGGAGATCAATTTCGGCCTGGGCGTTGGGGTTACGCGCAGCACCGATCACCTGATTGCGAAAATGATTCTTGGCTATCGCTTCGACTTCTGAAGAATCCGCATCAGCCGCGGGACGGAATGCTTCTTGAGACACGCGGCGCGTATAGAGAGGTTTAGCGATGGCGTTACTTTGCGGTGGAAACTATAATGACGGCACAAGCAACTCGATGGGTTAAGCGGCATCCAATTTTACAGCCCGACCAGAAATCGGACTACCAGGGGCACTGAGGGGAAAATGGCCACGCTGAAAACAGCCAGACTCGTACCCGATGTCCGTCCAACAGCGGCGCTGCAAATGTATCTAGAAACGCTGTGCTACAAGACACGGGAACGGCTTGAACTGATTAACATCACGCGAGACTTGAATGATGTGGTCCGTAAACACGGCTTGAAAGCCGGTTTTCTACTCGTCCAATCGCTGCACACCACCACGGCGATCTTCATCAATGAATTTCAGCAGGCGCTGCTCGACGACATCAAGTCGTTCCTCGAAAGGCTCGTGGGCCGCTTCGATTACTGGCGGCACAACGATCCCAAACTCTCCGAATGCAACCGCAAGAATGCGGACTCGCACCTCCGCGCGATGTTGTTGGGACACACGCTGTCCGTTCCCGTGCGCAACGGCGAAATTGCGCTGGGTAACTGGCAATCGATCATTCTTGCCGAGCTCGATGGCCCGCGCGAGCGCTCCATCCAAGTCCAGGTTCTTGGCGTTCCGGAAGACTCCAAGGACCGGCAGAACCCATAGTCAATTTGCTGGATCAGTCACTTCGGCTCGTCGCTGAGATCTTCTCAGGCGGGGCGACCCGGTGCGTTAGATGTTCAACGTGAGGGATGTTTCGGGGATGAAGCCGTCGCTGCCGGACCGCGCAGCCGTGACTGGGAATGGCATTTTCTCGCGGTCGACACGGTTGTAGAGCGTGTCGCGCTCGACTGGCACACGCCCGGCGGCGCGGATCAACCGTTCGAGTTCGGCGCGCGAGAGATGCTCCGGCGTTGTGGCGCCCGCATCGTGGTAAATCTTCTCTTCCACCACTGTCCCGTCCAGGTCATTTGCCCCGAATCGCAGAGCCACTTGCGCGATCCGCGGCGTGAGCATGATCCAGTAGGCCTTGATGTGCTCGAAATTGTCGAGCAGCAGGCGTGATATTGCGATTGTCTTCAGGTCGTCGAATCCTGTCGGATTCGGCAAGTGGGAAAGGGCGGTATTCGCCGGATGAAATGCCAACGGAATAAACGCGACGAACCCGTGAGTTTTGTCCTGCAGTTCGCGAAGCTGGAGTAAGTGATCGACGCGCTCCTCGCCGTTTTCGATGTGGCCGTACAGCATCGTCGCGTTCGACCGCAGGCCAACCTCGTGCGCCGTGCGCGCGATTTGCAGCCACATCTGCCCGCTCACCTTGTGGTCGCAAATGATTTTCCGGACGCGCGGATGAAAAATCTCGGCGCCGCCGCCCGGCAGCGAATCCACGCCAGCTTGCTTCATCTTCACCAACGTGTCGCGAATCGAAAGCTTCGAGATGCGCGCGTAGTAGCCCACTTCCACCATGGTGAATGCTTTTAAGTGCACTTGCGGGAAACGCTCCTTGAGGCCGCGGATCAGGTCGAGGTAGTACTCGAACGGCAAATCGGGATGCAAGCCCCCGACGATGTGAAATTCCGTCGCGCCTTCGGCAACTCCCTTCGCCGCACGCGACCAGATTTCGTCGAGAGCAAATGTATAAGCTCCTGGCGCATCCGGCGAACGTCCGAACGCGCACAGTCGGCAATGCGCGACGCACACGTTTGTCGGGTTGATGTGCCGGTTGATGTTGAAGTAGCAGATGTTGCCGTGGCGTTGCTCGCGAACGTGGTTGGCGAGCCACCCAATTGCAAGCAAATCATGCGACTCGTACAGCGCGAGTCCATCTTCGACCGAAAGCCGTTCGCTGGCGAGAACTCTTTCCGCGATTGGCCTGAGCCGGTGGTCGGACGTTTGAAATCCCGCGGCCTGAAATCCAGCATTCATCTTGTGTGGTGTTCGCGCAAACTCTACGGGCGAGCTATGACAGCGGCTGCGCCCCAAAACAATAAGAACAACAAACTAATATAGCCATTCACGGTGAAAAACGCAGCATTCATTTTGCTCAAGTCGTTCGGCTTTACGAGCGAATGCTCATAGATCAACAGAATAGCAACCACTGCGATTCCGGCCCAGGCGGGCCACGTCAAGTGAAAACTCCAGGCGAGCCAAACCAGCAGGCCTACCATGACGATGTGCATCGCGCGTGCAATGAGCAGCGCTTGCGCTATGCCAAACTTTTTCGGAATCGAATAAAGGCCGGCGGTTTTGTCGAATTCCACGTCCTGGCAAGCATATAGAACGTCGAATCCGCCCACCCACAGCGTGACTGCCGCGCAGAGAATCAGCATTCGACGGTCGAGCGACCCTCGAATCGCAATCCAAGCCGCCGCTGGAGAAATCCCGAGGCAAAAACCAAGCACGAGGTGCGACCATGAAGTGAAGCGCTTTGTGTAGGAGTAGAAGAACAGGATCGCGAGCGCCACGGGCGAAAGCCGGAGGGCAAGCGGGTTCAGTTGCCACGCCGCAACGACGAGTAGTGTGGAGGAAACCATCGTGAACGCGACTGCAAAGCCAACGGAAAGCTCGCCTTTCGGCAGCGCTCGATTTGCCGTGCGAGGATTCCGGCGGTCATACTCGATGTCGGCGATACGGTTCACGGTCATCGCGGCGGAACGTGCACCCAGCATTGCGACGATGATCCATACGATCTGACGCCACGTCGGCACACCACCTCCTGCCCGAGCGGCAAGCAGCGCGCCCACCAGCGCGAAAGGCAACGCAAAAATGGAGTGCTCGAACTTGATCATCTCCAGCAAGGTGCGAATTCGGCTTTTAGTCATATTCAGCGGCACGATGCATCTATTCTAAGGTTTTCCGCCCTTCCAGCGATACTGCTTCTCTTGAGGCAGGCCTGCCTGCGCGAGCACGCGGCAAGCGTATTGGCTCACGATATCGTCGATCGTTTTGGGCCCGTAATAAAACGCCGGCATGGCAGGCATAAGGGTGGCGCCGGCGTCGTGCACGCGCAGCATGTTATCCAGGTGCACTCGATTGAGCGGCGTTTCGCGCAGGCAAAGGATCAGCGGCCGGCGCTCCTTCAGGCAAACATCGGCGGCGCGAGTGAGCAGATCGTTCGCGATCCCGCTGGCAATGGCACCCAGCGTCCCGACGGAGCAAGGAACCACGATCATCGCGTCCACGATGGCGCTTCCGGAGGCGATGCTAGCGCCGATATCTTTGTTCGGAAGGTATTCAATCTTTTTCGCGGGGGTTTTTGCGACAGCCGAGGGGAGTTTCCTACCATCCGACGTGACGACGCTAAGCTCGGTGGCCAGCAGGCGCATGCCTGCGTCGCTCACGATAAAAAATACGTGCTCGACTCGAGCATCCGCATCGAGCAATCGCAGAACGTGCCGCGCGTAGACCGCGCCGCTCGCGCCGGTGATGCCGACCGTGATGACACGACTCACTGATTTCGCCATTTTCTTGAGCCGAAACTGCGAGTGTAGGTGCCGCCTTTCGGCAAAGTCAAGGCGAGCCGGTTCGTTCCCCCTCGGCCGCGATCACTTTATGCGCGCACATCGCGTCTAAGCCGGGGAAGTTTCGCCCTCAATTGCGAACAATTTCCGAAAAGTGCAGAATAGCAACCGCCGGGGAGGTGGGACATGACCGTGAAGCGAAACCTTGTTTCGGTGTTGCCTTACGCGTTCGTGATGCTGGTTGCGCTCAGTGCCGCGATCGCATGGGCAGACACCAAGTTGCCCAATCTCGATCTGCATCAGACCACACTGGACAACGGGCTCCGGGTGATCTTGATTCCCGATCACAGCGCGCCGGTTTATTCGATCGACGTGTGCTATGACGTTGGCAGTCGCAACGAGCGTCCTGGACGAACAGGTTTCGCGCACCTCTTCGAACATATGATGTTCGAGGGCTCGCAAAACGTGGGCAAAGGCGAACACTACATGCTCGTGCTGAACAACGGCGGCGGGATGAATGGGACCACCAACGAAGACCGCACTACCTACTTCGAAGAACTGCCGAAGAACCAGCTCGATCTGGGGCTTTTTCTGGAATCCGATCGCATGAAGGCGCTGAATATCACGCAGGCGAACCTCGACAATCAGCGCAACGCCGTGCAGGAAGAACGCCGTCAAAGCGTCGACAACCAGCCTTACGGACGCTCGAACCTCGATCTCGATGGACTCTCTTATGACAATTTCGCGTACAAGCATTCGACGATCGGTTCGATGTCCGATCTGAACGCCGCGGACATTCAGGACGTGCGAGATTTCTTTCGAATCCACTACGCACCCAACAACGCCGTGCTGACGCTCGTCGGCGATTTCGATCCCGATACAGTCCTTGCAAAGGTGAAGGAACATTTCGGTACGATTCCGTCGCAGCCCTTGCCTCCGAAGGTGGACTTGAACGAAGAGGAGCACTACGGGGAGCGCCGCGAAACGATCTGCGATTCGCTCGCCCGCCTTCCGCAGGTGGACATCGCGTACCACACTTCACCCGGCAACACGCCCGACAATTTCGCAATGCAGGAATTTGCCATGATTCTGGGCACGGGGCAGAGCTCGCGTCTCTATCAACACCTCGTCAAAGATAAGCAGTTAGCTTCGGACGTTTCAGTGTCCACCGATTTTCGAATTGGCCCGAGCCAACTTTACATCTCCGCGAATCCCCGCCAGGGCGTGAAAGTGGAGGATCTGGAAAAGGGAATCGACGACGAAATCGCCGCAGCCGTCAAGGACGGCGTGACTTCTGACGAATTGGCGAAGGCGAAGACGCTGCTTTTGCGGCGGTTTATAGACCAGCGGAGATCGTCTCTCTTTACTGCGATTCTGGTGGGCGACTATGCCGTGAAATTCAAGAATCCCAATCTGATCAACACTATTGAAGACCAGCAGAGTGCTGTCACTCTCGACCAGGTGAACGCAGCCGCGAAGAAGTACCTGAAGCGCGACCAGCGAACCGTTGTGGTAACGATCCCAGCCGGACAGGACAGGGCGTCGGCAGCCAAGGGGGCACAATGAGCGCGCGCCCGAATTCCAACAGAGAACGAGTGACGACGGCAATTCTAAGGCGAGTGGCGATCCCAGCCGTGTTTGCCACATTCACCGCTTCAAGCGCGCTTTACGCGCAAGCGCAGAGCAAGGCGACATCCGTCAGCAAAGTCGAGCGCCTCAATCGCGCGCCGGTGAGCAAAGAAATCCTCCGGGTGCAGTTGCCGCGCCCGGCCGTCGTGAAACTACCGAATGGCTTGACGATTTTGCTTCTGGAAGATCACAAATTGCCCACCGTAACATTTTCGATGTGGATTCGACCGGGGCAACTGGCCGATCCCGCCGATCTTCCCGGACTCGCGTCGTTCACCTCGGACATGCTGCGCGAGGGGACCGCCCGCCGCACGAGCGACCAAATCGCCACGGAAGTCGACTCGCTGGGAGCTTCGCTGACGGCGACTTCGCGTTTCGGGACCAGCTACTCTTCCGTGAACGCCTCCGGCCTGATCAACGATGCGCCGAAGGTTCTGGACCTGATGAGCGACGTGGTGTTGCATCCCGCGTTTTCGGAAAACGAGCTCGCGAAGTACAAGGAACGCCAGGAAGCAAGCCTTGAGGAGCGCCTTTCGAATCCCAGTTTTCTCGCGCAGCAAGCGTTCCGGCGCGTGATTTACGGGGACGCCCCGCCAGGCGTTGCGTCCGCCACGAAGGAGTCGATCGAAAAGGTGGCGCCGGAGGACTTGAAGCGTTTCCACGACAAACACTACGTTCCGAGCAACGCGATTCTCGGAGTCGTCGGGGATTTCAAAACGGCAGACATGCGCGCGGAGATCGAGAAATATTTCGGCGAATGGGCGGGAGCCCCCGAGTCTGCGACTGCGATTTCGAAAGCCGCCATGCAACAGGCTGCCAGGGTCACGCTCGTGGACCGCCCGAGCTCGGTGCAGACGTTCATCATCGGCGGCAACCGCGGCATTCGGCGCGCCGATCCCGAATACTACAAGCTCGTCGTGATGAACCAAATCCTCGGTGGAGGGCCCCAAGCCCGGCTGTTCCTCGATTTGCGCGAGGAGCACAGCTTGACGTACGGCGCCTACAGCTATTTCAACGCGGAAGTTTATCCCGGCGACTGGATGGGAGCATCACCGGTTCGAACGCCCGTCACGGGCGAAGCGATGGACCGGTTCCTCTTCGAATTCAAGCGCATCAACGACGAAACGGTGCCGCAGAGCGAACTCGAGGATGCGCATCGCGCCATCGCCGCAGGATTCGCCCTGTCGCTTGAGCAGCCTGCGCAAGTGCTCAACGACTGGCTGATCGTTCAACATTTCGGGCTTCCCGTGGATTATTGGGACAAGTACCCGGATCGCATCGCGAGCGTGGATGCCGCCGCAGTGCAGGCAGCGGCGAAGAAATTCGTCGACCTCGATCACATGCAGTGGGTGTGCGTCGGCGACCGCAAGCTGATTCAGGATGTGCTCGCAAAGTACGGTCCGGTCAGCGTGGTGGACGCGAACGGGCGGCCGGAGAACTAGCAACCTGCGTTACGCCCGTTTCAATGCGCGAACGATCAGGAGCAACGCAACCGCGCCTACGAACGCCATCAGCAGTCGTCCGATTAGTCCATAAGCGGCCAAGCCGACGATCCCAAAGATCCATCCGCCCAAGACCGATCCCACAATCCCGACGAGCAAATCCACCAAAACGCCCATGCCGTGCCCTTTCACCACCTGGCCTGCGAGAAAGCCCGCGAGAATGCCGATTACGATCGTCCAAATCAGCCACATGGTCGCCTCCCAAGAAACGAGCGGGAATTTTGAGTTCCTGAAGCGGGATACCCGCTGGCCCGCGCGACTCTAGCATGAATCCGCATGCTTGCCACTGGAGCGAGCAAGGAATGCTAAAATCTGGCGGCGAGAAGCAACATGGATGAACTTGACATCAGGAATTTCGTGAGAGCGCTCAAACAGGGAAAGCTCAGCCCGGAGAAGGCCATCGAGCGCCTGCGTAAGCTTCCCTATGAGGACCTTGGCTTCGCGAAGATTGACCATCATCGGAGCTTGCGGCAGGGTTATCCCGAAGTCGTCTTTGCGCGCGGAAAGACTTCGAAACAGGTGACCGAAATCGTGCGCGGCATGCTTCGAGCGAATGCTTCTCATAACATTCTGATCACGCGTGCGGACAAGAAGATGTTTACCGCGGTGAAGCGGCTGGCGCGCCCCGGCAAGCGCGCGGGTTCAGCGCGGCCGGAGTTTCACCAACTCTCGGGCACGATCGCCATTCTTCGCGATCGTGCGATCCGCGGCAAAGGGTTGATTCTGGTCGTTACGGCGGGGACCAGCGATATTCCGGCCGCCGAGGAAGCGGTCGTCACAGCGCGTGCAATGGGGAATCGCGTCGAAGCGATTTACGACGTCGGCGTCGCGGGACTGCATCGCCTGCTCGAACACAGGCCAAAACTCGCCGAGGCGCGGGTAATCATTTGCGTTGCCGGGATGGAAGGTGCGCTTCCAAGCGTGGTGGCGGGAATGGTGGCGGCGCCCGTGATTGCCGTCCCTACGAGCACAGGCTACGGTTCAAGCTTCGGCGGAATGACGGCGCTGCTCGCGATGCTGAACAGTTGCGCGTCGAACGTGAGCGTGGTGAATATCGACAACGGTTTCGGTGCCGGCTGCGTCGCTAGCGTGATCAATCACCTGTAACCTCTAGCCAACCGCGAATATGAGAGCTGCTGCGAGAGAGGATTCCTCGTCCGGGAAAACCGTTCGCAAATCAAATAAGAGTTGATGGTCTTCGATGCGCGCAATGACGGGGATGCCATTCTCCGGCCTGCGCAGGCGCACCTCGACAGCGGCGACCGACCGGCGCGGGCTCGAGATCGAGATCAAGTGCGTTGGCAACTGCTGATCGGGAGTCGAGCCGCCGCCGATCACTGAAAAGCCGTCTCGCACCTCTACCGAGAAATCCTTCGGCGCTGCGCCGCGAAGCCGATCGACGAATTGCGCGGCTCGGCGAGCAATTTCAGAAGCCGGAACGCGAATCATCCGCAGCGTCGGAATCTCGTCGACGGCGCCGCGAAGATAAGCCTTCAGTGTGACTTCAAGCGCCGCAATCGTCAGCTTGTCCACACGTAGCGCGCGGAACAGCGGATTTCGCCGGATGCGTTCTACGATTTCCTTCTTACCGGCGATAATTCCCGCCTGCGGGCCGCCAAGCAACTTGTCGCCGCTGAACGAGACCACAGCCGCGCCCGCCGCGCAGCTTTCACGCGCCAGAGGCTCGGACACGCCCGCGGCGGTCAAGTCAGTCACACATCCCGAGCCGAGATCCTCGTAGAGGGGAAGCTGCGTCCGGCGGCCGAGCGCAACGAGCTCCCGGAGTGACGGCCGCTCCGTGAATCCAGTGATGCGGAAATTCGATGGGTGCACGCGGAGCAGCAGCCTCGTGTTCTCGTTGATGGCGCGCTCGTAGTCTCGGATGCGCGTGCGATTCGTGGTGCCCACTTCGCAGAGCGATGCTCCGCTTTCAGCCATGATGTCAGGAATGCGAAAGCCATCGCCGATTTCGATCAGCTCGCCACGCGAAACCACTACCTCGGCGCTCTTTGCAAGCGTATTGAGGATCAAGAAAACAGCAGCGGCGTTGTTATTGACCACGATTGCTGATTCGGCTCCTACCAGCTCGGCAAGCATCTGCGAAGTGTGAGCATCGCGCTTGCCGCGCTGGCCGCTTTCGATGTCGTATTCGAGGTTCGAGTAGCGCGTCGCTGTCTCGTCCAAATGTGCGATGGCGGCGTGCGCAAGGGGCGCGCGTCCAAGATTCGTGTGCAAAATTACGCCGGTCGCGTTAATCACGCGGCGCAGCGACGGCGCGAGCAAGCTGCGAACTTCGCCCACGATGCGCGCTTCGAGCGCTTCAGCGGTTTGCGGACTGCCAACTGCAACCGGTGAGCCCGATCCTTCGTTTAGCATCCCCGAGCGAAGCTCGGCCAGCACGTTTCGCGTGACTTGAGTAACGACTCCTCTACCGGCAGTTTCGCTCAATGCATGCAAACGCGGCCTTCCGATCAGCTCGTCCACCGATGGGATCTCGCGCAAACGCGCAGACGGACTTGGCTGCATGCGACCTGCGGTATCGGCAGGAGGCTTCATCGTTGCCATTTGAGCACAGCCGCGTTTGTGTCCGCAATGGCAGGCACCGTCGCCTTTGAACCGGCGCGGCGTTTCATCTTGGGACAAAACACCACGCAGTTGCATTGACGATAACGGACCGTCTCGCTAGGCTGGAGTCTCACCTTACCTACAGCGCCCATGGCTACAATTGACGACGAGCTGGGTCAAATCGAGCGGGACATCCGTACCCTGAAGATCGAGTACGAGCAATACTTCGGGGGAGGTCGGCCACGTCCGCCCGCGGATACGCAATGGCGCTGCGATAACCTGATCAAACGTTATGCCGAGCGCGGGGCCGATATGAACTATGCGCAACGCTTCCGCTACAATAACCTGACGCAGACGTACGCGAAGTATCAGGACATGTGGCGCAAGAAGCTTATGCAGAAGGAGAGCGGAGTTAAACAGCACCACTTCGGGGCCGCCGCGAAGGCGATTGAAGAGGAGCGTGCTCGCCGTACTGCGGCCAGCCAGGCTGCGACGGCGACGGCTACGGAAGAGGCCAAGTCCGAATCAAAGCGTGCGGCAGCGGGGGCTTTCGCCATGACCTTCTCCGATCCGGCGCGCGAGCAAAAGAAAATCGAAGAGCTCTACAGGAAACTGATCGAGGCGCGCACGGAAACGGGCGAAAAAGCTGGAGCGCCTACCCTGACGGATTTCGAGCGCTTCGTCCGGCAAAAAACCAAAGACCTGCAGGACAAGGGCGGCAATGCGGTGGAGTACAGCGTCAGCATCGAAGGCGGACGCGTGAAATTGAAGGCGCGGGTCTCGGGTTAAGAAATTCGCGGCTTGTGATTCGCACACGGTGAATTCCGCTTACTCTTCGAAGTAAAGACTCTCTCTTCGCGATTGGCTGCCGAAACTTCGGTCCCCTTCCGAAATTCAGCGCGAGTGTTTACACTGACAGGCCGTTTTCGTTTGGAGGACTTCTTCGTGGCAATTGAGCGAGCGCTAATCAGTGTGTACGACAAGACGGGCGTCGTGGAATTCGCGCGCGAGCTTGCGTCGATGAAAATCGAAATCATTTCGACGGGCGGGACCGCGCGGCTGCTGCGCGATGCCGGAATCCCCGTTCGTGACGTTGCTGAGCTGACGGGCTGGCCGGAGATGCTGGGCGGACGCGTGAAAACGCTGCATCCCAAGGTTCACGGAGGAATTCTCTTTCATCGCGGAAAGGCGGATCATCGCCAGCAAGCCGCCGAACATAGAATCGCGCCGATCGATCTGGTAGTGGTGAACCTGTATCCGTTTTCGGCGACAGCCGCGAAGCCAGGGGTCACCCCGGAAGAGCTGATCGAGAATATCGATATCGGCGGACCGGCGATGATACGGTCGGCAGCCAAGAATTTTCATAGCGTCGGAGTCGTCACCGACGCTGCTGACTACCCTGCTATTGCAGAGGAGTTGCGTGAGAAAGGTGAACTCAGCCTTGCCACGCGCTTGCGGCTTGCGCGCAAGGCGTACGCGCGCACCGCACGCTACGACGGCGAAATAGCCACGGAACTTGAGCGGCTCGCGACGAACGAAAGCGTCACGATCGGGAAACCCAATTCGTTGCCGGAGCGGATTCACATCGCGCTCGAGCGACGCCAAAGCATGCGCTACGGCGAAAATCCGCATCAGGCTGCCGCGCTTTACACTCCAGCAGGGCAAGCGGCGATCGGTGTTGCGGGCGCAAAGCAGCTCCAGGGTAAGGAGCTTTCTTACAACAATCTTGTTGACTTGGACGCGGCGTGGGGATTAGTGAGCGAATTTCAGCGGCCCGCAGTGGCGATCATCAAGCACAACAATCCGTGCGGCGCTGCCGAAGATGATTCGCTGCGAGTGGCATACGTGAGCGCGCTTGCATGCGATCCGGTTTCGGCGTTCGGCGGGGTTATGGCGTTCAACCGGTCGCTCGATGCACCGACAGCGGAGGAAGTGGGGAAGATCTTCGTTGAATGCATCGTTGCGCCGGGGTACGAACCGGCGGCTATGGACAAACTGGCACCGAAGAAGAACCTGCGGCTGCTGGTTCTAGACCCGCGCGACGAGGCGCCCGACGAACTCGAACTCAAACGAATCTCAGGCGGCGTGCTGGTTCAGGAACCCGACCGGCACGCGCTCAGCGAGACGGATTTGAAGGTGGTTACTGAACGGGCGCCTAGCGACGCGGAGCGGCGTGCCCTGCTATTCGCATGGAAGGTTTGCAAGCACGTCAAATCGAACGCGATCGTCTTCGCGCGGGAAGGGCGGACGATAGGCATCGGCGCGGGACAAATGAGCCGCGTCGATTCAGTAAAAATCGCGGTGATGAAAGCGGCAACCGCAGGCCTTCCGCTCGCGGATACTGTATTAGCGTCCGACGCGTTTTTCCCTTTTCCTGACGGAATCGAGGAAGCCGGGAGAGCGGGGGCCACCGCGGTAATTCAGCCGGGTGGGTCAGTGCGCGACGCCGACGTGATTGCCGCTGCAAACAAATTGGGAATAGCAATGGTGTTTACAGGCGTCAGGCATTTCCGCCATTAGTGCCGATCCTTTCCAGATCGGTTGCGCGCATCTGGGGCGTTACCCACTGGACTCTCCTTTTGGCGATGGTAAGTGATTTCCACCACCTGTGTTTCACCGCTGTCCGGAACAATTTCGGAACGCGCCACATAGGTGTCCTGGTCGATCCGAGTCAGGATCGAGCGCCTCGGCTGGCCGTCCACCGGATTCACGAAGACGGCCTGCTTCGGATCGACGCTCTCGAGAGTCAGCAGCGTCGGATCCGACTTTTCCCAGTTGACAAGTTCGGGAGTGAAATGGCGGAAACGAAACTCGATACCGTCGGGTTTTTGGATCAACGTAAACAGCTCGATCACGAGGGTCTTATCGTCCTCCACGAGACGAAACGTGCCCAACATTAGACCGGCTTTTTGCGACGTCCAGACCTGTTCGGCCGTGCGGGGTCCCCAATTGCCTTGCCAGTGGCCCTCGAGCCACGCGAAACTAGCCAGCGTGAGAGCGCCCCGGGCGGATGACACAGCCTGATTCAAGGGTTGGGCCGGCGAGGTGCCTCTTGGCGATTGCCGCGCGGCCATGCCGGGCAGCATCAAGAGAAGTAGCGCCAACGACATCAGCCCCGATTTCCAGGCCCTGATCTGACCCTTCCAAGCTACGCCATTCATCTCACATCCTCGAAGCGCGAAATCGTAGAACGGGCTCTTCACAAACACAAAGTCAAACATCGTTCCGAAACATTCTCCCAGCAAGCACCCCGAAACGCTCCGGCTGCGTCTCACAGATGTGCGTTCTTTTCGAGAACGGGAGCGGGCGAAACCTTTGACCCTCTCATACCCGTGTATAATAATGGAGTTTTGCGACCTGTCATGAAAACAATTCTAAACATCACCGTTTTGGCCGTGTTTTGCAGCGCGCCGTCGGTTCGGGCCCAGGAGAATTCGTCGCCGCTATCGCCGGCTTCCAGATCACAGGACGCAAGCAGGCAGACAAGCACCGGCAAGCCGTCTTCCGAGCCAGCCAAGTCCGACCTCTACTACTACTTCACGCTGGGTCACACGCTCGAGCAGCAGTACGAAATGACGGGCCGCGCGGAACTAGCCACGCAGTCGGTGGACGCCTACAAAAAGGCCCTTGAGATGGATCCTGGTTCTGCAGTAGTGCGGGAGCGGCTGGCGGAGATTGAGGCCAAGTCTCAGCATATCCGTGAAGGAGTGGCTGACGCGCAGGAAGCCCTCAAGATCGACCCGAAGAATGTCGAAGCACATCGGTTGCTCGCCCGCATCTACGTTCGCACGCTTGGCGACATGGCCGCGGGCGACGTCCAGAAAGAAAGTCTCGACAAAGCGGTGGAGCAGTTCGAGGCGATTCTGAAACTGCAACCGGACGATTCTTATTCCGCGCTGTGGCTGGCCCGCCTCTATAGGTTCGAAAACCAGCACGACGCTTCGGAGAAGGTTCTGCGCGGCATCCTGCGACATGAGCCGGACAACGGCCAGGCGCTCGAACAACTCAGCCAGCTGTTGATTGATGAAGGCCGTTCCCAGGAGGCAGTGAACCTGCTCTCGCAGGCCGCGGGAGATTCTTCCTCTCCCGACCTCTATGATCTTCTTGGAGACGCGTATTCGCAGCAAAAGGACTACGCGAAGGCCGAACACTCGTACCGCAAGGCCGTCGAGGAAGAGCCAGAAGAAGCGAGCCATCGCCACGGACTCGGACAAGCCTTGATTGCGCAGGACAAGTACGCGGAAGCGCTCGAGCAGTTCAAGAAGCTGTCCGAGCTCGAACCAGGCACGGCCGATAATTACTTGCGGATGTCCGAACTCTACCGACGATTGGGCCAGTTCGATCAAGCTGAGACCAGCCTCTTGCGAGCGAAACAACTCTCTCCCGGCAGCCTCGAGGTTTTGTTCAACGAGGCCCTCCTCTATGAGGATCAGGGCAGATACGACGATGCCGTCAAAGTTCTGAGTGACGCGATTGCGGGCATGAAGGCGCAAGCTAGTAGCGGTAATTCGTCAAACGCCCTTGGCATTTTGTACGAGCAACTCGGCCGGGCATATCGCCAGGCCCAGAATTTTCCGGCGGCCATTGACACTTTCCGCGACATGGCGAAGCTGGGGGGGGATTCGCAGAAGCGCGCCCAGATGCTGTTGATCGACACGTATCGCGAGAACCGCGACATCGATCGGGCAATCATCGAGACAAAGAAGGCTCTGGCCGATTCGCCGAAGGATCCGAATCTTACCGTTACCCTGGCGATGCTTTACGGCGAAAAAAGAGATGCCGAGCAGGCCACGAAGTTGCTCCAGGGCTTGCTACGAGGGAACGACAGCGATCAGGAGATTTACGTCGATATCGCGCAGGTTCAGGAGCGCGGGCGGCAGTACTCCGAGGCGGAACAGTCCGCCGAGAAAGCCGGAGAGATGGCCCGCACGTCGTCCGACAAAGAGATGGCTTGGTTCATGCTCGGAGCCATCTACGAACGCCAGAAAAAGTTCGACCAAGCCGAACAGCAATTCCGCAGAGTCCTCGACCAGAATCCAAATAACGCCTCGGCGCTGAACTATTACGGATACATGCTGGCGGACCGTGGCGTCCGGTTAGATGAGGCGACCTCACTCATTCAGAAAGCCGTCAAGGCGGACCCGAATAACGGCGCCTACCTCGACAGTTTGGGCTGGGCCTACTACAAACAGAATAAGCTTGCGGAAGCCGAAGAATGTCTGCGCAAAGCCGTGGATCGCGATAGCCACGATCCGACGATCCTGAGCCACCTCGGGGACGTGTACCTGAAAATGGGACAAACGGAGCGGGCTGCGGAATTGATGGAGCGCTCGCTTTCGGAATGGCAGAAAGCGGTTCCCGCCGATTATGACGCGGAGCAAGTGAACGAGATCGACTCACAACTGAAGAACCTTAAAAAGCGGCTCGCCCAGAAATCCTCTATCGACACGGCCAAACCGCAGTAAACTCGCCGGGTTTCAGGGTTTGCTCCGAAGGTCGATGCAAAGCCTGAAGTCGGCGTTTTTGCATCAGAAAATCCTGAAATCGACTATGAACAAGCCGGTGCGGCTCCCTGCATTCGCCAAAATCAATCTTCACCTGCAAGTTCTCGGACGCCGTGCGGACGGCTACCACGAATTGCGCACGATTTTTCAGGCTATCTCGCTGCAAGACACCCTGGAATTGTCGCGGTCGCCCCATCCAGGAATCAGTCTCGAAACCGACGACCCAAGTCTTCCGGCCGGGCCGGAGAACCTTGTGTACCGGGCTATCGACTCGATCGGCCACGCGATCGGATTTCGTGGCGGAGTTCACGCGCAGCTCGAAAAGCGTATTCCGGTGGCGCGCGGCCTCGGTGGGGGCTCGAGCGACGCTGCGTCGGCAATCATCGGAATGCTGCGGCTGACTAAGACCAAGATGCCTTTGAGGCAAGTGGTGGAAATCGCTGCCGGATTGGGGGCCGACGTCCCCTTTTTTCTGTTTGGCGGGCGCGCACTGGCGGTGAATCGCGGGGACGAAATCTACCCGCTGCCGGATGTGGCGCGGCGCGCCGTTCTCGTCGTTTCGCCGCGCGACATCGGCGTAAGCACGAAGGACGCTTATCAATGGCTCTCTGCCGAATTGACAAATCGCCCGGAACACCCTAATATTTGGGGGTTCTGCGCTCTGTGCTGGAGCCGGCAGGGAAAGGTCTCGAACGATTTCGAGGGACCTGTCTTCCGCCGCCATCCGCGACTCGGCGAAATCCGGGACGGATTGCTCAAGCGAGGAGCAGCAGATGCCGCGCTGGCGGGTAGCGGGTCGGCGGTGTTCGGAATCTTCCGAAACCCAGCGCAGGCGCGCCGAGCCGCTCGTGCGTTTCCGGAAGATTCGGCTTTCGTAGCAAAAACCCTGTCCAGGGAAGAGTATGGCCGGGCACTGAGTTGGCGTGCCTCTGGCTGAGGGAGAATGTTGGCCGAAGACAAATTCAAGGTCTTTTGCGGCACGGCGAACGTCGCTCTTGCGGACGCTATTTGCAAGTATCTCGGAGTCACGCGAGGACGCGCCGAGCACGGACAGTTTTCGGACGGCGAAACCCGCTACCAGATTCTGGAGAACGTTCGCGGAGCGGATGTCTTCGTTGTGCAGCCTTGCAGCAATCCGGTGGATTTCCACCTGATGCAGTTGCTGTTGATGATCGACGCGTTCAAGCGCGCGTCGGCGTGGCGCATTACGCCGGTGATTCCGTATTACCCGTATGCGAGGCAGGACCGCAAGGACCGCCCGCGTGTGGCGATTTCGGCGAAACTCGTCGCCGATTTGCTCGAAACGGCGGGGTCGAGCCGAGTGCTATCGCTTGATTTGCACGCGCCGCAGATTCAAGGATATTTCAACGTCCCGGTGGATCACTTGTTCGCAGCACCCGTGCTGGTGGAGTATTTTCAGAAGAAGAAGCTGGGGCCGATGACGGTGGTCTCGCCGGATGCAGGTGGCGTCGAGCGCGCGCGCTATTTCGCCAAGCGCATCGATGCGCCGCTGGCCATCGTTGACAAGCGGCGAATCGACGTGAATGTGAGCGAAGTGATGCATCTGATTGGCGACGTCAGCGGACGCCCAGCGCTGGTGGTTGACGACATCATCGACACAGCGGGGACGCTGGTAAAGACGGCGGAGGCGCTGCTCGAACACGGGGCTACAAGAGTTTTTGCAGCTTGCACGCACGCCGTGCTCTCGGGCCCTGCAGTGGAGAGACTTACGAAGTCAAAGATCGACGAAGTGGTGGTCACAGACTCCGTGCCGCTCAACCAAGCGGCTCAGAACCTGCCGAAGATCACCGTGCTCAGCGTGGCGCCGCTGCTGGCCCGCGGAATTCAATCGATTCACGAAGAGACCTCAATCAGCGAGCTCTTCATTTAGGTTTGTAACAAACCGAGGAAAAGGTCATGGAAACATTCACAGTGGAAGGAAAGATTCGAGAGGAGCGCGGCAAGAACGCCGCACGCCGCACTCGCCTAACTGGGCAGGTCCCGGCAATTCTATATGGTGGGAAGAAGGACTCGGTGGCGCTTTCCGTCAATGCAAAGCAACTCAGCCGAATTCTCCGCTCCGAGTCGGGCCACAACACGATCTTTACCGTGCAGGTGGCGGGCACGAACGAAGAGCGCGCAATTTTGAAGGATTGGCAGGTGGACCCGGTAAGCGGAAAGCTCCTACACGTTGACCTGCTGCGCATCGCTATGGACGTCCGCATGCGAGTCAAGATTCCGGTGCACACCTTCGGCGAACCACAGGGCGTCAAGATGCAGGGGGGTGTTTTCGAGACGGTGACGCGCGAAGTGGAAGTCGAGTGCTTGCCGACCGACATTCCGGAAGAAATCAAGGTTGACGTCAGCGAAATGCTTATCGGTAAACAGCTCCGCGCCGGTGATCTGCCTCTTGATCCGAACAAAGTCAAGCTCGTGACGGACCCGCAGCGCGTGATTGCGCACGTGGTCATGCTAAAGAAGGAAGAAGAACCAGCTCCCGAAGCAGCCGTGGCGGCTGAGACTGCGCCTGCCGAGCCCGAAGTCATCAAGAAGGGCAAGAAGGAAGAAGAGGGCGAAGAAGGCGCTGCTCCGGAGGCCGCTCCAAAGGCCGAGAAGTCGGAAAAGAAGGGCAAGGAGAAGTAGACGAGATTCCTGTCGCGAATGCTGGGGCGCAAGGATGCGCCGGAGCCGGCAGATGCAGCGCCTATGAGGCCAACAAGATTGATCGTCGGCCTCGGCAATGCCGGCCGGGAATACGAACAGACGCCGCACAACGTGGGTTTTCTGGCGCTGGATGCGCTGGCCGCGCGCGGCGGAATTAGAATCACGAGGCCGGAGGCGAAATCATTGGTGGGTCGCGGTGAGTTGATGGGACAGGCCGTTTTACTCGCCAAGCCTCAGACGATGATGAACTTGAGCGGCGTCGCCGTGCGACTGCTGCTTGAAAAGTACGAAGCGAATCCAGCGGAAATGATCGCGCTGGTTGACGACGTCGATTTGCCCTGGGGCATGCTCCGCATTCGGGAGCGCGGCAGCGCCGGCACACATAACGGAATGAAATCGCTTGTGCAGGCTGTCGGCACGGAATTTATCCGCATTCGCCTGGGTGTGGGGCCGGACAAGGTTTGGGGCGAGCTTCGGGACTACGTGCTCCGCCCGATGGGACGCACGGAACGAGAGACTGCGGAGCAAATGTCGGCTGAAGCGGCCGAAGCAGTCGAATCGATCTTGAACGATGGCGCAAGCAAAGCGATGTCGAAATTCAATCGCCGCGTGCCGCCTTCGGAAGAGAGTTCGGAGTAGTACCGTAAAGAACGCAAGAAATCGAGG
>Ga0073928_10001094_pt1 | contig 54181 bp, 41 predicted proteins | sample PaiPotPPA55metaG_FD_76969 | JGI IMG/M metagenome (GOLD analysis project Ga0073928, IMG submission 76969) | Iron sulfur acid spring bacterial and archeal communities from Banff, Canada, to study Microbial Dark Matter (Phase II) - Paint Pots PPA... ... | reverse complement strand
TCGCTCCACCCGCTGTTCTTTTCCAGGACCGCCGCGCGCACAACACCCAATCCAACATCGGATTGTGCATAACGCGCGTCCAGCACTCGCACTGGTCCGACAAATCTGTAACCTTTGCCCACCACGGTTTCGAGAAAACGAGGCTTAGCGGAGTCGTCGCGCAGAGCGGTGCGAATTTTTCGTACAATGTTGTTGATGTTGGGTTCGGTATCGACGAACAGATCCGAGCCCCACAATTTGCTTACGATCTCCTGGCGCGAAACCAATTGTTCTCGGCGGCTCACCAGAAAAATCAGCAGTTCCATCGGCTTCCTTTCAAGTTTGACTCGCTGACCCTGGCGGCGGAGCTCGTAACGCCCCAGGTCCAGTTCGATCTCGCCCGTTGCCGATCGCGTGCGTCGCATGGAGGCTCTCAAAGGGCATTATCCCGTAAGAATCAGTAATTTGCGACGATATAGAAAAGATACGTAAATTGTATAAACAGTTCATTGGAACAGTCCTCGGTTTAAGACAAGATTCCGACAGTTCGACACCGAACGAAGGAGGTTTGACAATGAAACGAAACTTGTTCCTAACTCTTGCATTGGCTGGAATATTCTCTTGGGTGGGGCTGGCATTCACCAGCTCCGCGCACGATAACTCGCACGAAAAAAACGCATTTACCCCGGATACCATTACCTGGGGGGCAGCACCGCCCGTTGTGCGTCCTGGTGCGCAATTTGCGGTGCTCGAAGGCGACCCAACCGCCCCTACCGGCGACTTCACGATTCGCTTGAAGATGCCTGATGGGTTCCGCATCGCGCCCCATTGGCACCCGAGGAGGGAAAACGTCACGGTGATTTCCGGGACGTTCAAAGTCGGCATGGGCGATGAGTTCGACCCCAACAAGATGGACGCGTTCACGACCGGTAGCTTTGCCTTCCTCGATCCCAACATGCACCACTACGCAATGGCCAGCGGAGAAACCATTGTCCAGGTCCACGGACAATCTCCGCTTCAGTTCAACTATGTCAATCCTGACGACGACCCCAGCAAGAGTAAGTAGCCGGTTACTCTCGCTCTTCAGCTGGGCACGCTAGACGGCTCGGGAAACGACGGCGATCCCTTCCGAGGCCCCAACCCCAACGACCGGCAACGTGGAGAAACCTGCAATAAGCATCACAGAACTAAGAGTCAAAGAAATCGCATTCACAAAGGAGAATTAGAATGGCACTCGATATGGAGAAACTGAATGTGTTCGTAGGGCAATTCGTTGGGGATCTAGGCGCGGCGGTCCACTCTGGCATGGTGGTCATTGGCGAAAAGCTGGGATTGTACAAGGCTCTCGCCGAAGGCCCGCTGAATTCAGCCGAACTGGCCGCTAAAACCAGAACAGATGAACGTTATGTGCGTGAATGGCTGAGCTCACAAGCTGCCGGCGGCTACGTCACCTATAACGAGCAGACTCGCAAGTTCAGTCTGAGCGAAGAGCAGGCATTTACGCTGGCGAACGAAGACAGTCCCGCTTATCTTCCCGGCGCCTTCCAGTTGGCCCTCGGTTCTCTTGCCGCGGTTCCCAGGATTACCGAGGCCTTCCGATCCGGCGCAGGCATGGGTTGGAATGAGCATAATGAAGATGTGTTTCATGGCTGCGAGAAATTCTTCCGGCCGAGCTATGCAGCAAACCTTGTCAGTTCTTGGATTCCTTCTTTGCATGGGGTGCAGGCTAAACTCGAGGCCGGTGCGCGCGTTGCCGATGTTGGGTGCGGCAAGGGTGCGTCCACCGTGCTGCTGGCTAAAGCCTTCCCAAAATCGCAGTTCTTCGGCTTTGACTATCACGACGAATCCATCGAGGGCGCCCGCGCGACTGCCGCTAAAGAAGGTCTCGAGGTTCGCCTCAACTTTGGTGTCGCGAAGGCCAAAGCCTTTCCTGGCAAGGACTACGACTTGGTTACCGTGTTCGATTGTTTGCACGACATGGGTGATCCGGTCGGCGCCGCAACCCACGTGCGCAATTCACTGAGCAAGGATGGCACATGGATGATCGTCGAACCGTTCGCCCACGATGAACTAAAAGACAATATGAATCCGGTCGGCCGCGTGTACTACTCTTTTTCAACTTTGTTGTGCACTCCCTGTTCGCGTTCACAGGAAGTTGCGTTGTGCTTGGGTGCCCAGTCAGGCGAAAAACGCATTCGCGAGGTAGTCACCGCGGCCGGCTTCAGCCGTTTCCGCAGAGCCGCGGAAACACCGTTTAACGTTGTCTACGAGGCTCGTCCATGAGCTGTGCGCCTTATGGAGCGCAACCGCCGGGGAGTTGAAAGCGTGGTTTGGTCCGCCGCCAAGACATCATTATCGCGAAATTCACCATCGGCGCTCGAAGGTGGCTGCATCCTCGCGAGCTACGAGGTCTTGCGCCGCCTGAACCTCAGGGGACTTGTTCGCGTACACACCGAAACCCAACCACCATGTTCCGAACGTTGGGCTTCAAGATGTAACGAGCAGAGACGCGTGACTGTCCCCTGACTACTCCGCGCCACGAGCCACCGCGCGAAACGCGATACTCTCCGCTCTCTGGGCCTTTCGGGTCAAACTCCTGTCTGTGGCTGTAATAGGTTATCCCGTACCAGTCCTGCACCCATTCCCAAACGTTCCCCAGCGTGTCATACAATCCGAATGCGTTCGGCTTTTTTTCACCCACCGGGTGAGTCGTGCCGCCCGAATTGTCCCGGAACCATGCAACTTGAAGCAATGGGCCATAACGACAGGAGGCATCTCCGGCGCGTGCTGCATATTCCCATTCCGCCTCTGTCGGCAGACGATAACGGTAGCCGTCGTTCTTGCTACTGAGCGCTTCGAAAAATCTGTTCGTGTCTTCCCAACTTACATTCTCAACCGGAAGATTCGAGCCTTTGAAATTGCTCGGATTGACAAACATCACGGCTTCATACTCTGCCTGCGTCACCTGGAATTTGCCCATCTCAAAAGGCCGGGTAATGGTTACTCGATGAACCGGCTTTTCTTCGGCGTAACAATCAGGATCTCCCGCCGAGCAGCCCATCATGAAGGTTCCCGCCGGAATGGATACGAACTGCATCGCTTGACCTTCTCTTTGCTCGCGGTTTTACAACGAATTCGCCAACAGAGCAAGCCCAGCAATATCAGGGTCCACTCCGTTCACAAAGCAATCGACCATCGCAGCGGTGGCTAACTCCCACTTACGAGCCCTTTGGAGCGGACACAACCATTCGCCGATTCGTTACGTGTGCCGATCTGATGCTCCGATGGACAGATAAGAAATAGGGCTGCCTTTCGTCTATGTGATGAAGTGATGCGTGGCTGCGTAAGCAGTCAACAACCTTAAACTGAGCATGTCTTCACGGCAGTCCATCGCTGACGTTGATCTCGTGGCATATGACGGCGCTATTTGTCCCTTGAACTCCAGCTCGCGCCCGAAGCGTATCGATCACGCGCATGAGGTCGGACTGATCCTTGCACGCTACTCGAACTCGGAAGTCAAAATCGCCCGTCACAGTAGCGGCGCTCACGATTCCGGGAATCTTTGCCACCACAGCCTCAAATTTCTGCGCGCTCGTCTCTGGCTGTAGTCTCACATCTATGTACGCTTCCAGCACATAGCCCAATTGCGACCAGTTCACAATCGCGCGAAAGCCTCGTATCACCCCGCTCGACTGCATTTGGCGGACGCGCTCCGCCGCAGCATTCGGGCTCAGGTGGACGTGTTCGCCTAGATCACGGAAGCTCATGCGCCCGTCGCTAGCAAGACTTCGGATGATTTTGCGGTCAATTTCGTCGATCACTGACGTTTCCTCCGTTAAAACCCTTTTGAACCACTCGCGACTGCGCAAACCACTGTTTTTTCATGGATCAGATAACAATAGTCCGGATTGCCAGTCTATTCAGCATTATAGGAGGAAACATATTGCGTCCGCAGATTTAATACGCGTTGTCGAGCGGAAGAACCCACAAATCTAAAGTACCGCAGTAACGAAAGATCAGTAAAGAGCAGGAGCAAAGAGAAAAATGACCTCGCCAAATGTAGTGGATACCGCTGAAGACAGGCCTCCAGTATCAACTGAGCCTTTGCAGAGGCGTTCCCACATCACCTCCAGTTTGAAACCAATCTTTGTCGGACCGAACGGTTTGCGAGCAGGCTGGCGTGAGCTGATCTTCCTCGCCCTGCTCGGCGTCCAATTGACGTCGTTGCCTTTCATTCCCCGTCTTTTTCCGGCCCTCGGGCCGCCAAGCGGTCTTGCCCCCGGTACGATCACTCCGGTCTTGCTGGGCGGGAATGACGCGATCCTCATTCTGTTCGTCTGCATCGCTACTTGGATCATGGCGAGAATCGAGCATCGCAGGTTCAGTGAATACGGCTTGCCCGTGCGTCAGGCCCTGGGAAAAGACTTCTGGTTCGGGACTCTTTTGGGCTTTCTAGCGATCAGCGGCACGCTGCTGACAATATTCTTGCTTCACGGATTTCGAATTACCGGGTTGGCGATTCACGGGACAACAATTTTGTCCTCGCTCGTCGCGTGGGGCATAACCTTTTTCTTGGTTGGAGTGTTGGAGGAATTCGGGTTTCGCGGATACGTGCAGTACACGCTGGCTTCCGGAATGGGATTTTGGCCGGCGGCGTTCCTGATTTCAGGGCTATTCGGCGTAACTCATCTCCTCGCGGATCCAAACGAGAATGTAATGGGTTCCGCCGCTGTTGTGATGTTCGGACTCCTCCTCTGCCTGTTTTTGCGGCGCACCGGGAATCTCTGGTGCGCTGTCGGCTTTCACCTGGCCTACGATTGGGGACAGACGTTCTTCTACGGAGTTCCTGACAGCGGCATCGTGCCCTACCACAATCTGTTCAATTCCACGCGTAGTGGGGCGCGCTGGCTCACAGGCGGGGACGTTGGTCCCGAGGCGAGTGTGTTAACACCGATCGCGTTACTGGCTGTAGCTCTGGTTTTCAGCCGCTATTATCGCGAGAATCGCTATCAGACATTCAAACCGCGGTCGTTGCCGGCGACAGTTTCGTGACTGCCTCGCTAGTTCGGCGAGATAAATGCGAGCCCTCAGCCGAAGGAATTTTCTTGGGTAGTGGCACAGAGCCAATGCGTTTCCATTTCGTGCATTGAAATTTATCGTAGCCCGGTTCAGAAGGCAGCGCCGTGATCAAATTCCGGACTCGACGGAGGTTGTCGATGCGTTTGCACAAATCTTGGTGTGTTGTATTGGCGCTCGTTGCTGGGTTGAGCACCGTGGGTTGGACCCTCTCAAGCGATGCGGGAAGGGGGAAACCGTCTGGGGCAACAGATAGCGGGAAGATCCCCATTACCACAAAGTCAGAGGAGGCCAGAAAGGAATTCCTTCTAGGACGCGACCTTTTCGACCGGGGTCTCGTGCAGGATTCGATCCCGCACTTCGAGCAGGCCATATTGCTTGATCCGGATTTCGCCTCTGCGGAGTTAGCCCGTGCCAATAGCGCGGTGAGGGATCCTAAAGGAGTGTTCGAGCACATCAACAAAGCGGTGAGCCTTGCCGACAATGTTTCAGAAGGTGAGAGGCTTCTCATCCTGGCAACCGAAGCCCAGGTAAAGGGCAATCCAGGAAAGTGGAAAGAGTATCTTGAGAAATTGGCGGCGGCCTACCCCAACGATGAACGCGCGCAGCACGAGCTGGCCACCTACTACCTTGCCACACAACAGTTTCAGGTGGCGATTGATCATTATAAGAAGATAACGACGCTGGCGCCGGGCTTCGCACCCAGCTACGAAGCGCTCGGTTACTCCTACCAGCAGCAGGCTAAATACGCCGAAGCCGCGCTGGCATACAAGAAGTACACCGAGCTCGTTCCGGACAGTCCGGATCCCTATGACTCCTACGCAGAGTTGTTGCTGAAGATGGGTAAATTCGAAGAATCAATCGTGCAGTATCGTAGGGCGCTTTCCATCAATCCCCACTTTGAACCCTCGCGCTACGGCACCGCTGCGGATGAGATGTATCTGGGTAGGCCCGATAAAGCGCAAGCCATATTGCAGGAAATGGCCGATAAAGCGGAGAACGAAAGTGATCGCCGGGCGGCGTACTTCGGCATGGCGGTGCTGGACTGCGACGGTGGCAAGTTTGACCAGGCATTAAAAGCCGTGGACAAAATGTATGACCTCTCCGTAGAGCGGAAGGACCCCACGGCGATTGCCCTTGTTTTGCAACTGCAAGGATGGATCATGGTTGAAATGGGAAACTATGACGGAGCTAAGCGCAAATTCGACGGTGCACTGCAGAGCATCGAGACGTCGAGTTTGCCACAAGAGGTCAAAGACAAATGGACCCTACGGCACCACTACGATTTAGCGGGTCTGGCCATCGCACAGAAAGAGTACGCGGCGGCGAGGGTTCACGCAGCCGAATTGCGTCAAGGAGCAGATCATACTAAGGACCCAGGTGAGCTGCAGCAGGCGCACGAGTTGACTGGCAGGATTGCGCTCGCTGAAAAAGACTATGACAACGCTATTGCCGAACTCCAACAGGCGAACTTGAACGATGCTCGTAACTTCTATTGGTTGGGTTCAGCTTACGGCGGCAAGGGCGACACGACAAAGGCTCGCGAGTTTTTCGCGAAAGCGGCGGGATTTAATTCGCTGCCCTCGATCTACTATTCCTTTATTCGCACCAAAGCGCAGAAAAGGGTCCGGGATAAAACGTCTTTCTAAAAACATTTTGTCCACGATTTAATACCACCTTGCTGAAGCAGAGTGAGATCCAATCTCACGGTAAACCTGGGAGACCCCATGCCGGTGGAAGCCTGTCCTCTCGATAAAAGATATTCTTTCGGGGACCACACAATTGTGACATATCGCCCACGTACTGGACACTGCAGGACCGTAATGGCAATTTCGAACTATCGAGACATGCAACCTGGTCTTCTATCCGCGAAGTTTGGCGGATTGCCCCGAGGAATCTGCTGTCGATTAGCGTTTTGCCTTGCCGGCGGATGCTCGTTCTCGATTGTAGCGTCGGGTCAGACTCTGTAATTCGGCGGCCTAATACCTTTGTCACGCAGGTAAATTTCTGCCTGCCCGCGATGATGCGCCACATGCACATACATCGCTAGTAGCACATCGCGTCCGGACATCCTTCCGTCAGGCGAATCGTGAATTGCGCTAAGCTGCGCATTTGTCATCTTGGAAATTACCCCGGAGCAATATTCGAACGAATCGTTCAAGAACTTGATGATGCCGTCCTTGTCGTCCGGCGCCGGCATGGTAGGCGGCTTGGAATCCTTCAAGCCCGCGCAAAATTGGTAATTCGTAGATGCGATGTGCGCCATCACTTCGCCAAAGTTCATAGATTCCGGATGCGGCTTGAAGCCATACTGATCAGCCGGCATCGCCTGCGCCACGGCGATTGACAGCTTGCTCAGGGCGTCGAAATGTCTGGAGTATTCCCCTGCATTCTGCTCATTGTGAGGGACGAACGAAACATAGGTTGCGACCGGAGCGGTATCTGCTGGACCAGCCGCTGGCTGCCGAGCGCCCACTGCATTCGATTCCAAGACAAAGAAGAGGCTCAAAAACAGTAACGAAGCGCGCGCAGCTGCGCCCTTAACAGCTGACATTACTGCCTCCAGAACGCCCCATGAAGCGGCTTCTCCGCTTCCGCGGCGGAATCTTGCCATACCGTCTGTGTTTCCCACAAGTCCAACCAACGCTGTGAAGCTGTGACATTTTAAAGCCAAAGGGCGGCTAGCATGGGTTCGGCCTCTCTTACCGTGGGGCCGCGATCGCCCCAGGTAGGTGACCTACGCTTCCCTGTTAGCAGGGAATTTGGGACCGGAGAAAAGTTCGCACGGGACGGCGTCCACCACCAGCTAGTCTTGCTATTCACGAGCTGCCGGATACTCGTACTACCGCGCTGATTTCGCTTAAGACGACCAACCAAGCGGTCCTGGACGCCACCCCGCTTGTCGATGCTGCCAGTAAATGAGTGGCTTGCAATGATACGATTACCATCATGAAATGGACGATCGGCACGATCGCGCCGGCGTTGTTCGTCATTCTGCATTCTTCGGCTCGCCTCTACGCCGCGATGGCGAAAGTTCAGGAGCCCATCAACTATTTCACAAAGACAATCGAAAAGGAGCAATTATGCAACTCGGAATGATTGGTCTTGGCAGGATGGGAGCAAATATGGTGCGGCGTCTTGTTAAGGGCGGCCACCAGTGCGTCGTCTTCGACATGTCGCCAAAAGCAGTAAGTGAGTTGGTTCAAGAAAAGGCGGTTGGAGCCTCTTCGCTTGAGGACTTTGCGAACAAGCTGCAAAAACCGAGAGCGATCTGGTTGATGGTCCCCGCTGCAGTTGTGGAGAAGACCATAGACAGCCTTCTGCCTCATCTTGAAGCGGGCGACATTCTGATCGACGGCGGCAATTCCTATTACGTGGACGACATAAGGCGCGCCAAGGAATTGGCCTCGAAAAAGATTCACTACGTGGACGTAGGGACAAGCGGTGGCGTCTGGGGACTCGAGCGCGGCTACTGCATGATGATAGGGGGCGAACCAGAAGTGGTGAAGCGCCTCGATCCGATTTTCGCGCGACTTTCTCCCGGTATAGGGGACATACCGCCCACTCCCGGACGCGACAAGGTCGGTGGCACCGCCGAGCAAGGCTACCTTCATTGCGGGCCAAGCGGCGCGGGGCATTTTGTGAAGATGGTGCACAACGGAATTGAGTACGGGATCATGGCCGCGTACGCCGAGGGCATGGGGATCTTGCGCTCTGCCAATGTCGGCAAGCAGGATCACGCCATCGACGCCGAGACGACGCCGTTGCGCGAGCCCGAACACTATCAATACGATCTCAATCTGCCTGACGTCGCGGAAGTGTGGCGGCGCGGGAGTGTAATCGCCTCCTGGCTGTTGGATCTCACCGCCTCCGCGTTACTCGCGGATCCCACTCTTTCCAAGTTTGCCGGCCATGTCTCGGATTCAGGCGAAGGGCGCTGGACCATCAAAGCCGCCATTGATGAAGCGGTGCCGGCTTACGTTCTTACGACCGCACTTTACGAGCGGTTCAGCTCTCGAGGCGAAGCCGATTTTGCAAATAAACTTCTGTCTGCCATGAGATTCGAGTTCGGCGGGCACCTCGAGAAAGCGGAAGGCAAGTCGAAGACCGCCTGAAGAAGTCAGCTCCGCCCCAGGAAATGCAGAAAAAGCCGGGCAGTAGCTGTGATCACCAATCACAGCTGCTGCAGAGAAGGTTCTCAAATGTTCGTCGAGCCTGAGTGAGCCGTGATGTTCGTCCCCAGCCTGAGCCGCATCAGCAATGTTTCTCAGACAAGCAATCGTGGGCTAGAAGTTTAATTGGTGGGGACTGGTCATCAGTGGACGGTCGGAATGCACGGCTTCCGAAGCGCCCAAAAAATATCAATCTAAGACCTTAACTGGTGACAAAAGCACTTGGACCTATCGGTGCGGGCTACGGATTAGTCGGTCCGCTAGAACCGTGCTGTTTTCCTCAACACCACAGAGAGTTATTTATTAGAATGCTTCGCCTAACTTAGCCGCTGATATCTGCGAGCCTACAGTAGAATTGCCACAGGGCGTTATCTAAGTGAAATCCTCTCGGTTATCCGTCCTTATCTGGGGAGCCTGGTTGTTTTTCGTTGGTGGCTACGCGGCTGTAGGCCTGCTGGTGCCGCGCGGCTCAACGCAAACAGCTCTGAGCTATCTCCTTGCGTGTTTGACTCCGCTTTTTGCCAATACCACATTGCTTTGGAATGCCACCACGCCCTACCGGCGGCGCAATGCTTTTTGGATGCTTTTGGCACTCGGCTGTACGTTGTGGCTTGCCGGCATCCTGGTGCTTAGCTACGGACAATTGGTGGCGGGCCAATACGGATCTATTCCCTTTTATGTTGATCTTCTATTCTTCCTGCATACCGTGCCCTTCATGGCGGCTCTGGCTTTAGCGCCACATGCCAGGAAGATGCGCGAAACGCTACGTTTCGGTTTGCTTGATTTGTTACTTCTCTCGATTCTTTGGCTTTACGTTTATATTTTTGCGGCAATGCCCTGGAAAACCATTTGGCCCGATAGCGCATTGTTCCGGTCGCACGACATCGGCAGTTACATGGTCGAAAATCTGGTCGTGGTTATCGGTTTTGGATTTTTATTTTTTCGCTCCGAGGGTAGCTGGCGAAAGGTTTATGGCCACCTTTTTGGAGCCACTGCTCTCTACATCGTCGGCTTCATATTGGCGGGCATCGCCGTTCACAATAGGAGTATTTACGGTGGATCGTTGGTTAGGCTCCCTGCCCTTGCTGCGTTTGTATGGCTGGGAACGATAGGAATTGTTGCTCACGATCTGGCCTTTGAACCCGAAGCATCGCCGACTCCGGCGCCTCGAAACACACAATGGCCGGTCCGTCTGGCTATGCTCGGTGTGCTCGCCGCTCTAGCTCTGGCAGGATGGGATGTTTTTCTCAGCGCCGCTCCCGTTTCCGTGCAACGGTTTCGCCTGGCCGTAACGCTGATCACTCTTTTCGTTGGTTCGTCGCTTGTTTTCTACCGGCAGCATTTGGTTTATCAGGAACGCACTGGCCTGGTCCACGAGCTCTGGGAGTCGCTCGAGAATGTAAAGCGTTTGCAAACCCACTTCGTGCAGTCTGAAAAACTAGCGTCGCTCGGCCAACTCGCTGCCGGAGCCGCGCACGAAATAAATAACCCGCTTACTGCGATTCTTGGTTACGCGGACGTCCTGACTGTTGAAAATCCTCAAAACACACGCGCGCATTCCCTAGGAGAAAAAATCCGCGACCAAGCCCGGCGCACAAAAGATCTGGTTAACAACCTGCTGAGCTTCGCGCGTCAAGTTCCCGCCGAAAAGCAGCTACTCGACTTAAACACCGTCCTCACCGGCGCCGTGCAGCTTCGTAACCTCGATCTGCGCGAAAAAAATATCCGCATCGAACTCGAGAGCCGCAGCGTGCTCCCTGCTGTTCGCGGCGACCCGAACCAGCTCTTGCAGGTTTTCTATCACCTGATCAGCAATTCCGTGGATGCTATGGAGACCGGTGGTGGCGGAATACTCGTGATCCGGACGCTTCGTGAGCGCAGTAACGTCATTATCGAATTTTCCGATACTGGTCCGGGCATGCAGGATCCGGAAAAGGTGTTTGATCCGTTCTACACCACCAAACCAGTGGGCAAAGGCACCGGTCTAGGTCTCAGTATTTGTTACGGCGTTATGCAGGAACACGGCGGAACAATTTTGGGATTTAATCGTCCGGAGGGTGGTTGCACGTTTCGTTTGGAGTTACCCGCCGTTCTTGCAGTGTTTCCACAAGCATCCGCATTGCCGGTTGCGCCCATAAATACTCGCTAAAACCTCAGTTTCCACCTGGCTACCTTGCGTCCCGTTCCTATCCTGCGCTTCCAGCGAATGTGCTAGAGTCGAAAATCTATGGACGCTCCCGCGATTGCAACACAACGCCTGACGCGCCGTTTTGGTGACTTAGTCGCTGTTCAAGATGTGAACCTTTCGGTCGCTCCGGGTCAATTCTTCGGCTTTCTCGGGCCTAATGGGGCCGGAAAATCCACGACCATAAAAATGCTCACGGGCTTGCTCTCGGCAAGCTCTGGAAGTATCCAAATCCTCGGTCTCGACCTTGCGCAAAATCCGGTGGAGGTTAAACGACAAATCGGCGTGGTACCCGAGGGCATGGCTTTATTTGGACGCCTTACCGGCGCTGAATACTTGAATTTTGTTGGCCGCATGTATGGCCTCGATCGGGAAACCGCCGGAAAGCGCACAGCCGAGCTTCTCGATTTCATGCAGCTTGCCGACCAGCCGAAAGCTCTCGTCACCGACTACTCACACGGAATGCAAAAGAAACTCGCGCTTGCCGCCGCCGTAATTCACGGCCCCAGAATTCTTTTTCTCGATGAGCCGTTCGAAGGCGTGGACGCCATTTCGTCCGGCACACTCAAGGCCATGCTTCAGCGCATGATCGCTCGCGGTGCCACGATTTTCCTTACTTCCCACGTGCTCGAAATTGTCGAGCGACTTTGCAGCCACCTTGCCATCATCCATCGCGGCCGGTTGGTGGCACAAGGTTCGCTGGAAGAGCTTCGCGCTGGAGTGGAGGCGCAGGCCGCTGCCGCCCTTGCCAGTGCGTCCCCTGGTGAAGCCTCTGGCCCTGCCCCTGAGGAAAAGCTCACTCTCGAAGAAATTTTTCTTCGCATCGTGGGTGGCACACGTCGCGCCGACCAGGAACTTTCATGGCTGGGCTAGCTTCGTCTCCTGAGATGCGCGGGCAGCTTGCCGCCATCGCTCGCGTTCGCTGCCAGCTTTTCGTCAACGGTTTGCGCACCATTCGCGGCCGGCTCGAAGTGGTCGCTCGCGGAATTATATTTCTGATGCTCGCAATCGCCGGCCTCGGAGGCTCATTCGCCCTTGGAGTGGCTGCTTGGTATTTTGTTTCGCAAGGAAAAGTGGAGTGGATCGCGATTCTTCTCTGGCCGCTATTCCTATTCTGGCAGCTTTTCCCGGTAATGGCTTCCGCATTCACCGAAAACGTGGACTCCTCGAACTTGCTGCGCTTTCCTCTGTCGTTTCCATCCTACTTCCTGGTCCGTTTGGTTTACGGATCTTTGGACCCGTCCACCATCATCGGAGGTATGTGGCTGCTCGGTGTGAGTCTTGGCATCGGCATTGCCAGGCCGGGACTGTTCTTCTGGGCCGCTCTCGTTCTAGTGGTGTTCGGGATGTTCAATGTTCTGTTCGCCCGAATGATTTTCGCCTGGATCGAACGCTGGCTGGCTCAGCGCCGAAGCCGCGAAATTATGGGTGCGGTTTTCTTTGTTTTCATTATCTGCTTCCAATTCATCGGCCCACTTATGACCCGATATGGTGAGCACCGGCATCCGGATGCGTCTAGAATTACGGCGCAGCTTTTGCGTTACGAACGCGCACTTCCTCCCGGCTTGGCCGCCGCCGCGATTGCCAGAGCTGTCAACGGCGCATTTGCACCGGCCCTTGGTGCATTTGCTATCGGCTGCGTTTATGCCTTAGGGATTCTCTGGCTGCTGAACATTCGTCTTCGAGCGCAATATAGCGGAGAGAACCTCAGTGAGGCGGCAGCACGCAGGAGTTCACCCCAAGAAAAGAGCGCCCTTCGCCTAAGTTGGAACATATCGGGGATTCCCGGCCCGGTGGCGGCGATGCTGGAAAAGGAAGTTCACTACCTCTCACGCAGTGGACCCATGTTGTTCACCTTTGTCATGCCCGTAATTATTCTCCTGATCTTTCGTCTGGGGCCGGCGGGAGGCTCGGCGCGGCACAGCGATTTTTTATCGCACGCCCCGGACTTGGCGTTCCCGGTCGGCGCGGCCTATGCCTTGCTTATCCTCACGAATCTCGTTTACAACTGTTTCGGAGCCGATGCTCTCGGTATGCAGTTCTACTATGTTTCCCCGCTCCGGTTCCGCGAGATTCTGATCGGGAAAAATCTCACGCATGCCCTCTTGTTAGCAGGTGAGGTAATCATGGTCTGGTTCGCGGTGTGTCTCATGTTTCGTCCGCCAGCCGTAGATGTAACTTTTGCCACTGTGACGGGGGTTGCTTTCGCGTTTCTGCTTAACCTAACAGCGGGAAATCTGCTTTCCATTTATACGCCCAAGAAAATTGACTACGGGACATTCGGGAAACAACGCGCGTCAACCACTACCGTCTTCGCCAGCTTAGGCATTCAGGCTGTGGTCTTCGGCTTAACCGCCATCACTCTCTTGATCGCGAGAGCCTATGGAAGGATTTGGCTCGCGGCGGTTATGTTTTTGATTCTTGCCGGTCTCGCAGCAATAGCCTACATGTTCGTATTGAAACGCGTTGACCGTGTCGCCCTCGATCGCCGCGACGCGATACTCGCCGAACTTTGCCGCGCATGATTTGCTAACAGCGATGTTTTATTGATAATTAAATCCGGTTCTTGGATCTAATTCCCAGCATCAACTCCTGTTTGCTTCTTGAGAATGTCTGCGATACATTCGCATCCCAGCTGTTTTGTGTCTCGACCGGGTCACGGTAACCGCATGAACCGCCTATTTTCAACAGCCTGGTTCTTTTCGCTATTCATTTTTAGCTTCGCAAATCCGTCCCCAACTTTTGCGCAAGCGCCCCAAGCGTCTCCGGCAACGCTCCGCGCCGGAATGAAAGAAAACTTAAATACTCTCGTAGCGACACCCGGAATTTCTGGCTACGAAAATGAGCTCGCCGAAAGAATCCGTGCCGACATTTCCGCGTTTCACCCGAAGACCGACAACCTTGGCGACGTAATCGTGACCATCGGCTCTGGGTCGCCGAACCGTCTGATCGTTACTCCAATCGACGAGCCCGGATTCGTCGTCAGTGGAATTAGCGACGAAGGCTACCTGCGAGTCCAACGGCTTCCTCAATCCGGCCTACCTCCGATTTTCAACGAACTCTACTCGGCCCAGCCGGTGAAAATACGGACCGCCGCCGGTAAATGGATTGATGGTGTTGTCGCCGGTCTTTCGGTGCATCTCCAGGGCGCCCGCGCAGACACGCCAAAATCATCTGATCTGGAAAATATGTACATCGACATCGGCGCGACTTCTACCGCGGAAGTCCGAAAGGGGGGTGTTGCCGTTCTCGATCCCGTTGCGATGAATCGCCAGTCAATTCAACTAGGCGACAAACGGATGGCGGGCGCGTCTATTGGTGATCGCTTTGGCGCTGCAGCTCTTGTTGAGCTACTCCGTGATACCGATCCTTCCAAGGTAAAGGGCACGTTGACCATAGCTTTTGTGGTCCAACAATGGACTGGCGCTCGCGGTCTCCAACGCATTTTGAGCACCAGGAATCCTGACGAAATGATTTATGTGGGCCGTCTTTCCGCGGGGGGCCCGGTTGCCGGCTCGGAGAGCATGCGCCGAGCGCCGCGCCGAGAGCCAGGTAGCGGCGTCCTCCTCGGCCTTGAGGAAACCAACGGCACACCGGCGGATCTTGCCGCTGAGCTGAAGCAGCTAGCGGACTCCCACAAAATACAAATCAACACCGATTTCTCCGCTTCTCTGCTTCCGCGAAGTTATCTACCCCCACCGCCGATGCCCGCGAAACAGGCGCATATCGGAATTGCCACGGACTGGTCCAATACGCCCGCCGAGTTAATTGACACCTCGGATCTCTGGGATTTGGAAAATCTGCTTCAGCTGTACGTTCAGGGAAGCATCGCGCCTCCTCTGTCTTCAGCGGTTGGGCATGGCTCGTCGCGCGATAATTCGGGGCCTATCTCCAACCCGCCCTCCACCGTCGAAATCCTAAGTCGCCTCGTTGTGAGCTACGGCGTAAGCCATCACGAAGAACGCGTTCGAGAATGGGTCAAACGCCTTCTACCGAAATGGGCCGATCCTCAAACCGACGAAGCGGGAAACCTGATTTTACGAATCGGCGCTGCCTCCATCGGATCCAAGACACCTAGCCTTCTGGTCGTAGCGCACATGGACGAAATTGGTTTCGAAGTTAAATCAATTTCGAAAGATGGCCGCCTTGAAGTCGAATGGCGAGGAGGGGGAGAACTTAGCTTTTTCGCCGGGCACCAGGCTCTCGTTCACAACGCGAAGGGCGACTATGCCGCAATCGTCGAACTTCCGAACGGCTGGGACCAGCCAAAATTCGAATGGCCGCGTGGACCCGAAACAGCGATCCGCGTTGACGTCGGCGCGCGGACTCCCGAAGAAGCCGAAAAACTCGGCATCCAGGTCGGCGATTCTGTCACGATTCCAAAAGCATATCGGCGTCTTCTGGGCACGCGTGCAAACGGCCGTAGTTTTGATGACCGCGTCGGCGACACCGCTCTCCTGTCCGCCGTCTGGGCGCTCGGCGGCCCGCTAAAAGACCGCGATGTCACTTTTGTTTGGTCCACCGGGGAAGAAGAAGGTCTCGTCGGCGCAGCCGCAGTCGCCAAACGCCGCGCAGCCGAAGGCCACGTGCCTGATTACGTATTCGCTGTGGACACCTTCGTGAGCTCAGACTCTCCAATAGAATCAAAACGCTTCGCCGACTCTGAAATCGGTAAGGGATTTGTCATACGTGCCGTGGATAATTCCAACATCGTCCCAACGGATTTAGTGGAAAAGATTATTAAGTTTGCGCACGCTAATCAGATTCCAGTGCAGTATGGAGTGACCGGCGGCGGCAACGACGGTTCAGCCTTCGTGCGCTACGGTTCTGTGGACATCGCGCTGGGCTGGCCCTTGCGCTATTCACATTCACCCGCCGAAGTGATCGATACTCGCGACGTGGATTCGCTCGCTCGGATCATTACCGTGATCGCAAAAACCTGGTAGCTTTGCGATGTTGCGGAAAATGCGCTATCCGCGACGCGCATCCGAAGCTGCGCAGGACAATTTGGCGCCTCTGCTATAATTTTGCGCGTGAGCACGCCCAGCCCAAACTTTAAATCACCTCGCCACATCGTAGTTGAAGGCCCCATACGAGTTGGGAAGTCCACTCTCGCGAAAGTGCTCGCCGAGCAGCTTCACGCGCGCCGTATTTTCGATTGCGAAGATAACCCCTTCCTTGCTGACTTCTATAACGAACAGAGCGGCGCTGCCTTTCGCGCCCAGATGTATTTTCTTTACGAGCGCCATCGCCGTCTCGCTCAAATTCAGTCCCAGCATGACGGCGCTCCCGTTGTCAGCGATTTTCTCTTCGAACGCGACAAAATTTTCGCCTACCTCAATCTTGACAATGAAGAGCTCAAGCTTTATGAACGATATTTCGACATGCTCGCTGCTTCAATCCCCGCGCCCGACCTCGTAATTTATTTGCAGGCCAAGCCGGACGTTCTGTCGAAACGCGTTTCAAAAAAGGCTGATCCGGCTGAAACGCAAATCTCATCCGAATATTTGGAGGCCGTAGCTAACGCTTACGAGCATTTTTTCTTCCGCTACTCGGCCTCGAACCTTCTCGTAGTGGATACTTCGGAGATTGATTTCGTCGAGCGCAACCAGGATTTGCAGGAGCTTTTGCGGCGGCTCCGCCAGCCGGTGAAAGGCACTCAATATTTCCTGCCGCTCGGCCAGGGTTGAACCTATTTCGTTTTTCTGGTTTTTACATCTGTGGAAAAGGGGGGCCGGGACAAGATCACCCGCCAGTGACCTCATCCCGGGTACGGCAAGGAGGAGACTTTAAGCGCCTGAGCTTCAGCGCTTCGCGAGCTAAGCAGCTTTATGTGGTCCAGTCAACCGATGGCGCAATCTTCCGAGCCTCGCGTTGATCGGGTGGCTGCGGTGCAAGAACGTAAGCACGGGTGGCCGGCGCATTCCGATCTTTTCGAGCGCCCGGCGAATCCGAAAATCGCGTCCTGCGGATACCAGCCCTTTTTCCAATGTTTGAATCGCTTCCGGAGTTCTTCCGGCCTGGTAATAAACCTCCGCCAGGTTCAAATACAATTGCGCGTGGTTGTGCTTCATTCCCAGCGCTTCCCGGCACAGACTTTCGCCGTCTCCGAAGCGTTTCTCGGAAAGTGCGGCCAGCAAGCCCGTGTAAGACAGGTAAAACGGGTTCTTGGGAGCGATTCCCAGCGCGCGCCGCGCGTGCTGCAGAGCTTCATCGGCATGGCCGTCGCGAAGATGTTTCAAGCATTCTTTAAAATCATTCATTCCAGCATCTGCGGGCGAGGTAGTTCCTATCCAGTGGGACATAGGCTCCTTCTTTGCCTCGCTGGACACTCACGAGGCCATGGTTAGAGACTACCTTCCACAACCCCAGATAGAAATAGAACGCGCGAACAGTTTTAGGCCTAGAACCCGTACTGTCCACATAGACAGGCAAAAAAAAGGCAGCCTGGCCAGTTCTGCATTTCCACAGTAAAGAACGAAACACAGACCGGATTTAGGGGTCTTATTTTGGAGTTTGCAGGTATTGATTGAACCAGCCCACCGCCCGTTCGATCACGTCGCGGCTGTGCGCGGGGTCGGCGAACTCGTGGCCCTCATGCGGATAAATAACGAATTGTGTCGGCACGCCAAGAGTCTTTAGCGCGTGCCAGAATTCGTACGATTGCGGCGGCGGGCATTCTCCGTCGCTATCGCCCACCACCACCAGCGTCGGTGTTTTCACATTCTTGATGAAGGTGATCGGCGAGCTCTTTGCGTACACTGCCGGATCGTCATAAACAGTAGTGCCAAAAAACGGCGGCATCCACTGATCGATTTTGTTCTCGCCGTAGTAGCTCAGCCAGTCCGAAAGCCCTGCGCCGGCCACCGCCGCGTGAAAGCGGTTCGTCTGCGTTACTCCCCACATTGTCATATAGCCGCCGTAACTCCAGCCCGTCAGTCCCATGCGCTCGGGATCGATAGGCGCTGATTTTATGGCTTCGTCCACTCCCGCCATGATGTCGCGAAAATCGCCATAGCCGAAGTCTTTCACGTTTGCCGCGGTAAATTTTTCGCCTTGCCCGTAACTCCCGCGCGGGTTTGGCTGCAACACGAAGTAACCCTGGGAAGGCAATGCCAACGAATAATCCCAGCGCGTCGGCCACGCTGGAGTGACCGCCCAAGACGGGCCGCCGTGCACCCGCACCACCAGCGGATACCTTTTCGTCGGGTCAAAATCACTTGGATACGTCAGCCAGCCCTGCACCTTGCCGGCTTCTGTAGTCCAATGCAGGCTCACGGACTTTCCCCATGCGGGATGTAGTCCATCATTTCGATGTGTAATCGGTTTCCACTCTCCCGATTTTCCGGCCCACACCTCCGGCGGCGTATCGAACGACTGTTGGATAAACCCCAGCGTGTCGCCATCACTTGAGATCGAAAACTGCATTCCAAACGTTCCAGAGAGAATCGAACCCTTAAAAAATGTATCGCGCGCCTTTCCGGCCCCTCCACCGGCATTTATTTCATGGATCGCACTCGAACCGTCCACGTATTCGGCGACCAAAATCTTGTTGGAGTTCTGTACCCATGTCAGCCAGCTCGCGGTTACGCGCATATCCGGCGTCAGGTTTTGTGGCTTTCCTCCCTCTGCGCGCACCAGATAAACATCACCACCCACAATCGGCTCATCGCTCATCAGGCCGCCGATGAACGCGATCGTCTTTCCATCAGGCGACCATTTGGGAACTCCAATTTGCATGCCCGGTTTTGCCAGGATGTCGGTCATCACGCCGGAGCCTGCATCAATTTTGAACAGCCCGGCGATGTACCAGTTGTCATCTCCATTCCCGCGCGCGGCGGTAATCACCAGGCGTTTGCTGTCAGGAGCCCAATCGAATTCGTAGACATATACATCCGCCGGCGAAAGCTGCCGCGCGCTTGTCGTTGCAGGGTCGACGATGGTCAGCCGCTGCTCCAGAAATTCCTCAGAGACCACACCTTCGTCAGGAGTTTCAGCCACCAATGGTCCCGCAGCACGCGTTGCGTTTTCTGTGAAAAGTAACGCAACCGTTTTTCCATCCGGCGACCAGCCTGGGCTCGCAAGAAAGCCCTTCAGATGGGTCAACTGCCTGGCGCTGCCACTGTCAAGATTCGCCACGAAAACTTGAAGCTGCCCATTCGTTGCGGCGTCAGACAAAAACGCTATTTCCTTGCCGTCAGGTGACCATGCAATGTCGTGTTCTTCGTGCGCCACTTTTCCGTCGCCTGCTGTAATTCGTTTGGCCGCATCTGGCGCACTCAGTTGCGCCACATAAATCGCCGAATCGGCAGACGGCGTTCCGCCAGGATCCGGAAGTGACTCCACCCACGCCACCAATTTTCCATCCGGGGAAATTTCGGTCTGCTGAAAAGTCCGCACTCCGAACATCGCCTTCATGGCATCGTCGAGCGCTTTTGCATTCGGCGCAGGAAGAGTGTCCGTCACCTTCTGCGCGCCTTGCGCGGGTGCCGTAAAAATGGCTGACACCAACAGCAAGATCAAAGGAAAACAGCGCCTTCGTATTCGTTCGTCAGGTTTAGTCGCATTCCACAACAGCGCATTTTTGCTCATGGCTCCCCTTTTTAGACGCGGCCATGTTGCTTCGTCGCTGCAACAAAATCAAGCGCGAGAATGGTGATTTCGCTGGATTTCTTACCTTGCTTGACGGCTCACAGTACGGATATTCTCCGTGCTTGTTTTGGAGACAACCGATGAGCTTTCTAAAGGCGAAAAAAAATCTTTGCAATTTCAGCGCGATGGCGTTTGCATCGGTACTGGCGGTGCCGCTATCGGCACAAGCGTCACCGCAAGCAAACCAGCCCCAATCGCCGCAAACCCAAACCACGCTGTCAACCGAGGCTGTGGCCGAACAAGGTAAATTCATCCTGCACAAATTTGAAAATCCCATCGGTGAAGAGACCTACCAGATCGTGCGTGATGGAAAGTCGCTCGCCGTAAAAATGGATTTCAAGTTTACCGATCGCGGTACTACCGTGCCACTCTCGGCTAGGTTCCGAAGTTCGGAGGATCTAACGCCTGAAGCCTTCGAAATCAAGGGCCAGAATTCTCGCTCGACTGCCATCGACGAAGCCGCAGACGTGCAGCCAAGCCAAGTTCGCCTGCGCGACCGCGAAAAGTGGACCGAAGTTGCGCGGCCTCCGCAGTTCTTCACCATCGCTGGTTACGCGCCGACCACAATGCAGATGTTGATGGTCCGTTTCTGGGCCTTGCACGGCTCACCCGCCGAGTTGGCCACGCTTCCTTCTGGTCGAGTGAAAATTGAGCCGCGCGGACAGGATGTGATCAGCGCTGGCGGAAAAAACGAGACTCTGGACCGCTACACCATCGAAGGTCTGATTTGGGGACGCGAAACCTTGTGGTTTGATGGCCGCAAGAATCTGGTAGCCGCCGTCACCACCGACGCCGAATTCGATCATTTCGAGGCCATCCGCGATGGCTACGAAGGCGCGCTGGGTACTTTCGTTGGCAAAGCTGGCTCCGATGGCATGGCCGCTCTCGCCGATCTCTCCACGGGAATCTCCGGAAGCCGTTCGGAAACTCTCGCGATAGTCGGTGGAAACTTGATCGATGGCACTGGTAAAGACTCAATCCCCGATTCAGTCGTCGTAATTGAAAAGGGACAGATCGTCGCCGTCGGCCCGCGCAAGCAAGTAAAAATTCCCAGAGCGGCCACCAGAATTGACGCGCGCGGCAAAACCATCCTCCCCGGACTTTGGGACATGCACGCCCATTTCGAGCAAGTGGAATGGGGTCCCATTTATCTCGCCGCTGGCGCGACCACCGTCCGCGATTGCGGCAACGAATTCGAGTTCGTCACTGCTGTGCGCGATGCCATCGCGCAGGGCCATGGCCTGGGTCCTCGGTTGTTGCTAGCGGGAATCGTCGATGGCACAGGTCCGCTAGCGCTCGGCGTCGAACGTGTGGACACACCCGAACAAGCAAAGATGTGGACCGACAAATACCACGATGCCGGTTTCCAGCAGATGAAGATTTACAGTTCGGTGAAGCTGGAAGAGTTAAAGATAATCACCGAGCAGGCCCATCGTTTAGGTATGACCGTCACCGGCCACGTTCCCGAAGGCCTCACCGCATATCAGGCCATCGATGCCGGTCAGGATCAGATCAATCACATTGAATATATTTCCGACATCATGCTCCCGCCGCTTCCCGCAAATGCAAGCCGTCTTGATCGTCTTAAGGCCAGCGGTGAAATCGATCTGAATTCATCCGAAGCTCAGAAAGCTATTTCATTTCTCGTTCAGCACGGCGCGGTGGTCGATCCCACCTTGGCTCTCTTCGAGTTCTTCACCGCAAATACTTCGAAGCCTCCCGTAAGTATCGAGCCTGGAGTTGCTAAAGTCGCGCCGGAGCTTGCGGCAATTCTTGCTGAAACTGGCCCACCCTCGCCAGCCGCGCCGTTTCTTGAGAAAGCGGTTCAAAAGGATATCGCCATCGTAGGCGCGCTACACCACGCGGGCGTTCCCATCGTCGCGGGTACCGATCAGACCGTTCCCGGTCACAGTCTCTACCGCGAAATCGAGCTCTACGTCCAAGCTGGATTCACTCCCATGGAAGCGATTCAAGCCGCCACCATTGTTCCAGCTCGCATAATGGGTCTTGACAAGGAACTCGGCACCGTGGAAGCCGGAAAGCGCGCGGACATAATCATAGTGGACGGCAATCCGCTGGAATCCATCCACAACATTCGCAAAGTTGAATTCGTTATCACCAACGGAGTCATGTACAACTGCGCCGAGCTGTGGCGCAGCGTCGGATTCAAACCCTAAAGTATAGTTTTGGCATCGACGATTCTGCTTGTTACCGCGCTTCGTTGGAACTATGCTGCGCTCGTATAAATAGTTCATCGAGGGAGCTGCATGGAAAAATGGACGCGAAGGAAATTTTTTCTCTCCACTTTGGCTGGCGGCTTGGCTGCCGGCTCGCGGCGCCTTTTCGGAGCACCTGTACCGGCAGTGGGTGACTCATTGCTTCAAACAAGTATGCAAGTTTCCGCTAAAGGTGTTCGTCCGCTGATTGTTTCCGCCGCCAACGGCTTCCAGCACTTGAATGACGGCATGGAAATCCTCAAATCCGGTGGTGACACGCTCGATGCCGTCCTCGCCGTGGTGACCAAAGTGGAAGACGACCCCAACGATGATTCTGTTGGCTACGGCGGCTTACCCAACGAAGAAGGTGTCGTAGAGCTCGACGCATCTGTAATGCACGGTCCGTCACGTCGCGCCGGCGCCGTAGCATCCATCCAGAAAATCAAGAACCCATCGCTCGTCGCAAAAACCGTGATGGAGAAAACGAATCACGTCCTCATCGTTGGTTCCGGCGCGGAAAAATTCGCGGTCGATGAAGGATTCAAGGCCACGGATTTGCTCACCGATAGGTCGCGAATCGCTTGGCTGGTTTGGAAGGCATCGTCTTCGGAGAATTGGCGTCCCGGCCTCGATAGCCCGGAATGGAAAGAGAAACTCGCGCAGTTACTCGACACTCCCGAAAAAATGGCTTGGCGCGAGCATATCGAAGATATCGTCATGCATCCGCCCACCGGCACCATCAATTGTCTTGCCGTGGATGCCAAGGGGGAAATTTCCGGCACCACCACCACTTCGGGACTTGCGTGGAAAATCGCCGGGCGCGTCGGCGATTCTCCGATCATCGGCGCCGGCCTTTGTGTGGATAACGACATCGGCGCAGCCGGCTCCACCGGTCGCGGCGAGGAAAATATCAAAATTTCCGGTGGCCATACCATTGTGGAAATGATGCGCAAGGGTATGTCGCCCACCGATGCATGTTTGGAAGCGCTGCATCGCGTTGCGCGCAATTACAAGCCGTTTCCCGACCGTCTTAAACAATTCCACATTCAGTTTTACGCGTTGAACAAGAATGGCGAATATGGCGCGGGAAGTTTGTGGGGCATGCACCCGGGCGGGCGCCGCGTCCAATTCGCTGTACATGACGGCACCAAAGCAAAGCTCGTTCCGTGCACTCCACTTTTCGATAAAGAGGGCGGCGACTACTGAAATCTATTGCACCAATTCTGAAACAAACACCAAGTGGATGCCTTGGGATTCCAGGCGAGGCAAACCCCGTGCTAAGGCCGCGATCGTATCGGGCCTCGGGTGTCCGATTGCGATAACCGAGCCATCGCGTTCCGCGTCACGCGCTGCGAGTTCGAGCTGCTTAAGAATCGCTTGGGGCCTCGCAGAATCATCCAGAAAAACCTTCCGGGAGGCAGCGCGCACTCCCAATCGTTCCGCCGTGTCGTAAGCTACGGTAGAAGCAAGCGTGCGACTGTCGACAAAAAACAATCCTCTTCGCCGTAAGTCGGGCATCAGCGCGGCCATCAACGCAGGATCTGCCGTTGCTCGCGAACCTTGATGATTGTTCACGCCCACCGCATGCGGCACCGTTTCCAACATCCCCTGCAACGCCGAATCCACTTGCTGCGTGTTCATTCCCACACGCAATTCCACTTCTTCGGTTTTCGCCGTTTCGCTTTCTGATTGCATCGGAAGATGCAACATCACTTCGTCGCCGCGCCTGTAAGCCTCCTCCGCTACTTCCGCGGACAGCGGCAAGTGCGGAAGCACGGAAACCGTGATCGGGAAGCCGAGCGAGAGCAGCGCATCCGCCGCTGCCCGGTCGTATCCTAAGTCGTCGATGATGATCGCAATCCGCGCATTCTCGCGTCCCTGCTTTGCTCGCGCTGGAGTTCGCATAGTCAGCGGAGTAACCACGTGTATGGTATGCGTGCGAACTCCGTTGAAACTACACTCGAAACGCGCCCCGCCTCCTGAACTATTTTCAGCAATGGAAAGTTTGTGGCGCTGCGCAATTTTGTCTAAGGTTTCTTTGAAGGCGCCTGCCTGGGAAGCGTCGGAAAGCGAAACGTAAATGTTGTCCACAACCGATCGTCCACCCTCACCGGTTTTCGGCGGCTGAAGCTCGGGCCGAATGCTCACCTCGGACTTGCGCCCAGGAATCTTTTGCGCTGCGGCGACGATCTCGCTGGTAACCGCACGAATCTCAGCCTTTGCGATTTTCTTCGTCCCGCATCCGGACAGGAGGAAAACTACGATTGCAGTCAGCGAACAGAGAACCGGCCACAAGCCGAAACCAAGTTTTCGATAACGGGGAAAGCTAACAGGGGTGGATATTGAAGAAAACTGCCTACTAGAACTCTCGATCCGTAGCGCGGCATCGCTCGAGAGTGAACTCCCGCGCGCCCCCGCCACGAGCTGCTACGCCGCCTTTCGTGCCGGAGCGGCTGATCCTTGCAGAATGTCGATGGCTTTTTTAATTACTGGATCATCCACAGAAACGGGCTTTTCAGAAGGCACCGGCTGGCTTCCATCATTTGCCGCGATCACTTCGTCGATCGAAGGACGAACCTCGCTAGTAGCGGCCACTCCATTCGCAGGAATTTCCTTGTTGTCCGGAGTGTAATAATTTGCCACCGTCAAGATCAGCGCCGAGCCATCATCCATTTCTATCAGCTTTTGCATGGACGCAGTCCCGTAGGAGCGATCGCCCACCGTTTCGCCCCGCTTATTGCCCGAGATTGCGCCCGCCACGATTTCCGCTGGACCCGCGGTGCCCACTCCAATCAGCACGGTCACCGGATCCGCCCAAGCGACTTTCGAAGCCTCAGCCGAGGAAACCACCGGACTGATCGTCTGCCCTTTCAGCGTCGTAATTGTGCCCGACGAAACAAAAAGTTGGGCGGTCGCAATCCCCTCGGAATCTTCTCCTGCCGGGCACTCGCGCAAATCCAGAATCAGCTTCTTCACACCCTGACGCTGAAATTGTCCGAGTTTCTCGCGAATCTGTTTGGTCATGCCCGCGCTAAATTGTGGAACGCGCAGGTAAGCGATGTCACCCTGCAGCTTATCTTCCAGAACTCGCGATGCAGGAAGCTTCGCCAGCGTCAGCTCCACGTCTTGCGGCTCCGTCTTTCCTCGACGAATCACAGAAAGCTTCACCACCGACCCGGGCGCGCCACGAAGCAGAAGCTGTGCTTGGCCGATCGCCATTTGCGCCGTGCTGAATCCCGCGATTTTTTCGACGATGTCTCCGATGCGCAGCCCCGCCTTTGACGCCGGACTATCCGGCAAAGATCCAATCACCCCGATATAACCGCGCCGGATTAGCACCAATCCCGTTTCACCGGCGGCAGTGTTGGCGCTCTTCTCTTTGAAGTCTTTGTATTCCAGCGGGCTCAGGTACGCGGATTCCGCGTCCAACGAATCCAGCAGCCCATGAAGCGCGCCGCTCGTCACTTGCCCGATGTTCGGATCGTCCACATAGTCGTTCTGAACCTTATCGAGCACTTCGCTGTACACCGTAAGCGCCCGATAAGCCTTTTCGTCGTTCGACCGTGCGCGAACATACCCAGTCGCCACAAACGCCAACACAACCAACGACAGTATGATGACGATTTTCTTAGATAGTGGGCTCACTCTCTTGTCCTTTTCTCCAACCTATTTGCGGCGATGCTTGCGCAGACGCCGCCAGCTTGGTTAGACGCGCCCGGTCCGGCTTGGTTTGCATCGAGCCGCCCGCGCAGTAAACCAGAATTATACCATGTGCCGGATTCATGCCTCTTGAATCCGCCTGAATTTTGCAAAACGGCTCGTCCGCACAGCCTCTCTATCCAAAGTTTCTACGAAGGTACGTAAACCGACATTACATACCACGGATCGGCGCTCACCTCTGTCGCGCAGCGAGGCTCTAGTTCCCGCACTTTTCTCTCGCAACCAAGCTTCCCTCTGGACGCAAACTCACAAGATCGAATCCCAAATTCGCGATCCCTTGTCAGACCGCAATTTGGCGGCGACCGAAAAATGAGGTGTTTTTGCAAAGTGGTTGTACCACTTCTAACCGGCGCAGGCCTAAAAACAGATGTTATAGAAAACAAACGATTAAACCATGTCTAACCGGGGCCAGAATGCACATCAGGGATTCAACAAATTTGCGCAAAACGGCGCCAGGACCCACCCAATTTCACCTTCGCGCGAAGCTGCGGCGCCCGGCTGGAACCTCCAGCGCATCTTGCTCCATCAGCGGCATCGCGCCGGTCACATAAGTCTGCGAGATGCGATCCTGCCAGGTAAAGTGATCTTCGTCCCACAACGCCCACAGGAAACCAAGCATCAGCGTGGCCCCCGCAAGCAGGTAACCGAAGCTGCGCCACAAAAGTTGGCGCGTATCGGGAACGGTGCCATCCAGACGCACGGCGGTAAGGCAGAGAAGCTGCATCCCGGGAGTAGCCTCAGCGCACGTAGTGAAGAGAGAGAAATATAACGCATAAAAAAGAAAAAACGCGGCGAGATACACCACGGCATCCGCCTTCTCCACCACAAGTTGCCCGCCAAGCGACCGGAACAAGCCCAGGAATCCGGCATATGTGAGCCCGAGGAAGATGGCGTCAAGAAAACCAGCCTTCCGCCGCTCGATAAGGCTTGCGACGGGGACAAGCGCGGTCTGCGGATGCGCGCGCTCGTGCGCAGCACTCGAAAAATCGAGCTCAGGCTGAACGTTTATTTCCACGCGTTCGGTCTTGCGCTGCGCCATGCGAACCCGCTGGCGCTCTGCCTCACGTTGCCGCTCGGCCTCGCGTTGACGCTTCTGCGCCGCCTCTTCCTCAGCGATCCTGGATTGCCGGGAAAAGGGAAGACCCGACTGCGAATCGTCCGGACGAAAGTGCCCGCGCCGCGCCCGATAATCTTCCAGGCGGCGAGAAACCTCGCGACGCCATTCGGGTTCGACTGCTTGGTCGTCTGTCAAAGATTGTCGCGACGATGCCGCGCGGGTGGGCGATGTAGCATGAGGAGACGGGTCGGCGTGGGCAGACGCCCCAGCGCGTGCAGATAGCGCAACGCCGACAGCGACGGATTCTAGATTTTCGCCGGTTTCGGCGAGAGGCGCGTCACAGAAAGAGCAATTATCGGCGTCCTCGAGCAAGAGGGCGCCACACTCCGTGCATATTCTTATCACTGGTCCGTTTTGCGCTGCGGAAGCTCCAGTGGCGGAACGATCGTAATATTAGCAGCCCGCCACCAACACCGCAGCGTTGGATCTGCCGAAATGTCGCTTATCAGGCAACCTATACAGGCGGCCGGTTGTTCTGAATTGATTGGGATAGTTCAACACGGCGCGATTGCGGCTGCGGGGGGCGCGTGTTAGTCTCGACTTTCTTTTTTCACTCACTGAGAGACTTCGGCGCTTTTCGCTGATGCTAGACGCCAAAATCACGCTAACACTCTGCATGCCTCGTTCTCTTTTTCTTTTGTTTCTCATTTTGCTAGCCAATCCAGCCTTTAGCTACGCACAAGAAAGCGCAAAGCCTCTACCGCAAAATCGCGCGACAAAACAAACATCCCGGGTTTCAAACACCTCACCGCAAGTTGGAGCAAACGCGGATCAGAGCGCCACGCTGGAGGCGGACCAGCAGCGACAAGTAGGTAGGATTTATTACGCAGATGGCAACGTGGACGTGCATTATCAAAACACCAGGCTGCGCGCCGACCACGTGGAGTACAACGAAGATACCTATGTTGCCATCGCGCGCGGGCACGTCCAACTCGATTACGTGACCCAGCATGTGGATGCCGACGAAGCGCGCTATGAAGTACGCACCGGGCACGGAACATTCGTTCACGTGCGCGCCACTTTTTCGATCGAGCGCCGCGCAACGCCAACCCTGCTGGTTACCTCAAATCCGCTCTACTTTGAAGCAGAAGAAGCGGAGCGGATCGACGAACATACCTACCGCATCAAAAAAGCCTGGATGACCGTTTGCGACCCGGATAAGCCTACCTGGAAGTTTTATGCTCCAGAGGCGACCGTTTATCTGCAAAAGTCGGTCCACTTAGTGAATGGTAACTTTCGGGTTTTTTCGGTCCCCGTGTTGTACCTTCCCTACGCGACTTTTCCAGCGGAGAAAGAGCGTCAATCCGGCTTCATGATCCCGAATATTGGAGACAGTTCAAATAAGGGATACATCATGGGTGAATCATATTATTGGTCGCCGACCGACTGGATGGACGCGACACTGGGAGGGAATTATTACAGCCGAAGAGGCTGGAGCCAGCGAGCAGACCTGCGCATGCGCCCGTGGGAAAATGCGAAACTGGATGTCACCTACACCGGCGTGATAGACCGCGGCCTGGAACAGTCACAAGTGCCGGGCCAACCTCCCGTGCCGGCTATCAACCAGGGCGGTCACGAAGCGCGGCTGTTTTTCACCGCTCTGCTCCCGGATGGCTGGCGCGCGGTAGCCGATTTGGACAATTTGAACACGCTCACCTATCGCCTCGCGTGGAGCGAAACATTTACGCAAGCGGTCAACTCGGAAGTACGCAACTCCGCGTTTCTGACAAACAATTTTCGTGGATTCAGCTTGAATTTCGCAGCGCTTAGCTATCAAAACTATTTGAGTGCGACTCCGGACACCTACGTTTCCCTGCGAGCGGCCCCGGAAGTGCGTTTCAGTTCCCTGGACCAAGCGCCCTTTCCCCAACTTCCTATTTATTTTTCGTTCGGCAGCTTCTTGGACGCAGTGCATCGCAGGGATACGGTCACGTCGACGCCGCTCGACACTCCGAATTTTGTTGGGCGAAGTGAACTGGCGCCAACCGTGACGATACCCCTTCACCTCGGGAATTGGTTGGATTTAACGCCTACTTTTACTCTGCGCTCCACGTACTATGGCGGTCAGGCGAACGGCAACACCTTTGTTGATCGAGGTTTTTTTCGCACCACCGAAGAATTATCCGTGGACCTGCGTCCGCCCTCATTCGACCGCGTCTGGGAAGAGTCGGGAACAAAGTGGAAACATACCATCGAGCCTGACCTTGTTTACAACTACGTGAACGGAGTGAATAACTACGCGCGGTACATTCGTTTTGATGAAGACGAGACTCTGAGCGACACGAACGAAATCGAATATGGAATTACCCAGCGGCTCTACCAGCGCAAAAAGGATGGCGACACTGAGGAACTGGTGCGGTGGAGACTGGTCCAAAAGTATTTTTTTGATCCGACCTTTGGAGGCGCACTGGTCAACGGACAGCGCAACGTATTTCAAACTCTAGACGAAATTACGCCCTTTGCATTCACCGATTCGCCGCGACGTTTTTCCCCAATCGTGAGCGACCTGATCATCGAACCAGGCAAACATTTTGACACGGAATTCATCGTGAATTTCGATCCCAAGCGAAACCAATTGACTGCGATCGGCACTCTGTTAAAGCTCAAGCCGTACAAGCAGTCGTTTTTAACCCTCGCACATTTTTCCACCACGAATCTACCAACACCCCCTGACGAGAACCCGCCCAATTTCATCTTCCAGCCGCGCTCGAACCAAGTGCGTGCGCTGGTGGGCTACGGCGATTTAACGCGGATTGGCTTCAACGCAACGGCAGGGTTGAGCTACGATTTCACCCAGCAGGTGTTTCAAAACCAGATTCTTACAGCCAGTTATAACGGGTCCTGCTGCGGATTCGGATTCGAATACCGCCGGTTTTCATTCGGGAACATCCGCAATGAGAACCAGTATCTGGTGGTCTTTCGTATTGCCAATGTTGGCTCCGCCGGAACGCTGCGCAGGGCGGAAAAGATTTTCTGAAGACAGGTCGCGTGACACCGAAATCCGAATCCGAGCTGGCATTTTTATCCATCGAGCAGGCCGCGCGTTTATTGCGCCGCAAGGAAATCTCCCCGGTAGATCTTGTGGATATCGCGCTCGCGCGAATCGAGCGGCTGAATCCATCGATTAACGCGTTTCTGACGGTGGTCGCCGATCGAGCGCGAAAACAAGCGCGGTTGGCCGAGCGCGAACTTCTCAGTAAAAAGCGCGGAAGCCAGCCGAATCCCACTAGCCCGTTATTCGGCATTCCGATTGCCCTGAAGGATAACTTTTACACCCGAGGCATACGCACCACAGCCGGATCGAAAATTCTTGCGAATTTCATCCCAAAGGAAGATAGCGAAGTTGCCGCGCGCTTGAACCAGGCAGGCGCGATTCTTCTGGGCAAGACGAATATGCATGAGTTTGCTTACGGGATCACAAACGAGAATCCCCACTACGGCCCAGTACACAATCCGTGGGCGACCGAGCGCATAGCGGGTGGATCGAGCGGAGGTTCGGCCGCCGCCACCTCGGCCGGAATGTGTTTTTGTTCGGTCGGTACAGATACCGGCGGCTCGATTCGAATCCCGGCGGCGCTATGTGGCATTGTCGGGCTGAAACCGACGTATGGATTGGTAAGCCTGTCCGGCGTGATTCCTCTAGCGCCAAGCCTGGACCATGCGGGGCCGCTCGCGCGTAGCGCGGTGGATGCGTGCATTCTTCTCCAGGCAATAGCAGGGAACTATCCTGATCGCGCAAAGCGACCGGAATATCGCCTGCTAAGACGAAGCCGTCCGCGGGGATTCCGGCTCGGTTGGCCAAAAGAATATTTTTTCGAACGGATTGATCCCGAAGTTCAGCGTGCCATTGATGTTGCGGGAAAAGTGTTTAAACAAATTGGCGCGCATGTGGAGCACGTCTCGCTTCCGCACCTCGCTGATTCCCAGGAACCCGCTACGAACATCGCTCTGGCCGAAGCCACGGACTTCCATCAATCGCAGGGATTTTATCCGGCACGCATGGCAGATTACGGTAGCGATGTGAGCGGCCGGCTCGAAATGGGAGCGCAAGTGCGCGCGGTGCATTACCTCCGTGGATTCGAAGTGAAGCGGGAAGTCGAACAAGATTTCGACTCGGCGTTCAAACGTGTGGACGCGATTCTCGCACCTGCGGTCCCCATAGCCGCGCCGCAAATGGGAGAGAATGAAGTAAAAATCAAAGGCGAAAAAGAAACGGTCCGCTCCGCCCTCGTGCGCATGAACCGCCCTGCAAACTTGACGGGACACCCAGCTATCGCGATTCCTTGTGGGTTCACCCGAGAGGGTCTGCCGGTAGGCCTACAACTCATAGGCCCGAAATGGGGTGAAGCGACCTTGCTTGCGATTGCCTTCGCCTTCGAGCAGGCCACGAACTGGCACACCAGCCATCCGGTGTTTCTCGGGGAGTCGGGCGCAGCGTCAAAAAGCCCAAGCGTACGTCTAATGGATGTGTGAAAATACGGATTCAAGTTGAGTCCGGCCAATCCGCCGGCAGGTCCAAGCAATTCCAAGAGGGCCAAAAATACTAAATGGGTGTTTCCGCATTCGCCGCCTTTGTCGCAGGACTCGTCTCGTTCCTCTCTCCGTGCGTGTTGCCGCTGGTGCCGGGCTATATTTCAATGCTTTCCGGGATCGGCGTCGAGCAACTCAAGGAAGGACAAACTCCCCGTGGTGGATTACTCACCTCCGCTCTCGCGTTCGTTTTTGGATTTTCCATCGTATTCATCACCTTTGGCGCGTCCGCAAGCGCGGTAGGATCGTTTCTGGTTCGCAACCGCAGCTTGCTTGCTCCGCTAGCAGGAGCGCTGATTGTATTGTTCGGCTTACACCTGGTCGGCTGGCTCGCGAAGATTTCCCTGCGCACAGGATTTGTAATCGGAATCGTTTTTATTGCCGCGGGTCTCGCGCTGAGTTTTCGGCCTGGAATTCTAGGGACCACGTTAAAAGCTGCTCATTTCTACTCCATCTCTATAATTTTTCTTCTGGGTCCGGCCATGACGCGCTGGCTAAATCGCGACGTCCGTTTCCGCAATCTCGGCGGCCAGCCGGGCATCCTCAGCGGATTTCTCATGGGTTTCGCATTCGCGTTTGGGTGGACACCGTGTATCGGGCCAATTTTAGCGGGTGTGCTGGCCATCGCGGCGACGCGTGAAACGATTGGGCAAGGCGTTTTCCTGCTAGCTTGCTATTCAGCCGGGCTTGCGATTCCTTTTCTTGTGACCGCGCTGGGTATCGGCGGTTTTTTGAAATTCTATCAGCGCTTTCGCCGCCACTTGCACACCGTGGAGGTGTTCAGCGGCGTGCTATTGCTTGCAGTTGGCGGGTTAGTGTTCTTCAACCGTCTTACATGGCTTTCAGGTAAGCTTACATTCTTGAATAGGTTTTCGAGGTGATGGGAGCGGAACGAATGCGACGGGCCCCAAATTATTTTCTGTTGCTGATGTTAGTGGTAATGATTGTCACCACCAATTTTTCGGGCTGCGATTCGCGCGAATTGTCCAAAGTTTCAAGCGCGGATGGCGGTAAATCTGACGCGAATAACGGGCCGCATCCCGAGCCGGATGTAACCTTCAAAAATCTGCAAGGGCAAGACGTTTCATTATCCAGCCTGAAGGGGAAAGTGGTAATCGTAAACTTTTGGGCCACCTGGTGCGAACCGTGCCGCGTCGAAATTCCCTGGATGATCGGTTTCCAACAGAAGTATGCGGATAAGGGTCTCACCATACTGGGCGTCGCGATGGACGACGAAGGAAAAAGTGTGGTTGCGCCGTACGTTCAATCAACGCAATTCAATGTGGACGGCCATGCGATGACGATGAATTATCCGATTGTGCTGGGTAATGATGACATAGCCGCAAAATTCGGAGGATTGCTAGGATTCCCGACCACCATCGTGATTTCTCGTGACGGCAAGGTTCAGAAACGTTTTATCGGTTTAGCAGACGAAGCCGAGCTCGACAAACAAATCAAGGCGCTGCTGTAGTAGTTTGGCACTTCCACATTCGCCGTTAGTTGCACCGACGCACGCGAATAGGAGTAACCTGACATTTCTATGATGGACGAACAAGAATTTCAAAGGAAATGTGACGCCGCCTTCGAAAGCTTGCGCACGCGCCTGCTGGTACTTGGCGACCACCATGATTTCGAGGTGGAAGGTGGAAGCGGCAAATTAGAAATAGAATTTGAGGACGAAGACGAGACGCGCTTCGTAATCAGCCCCAACGCACCTGTTCGGCAGATTTGGATTTCTGCACTTACCACCAGCTTCAAACTCGGATGGTCCGAAACCGCGCAAGCGTTTGTGTTGGATAAGACCGGCGAGACGTTGAGTCAGGTAATGAGCCGGATCTTGAGCGAAAAAACCGGATCGACGGTCCAAGTCTAGCCATGAAGCGCCTGGATGGTACTTTCATCTTCTGTGTTCTTCTGAGCCTGTGCGCCGGGGAGCTCATCACACGCGGAACTGCTGCCCGCTGTCCACTGCAAGCGTCTTCAAACCCCCCCAGTGCGTCAACGGTGGTTAAGCCCCACATATTTGTTTCGCTTGATCCTGTTCCACGCGGAAAAGAATTCAAGGTTGCTGTAGTGGCAGATATCGCGTCCGGTTTTCACCTGAATTCGCATAAGCCGACGGACGAATATCTGATCGCCACCACGCTGAAGCCCGAGCTTCCTGCCGGTTTTAAACTGATAGACACGATCTACCCGACGGGCCAGCTTGAAAAATTCGCTTTCTCGCCGGAGCACCCACTCGACGTGTACAGCGAAAGCGTTACGCTGGTGCTGCGATTGTCCGCGAAACCCACTGCCGTGCTCGGTCTCACCGAGATTCCGATGACGTTGCGTTATCAAGCATGCAACAACAGCACTTGTCTGCCGCCCGTGAAGCTTCCACTGACTGCCAAATTCAATTTGGCCGAAGAAGGCGCAACGCCCAAAGAGGTTCACCCCGAGATTTTCTCTAGACTCGTTCCGGCCCGCTGAGACAGGGATTTATTTCTCGGGTTGATTAATCCGAGCGAAAGGTGAGCGTCGCCGCTAGCGGCTGGAAATAGCGGGCAGAGCACGTCGGAGCCGTGAGATTACCCGATCTTTCCCCAGCACGACCATGGTTTCGAAAAGCGGTGGTGCGACCGCACGACCTACTATCGCGACGCGCGTCGCATTTATGAGTAGCCCGGCCTTCACGCCTTCTGAAGTTGCCATTCCTCGTAACGTCGCATCACAGGCGTCGTGATTCCATTCCGGAAGCGCTTCCAGAGCTTCAACTAATTTAGGCATCAACGACGGAAGCTTTTCGTCTTTCCAGAATTTTGCGCGTGCTTCCGGCTCGTAGTCGAAATCGTCCGTGAAAAATGCGCGAGCCCAACTGGTGAAATCTCCCAGCAGGCGCGTTCGCGGCCGAATCAAATCCACAGTGTGCGCGAACCACGCACGCTCTGTCGTCGCCCAAGCTTCTTGCCACAGGCCTACGCGTTTGAGCTCCGCTTCCACATAAGGCAAAAGTTCTTCGACCGGCGGTTTCTGCAAATATTGCGTGTTGTACCACTCAAGTTTTGCGCGGTCGAAAATAGCGTTGGTACGGCTGACGCCGGAAAGAGCGAATCGTTCAATAAGCTCATTCGTCCGTAGGTATTCGGCGTCTTCACCAGGGGACCATCCCAACAGTGCAAGGAAATTGCGGAACGCTTCCGGGAGAAATCCTTCGTCGGCATACGAGCCGACGCTGGTAGCCCCATGGCGCTTGGAAAGCCGCGTGCGATCGGGCCCCAGAATAAGAGGGACATGAGCGAAAATCGGCGGCTCGGCGCCGAGGGCTTTGTAAATCAATACTTGTTTCGGCGTGTTCGACAAGTGATCGGCACCGCGAATAATGTGCGTGATGCGCATATCGATATCGTCCACTACCACGCTGAGCTGGTAAGTAGGCAAGCCCGAAGAACGCAGAAGCACGAAATCTTCAATCTCGGCATTTTGCACATCTCGCGGACCGAATACGGCATCTTCAAAATGTGTGGTGCCTTCGCGCGGAGTGCGAAACCGAATCGCTGGGCGCATGCCTTCTTTTTCTTTGGCCGCGCGCTGGTCGGGCCTCAAATCGCGGCAGGAACAGGCCACCGCCTTCGAGGCTTTTCCTTCATCGTCGCCTTCACCTTCGTTCTCTTCGGCAGCATCGCCGCCTGTATAAGCAGCTGCTTTGCAATAGCAGGAATAGCCGGCGCCGCTTGCAAGAATGCGTTCAGCAGCCGCACGGTACATTTCAATGCGCTGTGACTGAAAGAAAGGGCCTTCGTCCCATTCGATGCCCAGCCATCGCAAAGCCACCAAAATTCCGTCAACCAATTCCGGCTTATTGCGCTCAACATCGGTGTCTTCAATCCGCAGCAGAAGTGTACCGCCTTCGTGCTTCGCAAAAAGCCAATTAAATAAGGCGGTGCGTGCTCCTCCCACGTGTAGAAAACCCGTGGGCGATGGCGCAAAACGCACGCGCGGCTTCTGCGTGGATGTCATTATCCTGGTGGGTTCCTTTCCTGATATGGAAACCATTTATCTTAGCGGAAGGAGTGTGCAAAATCGAGCGCGCAGGTGACCGCAGCACTCGCACCCAAGCTGACCTAGCCCATGCGTACCCTTGACGCGTTCGGCGCCAAACTCATATTCTAGATGAGACCGCTCAGCCCTTTTTTGGTTTGGGTTGCCGGTGGATTGTGCCCGCTTTTATGGGACGCAGTAGGCGTTGACCTCCACGAAACTTAGCTGGATACGCCCGCGGATGCCTTGCAATTCTCTGCTATTCTCGACGGAAGTGGCCTTAGAGGTTGGAGCGGTAACTTGCTGATTCATATCAATATGACCGCGGCCGTTCTCCTGGCAGGAGCTCTCCTGCTGGCGCTGTTCTTTTCCTATGTCTATCAGCAGAAGCGCCAAGAATACATGCTCGTGTGGGCTGCCGGTTGGCTGCTGATTTCTCTTCACTTTTTGGTTCCAGCACTGGGCACGCAAGTGACGCTTCCAGCGTGGGTTGATCCCGTCACCGAATGGCTGGTGGCGCTTGCGGGTCTGGCGTTTTACTGTGCCGCAAATATGTACGCGCGCCTCAAGGTGCCTTGGAAAGGAATGGCAGCGCTGGCATTCGCCGCGGGCCTTTGGGCCCTAGCCTATACGCGTGGCTGGATCAACGTACCGGTTGGTTTGGGAGTCGGCCTGTTGTTTTTCTTCATTGCGCGCACCTTTTGGGAAGAGGGTCTCAAACAGGAGTCCCGCGCTGATCAATTCCTTGCCATAACCTTCGTCGCTTGGGGATTGCTGCGTTTGACAACGATTTTTCAAGAGAGACTCGGGCCGCTTGCAGGGCATGACCTGCTGCCTTTGGTCTTACTGCCCGAGCTTTTCGGCGGCGTCCTGATGGTAATGGCGGTCTATGAGGAAGAGCGTCGAAGGGTAGAACGGAACATGCTGGCACTCTCGAATCTCAACCTGGCTACATCGAGCTTTGCGGGCGGCGAGATACAGAAGATGCTGGCGCAAGCACTCGATCGCGTTCTAAATGTCGTAAGAATTCCAGCCGGGGCGCTTTGCCTGCACTACGGAGAAGAAAACGGCCCCACTTCGGTGGTGGTCACCGGTATGGGCGACACTTTTTGTGCCGCAATACAAGGCAACAACCTGGATGATTATATCGTTAGCCTGGTGGCGCGATTGGGCGGTCTGGTCGTGTTGCGTGATCTTGAGACAGACTCGAAGTGGGAAGCGTTGGAAAAAGAAGAATCCTTCCGTCATGTCCGAAAACTTCTTCTCGCCCAAAAACTGCGCACGGTGGTGGGAATCAGTTTACAGGCCAAAGAGCGCGTCTTTGGCGTCTTGCTGCTTGGGTCGCCCGACAATCGCAGCTTCACACCCGCTGAATTGCGGTTGCTTCTGGCCTTGGGCCACCAGATTGGAATGGCCGTAGAAAATAGTTACTTGGTTCAACAAACATCGCGGCGAAGCGAAGAGCTGCACATCTTGAATGAAATTGGCAGAGCACTCAGCTCCACACTCGAGCCCGATGCCTTGTTCGAACGCATTTATTCCGAGATGAAACGGCTGCTCGACGTAAGCAGCCTTTTTATCGCGTTCTACGACCGCAAGACCGAGCAGGTACGATTTGAAATCGACGTGCTGGAAGGCGAACGCTTGCCTAAACGAACTCGCGCAGCAGGAAGTCATTTGACGGAGTTCGTGATCAAAACCTGCCAGCCACTTCTAATCCGGGAACACTACGCCAAAGAGGCCGAACGCATGGGTTTCAAACCAACGCGCTTGGCTGGATCGATTTGCGCCGTGCCATTGATTCTTTACGATCGCGCGGTTGGCGTTATGGCGGTGCACAGCAAGCAGGAACGGATGTTTGATGAAGGGCACGTGGAATTGATGCGCGTGCTTGCCGGCGAAGCAGCTGTTGCAATCGAGAATGCACGCCTCTTTTCTGAAGAACAAAAAAAGTCGCGGCACCTCATGCTCATCAACAACGTGTCCAGCCGCGCCATCACGAGCCTGGACCCTGAAGATATGCTCGCGAAGATTGCCGCAGAAATCGAAAATGGACTGAAATACGATCACATCGGCATTGCTATAGTCGATTATCCATCAAAGGAGCTGGTGGTTCAGGCTGAAGCTGGAGCCCGGCGCGATGCTGTAGGACGGCGAATCCCGCTGGGCGAAGGCATCGTCGGCCAAGTCGCTCGAACTGGCCAAATGGCGATTGTGCGCGAAGTGAATATTTCAACGCCAAGTCCTGTTCTTGCGACTTCGGTCTCCGCCATCGCGCTGCCGGTAACTTACGCTGAGCATTTGCTGGGTGTTCTGTATGTGGAGTCCTCGGAACCGTGCGAATTCGAAGAAGAAGAAGTGTTGTTGCTCCGCACTCTCGCCGATCTTTTTGCCGGTGGCCTGAACAATGCGCTCACCTTCCAAAAAGCGCAGGAGCAAGCCATCACCGATGGTCTGACGGGCGTCAAAACGCACCGCTACTTGATGGAAGCGCTATCGTCCGAGTGGAAACGTTCGACTCGCGCGAATCGCCCATTCGCTTTGGTCTTGATGGACCTTGACCGCTTTAAGTTCGTAAATGACTTTTACGGACACCTGGAAGGCGACGTGGTATTGCAGCGCGTCGGACACATACTGGAGCAGAATTGCCGCCGGTCTGACGTGGTGGCGCGATATGGCGGAGATGAATTCGTCATATTGATGCCGGAGACCACCGTGGAGCAGGCTCGCCAACTCGCCAGTAAATTACGCGGCTGGGTGGCCTCTGATCCGCTTTTGCGAGACAAAAACATTACCGCCAGCTTCGGCATCGCGGGCTTCCCCATTCATGGATCAACGCCGCAAGAACTTATACAGGTGGCGGACTCTTCGATGTACCTATCGAAACATCAAGGCGGAAACTCGGTCTCCAGCGCGGAAGAAGGGGGCCCCAACGATACCAAGAAGTGGAAGAAAGACGTGCTGGAAGCATATTTAGGTGTCACGCTGAAGCGGCTTTTCTCTACCGGCCCCGAAGCGTTCGAAGAAGTTTATCGGCGTCTCGAACAATTTACGCGCTCTTTGGCCGAGCAGAGCGGAGGTGTGGCTCCCGATACTTTGCCGGAAGCTGTGGTCGAGACTGTGACCTCACTTGCGCTCGCCATTGACGCGAAAGATCACTACACGCAGGGACACTCGCAGAAAGTTTCCGCGTATGCCGTGGTTATTGCCAAAGCGCTGGAGATGACCGAGCCGGAAGTAGAAGAAATTCGCCTGGCGGCGCTGCTCCACGATATCGGCAAAGTGGGAATTCCAGAGACAATACTTAACAAGTCAGGCCCGCTGGATGCGTCTGAATGGGAAACCATGAAGACTCATACTGAGCTGGGCGCGAAAATACTTGAGCCGTTGCAAGCTATGGATAGAATACGTTTGATGGTTCGCCATCATCACGAATTTTACGACGGGACAGGGTACCCGGATCGGCTGGATGGCAAAAACATTCCATACGGCGCGCGCCTCATCGCGATCGCCGACGCTTACGACACCATCACATCTGAACGGACGTACAAGAAGGCGCGCACCCCCGAAGACGCTTTCAGCGAGTTGGAACGTTGCGCCTCAAATCAGTTCGACCCGGAACTCGTGCAACTCTTCGTCGAAACGATGCGCCGGTCGCCGCGAGTCCGCATAGAGACAAGTGTAAGCGTCCCGGATGTCGCCGACAGTTCTTCTCTCTAACTAGCTGCTCGCGTCACTCCGCATTCCTTCCGGACAGGCAAAATGCCTCACCTTGAGATTTGTTGGACGCATCGTTCTAACCTCATATACTGTTTTCGCGAGATTCACGTCGAAGCTTAGAGTGGAGGCACGGTGCAAACAGCGACGGTCAAGTGGATTGCGGGCGAAGAATTTATAGCGGAGATGCCTTCCGGGCATTCCGTGCCGTTTGACGCCGACCGAAAACACAACGCCGCGTCCGGCCCCATGGAAATGCTCCTCGGCGCGCTCGGCGCATGCACCTCGGTCGATGTGGTCATGATTCTTGCGAAGAAACGCCAGAAACTCACTTCACTGGAAGTGGTAATTTCCGGCCAGCGCGCCAGCTCTCCGCCCTCGGTGTGGACGAAAATCGACATGCTTTACCGGCTCGCAGGCACAATCGAAGAAAAGGCTGCGCGCGACGCCATTGCGCTAAGCCAAACGAAATATTGTTCCGTCGCCGCTATGTTGCGAAAGACTGCTGAGATTACCTACCGTATCGAAATCTCGCAGTAACCATCCGGCTATAAAAAGAAACCGTGTTTTGCTTGTCACGCAAGCAAGCGATTGCATACAATCGCGGACTATTCCCGGCATCCTGGAGACGATGAATGGGCAGGCGTATTGCCGCAAAAATTACCGGAGTAGCAGGTTATGTCCCGCCGCGCGTGGTCACGAATTTCGATCTGGAAAAGATGGTGGACACCAACGACGAGTGGATTCGCACGCGCACTGGGATCCGCGAACGGCATTATGTGGAACCCGGCGTTGGAGCTGCGCATCTGGGCACCGAAGCTGCCAGGAAATTGCTCTTAGCAAACGGAGTTCCGCCCGAACAGATCGATTTAATTGTGCTAGCGACGGTTACGCCAGACATGTTGTTTCCAGCGACGGCATGCCTGATTCAGGACCGTCTTGGTGCAAAGAATGCGTGGGGCTTCGATCTTTCCGCCGCATGTTCCGGATTCGCTTACGCTCTGACAGTGGGGGCGCAGTTTGTCGGCGCCGGAACGCATAAAAAAGTTCTGGTCATCGGCAGCGACGTGATGACCTCCATCCTCGATTACCAAGACCGCGCCACCTGCGTTCTCTTTGGCGATGGGGCTGGCGCGGTTCTCGTGGAACCGGCCACTTCCGTTGACGAAGGCATTCTGGATTTCGTTCATGACGTGGATGGCTCGGGCGGATGCAACCTCTACATGCCGGCTGGCGGCTCGCTGAGGCCGGCCTCGCAGGAAACCGTCGAAAAACGAATGCATTACGTGCATCAAGAAGGCGCCCAGGTTTTCAAATATGCTGTGCGGCGCATGAGCGAGCTGGCAGTCCAAATTCTCGAGCGAAATGGATTTACAAGCCGCGATCTTGCTCTGGTAGTCCCGCATCAGGCCAATTTGCGGATTATCCACGCAATGCAGGAACGTCTGGGCGTGGACGACTCGAAAATCATCATCAATATCGACCGCTTTGGAAACACTACTGCTGCCACAATTACGTTGGCCTTGATGGACGCGCTCGAACAGAAACGTTTGCGCAAGGGAGACTTAGTGCTGGTGATCACCGTCGGCGCCGGTTACACCACCGGTGCAATCCTGATGCGCTGGGCTTACTGATCCGAATAGAATCAATCGCTACAAATGTCGCAGCCTAACCGGGCAAAAACCCCACACCGATTGCTGCAAAACCTGCCGCGCGAAAATGTACCTGCCTATTGTTCTATAAAAATGAGGACAGGATTCACATCTCCTGGCGTAGTCGTAATCATCACAATTTTGCTGGGCGTAATGATGAAGAAATCCCCGGTGAAGACGGGCGATGTCAAGGTCATCACGCCGCTGCCGTCAGTCAACCCGGTGTTGGTGAGCGCATAGGTACCCACCACGTTCTGAGCCGATAGGTTCCCTGCTACCGTACTTACGTCCTGGGTTCCAGTGACACCGGCGGTGTCGCTGAGGGTTAGGAACCCTGAAATATCCCGGTCGCTGCTCACGGCCGGTGCCGAAGTGCCTTCCACAAAGGTATTGGCCATTACTTGGGCGGTGAAAGGCGATCCGGATTGACCTTCAAAATGTCCGAAGATAGGGCCGCCATTCAAGGTGCCAACAAAGAACGCTTCACTTGAACTGACGAGGTAGAGAATTGGCTGGTATGGATTCGAAAGAGATGGTATGACGCGGCCCAAACTGTCGGCGTTATACGATACAGTAAAGGGACTATGGAAGTTGGACAGGTTTCCAGCTTGATTGTCCTCGATAAGGAACTGAACGCTACCGCTGCCTTGCGGAGAGATTTGGATCACGGCGACCTCCGGCAAGTAAAGGCCTCCGCTCAGGAATTGGCCGCTAAGTCCGCCGGCAATAGGTTGCGAAAGCACATTCTGCGTTGGGAAGGTCCCTCCAGCTACGGCCTGCTGAATCATTTCTCCTGAGGCCAAGAATGGGCTAGTCGCACTTACTGTATCCGTCTCAACGAGAAAGGCGTCGTTTACGGAGATCGGATACACGCTGAAGTTCTGAGTTCCAAGATTTCCAGACGTCAACGACATTGTGCAATGGGTTGTATCCGGCCCTAGCTGGTACAGACCCGAAACTCCCGGATTCAAGGACTGCGTCTGGTTCGGCACATTCGTATCCATTTCCCCTTGAGCTATGCTTCCTACCGTGGACGGTGAGATTGGTGGAGTGGCGGTAAATGCTCCCGCAAATGCGATGGGACCCGATCCTGCAGCAGCAGGCCCTGCAAATCCCGCTCCTCCGAAGGCAAACGATCCGGCGAAGGTATTGGTATTTGTCCCGCTCACAACGCAAGTGGTCGCTGTCTGCAAATTAATCCGGCCAGAGCCGCGCGTGCTGGAGCTATCGAACTCGATGAATCTCCCACTCCCGGTTGCGTCAATTGAAAACGCATAAGTCTGTTGTGCCGGCTGAGCCGGCGTGCTCCCGGTAAACGTGAAAGTTCCGCGGCCATCAGCGCCAAGAGTGTAGGACCCAACTAAGTTCGTAAACGTGACCGGCGTTCCGGTGATCGAGTTGAAATCCTCTTCGCCCGCGGTGATGCCTCCTTTGCCATCTGCCGTAAAAGTCCCAGCGAAAGTCACAAACCCAGTGTTGTTATACCCACTGAAAGTGAATGCGTATGGCCCTTTCAATCCGGCGAGATTTTGCGCGCCGCTAACCACAAGAGTGAAGTTGACAGTGGCGGAAGCAGCAGGATTTGCGCTGTCAGTAACAGTAATGCCAAAAGTAAAAGTTCCTCCCTGGGTTGGTGTCCCGGAGAGAACTCCCGTTGTGCTGTTCAGCATGAGTCCCGGAGGAAGAATTGAACCATTCGCGACTGACCAGGTAAGCGGCGCGACGCCCCCGGTGGCGGCAAAAGTCACGCTATAAGCCGCCGTGGTGCTAGCGGGCGGAAGAGGTGATGTCGTTGTAATGACTAACGAGCTGACTACGACCGTGAATTGCTGCGAACTACTGAAGCCGGCCGCATCCGTCACCGTGATTGTGAAAGTGAAACTCCCGACCGTAGTCGGCTTACCGGTAATTTGCACACTGTTCGTTGTGCTGGAAGACAATGAAAGCCCGGGGGGCAAAGTGCCTGAGGTTACCGCCCAGGAAAATGGAAGCAACCCGCCGGTAGCCGTCACAGTGGCGCTATAGGTTGCGTTGAGAGTGGGGTTGGTGAGTGTAGTTGTTGTAATAGTAGGCGGCGGTTCCACCGTGACCGTGACTGTAGCGAACTGCTTCGGAAAATCTAGCGACGTCACTATAATTTTGACCACTGTCTCGCTTGAAACTGCGTTCGGCGCGGTGAACGTAGCCGACGTGGTGCTGGTTTGATTGAGAGTCCCGAAACCTGGGAGGCTTGCAAACGTAAATGCCACGCCGCCGGCGTTCAGGTCGTTCAGGACCCTCGCCTGAATCGGAACGGATTGCCCCTGTGCGATGGTCTGCGGACCTTTCGGCGTTAAGATCTCCACTTTATTGAAGGTCGGTGGTTTCTGGGCGCAACCCGCGAACTGGGTCAGCGCGAGTAACACGCCCGCAAGCAAAACAGAAATTTCGGCGCGCTTCATCGTTGGCACCTCCTTCAATTGGGACTATTTACGCCCCTGGCTCGGTGAGTTTTAATTGAGCCACAAAAGTGGTCCAGTGATTAGGAAATGACTTGACGGAATGGCGTATCAGGCAACCGGGCTGTGGAACAGGCGAAGATATGTAGTAGGGCGGAGAACGCCGATCACCGCGAGGGATGGTTCACAAAACCCCAGGATAAGAATGGGAGACTTTTAGAAAGAGCGGGCTTGGTTTACCACGCTTATATTACGTTCCAAACGCTGAGATAGCCGAACCGTTGCATATTGAGTGCAGAGGGCCATTTCGCGATGGGTCCAGCTGAAGCCTTCCGCTGGAAGAAACAATCCAGCCACACGGTTCACGAAGGCCATCAAGGCATAATAGAAGCTGACAGCATGTAGATTGGGGGTTGATCCAGCCTCAAGTTCCGGGCAAAGCTCGTCGTAAACAGCTACGACCTCCTGGAAGCTACTGGATGTTAAAAGGTTAGGATGGGGCTGCAGCGTGGCATCCGCCTCGTCCACAAACCTCTCGGAAACCGTGCGCAACAAAGACGCGCGCCAGGCGAACACAGCGAACTGCATTAGCGCTGCGATGGAGATCACGAGAATGAAGGCTGCAATTAACATTTTCGACCATCGCTAGTTTCTCGTTTTTTGCGGACGGCGACAATAGAACGTCGGTACCACTCCGGGACACTAGATGATTATCGGCGGGAGTTAGCGGGTAACAATGGTCGATAAGCTTAGTACGAGCGCGCTTGGCTCACCACGCTGGAGTTACGTTCCAGACGTTGCGTTAGCCGGACGGTTGCATATTGGGTGCAGAGGGCCATTTCGCGATGGGTCCAGCTGAAGCCTTCCGCCGGAAGAAACAACCCGCCCACACGGCTGAGGTAGCCCATCAGGGCGTAATAGACGCTAACAGCGCGCAGGTTCTGAGCTGAGCCAGCTTTGAGCTCGGGGCAAAGATCGCGGTAAATCGCTACGACCTCTCGGAAACTACTGGAACTCAAGAGGTTAGGACAAGGCTGAAACGTGGCGTCTGCTTCGTTCGCGAACTGTCTTGAGGCAGTTCGCAGCACCGATGCGCGCCATGTAAATATCGCGAATTGCATCAGCGCTGCGGATGAGACCACGAGTATGAAGGCTGAAATTAGCATTTTCGACCAACCATAGTTTCGCGTTTTCCATCGACCGCCACAATAGGCCGTCAGTACCGTTTATCAAGGGGAGACCGCTACACAACTGGCAGATTATAATCGTCGGTCCAACCACCGCTGGCATACGCAATCCGTGAGGCTACAATGATGACGATATACAGTTCCGATGGAGGAGATGGATGCCGCGTAAATTGCGATTGGTTTGGTTCCTATGCGTCGGGATCGCTTTGCTGATTTTGTTAAGCGTTGATGTGCGCGGGTATGCTGCGCCGGAAAGATCCGCCGAAGTGCAAGTTCGGTCAGTACTTGAAATGCAATCCGCTGCGTGGAATCGCGGCGACTTAGAAGCATTCATGCAAGGATACTGGAAATCGGGAGAGACCGAATTCGTCGGAGCGAGCGGGATTACTCGAGGCTGGCAAGCTGTGCTGGATCGCTATCGCCGGAATTATGCGGACGGAAAAGCCATGGGCCGACTGTCGTTCTCGAATCTTGAGGTCCACATCGTTTGCCCGGATGCTGCATTTGCTATCGGGAATTTCCAACTAGAAAGAGAAAAGGATCGTCCGGCGGGAATCTTCACGCTTAATTTCCGGAAATTCAAAGAAGGCTGGCGAATCGTGGCCGACCATACAACCGGATTTGCGATCCCCGCCACTGCGGCATCCGACTAGATGTAAGAGTTTGCCGGTGTGCAGCGTCAACTATGTTGACGCTTTTTCGCCCACAACAGTGCGAAAAAAGAATCAGCACCGCGGATCAGTTCCTGCTGCAGGCTTTTTCGAGGATAATAGCGGCTTGTGGCCAGACTTATTGTTGGGGAGAAATCGAATTTGCGTGCGGTGATCACAGGCGGCGCTGGTTTTCTGGGTTCTCATCTCTGCGAATTGATGCTGGAAAAGGGCTGGGACGTACTCTGCCTGGATAACCTGGTGACCGGAAACCAATCGAACGTCGCGCACTTGATTCCGCACGCTCGATTCCGCTTCGCCCATCAAGACGTCTCGCGCTACATCGAAGTGCAGGGCCCGGTGGAAGCTGTACTTCATTTTGCCTCTCCGGCAAGCCCGCCCGACTACCTGAAATTTCCCATACAAACGCTAAAGGTTGGCGCGCTGGGAACGCACAACACTCTCGGATTGGCGATGGCCAAAAAGGCGAAATTTTTTCTTGCGTCCACTTCGGAATGCTACGGAGACCCCCAAGTCAGTCCGCAACCGGAAACCTACTGGGGACACGTAAATCCAGTTGGTCCCCGCGGCGTATACGACGAAGCCAAGCGCTATGCCGAAGCTATGACCATGGCCTACCACCGCTATCACGGTTTGGATACTCGCATCGTGCGGATATTTAATACCTACGGGCCGCGCATGCGCCTGAATGATGGCCGCGCTCTTCCAAATTTCCTATATCAAGCACTCCGTGGAGAACCTATTACCGTGTATGGCGACGGTAAGCAGACGCGGAGTTTTTGCTACGTCTCAGACTTGCTGGATGGCATTTATAAGCTTCTGGAGTCAAACGAGCACGAGCCCACTAACATAGGTAATCCTCAAGAAATCACGATTCTGGAATTCGCGGAGCGAGTCCGGGCTTTAGTCGGCGCGGACGTTCCTATCAATTTTCAGCCATTGCCGCAGGACGATCCCAAGCAGCGCTGTCCCGACATCACTAAGGCGCGCCGCGTCTTAGGGTGGGAACCAAAAGTGAACCTCGAGGATGGATTGCGTCTAACCTACGAATATTTCCGCCTGCGGGTCGCGCAGGCGAGCCATCCAGCCAAATAAACAAGCGTCGCGCATTTCGAACTCTTGGTGGCAAGCTGAATTCATCCATAGTAGAATCCCGCCACATCAGGCCATTGCGCCGATAGCTCGCGCAGGCGTCGCCCAAGCATAGCCATGGAAATTCTCTGGCCAGCGTTAGGCATTTGTATTCTCGTAGGCTTCGTGTTTTTTGTGCTGGCTCAACATTGGCAACGCGTTCTGCGGCACCAAAACTGGACCATCAGGCGGTTGACCGAACGCGTACGGGTCCTCGAAGAAGTTGACGATCCCGAATTTCGCCGCCGCCTCAGCGAATCAACTCCTTCGCCGCTGGAACAAGTATTCACATTTTCTATGCGCCTGAGCGATCGGTTTTGGCGCAACACACTGCATGCAACCGACGAAAGCCTTTCCTTTATCCGCGCCTCAGGAAGTTTGCTGGGTTCAGTGAAGATCGAGCGGTGGCGCGGACATAGTGTAGCCACGATTACAGAGGTTCTGCCTGAATCCCAGTCCGCTGCATGGCAGTCCCGCTCGCTGGATTGTTATTTTGACAAAGCATCCAGTTTCGACAGCCTCACGCTTTGGGAGGTCCCACTCGCGCGAGCACGGGGTCGGACGGAGCCCCCGCCATCGATTGAACTAGTGCTGCAGGGAAAGCACTTGGAATTGTGTGCGCACCTTTTTCCTTCATCCACGAACAATGGCTCCGCACAGACTTCCAGCCCGGATGAAATTGTATTCCTTCGCGTTCCACTCGATTCCGAAGCCCTCGCGGAATTCCGCAGCCACGATCCGCTTCAATCCTCGGAAAATGGAGAACCTTCCGAAACTCATCTCGATCGTAATTTCTGGCGAGCGTTTTATTCCCACGAAGATGAGGAGGCCGGAATTGAATGGCAATTGTGGGTCCGCGACTTAACTAAGAAGGCAGAATGGGACCGCTGGCATGTCCTGGAATCTTCAATGGATCCATTAGCGCAAAACGCGCAGAAAAGTAACTAACTAATAGAGCTCGCCTTAATCCGTGTGAGGTCGAACCGGCAAACCGGCCCAAACATTCATTAAACCTAAGACTTCCCGTACCACGAAAAGAGCATCCCGCGTGTTGTGCCACCAGTGCTCCGCATCAAAGGGGTCACCAGGCGCGGCTCTGACGATCGCTGTAAGATTCTTCTGGGCCAATCTATTCCATAACGCTTTTACCCTGCGTGTATGTTGCGGCGAAGTTACGATGATGACGCTTGTCTCGTTCGCCTGCTGCAACGCGCGAACTATGGCTTCCACTTCCTGCTCCGTATTGATAATGGTATTCGGAAGAATGCGAATGTCATTCTCGGGAACGTGAAGTTGCATTAAGACTTGCCGGCTATATTCTTCCTCGCCGGTGAATGAAACGCCCAGTTGCTTAAGCTGTTCGGAAGGCCCTTCAGGGCGCGTGATCCAAACTTCGCTCGCGTATCCAAACTCGAAGTATTTTGCGGCGCTTTCCGCGCGATAGGGCAAGCCCCCGCTCAAGACCACTATAGCGTCGGCATGCGACAGAGGACCCTCGCGCACCAGCCAGCGCCCCAACCCGCGAAACGCGATAACCCCGCAAACCGCCAGAGCCAGCAGAGCGAAGACTAAAAAGAGCCTCCCATTCAGCTTTTTCTTGTTTTGCGATTTTTCGATGCTATCCATGGATGCTTATCGCTTCTTCAAAAGAAAGTTGCCGGCCACCAGAGCGTCTGCGCCGGAACAGAAATAGCTTCGAACGGCGTCGCGCGGCGTCACTACCAGAGGTTCGCCAAACAGATTGAACGATGTATTCACCAAAATAGGAGCAGGGGCGTTTTCTCCCGATCGCTTCAGCAGCTTCCAAAATAAGGGATTGTCGCGAGAACTTACGGTGTGCAAGCGCACCAGATTATTTTCTAGCAGGAATCCAGACGGGAGTTCGGCCAGCAGCTTTCGTCCCTTTTCTTTCGCACTCGCCATCGTCGTCAGATAGCGCGCGTTCGAACTATAGTCAAAATACTCGACACAATCTTCTTGCGGCATCGCTAGAGCAAAAGGCCGAAACGATTCCCGGTGTTTCACATAGTCATTCAGATTTTCCTTCACATAAGGCGACCAAGGAGAAGCCAGCAGGCTCCGATTGCCCAGCGCCCGCGGCCCGAACTCCACTGCTCCTTGATACCAAGCCACAATTTTTCCTCCCTGTATTAGCCGAACGGTCTCAGCGAGCTTCTCTTCCTCCGAATCGCACCATTTGTAGGATGCTTTGCAATTGTCCAACACACTTTTGACCGCGTCGTTGGAGAATTCGGGCCCCCAATAGGGAGCGCCCATGGACCCGATTCGCGGGCGGGCAGTATCCTTATGCCACGCGAGCAAGGCCGCGCCAAGAGCAGTACCCTCGTTTCCCGCAGCAGGTTGCACAAACACATCTTCAAAGTGCGTGTTCGATTCCACCGCAGCCACCAGTAGTGGATTCAAAAATAATCCACCCGCAAGGCAAAGTGAGCGCGTCCCATTTTTTTTCGCAATCGCTTCCACCCATTCGCTCACAATCGTTGCGCAAGCCTGTTGAAGGCTCGACGCAATATTCGCCCGCAGTCCATCGTCGGCAACTGCATCGGCCGCGTTATCCCACCCGACGCGCCGGTAGAATTCATCGCTGATCGAAAGTTCGCCGGCGTAACTAGGCCTGAAATATTTTCGGTTCAGATGCGGCGCCCCATTCACCTCTTTTCGCAGCGCGTCAAGAAATAAATCCAGAAACACCGGCTTGCCGGCCAGGCTCAGCCATTGAGTTTTGTGTTCTTCAGCGTGCGGCTGAAACCCCAGCAGCCTGGTAATCTGCAAATAGACCCACGCCAACGAGTTGGGGAAGGCCACCGACTCTACTTCGCGAATACGCTTGCCCTCGCCGACGCTTACCGATCCCGAACGTCCGTCGCCCTGTTCATCCAGCGTAACAATCAGCGCACGGTCGAACGGTGAGCTAAAAAACGCGCTGGCAGCATGAGATTGATGATGATCGAAACTCCGGACCCTGCCCTGTGGATTTCCCGCCATTTTCTCAATCAGGCGGAAATTATTCAGCTCGCGGCTCAGCTCGCCAAACGCCTTGCCTACAAAGTACCCGCTCGATCTGAGTGCGAACGGCACCTGCCCGGCTCGAAAAAGTGTCTGGCGCTGCCAGGAGCGTGGAGGACGGCTGCCAATGGCGATCTGTTCCACTGCCGTTAGGTCTATTCCCGCACGTTCCAGACAGAATTTAATTGCCGTGCGCGGAATTCCTTGGGCTGCGCGCGTTCGTGTGAGCTTTCCTTCCTCAATCGCTGCCAGCACGCCCCGCTCGCTGATTAACGCAGCGGCTGGGTCATGCGTCATTGCAGAAAGCCCCAGAATATACATGTCGGTCTTAGTTTTTGCCGCGGAGGCGATACGAAGCTGCCCCGAACTTGGCCGGGGCGCGCTAGTTTAGAAGCCTGCCCGACTCGCCGATCCTTTGCGCGACAGCAACCCGCGTAGTCCGAGCAGAACCAAGCGCGGCTGGCTCAGACACACTCGCCACAGAATCTTCCATGCTTCATCGCGGGAATATTCCGCAAGCGATCGCTTGGCAGGATCATTCAACAAGTCCACCAGCTGGCTGTAGTCAGCTTGCTGAAAATCATGAAGCGAACGGCGCAACAAGAGATGAAGGTCGAGCTCGCGGCGCAGCGTACGAAGTTCAGTTGATACTCCATGCAAGATCTGCTGAGCCACGCCGAGCGCTCCACGAAAGCCGGTCACGATGCCGCCTACTGTTGTGACCTTCACTTGCCCAGCCGCGTCGCCCACCAAGTACACCGACCCTTGGCCCACCCGGCGGTGCACTGGAACCCAGCGTTTATAAACGGGAATGCGCGCCGCTTGAAACTCGATGGGTTCGAGGTTTCTTTTTTCCAGGAATTTCTCCAGATAGCTCTGTGTTTCAGGGCCCGTCTCACCGATGATTCCCAAAGCTCCTCTGGTCGCCGACTCCGGGATAAGCCAGTAAAAATAAGGAGTGTCTTGAGGCACAAACCAAACTCGCGCTGTATCGCGCGCCATGTCTTTCGGCAACGGAACAAGCGCTTGTATCAACGGAACTGTTTCAAGCGACGCCCATCCCGCAGCCTGGGCGACCCGGCTCGCCGCACCATCACCGCCGACAATTGTGTCAGCGCGAACTTCCTCGCGGGTCCCGTCACTGCACCGGTCAATTTCCAGCACCATCCCGCGGCCGTTGGAATGCAACGCATGAAAGCGCCGTCCCAACTCAATACGAACGCCCGCACGTCGCGCTTCTTCCGCCAGGCCTTGAATCAAAGTGCGACGCTCAATGATCAGGTCGGGATGCTTCAGTGAGACCGTAGCGGCGCGTCCATCGGTAAAAAGTTCAAAGCGCCGAATTTCATTCACCACACTTTTCTCGGCAGCCCGCCCAAGCAAGGCGCGCATGCGGTTCGTTACGATTAACGTTCTCTCGTCAGGTTCAAGCGTTTCAATCCGTTCGAACACGCTAACAGAGATCCCCTGGCGCGCCAGTAGCGATGCCGTAAACAAACCTGCGGCGGATCCGCCCACCACTGCAACACTTTGAGAATTTGTGCGGGAGTTAGTGCGAACAATATTTTTCGCGTCGCGTAGTCCGGGCGCCTTCATGGTCACTTGCGATTTGCCTTTGTTTAAATTGCCGGGACGATTCTAGGTAGCCCGCCGGGACTTTCTGATGCCAATCCCAGGTTGTTTGATGCCTCAACTGACCGAGGGAGAAGTATATATCTTACCAGCGTGCAATCAAGAAGACAGGTTAGTTCAGCTATCGCTGGGCAGAAATGTCTTGGGCACTTTCGCCTGGCGTTCATACGGGGCAGCTTCCAGCAGATATATTGCAAACAAACTGCCCAGAATAAGCAGTCCCGCCAGCCCATACGCCGTCGCGGCTGAGTAGTACGGGATAATGAGCGCTGCCCCCCCGAAAATAATGGCGAAAAAATACAGCATAAGAACTGCTCCACGATGGCCAAGTCCCAGGTTAGACAACCGATGCGCCGTGTGATCCTTGCCCGGCGAAGTGAAAGGCAGAAGACCGCGTCGTGCCCGTGAAATAGACACGAGAGTCGTATCGAAGATGGGCACCCCCATAATCAGAAGCGGAATCAGCCAAGTAATTGGAAAAGGCACCCCGTCCGGCCGCACCTTCAGCCCCAATGTGGCCATCAGAAATCCTAGGAACATGGCGCCGCCATCACCCATAAATATCTTCGCCGGATTGAAATTCCAGCGCAAAAATCCCAGCGAAGCGCCCAAAGCTGCCGCACCCAGACTGCGAACCAGCGTCTGTCCATTCATGCTGGCCGAAATTGTGAAAAATGCTGCAGCCACAGCGGCGATACCCGCGCAGAGACCATCCATGTGGTCGAGAATGCTGAACGACGCGGTGATGCCCACTACCCATAGCACAGTAAAACAGCCGTCCAGAACTCGCCCGGCTATCCCTGGCACAAAATTGGAAAAAAGCTGCGCGTGAATTCCGGTGGCAATCAGCATGAGCGCGGCAACCGGCATTCCCACGAAGAGTTTCACTTGATGATGCAGAAGCTTCCCGTCATCCAGGAAACCGACAACTGCGAGTAAAGTGGCGCCGGACAGAATCCCAGCAATTTGCTGCTGCGGAACGCCGTGAACCGTAACCAGAATGGCCAGGGCAAATGCTAGGTAAATCGCGATTCCGCCAAGAAGCGGAATCGGCTTGAGGTGAACTTTGCGTGGGCCAGGCCGGTCCACCATTCCATAGTGCAATGCTAAACGTCGCACCGGAATCGTCAGACCAAGTGAGGCGAGCAGTGCCACCGCAAAAGCAATCAAATCGGCATGTAGGAACGTCATTGCAGTTGCTCCGCTCAACGCGCCGTAAGCATCTTGTCGAGGACGTCGCGGACTTGTTCTTTCTGTTTGCTCGCAAAATACCAATCCATGGTTTTGCGTAAACCGTCGCGAAAGCGTGTTTTCGGCTCCCAACCCATGAGTTCGTTGGCCAGCGCGTTATCCGCCACACGATTCGCCGGCCCCGTGGGCATGTCCGGCCGCAAGCGGATCTCGGCCTTCTGTCCGCAAAAATCGAGCACCATTTTCGCGGCGTCGATCACGCGGATGCGCTCCATGGTCCCCAGATTCACTGGCGTACCATCATCGATTTTCTCCGCCGCTAGAATCGTTCCGCTGACGATGTCGTCCACATAAGTCCAGTTACGTATCTGCGTGCCATCACCCCATACATCAAACGGATTCTGCCCGACGAAGGCGCGCGCAATCATCGCTATCACCGCGTGATTTTCAACTCCGCGTGGCCCATATACCGTAAAGTACCGGCACGAAGCCGCTTTCAATCCATGCTCGCGGTGATAGGCCTGCAACGTCAGCTCCCCCATTAGCTTGGCCCAGCCGTACATATTATCGGCATCGTGCGGAGGTTTGACGTCCGCTTCACGCAGATAGAGCTCCTGCTTCGTGTCGGTCTGCATGTTATTCGGATAAACGCAGCCCGATGAAGCGTAAACGACTTTGTCCACGCCCGCTTTCACCGCTTCCCAAAAAACAAGCCCGTCGAGGAAAAGATTCGACGCCGGCCCCGCTTGGTGCAAATCCACATAGCCGCGTCCACCATGATCGGCAGCCAAATGAAACACCACTTGGACGCCGTTCATGGCAGCCCGCGTTACACCCGGTTCACGCAAATCGGCCTCCACAAACGTGACCCGCCCGTCCTTCAAATAATGCTCGATGTTCGAGAGCCTTCCGCTCGTCAAATCATCCACCACGCGCACGTGTGCGCCGCGTCCCACCAAAGCGTCCACCAAGTGCGATCCAATAAACGACGCCCCGCCCGTTACCAGCACATTCTTACGATTCCAGATGGCCGCCTCCATTTGGTATCTAGTCGCTATATATTAGAGTGACTTCCTGCCTCTTCCATTACATTTACAAACCTATCAAGCTCATTGACTCTAGCATATTTGGCCGCCACTTCTCGGGCCCGGGCACCCATATGGGCTAGCCTGGCTGGGTCACCCCGCAACGCGAGCAAGGCCGCGGCTACTGCGGCCGGGTCGTCGGGATCAGCGGACATTCCGCAGCCAGTTTCGGTAACAATGCGCGCAGCATCGGTGGTTGCCGGGGCCACAACCAGCACTGGGCGACCAGCCGCAAGAATGGAATAGAGCTTACTCGGGACTACCACTCCTTCCAGGCCGCGCCGGACTGTCACGATATGGACGTCGCCGGCCATCATCACGTGGGGTACTTGCTCGACCGGGAAAAACGACAAAAAACGAACATTAGGCGAAGTTTTGGCGGAATTCTCGAGCTCCGCACGATTTGCCCCATCGCCTACAAACACAAGCGCCAAATCTTCGTTGCGCAGGATTTCTGCTGTTTTCAACAGGGTGCCCCACGCTCCGTAGAAACCCAAATTGCCCGCATGGATGGCCACGAACTGAAAGCCACATCGGATTTTCTGTACCAGCGGGTCGCCACGGTGCGGCAGGGATGGCAGAGACGAAGCGCCGTCTCGAACGATCACCACGCGTTCCGGCGACACGCCTTTCGCGATGATGCGGTCGCGCATATCGTCGCCCAGCACTACCACGCGCGCGGCTTGCCGAAGAGCGCGCCGGTGCATTTCCTCCCAACGGTCAACCCAGTAAGATGAATTTACGATCGCGCCGCCCACAGCCATGTCGGGATACAGATCGCGG
>Ga0073928_10001089_pt1 | contig 54290 bp, 47 predicted proteins | sample PaiPotPPA55metaG_FD_76969 | JGI IMG/M metagenome (GOLD analysis project Ga0073928, IMG submission 76969) | Iron sulfur acid spring bacterial and archeal communities from Banff, Canada, to study Microbial Dark Matter (Phase II) - Paint Pots PPA... ... | reverse complement strand
GCGCCGATCTGCCACAGCAGTGGTGGAGAGTGTTCAGATCGCCTGTCCTCAACAAGCTCGTCGAAGAAGCGCTGCGGAACAATCAGAATCTGCAGGCCACCATGTCGACGCTGCGTGCCGCAAAGGAGCTCGTGTACGCGCAGCAGACCAAGTATTTCCCAACCGCGGGGGCCGATTTCAATCCTACGCGTCAGCAGATTTCGGGAGCGACCCCTGGATTTGCGCCCGTACCCGTACCCGCCAATGGCCCATTCCAGTTCGATCTCCACACTGCGCAGGTCCTCGTCTCCTATTCAATGGATGTCTGGGGCCTCAATCGACGCACGGTGGAGTCGCAGCAGGCGCTGGCCGATGAGCAGCGCTTCATGGTCGAGGCTGCCTATCTGGCGCTCACGGCCAATGTGGTGGTTGCCGCAATCCAGGAGGCTGCGCTGCGGGACCAGATCGCCGCAACCCGGCAGATCATCGCGCTGAACAGAAAGGCGCTCGATATCCTGCGCCAGCAGTTCAATGCAGGCTACGCCAGCCGTATTGACCTCGCCGCACAGGAGGCCACCCTGGCGCAGGAGGAAGCAACGCTGCCTCCGTTGCTCAAGCAACTGGCGTTCACCCGCGACCTGCTGACCGCACTGCTCGGCCGTTACCCGAACGAGCAGCCCTACGAGACATTCACCCTCGCTTCCCTGCAATTGCCACAGGACGTACCGGTGAGCCTGCCGTCGCAGCTCATCATGCAGCGCCCGGATGTGCGGCTGGCCGAAGAGCAGATGCACTCCGCCAGCGCCCTGGTCGGGGTCGCCACCGCCAACATGCTTCCGAATTTCACCATCAATGCCAATGGCGGCTACACCGCCTTGACGCTCGCCGGTCTCCTGCACCCCTTCAACGCGTTTTGGCTCCTGGGCAGCAATGTGACCCAGACGGTCTTCGACGCCGGCAACCTGCTGCACCTGCGCCGCCAGGCTGAAGCCAACTACGATCAAACCGGATGGACCTATCGCTCGGTTCTCATCGGCGCCTTGCAGAACGTTGCCGACACCTTGCATGCGCTGCAATACGATGCGGACGCCCTGAAAGCGGCGCGGGACTTCGAGCGCGCCGCCAAGATCAGCCTGGACCTGTCACGCCAGCAGCTGGAAACGGGCCAAGCCAATGTCCTGTTCCTGCTCCTCGCGCAACAAACCTATCTGACAGCCGTGATCGGGGTCGTGCAGGCGAGATCCGCCCGCCTGTCCGATACGGCAGCACTGTTCCAGGCGGTCGGCGGCGGCTGGTGGAACCGGGTCACGCCGCCGACCGAGAAAATCCTGGAAGTTGGCTCGAGCACGGCGTTCACGCTGATCGACCCACATGGCTTGTACTGAGGGTGCTATGGGCAGGATGAGCTTAAGCAGCCGCTTGTATAGGGGGCGTACCATGAGGAGTGTTGTGCTTGCAGCCGCGCTGCTTGCGAGTCTCTCGGCAATTCCAGCCTGCGGCTCTGAGATCTACGGGGGGGTGATCCCGCCCGATGTTTTCACTGCGCCACCCGCATTTGCTCCGCCCCGCCCGTACAATTGGACCGGCGTTTATATCGGTCTCAATGGCGGCGGCGCCTGGGCTCGTCCCCACTGGGTATCCACCCCCGATGGCTTGGCGGACGGCAGCTACACGCTGTCCGGCGGCTTTTTCGGCGGCACCATCGGGTACAATCTGCAGGCCGACAACAGCTCCTTCGTGGTGGGTGCCGAAGCTGATCTGGCCTGGTCCAGGATCAAGGGAACGATCCCTCCTAATATAGCCCTCCGACCCGGCAATGATCCTAATACGGGCGCTGTCATTTTTACCCCGACCCCGATTGCCTGCTTCCCAAACTGCGAGGTCGACAACCCATGGCAGGCGACCGCCCGTCTGCGGTTCGGCTATTCGTTCGACTGGATTCTGCCCTATGTGACTGCGGGCTTCGGCATCGGCCGGTTCGAGGCAAATATTTCCGGCATGCCCATGGGTCGCCAGAGCTCCAACAACCTCGGCTGGACCGTGGGTGGGGGTGTCGAGATGGTGATCTCGGGGCCGTGGACTGCGAAACTGGAGTTTCTGCACTCCGACTTCAACGGCTTCAACTGCGACGTGGCCTGCCCCATCATGAGCGGCGGGCCGTTCGTAAGCAGCGGCGTCTCCATCAATGCAAGCGAGAATATCATTCGCGCTGGGCTCAATTACAGGATCCGGAATAATTAGTCGCGGGTCGGGGGGGTAGGATGAAGAAACTCAGTCTCGGGACTGTCGTGCTCGTGGCCGTCATGGCCGCGCCCGCGATGGCTGCAGACTTGCCGGCCGAGGCACCCCTCTACGTGGAGCGGCCGCCTGCGATTGGCCTGTGGAATTGGACCGGCTTCTACTTCGGCGTCAATCTCGGGTATGGGCGAAGCCCCGACAACCCTGACATCACAACGTGTGTGGTTCCGGTCCCCGCCTGCATAGTCGCTGGAACCCCAATAAACCCCTCGCTGCCCCTGTTTACGCTATCGGGAACCCTGAGCGGCGTAATCGGCGGCGTGCAGGCCGGCGCCAACTGGCAGACTGGCAATGCCGTTTTTGGGATCGAGGGCGATTTTCAAGGAGCCAACCAATCGGCTTCCAGCTCGACGAGCGTCATCGACATCAATGGGGTCATTGACCCCAATATGGGCGTCGTCACAGCAGCTACTGGCGACAAGATCAAAGCGTTCGGCACCCTGCGCGGCCGTCTCGGCATCGCGTCAGGTCGCTGGTTGTACTACCTGACCGGCGGTGGGGCATTCTGGTCCTGGTCATCCAGCCTGACGGTGACCAACCTGGGCGCCGCGAGCTTCTCGAATTTTCAGACTGGCGCGACGCTTGGCGGGGGTGTCGAGCTCGCGCTTGCCGAGGCCTGGACGATCAAGGCCGAGTACCTGTACCTGCAATCTACCGGGATTTCCAAGGCGCCCTTCCCCACGCGCGTCGACGTGCTCTTCAATACGCGCATCCGAGAAAATCTCTTTCGCGTTGGCGTGAACTACGCGTTCTTCACGGGGTCAGTGGGCTGCAGACCACATGATTGTTAGTTCAACAATGAGGTACGTATCGGCTCCGGGACGCAGTGGCCTTGTCCGGGCGATGCCACGCGCACGCTTGTTTTGTCACGGTTATTTCTGGAAGAAAGCCGCAGCGGCTTTTTTGGTTGCGGCGGTCGCGCTCGGAGCTGGGATTTCCTCCGCATCTGCCGGCGGCGAGCCAATATACTCGCCAATTCCCCGAATATTGGATTTCGGGCACGAGCCGAATGACCTGCCCCCGAGGTTTCGCACCAACTGCAGCATACGGAATGGCCGTTTTTACTGCGCTTACCGCTGCGGCTTCGACTATGAGTTTTTCTATTGCTCGGCGGCTTCGTTCGGCTGCTGCCATGTTGCCGAGGGATACTGCGACTACCACGGCTTCTTGCGCTGCCGTCCTTAATAATGACTTCGGCTTGCGCCTCATTCCTCGGCGAAGGCTGAGCCTGCCGTCTTGAGAAGGCAATTAAGCGCAGCCTAAACTCCTTCGCGTACCGTAAGCTTCCGGGCCCAGGAGAGCGAACCATGCTCGCATCGAGATTGGTGCTTTTCGTTGCGCTGATCATTGGCGTCGGCGCTGATAATGTCGCAAACGCACAGTCATCAAAATTCAGATGTCAACGTATCGACGCCATAGATGACAATCCAAAGAGCAAGCACAAATGGCAGCACTTTAGCGATGACACGACTCTGCAAAAACGGGTATTCTACATTGATGCTCCATGCAGCGACGTGGGTCCTGCTTATTATGCAACAGGCGGGGGTTTCGAATTCAACAAGCCCTACGTGGCGATAAACGAATACGGGCGTTGGACAGTGATCGGAAGCATTCCAGTTGATCAAACACCCGGAGAGCCAGCCAAAGCCTGGCGGTGCATAGCTGCGTGGACTGGGTCGCCCCCTGGCTCCGGTGACCTCGAGCGTCCGGTCCGATTGTGGTGTCATGCTATGTGTTGCCGGTGGACTGGCAATGATCGATAGGTCAGTCGCCGCGGTAGTGCTGTAGCTCGCTGGCGAGTCTACCTTATTCCCGCCCTACACAACAAACCCTGAGGTGCGCTCTTAGCTGGACTTGCGCATTCGGATCTCGATGCGCCGCCTTTCGCGGACATCCCCCTTCTCGTCCCAGCGGGTGAGCTTGCCGTCGGTGCCGATGAGCTGAGCAGCGGAAAGCGGCAGGATGCGAAAACTCCTCAGGCGCAGGTCGAAGGAAAGCACTTTCACCACCGCCAAGGCGCGCGCGAGCCCCAGCCCGGCATTGTCGGCCCATTGCAACACCCCGCTGCTGCTGGCGCCCAAAGTCACCGAAGGCAGGCTCCGATCGAGGTTCGAAACGCGATTGCTCACGGGCTGCTCATCAGTATGTCCGATGACCTCGATGACATCGACATCAAATGATTCAGCGATCTCAAGCAGGCGTGTCACTACCACCGTATTCAGCGCCACCTCGAATTCGGGCGTCAGATCGGCGCTGCCGGTTGCGAAATAGTACCCATCCGCCTCGCTGAGGTTGATGATCGGCGGCCAAGTATGGCCGATGCCACGGGCAGTGTTGCTCTCCGGCTTGGATGCAGAGAGCCCTTTCTGAATGAGCGCAACAACCTCTTGCGGCGTCAGCGTCGCTGTCTTGCCAAATGCGGCGTCGCCGATTGCACGTGAGAGCGCGATGCCTCTCGTGATCTGATCTGGTCCGATCCCTTCACCGCGCAGCCGCTGCAGCTGGGCCACAAGATCGCCCTCCTCCTTGAGGGCGGCAAGCGAAACGCCTCGGCGCTGCATGCTCGCTACGATGTCGTTGCTCTCCACCAGTTTCCGCCAGAACTCGTCGATCTCGCGTTGTGACGCCGCACCGGTGGCGCCGTCCAGAAGCTCCGTCAGCCGTGCATTCCTCTTGATGGTTTCGACCAGCGCTCTGTCGGCAGCTGCGGCAACCTCGATTCTCTTGAGGCGCGCGGCCGCCTCGTCCAACTCGAGGCGTTGGCTGGCGAGCGAGACGCCGACAGCGATCAGCATGCAGAAGACGAGGAGCAGCATGATCTCGGCCATGGTCAGGCCGAGCACGAGGCCTTGGCGATAGGATGCAGCCTGCCTGCCGATAGTCTCGGACATCAATCGATGGTCTCCCGTTTGCGGCTGGGAATGGCGGCGCGCAGTCCATCCACCGCGCTCGACATCCTGTCGGCCGCCGTCACCAGCGTCCGTGCATTGGTCTCGATCGCCGGCAGCGCCTCGCGCAGCCAGTCGGTTTGCGCCGCTGTATCGATGCCGGATTTGACCAGAACATCCGTGAACGTCCGCATCGTGCCGTCGGTCCGCTCCAGGAGCGCGCGCAGAACCTCGACGCAATCGCGCGCGCTCGCCTTGAGCCCATCGAGCATCTGCGCCACTCCTGCGATCGCCTCGCTCGCTCCTTCCAGCGCGACGCGATTGTCGCGTGTGGTTGTCCCGAGCTCCTCACGCGCCTTGGCGATCATTGCGAGGGACTCGCGGGTGGCGGCGGTCGCCTCCCGAAGAGCGTCCTTGATATTGGCTGCCTGCGCGTCGGATTGGCCGGCAAACCGCTCGACCGACTGGGTGAGCGCATCGGTCACCGGCTCGAGCCGGACTTCAATGACCCGGTCCGGCGTCTGCATGGAGTGCAACTTGCTGACGATGGCCTCCAGCGCAGTGGCAATGGCGCCCACTTGCGCGGAGAGCTTCTCGGTTTCGCCTTCGAGGCGTTGTGCGCTCGCGGCAAGGCTTGCGCCGATGTTCGTGCCCGCCTCTGCAATGACCACCTCCGAGCGGCGCGATGCGGCCTCGATCGGCTCCGTCAGCTTCGCTGTAATTTCCTTCAAGCTGTCGAGAAATTTGCCGACCACCTCGTCGAACTTTTCCGTCACGTGCTGGAAGGAATCCGCAGCCGCCTGTTGGGCGGAGCGCCGGTGATATCCGAACTCGACGACGGTGGTGTCGAGCTCACGCCTTACCCGCCGCGCCGCTTCGGCCAATTCCAGCCGCATGATCCGCTCTACTTCCACCGGATCGCGGCGCATCTGGTTGAAGATCACGCGCAGACCGATGCCGGTGATGGTCGAGCCGATGGCGATGCCGAAATTCTGTACGATCTCCTCGGCAGCGCGGCTCGCAGTGAACTGATAGAGCGAGACTCCGAGGCTCGTGAGCGTGTAAAGAAAGCCCATGTAATATAAGTTGTCGCCGGACTGATCGTCGCGCAGCCGCAGCGCTCGCGCCGAGTAGATCAGCAGCGCATAGCCCAGCATGATACCGACGGGGACGAAGGTGACATAGAAGGGGTCGATGTCGGCGAGCTTGGCCATGACAATATACGCGCACCCGACGACTACAAAAAACAAAAACACCAGAGCGCTTGCTCCAGTGGAAAAAGCGGAGGCGGCGGGCTGCGCGTTGCGGAGGTATGAGCGGCGCTCTGCCACCTAGCCGACTCCCTGCAGCTTGGTGGCCTGTTTCAGCCGGCCATTGTTGTCGCGAATCCACTCCGCCCAGAACCGGATATGGTCCACCGTGCTTATCGGCTTGGCCGACGCCCGTTGGATGTAATAGATGGTGACCTCGGCGCCATAAAGGTTGGTCTGGAACTTCCGGTAGGCTCGCGAGGCCTTGTAGCGAGCGTACGACAGATCTCCCGCGTACTGGGAATAGTCGGCCTCATGCTCCAGCATGTCGGAGATGAGGACGAGCGACTTTGGAATCTCCTCGCTGGCGCGGCCGGTGAAACGTTCGACGGCAATCCGCTGAACCGTTTCCATGATCGGCGATGTCTTGCCGGGGAGCGGATGCAGCCCGGTTTGCAAAGCCTCATCGAGCGGCTCGCGGAAGCCATCCAGCCACCGTTTCTTGGCCATGACCGGGTTCGCCGTATACTCGCTCAGGCCGGACCCGTCGCCCGGGTTGCATTTGGCAAAAATGGATCGGCCTCCTGCGAGGCTCGGATCGAGCACTCGGATCTCGATCAGGCCGTAGGTCGGCAGCGTTTCCGCCATGTCCACCAGTATCGTCCTGACTTCGCGCTTGGCGATGTCAGGCAGGTCGTCGGTCGAGTCGAGCAGGACCACTGTCGCGGAACGGGGCCCGTCCAGCGGACACAAAGTGGCACGATCGAGCAGCGGCGGCCGGGCCGCGGTTGTGTACACGTAGGCGCCGGCCGAGAGCACGCCGAGCGCGAGCACCGCGAGCGCGCCTCCGAGCACATGCTTGCGCAGCTCTCCCGGCTTTCCCCTACGCTGCCTTCGCATCCGTCCTGGCAACGGGTTTCTCCTCCACCAGCTCGTCGATCTCGCGATAGCTGGCAAACGCCTTCTCGAATTCCGCGTGGATAGCCTGCACTTGCCCTACGAGCATCGCCTGCGATTCGGCTATCGAACGTCGCAGATCGTCGCGCGCCGAGGTTTCCAGCAAGCTCTGCTCGACCGGAAACTTATCGAGCGAGAAGGCGGTCGAGAACCTCGGAGGTGCCGGCGTCTTCCTCCGCCGCTTGTTCGCTTCGCGATATACCGACAACAGCGCGTTTGCCGCTCGATCGAGACTGGACTGGTGCGCCGCAAACAACCGGACCAGTCGCGCCCTGCCCTCCAGAATGGAATCATGCTCGCCGCGCCGGATCGACAGATCGCGGTTGGCTTCCTCCAACGCTTCTATCGCATCGTCCCGAATTTCGAGAAGCTGCGCAATCAGGTCGTTCTTGCGTCGGATATAGGCGTCATGCGCCTCTGCGCGCCGTTTTTCCAGAGGAGCAAATCCCGGATAAGGATCGAAAACGAGAAAGGCATCGGCAAACGCGATCAGCGAGCACAACAGTCCCAATGCGAAGAACAGCCAGGATTTCAAGTCAGCGATACCGAGCGGGTTCGCCTGCAGCCGCGCCAGCACCTCGCGCCCGGCATCCGCGACGAGCGCTCCCGACGCCTCGCGATAGTGGGCAAGGGCAAGGTTAAGCCCGATCGCGAGCGCCAGATAGCAAAAGAAAGAGAGCAGGCCGAACAACTTGCGGAAGTAATTACGGTGATTGAGCTGGCGCACCCCCGCGGCGGCAATCAGAAAGCTGACCCCGACATTGAGGAGCGCAAATGTGAAGGCTTCGACTGCGCCGCCTAGATATCCGAGCTCGCTCCCCTTGGATAGAAAGAACCCGTTGAGAAAAACTTCGAAAACAAACAACGCGAGAAGAATCCCGATCTTAACGGTCAAGTTCCCTCCCGATGCCCAGTGCGCGGTTCGCTTGAGCCTGTTGCGCCGCCGGAACTCCTCGTGCTCCATCTCCAGGTCGCGGAGATGACGCCGCAGGCTGTGCAACTCGTCGCGGCCCTGGGCCGCTTCCGCGCGGAACTCGGTTACAGCGGCCGGGGCAGCTTGCCGGATCGTGCCAAAACGCCCTTCGAAGTCGAGGCCTGAGAGGCGCTCCTGGTACGTGCGCAACTGGTCGAGAAGCAACCCGTGGGCCGCGTTCTTTTCGGCCTCGACGCGCTCGACGATGCGGTTTTCGACCTCGTCGAAAACGACGCTGTCGGACGCCGGTTCCTCGCGTGCCCCGCGGTCGGCTCCAAGCGTCGCCAGCCCCAGGTCATCGGCAAGCTTGTCGATGTTCAGCGCCGGGAATAGCTCCAGCGAAGCCTGGTAGTCGTGCTGCTCGCGCCTCAGCCCCTGGAGCAGCCGCCCAAGGGCTGACCGTTGCGTCGATGGCATGCTCACGGCTTTCCGGTCAGGTCCTCTTCCGCCCCACCCCGATCATCCCGGCCGCCATAATTCTAACGACGCCCATGTCCGGATTGAATAGGGCAGCAATATGGGCAGCACCAGGGGACAGCGCCGTCCGGCAGCGGTCGGACCGACACCAGACTCCAGGGCGGCTCCAGGAAAGGGCCTCCCACGGCCGTTGCGCCGTCTTTCTCACGAACGCAACGGGGGCCTCGATTGAAAACGGCTTTCCATCAATTCCTTGACCGTTTGGGTTACCGTCACGATCGCGTTCAATGTCCCGCCGGTAGCAATGAGCAATCCTTCCGTGTCATGCGACGGCACGCCGACGATTTCAATCAACGGATGGGGACCGAGGTGATCCCGCTCGATTGGAAACCGATCTCCAGCGTGAATGGCAAGACCAGGAGATGGCGAGCATCCGCGAGTGCGCAAGCCACGTGATACTCAAGGTCGGTACTCAAACAAACCAGCCCTTCGCAACTCCAATGAGGAGGAAAGCGCCGAGCGCACCACGGTAGATTACGAACGGCCAAGCCGAAAGGCGCCCCAATACCCGCATCAGCGCCCAGATCGCAACAAAAGCCGAGACCGAGGCGACCAGCAATCCAACAAAGAGGATCGACCAAGCGTGAACGTCGAGGTGGACCTTGTGAAGTTCCCACAATTCCTTGAAACCAGCGAGCGCGATAGCCGGCAAACCGAGAAGGAATGAGAAGCGAGCCGCTTCGTCCCGCTTGAAGCCAAGGCCAAGGGCCGCCGTCAACGTGGAACCCGAACGCGACACCCCGGGGATCAAGGCGCCGAGCTGTGCAATACCGACTATCATCGCATCCACTAGCGATGCGTCGTAGAGCGTGCGCAAGTGACGGGCCAGCAGCTCCGCGATCGCGAGCAAGATCGCCATCACAATACAGGCCCAGCCGATCAGGTTGAGACTGCGTAGCGGGGAGTTGCAGGCATTCAACGAGCCGGCCAACGTCAAGCCACCGATCACGATCGGAACGGTTGCAAGCACGATCCAGACGGCGAGGCGAAAAGATCGGTCCTTGAAGTCCCGACGCGCGGCGGCGCCTAGCGAGCCGAAGACGAGCAGCCGGACGTCGCTCCAGAAAAAGCAAACAATGGCTGCCAGCGCGGCAAGCTGCATCGCGGCCGAAAATGCAGAGCCGGGGTCTTGCCAACCGAGCAGCGCCGGTAGAACCCGCATATGCGCGGTCGAGGATATCGGCAGAAGCTCGGTGATCCCCTGCACCACTCCCAGCACCGTGACCTTGGCATAGCCCAGCGCAATGAATCCAGTGTCGAGCCCCTGGGTGCAAGCATCGGTCATATCTATGTTGTCCTCCGATTGTTTGACCCATTCGATGCCAACACACGATGGTCTTCGGCCTGACAATGGTCATGGCGCCAAGAGTGCGAGGGCAGCGGCAGAGCCAAATGAATGGGGCGCGGTCGGCCCAGCGCGAATGCACTCGACGTGGCACGCGCTGCTGCAAAACATTGAGCTGGTTTCCAGCCGCTGTCGCGACTTGAAGCAGTGCGAACGAACAGCAGGCCGATTGCAATCATGCGGCGATCATGTTCTGATTCGCTGCTGACCGCCAGTCAAAAGGACTGAGTTTTAGGGAGCGACACGCGGCGAGTCGCATTACCCCCGAGCTCTACCAGCCGACACCGGGGCGAGGAGAGGAAGTGACGGGAGATGTCATGTAGCTGTTCGATGCTGATGTGACTTTGGAGCCGGCTCGAGGGCGTGCACTGCATGCGGTGCGTCAACTTCACCGTCTATTTTCTCGTGGCGTGGCTGCACTGACACTTCTTCTTGGGAGCTGCAGATGGACATGCTTCATGCCGCCGGCAGTGCCCTGCTTATCATTCTTGACCCCATACGCATGGGGTATCTGTTCGGCGGCGTCTGCATGGGGCTGGCTTTAGGCATTCTGCCGGGCATCGGTGGGGTGGCCGGCTTGGCACTGCTGCTGCCCTTCACTTACAACATAGACGCTCCCGCGGCCTTCGCGCTGCTGTTGGGCATGGGCTCGACCACGACCACCGCCGACCCGATTTCTGCGATCCTGTTCGGGGCGCCCGGACACGCCGCGTCGGCAGCAACCACGCTCGACGGATACCCGATGACGCGGCGGGGAGAGGCCGGTCGGGCACTCGGCGCGTCCTATATGGCGGCGCTGATCGGCGGGCTGTTCGGGGCGGCACTGATGGGCATTTCATTGCCGTTACTGCGCCCCGTCATTCTGTTCATGGGCTCGCCCGAGCTGTTGGCGATCGCGGTGTTCGGCATCTCGATGGTGTCCTCACTGTCGGGCAACACGCCACTTCGTGGTCTCGCCGCCGCCTGCTTCGGCATGATGTTGGCTATGATCGGCACCGATCCGCAGACGGGAACGCTGCGGTGGACGATGGACACTCTTTATTTATGGGAAGGTCTGCCGATCGTGCCGCTGACGCTCGGCATTTTCGCGCTGCCCGAGCTCTGCGACCTTGCGATCGGACGAAAGGCTGTGGTGCAAGAGGGCACGACGATCGACACCAAGACCGGCATGCTGCTCGGTATCAAGGACTGCCTGACCCACTGGTTTCTGATCCTGCGCTGTTCGTGGATCGGGGCCGCGATGGGGGCGATCCCGGGGATTGGCGTAGCGGTCATCGATTGGATCGCTTATGGCCACGCCCTCCGGACCGAGAAGGGTGCAGCTCAGACCTTCGGCCGCGGCGACGTGCGCGGGGTTATTGCGGCTGAGAGTTCGACCAATGCTCGAGAGGGCGGCCACCTGGTCCCAACCGTCGCCTTCGGCGTGCCGAGCAGTGCCAGTATGGCCATCCTACTCGGGGCGTTCCTCATTCATGGCTTGGTCCCTGGACCCGACATGCTCACCAAACATCTCGATACCACCTATTCGATGGTGTGGAGCATCGCGCTGGCAAATGTACTGGGTTCCGGCGTTTGCTTTGCGTTCAGCGGGCAGCTCGCGAAGCTCGCGACGCTGCGTTACACGCTGATCATGCCGTGCGTTCTGAGCCTCATTTATATCGGCGCGTTTGAGCATTCACGGAACTGGGGGGATCTGTATTCTCTGCTGTTCTTCGGCCTGCTCGGATGGGCGATGAAGCACTTCAGGTGGCCACGTCCACCGCTGATCCTGGGATTTGTCCTTGGCAGCATTCTTGAGCGTTACATGTTTATTTCGATTCAACGCTACGGCATTGCGTGGATGGTGCGTCCGATCGTCCTGGTCATGTTCGTGATGTCGGCACTCAGTCTGTTGCGGCCCATGCTTCAGGATATTCGCGAACGTCATGGCATCAAAGCCATGCTGTCGAATTTCGGTCAGCCCCACCTCTCGAGCGACAACCTGTTCCCGGCGGCTCTGTTGTGTCTGTTCTTGTTGATGTTGTGGATGTCGATCGATTGGTCCTTTGAAGCCAAAATCGTGCCGACGATCGTCGGCCTTGGCGCGATCATCTCCTGCAGCTTAAGCCTCGCCAACGACATTTTCAGCCTGCGGCATGGCGAGAGCGAGATGGGCCTAGCCGAAAAGGCGAAAGCGGTAGTCACGCAGAAGATCCATATGGATATTGCATCGAAGACCGCCCATTTGCCGGGAAGCATCATTCTGGTCCGCGGCTTCCTGTTCTTCGGCTGGATGGTTGCCTTCCTGTGCTCCATGGCCGTGATCGGGCTGATCCCAACAGTGCCGATCTTTGTCATCGCCTACATGCGGCTAGAAGGACCGGAGAAATGGCGTCACGCTGTCATAATGGCCACGGTCATGACCACCCTGATTTATGTCGTGTTCGATCAACTGCTCAGCATTCCTTGGCCGCCCACCCTGCTCGGTACATCGTTCCCAGGGCTGAAATTCATCCCAAGCGTTTAGCTCTCCTGCGAGGCACCGAGCAGGCCAGGATGGCTCAGTCGCGGATCGAAGTGTGGTTTTGACTAAGGATACTCATGATCGATCACTCAGGTGTTCCTTCACGCGATTGCAAGAACCGAGCGAATGCCTTTAACGTCGTTTCCGAGACGTGATGCTCAATGCCTTCGGCATCGGCTTCTGCGGCTTCAGCAGGAACGCCCAATGCGCGCAACACGTCCACGACGAGCCTGTGTCGGGCCCGCACTTTTCTTGCCAATGCTTCACCCTCTTCGGTCAGGAAGACCCCGCGATAGGGACGAGCTGTTGCCAGTGCTTTCCGCTTCAACCGGCTAATGGTGTTTATTGCAGTAGGATGTGAAACACCCAGCCGGCGAGCGATGTCGGTGGGGCGGGCCTCGCCGGTCTTGGCCAGCAGATCCGCGATAAGCTCGACATAGTCTTCGAGCAAAGCGGTCGATTGGGCCGTCCGGGTCTTACCGAAGCGGCGCGCCTGAGTTCCCTCCGCGGGAAGCTCCGGCAGAAGCCCAGCTCGATTCGGCTGCGACCTGCGAGGCATTGCACCTCCCTAGAGTCCGATCCCGGCACAACGCCGAATTCAACCCGTCTCACGTGTGTGCGTAATGACGGTAGTGCTTTTAGTCGCTCGCTTGCAATTAGCTTTGCGAGTCTCCTTGCCGGCATGCCATGCCACTGTCGCTACTTGGCAACATTTGCCAGCGCAACAGCGACGCCTCTATTGACAATTCGCAACGGGTCTCTAACCTGTAGTACAAGCTACACCTTATGGCTCGATCGACGAGAAGAGCGCACGGAATGACTGATTCAATCAACAAGAGTGCGCCAATCGCTCATTCAGTCATCCGACGAGCGTCACTCTCCGACCGGACTGTCGGGACAGCGACCAAGGTGCTGTCCGGCGAGCGCGGCGGCCTGCGTGCATACTTGGCTTTCGTCGGACCCGCCGTGGTCGCCTCGATCGCCTACATGGATCCCGGCAATTTCGCGACCAACATCCAGGCAGGAGCAAAGTACGGCTACGGTCTGCTCTGGGTCGTATTGCTCGCAAACCTCATGGCCATGTTGTTTCAGGCGCTGTCGGCCAAGCTCGGCATCGTGACCGGCCGCAATCTGGCAGAGATGTGCCGCGATCGGTTTCCCAAGCCCGTGGTCTATGCCATGTGGGTCATCAGCGAGATCGCCGCGATGGCAACCGACCTCGCCGAGTTCCTCGGCGGCGCCATCGGTCTCTCGCTGTTGTTCAGCATCCCTCTGCTCTACGGCATGGTTGTTACGGGCGTCATTGTCTACGGCATCCTGATGTTCGAAAGGTTTGGATTCCGGCCGGTCGAGCTGATCATCGGAAATTTGGTCGCGATTATCGCGCTTTGCTACCTCATCGAGATGTTCATTGCTCCGGTGGATTGGAGCTCGGCAGCCTTGCATACGGTGCTGCCGCAACTAGCCGACGGAGGAGCGCTGCTGCTTGCCGTCGGTATCATCGGCGCGACCGTGATGCCGCACGCGGTTTATCTGCATTCCGGTCTGACGCAAGCGCGGATACCGACCCGTGATGCCAGCGAGAAGCGCCTGGTGGTGCGCATCTCAAATACCGAGGTCACGATCGCCCTCGTGATCGCCGGCATGGTCAACATGGCGATGGTGATGATGGCGTCGAGCGCCTTCCATGCCGGTCACAGTGATGTTGCTGAGATCGAAACCGCCTATCACACCCTGACCCCGCTGCTCGGCATTGCGGCAGCGGGCGTATTCTTGCTGTCCCTGCTGGCATCGGGCGTGTCGAGCTCGACGGTAGGAACGATGGCCGGACAGATGATCATGCAAGGCTTCGTCGGCTTCCGTATTCCCATTGAGATTCGCCGGCTCGTGACGATGCTTCCGGCCTTTGTGGTGGTCAGTCTCGGCGCTAATGCCACGAATGCACTGGTCATCAGCCAGGTGGTGCTCAGCATTGCACTGCCGCTTCCCATGATCGCGCTCGTCATGTTCACGCGACGCCGCGACATCATGGGCCAGTTCGTCAATAGCAGGCTCACCAATTTCGTGGCGATCGCCGGCACCGTCGTGGTGCTCTCGCTCAACGTCCTCCTGATCGTGCAGGCGTTTGGCGTGACCATTCCCGGTTTGCCTGGCTCGAGTTAGCTATCGGTGCATCAGGTATCCCGCACACAATCGAGACTGCGGTCGCGGGTTCCGTCATCGCCACGCGAGCGCATAGCGGTTGTTCAGGTTCCGGTCAGCTTCATTAAGCTCATATGAACCTGATCCTCAGGCCAGGTTAAGCGTTAGCCTATTAGAGTTGAGCTCTGGGAAAACGACCAGGACGCCAACCCGCGCCCTGAATACCGAGGAGGTTATCCCATGTTACGCATGACCTTGATCGCTCTCGCCGCCGCGTCCGCGCTCGGACTGTCGGCGGCATCGGCTGCTCCGCTCAACGGCTCCGTCATCGCGGCCGCCGCCGTCGAGAACGGGGCGGTCCAGCAGGTCTGGTATCGGCGTTACCATCACAGGTGGTGGTACCGACATCACTATCGCCGCTGGTGGTGGTAACGCGGGCCACGGCGGCGCAAGCGCAACTTGGCCGGCAATCGCTGGCCAGGTTGTGGCGTGGGGAAGGGGACGGCGCGAAGCCGTTCACGCTCCTGCGCGATAAGCTCGTGCTGTTTCTGGACGAGGAAGGTGCACCCGCGGCGCTCCGGGACCGCTGCTGTCACCGCACAGCGCGGCTGTCCAAAGGCTGGAGCAGAGACGGGCGAGACGGACTACGGGTTTGAAGCAGAGACAATTGTCCCGATCAAAAACCCACCCGTCGCTCATCGAGTCACGGGAACGTCCGATCCGATCACGACGCGGCACATGCGCAATGCCTGTTTAATCGAGTTTTAATCCTTCCTGCCTCTCTCCCCCGAGCAATCGGTCCGACAGCGACATGTCAGCCCTGGAGCAGCTCTCGAAAAAAGAGCGTGTTGTAGGCGGGTCCCGCATATTAAATGCGCCTAGTCCCGGTTAATACGCCTAGTCTCTGCGTGACTGTTTCATCGCGGCAACGATCTTCGCCAGCTCGTCTTCTACACGCCCAAGGCTGCGGCTGATGTCCCGGCCGATTGCGAAGAACACGAACACGATCAGGCACGCGCTGATAATGACTTGATAGTCGGCCAACCCCTGAGCATAGTTGGTAATTAGATCATTCATGTCGTGTTCTCCTGATCAAGCGATTGCGCATGGAGCGAGTCAAGCATAGCAGCACAGCTGCATGGAGCTCAAACCATCTTTCAGAAGCGGCCGGCAAGCGCGCTTGCATGAAGCGAAGTCGAGACGACCGCGATCAACCGCTTACCCGAACGACATTGCCCAATAGGGTTCTACCGAGGTTCCAGACTGCTCCCGGCACGCGGTGCGCGTCCACAATCACGTCTTCAAACGCCTGCTCGATCCAGTCACAATCCGCATCGGAGATGATCAACGGCGGCAGGAGCTTTATCGTATGATTGGCATGGCCTGCAACCTGGCTGAGGATCTTGTGCTCCTTCAGGAGAGGAATCACGATGAGCTGGCAAAACAGCCCGCTGCTCGCAGTTTCAAGCAAATTCCAGGACGCCTTGAGCTTCAGCGAACGCGGTGCGCCGAATTCGATGCCCAGCATCAGCCCCTTGCCGCGCACGGATTTGATGAGCTCATAGCGGCTCGCCATTGTTGCAAACGCCGTCAGCAGACGTGCACCGATCCGGCTCGCGTTCTCGATCAGCCGCTCGGACTCGATCACTTCCAGCGTCGCCAAGCCGGCCGCCATGGCCATATCGTTCTTGGCAAAGGTCGATCCATGCACGACCGCGCGATCGAGGCGATCGAAGACCTTGTCGAAAATCCACTTGCGGGTCAGCACCGCCCCGATGGGTATGTGCCCACCCGACAATGACTTCGCCAGGAGCACGATGTCCGGCTCGATGCCCCAGTGCTCGCCTGCCAGAAAACGGCCGGTTCGACCGAGCCCGGTCTGGATTTCGTCGGCGACAAACAATGTCCCATGCTTTCGACAGAGCGCGAGCGCCTCCGGCAGATATTCATTGGTCGGGATGATGACCCCTTTCCCCTGAATCGGCTCGACGATGAAGGCGGCGGCCTTGCGCGACGACAGCGCGCGCTCCAGCGCATCAAGGTCGCCAAACGGGACCTCGTTGCAGTCGGGCAGCAGCGGGCCGAAGCCGGAACGAAAGATTGCATCTCCATTCACTGAAAGCGAACCGTAAGTAAGTCCATGAAAGGCGTGGCTGCAGTAGACGACGCCCGCGCGCCCAGTGGCGGCGCGCGCAAATTTCAGCGCTGCTTCCGCCGATTCGGTCCCGGAATTGGCGAAGAAAACCTTCTCCAGGTAAGGCGCGTGACGCAGGAGCCGCTCGGCCAGGACACCGGCCAGCGCGGAGACATCGAACTGAACAAGATTGGGAAAGTCGCCGTCGAGCAAATTCTTGAGCACCTCGCGTACGACCGGGTGATTGCGACCAATTGCGAACACGCCCCAGCCGCTCAGGAGATCGAGATACCGTTGCCCCTGACGATCGAACAGGTACTGACCTTTGCCGCGCTGATAGGACCGGTCGAATCCGATCGTTTTCAGCAGCCGGACCATCTGTGCGTTCAGGTAGCGGGCATACAGGCTGTAACGTTCCTGCTCCCGCTCGGCAAAGAGATGAGCAATGTCCAGGCTCATTGCTGGGGAGCCCTGGAGGAGCGGCAACTTCCCGCGCGTAAAAACTGGGTTGATACAACCTTGACTTGATTCCGGCTCATTTCCAGGATCTCCCCCTGGCCTTCCCATGGCGGGTTACGCTCCCGGAGGCCTTTACTTTACTTCGCCATTTTCAGAGAAAGTGGCTAATCTGCCACCCTCGGCACAAGAGATACGTATAACATTGGCGTAACTGGGGGCGACTTGAATGTCGAGTGGGGCGACAGTCATCGCCGTTACCTCGCTTGCCCTGGAGGCTCGTATCGCCTCCGGGCCAGGCGTATCGGTCATCTGCAGCCACGCCTCGCAGCTCGTCGCCTGCCTGGAGGCAGCGATTGATCGCGCGCTGGGCATCATCAGTTTCGGAGTTGCAGGAGGGCTGGCACCCGAGCTCAGACCCGGAGATTGGGTGATTGGCACGGGTGTGGGTGTTTGGTCGGAGCAGAAGCAGAAGTGGTATCCGACGGATCAAAGATGGGCACGCTGCCTGGTCAACGCCCTTCCCGGCGCCATTCAGGCCGAAATCGTCGGGGCAGATAGCGCAGTGGCGCATGCCAGCGAAAAGCGCCAGCTGCACGCGCAGACAGGTGCAGTGGCCGTAGACATGGAATCCCATCTCGCAGCCGAAGTCGCGGCCGCTTACAACATTCCATTTGCTGTCTGCCGCACCATCATCGACCCGGCAGACCGGGACCTGCCCCCGGCTGCGGTGGTCGGATTACGCAAAGATGGCACCCCCGATGTGCTTGCGATTGCCCGATCGGTGGCACGTCGGCCCGATCAGGTTCCGGCACTTGTGCGCATTGCGATCGATGCATGGTCCGCTCGCAAGGCCTTGCTCAGAGGCCGAAGCTTGCTTGGCCCAGGGTTCGCCTGCCCCCATTACAGCGAGCCCATGATCGAGGAGGCAGGAGCAAAAGCAGATCCTTTCGGCGCGAGCACGCTGCGCTCCGCCGGGTCCTGAACACTTCCCACCCCCGAGCACCCAAGATGCCTTGAATGACCATCACCGTCGTTCCGGTCACCCCCGACTTCGCGGCCGAAGTCGGCGACATCGACTTGTCGAGCAAAATCGAGCCGGCTGATCTTGTCGCGATCAACGAAGCGTTCATCAAATACGCTGTCCTGATATTTCCTGATCAACATCTTTCCCAGGACCAGCATCTCGATTTCGCCAGCCGCTTTGGGCCGCTCGAAACCACCATTGCTCTCCACCGGAAAGACGCGTCGTTGCGGCTGCGCAAGGAATTTGCCGACGTATCCAATCTGGATCCCGCGGACGAGGTCTGGGGCAAGGACAGCAGGGTTCGAATGTTTCAGCTCGGCAACCGGCTCTGGCATACCGACAGCTCGTTCAAGCAGGTGCCGGCGCATGCGTCGCTGCTTTATGCGCGTTCCATTCCCTCGATCGGAGGCCACACGGAGTTTGCCGACGAGCGCGCGGCCCATGATGCGCTTCCCCAGGAGATGAAGCATCGCATCGCCTCTCTCGTCGCGGAGCATTCGATCTTCAATTCTCGTGCCCGGCTCGGCTTTAGCGATTTCAGCGAGGAGGAACGCCGGGGAATGCCGCCGGTAGCCCAAGTGCTGGTCCGCACCATCGCGGAATCCGGGCGCAAGTCGCTATATCTGGCCTCGCACGCGGGGCGCATCTTCGGAATGCCTGAGCACGAAGGGCGAGCGCTGATCGACCAGCTGATCGCGCACGCCACGCAGCGGCAGTTTGTATACACCCACCGCTGGCGCCTGCACGACCTGGTCATGTGGGACAACCGCTGCACCATGCATCGCGGGACCGAGTTCGACGACCTGCGCTGGCGGCGTGACATGCAGCGCGCCACCATCTCGGACACTGCAAACACCTGCGAGCAGGAGGGTATCGCGATCGCAGCGGCATAAATGCTTACGCCAGCCGGTTCACCCCGGGGACGCAGCCGAGCTGAGGAAAAGCATCTGGCGCTCGCGCGAGCGCAACGCGAGCGGAACGGCAATCCTCCTGCATCTGTCGTACCAGTCCCTCGACGCTGTCGAATTTGTGCTCTGTTCTGATCCAGTCGATGAAAACGACGTCAATCGGGCGGCCGTAGAGGTCGCCTGAGAAGTCGAATACGAAGACTTCCAGCAGCACGATCCCCTGATCAAACATCGGACGGCGGCCAAAGCTTGCGACGCCGTCAAAGCGACGGCCTTCAAATCCCACGCGCACGGCGTAGATCCCATGCGCAAGGCGGCATGCCGGATCGAGCCGCAGGTTGGCAGTGGGATAGCCGAGCTTGCGCCCTCGCTTGTCGCCGTGAATCACCTCGCCACTCACAAGCCAGGGATAGCCAAGAAGATCGTTCGCCTCGGCTATCCGTCCTGCCGCGAGAGCCTCGCGGATCAAGCCCGAGCGCACCAACCGTCCGGCGTGCTCAAAGCGTGGCACGATATCGACGACAAAGCCGAATTTCGGCCCTTGCGAAGCAAGGTAATCGGGCGAGCCAGCGCGATTGAGACCAAAATGGAAGTCAAAGCCGATTGCCACGCCGCTGACAGCGATGCGTCCTACCAGAATCTGCGAGACGAAATCCTGAGCAGAGAGGTTCGCGAGTTGCGCGTCGAAGCGCAATACGATCGCGCCGTCAAGGCCGGCGCCGCTGAGAAGCCGCAGCTTCGCCCGCTCGTCCGTGAGCCGGAACAGCGGCTCCTCGGGACTGAAGAAGCGGCGCGGATGCGGCTCGAAGGTGAGCGCCGCGGCGGGACAGCCGAGGGCTTGCGCACGGGTGCGAGCCACCGCGATCACCGCCCGGTGACCGCGGTGGACGCCATCGAAGTTCCCGATGGCGACCACCGCCCCACGCAGCGCGTTGTCCGGAGGCCCTTCGCTTCGGACGACGGTGAAGCGTTCGCCGGTCTTTGGTTGCTGGGTCATGGGCTGCTGCTGCGACCAAAGCCTTGGCGGCAAGTCTCAGGCTATCCGCGGCTACGTCAGGCGACTCCCATTGGACAGCAGCTCATCACGCTCTGCAAGCATGCTCACGCTCGGGAGAAGGTGATACGAGCCCAGGACGAGCAGCCCCACAGCGCTGCCTTCAGCACTGCGCAATGCCGGCAGCCGCACTGTCGGGCAACTGCTAGTGCTCGAGCCTTACAAGCCTGCCTTGGCCACCTTCTTTGCGGTTGCTGTTTCCGCTTCGACCGGCGGCGACCCGGCCACGCGCAGCCGGGTGTCGCGCAGCGCGACGGCGAGCTTGTGCCCATCGCTCCGGGATTGGACGTGAGCCGGGTCCGGCCCCGGGATCGGACGATACAATCCGAATTTCGCACCATTGGCATCGATCCAGTGCCAGACCACGCTCGCATCGCCATCGGCGCTGGTGAGGTCGACAGCGCGGCCGTGCCCCCACCCTCCGGTCGCGCGGCTGCCGCCATGCAGCGAGTTGCCGACGCGCGCCTTGAAACCGGATGCGAGTCGCTGGCGATAATCATCGCGGAACCCGCTCAGGATGGACCATTGAATGCCGGCCGCATCCATCGCGTGTCCGGCATGATAAAGCTCCTCGCGGAAATCAGGATCCATCCCGCTTATGGCGTACTCCGGCACGGAGAGCCCCATGCGCTTGGCTGCGGCCGGATCCTTCCAGGTGAAGTCGCCGGAGTGGTCGCGCTTTACTGGCTGGCGCTGATAAACCTCCCACAGGTACTTATCCACCTCGTCCATGCTCGGCACACCCGGACGTCGGCGAACCGCAGGCCAGTCGCCCGCGTCGGCCACGGTTTGCGAAGCTGTCCTTCCTGAAAATGCAACGAACGCTCCTACCTTGGTTGCCACCGCCTCCGCTGATTTCAGGACGGCAGACGGGTTTGAAGCGACGAACTTGATCGTTTGGACGATGCGGGGGTAACTGGGCGCGCCGCCGTCCTGCAAATCCTCCGCGCCGGGCTCGCCTTCGTCCTCCACTGGAACGGCATGCATGGCCACCTGGCGATACACGACAGTCTCATTGCCGGAGACCATCCCCATCGTACGCGGTTCGTCGCGCTCGTTGTTGATGATGGCCAAGGCCGCGATTGCACCAGTCACTGCGGCAGCGCCGAGCCTGGCCGCGATCCGCGGCTCGATGGGCACGCGGCGAATTAGCTCTTTGCTCGCGCTCCAAGCCGTGGTGGCGGCACTCAAAGCCGGCGTAAGCGATTGGGTGCAAATCTGCAGCGCGTTGAGCATGGCGCCGCGTGAAGTGGCGCGCGTGGGGGATGGGACGAACACGCGCAAATAGCTTCGGTAATGGGTCGCTCTGAGCGACAGAGTGCGTCGCTGGGTCGATGCAGCAGACGGCATGTAGGGCGAACGTAGAGCAAGAGGCGCGCGCGCATAGCGCATCACGGCCGCGTGTGCGTTCATGCAACTCTCCCAGTAGCGATCACGCTTGCGGAACACCACCCTCGTCTCGGCCAGCGTGCCGCCGCCCGGGACAGCACGAAACGCACGAGCGTTCAGGTCAGACGAGAACGAGAGTGCCCCAATCCCACAAGCATTGATCCCCGACAGGGGAGGAGTTGTAGGGAGAATTGCGGAGAAACATTGACGCGGTCGGCGCCAATTGATGGCAGAGCCGCCTGTTTCATGCTGAGACAAGCTGTTGTTTACCCTACCAAACAAGCCTCTGCATGACCGCTTTCGGGAACAGGCCTGCGGCTGCAAATATCTCAGCGAGCGCATTCGCATCGGGATTGTCGCGTGCCCCGAGCTCTTCGGCATGGATGCCCGCTGTCACAAACAGACAGTCGATTCCAAACGCAGCTGCCCCCTTGAGATCGGTCCGCACCGAGTCTCCTATCGCCAATATGCGCCGATGGTCGGGAGAGCGGCCGGCCACCTTCTCGGCGATCCCCAGGGCTTGCTCGTAGATCGGCCGGTGGGGCTTGCCGGCATAGATGACCGAGCCGCCCGCCGCGGCATAAAGATCCGCAATGGCGCCCGCGCAATAGAGGAGCTGGTCGCCGCGCTCAACGACGATGTCCGGATTGGCGCAGATCATGGGAAGCCCGCGCAGGCGCATGCGCTCGATCAGCTCGTGATAGTCCTGCGGCGTCTCGACCGTGTCATCGGTAAGACCGGAGCAGACCGCGTAGTCTGCCGCCTCCAGGGTTGCCATGGGCGCGTCAAGGCCGTCGAAGAGCCCGACGTCGCGCGGCGGGCCGATGTGGAAGACGCGCAAGCCGGCACGCGCAGCAATGAGCGCATGGGTGACGTCACCCGAGCTCACGATTCCGTCATAAGCCTCCCGCGTTACGCCGAGGCGGTCGAGGGTGAAGCGCGCCACTACGTCGCCTGGTCGCGGCGCATTTGTAATCAGAACCACGATGCCGCCTTGCTTGCGGAACCGGGCGAGCGTGTCGCAGGCCCCGACCGTGGCCGCGACCCCGTTGTGCACAACCCCCCAGACGTCGCTGAGCACAACGTCGTAGTTGGCTGCGACGGCACCGAAGTGAGGGATGAATGCGGGAGGCGACGGCTTCATCAATGTCTGGGAAAACACTGCGCGCGTACTGGAGCAAACACGAGCCGCGCTATCCGCCACCCACGTTGCTCAACCGAGGCCTAAAGCGCCGCCCGAAAGCGCGGCACGGCTGCTCGGTTCGGCGACCTGCGTTTCGGGCCGCAGTGAATTGGCAGATGCGGACGTGTTGTCGATGGATGCACGCGCAGGAACGGAGAGTCCTTCCGCGCCCGCATCCGGCATGTTGGGCATCGGTCGCAACGCTTCCGCACGGACCGGGCGCGGTTCCGAGAACAGCGGCCCCTGCCCATACCGAACGTCATGGTCCAGGAGCTCCATGACGCTGCTCTCATTATCGATCTGATCCACAATGAGATCGATGCCAAAGCGTCCCACCAGCTCCGACAAGTCTCCCGCGCCGGCATCGCTCGGCGCGGGTGCTGCTCTGCCGAGCAATAGCGATGCGTGCAGCTTGACGTAGCGGAAGCCGCGAGGGGCAAGCTCCCCCGGCTCGAGGCGCAGGCTTGTCGCCTGATGCAGGCAGAACCGGAAACCGAGCGCCGCAAGCCCTGCCAGTCGTTCGTATTCAGGCTCGGCCATTTCCCGCACGGCACTTTGCGCGAATTGAAGAACCAGCGAAGAAGCAATGGCGCGGTTGGCCGCCAGAAAATCATGGACTTGATGCGAGAAGCCTGGGTCGACCAGCGTCGTCCGCGACAGGCTGCAGAACACTCCGATCTCGCGGTTCTTCATGAGAAGCCGACGTACGATCTGGACGCAGCGGAAAATGACGAGGTAGTCGATCTCGGCGATGAGCCCGCCGCGCTCGGCTTGCGGCACAAACTCGGACTCGTGCACGGTCTCGCCGGTCTCGCTGCGCAGGCGCGACATGGCTTCATAGAAACGGACCTTGCGTCGCGGCAAGGTCACGATCGGCTGCAGGTAGAGGTCGATACGACTTGCACCGATGGCGCTGCGGATGGTCTCGAGCGAGACTTCTCTGATGACCGCAGCATGTCGCTCCTCGGCGGCGGCGCCCGAGGAGTCGCGCGGTTTCGGCGCTGGCGGGGCAGCAGCTCTCGCCGGCGGCTCGGTAGCGGAACGGGCGAAGGCATCGAGCGTCGCCTGGTGCGCTCCCACTTTTTCGGCAAGCCGTCTGACCCGCGTATCGAGCTCGCTTATCTGGAGGTCCAGGGGGTCGATGACCGAGCGCGCCTGGTCCGCCACCGTCTCGAGCTTGCTCTCCAGCGACGCGAGACGGCGCCCCATCTCCGCCACTTGACGCCCCACGTCGGCCCCACCGCGGGAGAGATCGGCAAGCTGCCGGCTCACCGCGGATCGCAGTCCAAAACGGCTCGAAACGGTGTGGTAAAGCGCAAGAAGAGCCAAGGTGGCGATGGCTACCGTCGCGGCCTCAAGCATCCCCAGATTGAGGTAGAAATAGACGGCGGCGCCGGCGAGGCCCGCGATCATCAGCATGCATAACGCTAGGATGATAGCGCCAACCACACGCATGAGGGCTGGTCCAATGGTGCCGGCTGCCGGCAGTGCGATTCGCTTGTGGGCCGCGCAACCTCAATGGCATGAGGGATTGTGGCAATGCAAGCGATGTCGCGATCGTTCGCCGGGCGGTGAACAAGCCGGTGAGCGAGGGCGGCGGCATTACCCCTTGTTCCCCCATGAGCGAATCGCACCCCCGGTGCGCTGCGCCCATACCGCAACAAACCACGGACGATTTGCCCATCCTTGAGCGGCTATGCGGAGGCGGACAGGCGGCCTATAAGCCGCCCCGCCCAACGCAAGGATTGGAGCGCAAACTGTCGAGCGCGAACGCATTTCTAAACAGCGGACAGCTGTCGGCCCGAGTGTCCGGGCTGGGCGCCATCATTGAGCGCCGGCCGCAACTGGCCTTCGCCGCTTTTCTCACGCTTCACTTTGCCGTTTGGACCGCCCTGCCCGCTCTGCTCTATGCCAACCTGCCGCTCGACCTCATCGAGGCCCTGACCTATGGGCGCGAATGGCAACTTGGCTATGACAAGCTGCCGCCCTTGCCGTGGTGGTTGGTCGAGATCGTCTACCGGACGGTCGGGCGCGACGTAGCCTATTATGCCCTGGCGCAGGCGGCTGTCATCGCCGCCTTTGCCGGCGTCTGGTGCACCGCGCGCTCCATGGTCGGCCCGGTCCTCGCGCTCATCGCGGTGCTTATTATCGATGGCCTGCACTACTTTGGCTACACCGCAGCCAAGTTCAATCACGACGTCATTCAGCTGCCGATATGGGCTTGGGCGGGATACTTTTTTCACGCGGCACTGCGACGAAGGCACATTGTCCTCTGGGCGATGCTCGGCGTGATGCTCGGCCTGGCGCTGTGGGCAAAATATTTCGTGATCATGTTGGCTGTGCCGATGGCCTTGTTCCTTCTGCTCGACCGCGAGGCGCGAGGTGCGCTCGCCACCCCTGGCCCCTGGCTGGTGGCCGCGGTCGCCCTTGTTGTCATGGCACCGCATCTTGTCTGGCTGTTCCAGAACGACTTCCTGCCGTTTGCCTATGCCAATGCGCGCGCTGCCCCCTCGCGCGGCTTGGTCGATCACCTGCTGCACCCGACGGTGTTCGCGCTCAGCCAGCTTTTGTTTCTGCTGCCGACCTCATTGATTGCCGCGGCGTTCGTCTGGCCGCGACCGCGCACCCCGCTCGCCCGCACGACCGACGCTTTCGATCGGCGCATCGTCACGCTTCTGGCTTTCGGCCCGGTGGCGACCACCATCGCGCTTTCGGCGCTCAGCGGGCGCGGCGCCATCGCCATGTGGGGTTATCCGCTTTGGCTGTTTCTCGGGCTGTGGATCGTGATCGAGGCGCCGAGGGCGCTCGATCCCGCTCGGCTTGCGCGCGTCGCGAGCGCGTGGTGCCTGGTGTTTGCGGCATTCTCCCTCGCGTTCATCGTCAACTATTCCATCTTGCCCGCCATCGATCATCGCTATCGCGCGGTGTTCTATCCCGCCGATCGCCTCGCGGATGAGCTTGCGCGCCGCTTCCGCGCCGCAACGGGGCGGCCGCTGGTCTATGTCATCGGCAGCATGTGGGACGGCGGCAATGTCGCCCACTATGCGCCCGGGCATCCGCGCGTCCTCATCGACGGCAATCCCGCCCGCGCACCCTGGATCGATCCCGGCGATCTGCGCAGCAAGGGCGCAGTAGTGGTGTGGACCGCGGGCGATCCGACCGTCATGCCCGTCGGTTTGCGGCGGCTCGCGGGGGACGCCCAGGTGCAGCCGCCGTTCGAGCTGCCGTACCGGCGCGGCGATCACGTGCTCAGTGTCGGCTGGGCGATCCTGCGGCCGCAGCCGGCATTCGCGGTCCTGAAGCCCACTGACACCGTAATGGCGATCTCGGCAACTGCATTCTGACTTGAACAGATCAGCCCGCATGTCTGCTTTTGAACATCATGACGATCGCTGAAATGACGCCGGCAACTGTCATGAGGTTGGCGGGGAGGCCTCGGTCTGGCGGTTCGGTCAGCACGTTGAAAAGACGAACTTCTCCGAAATGCTCGATACTCGCGTCGTAAACGGCCAAAAACATCAGTTCGAACAGGCTCGGGTCTTCTTGACTTGTTTTCCGACCGCCCCGTCGACGAAATACATCCCAGCCGTGTTTCAAGCTGGAACGGCCTCCGCTCCCGTCAATCGAAGCATCGAGCGGGAAGAATACGATGCCGACAAGCAGCGCGTACGGGTTGTACCTGTGACAGTCTGATGCCTCGGCCCTGAGTTCACCGTCGACGCGTTTCACGTTCTTGGTAAACCGCTTCGTTTTCTCATCCTTGAAGTTGATTGTTTTGATGGAAATCGATAGTCGAAGACCCGCTTGAACAGTTGCATACATTACGTCGAGTTTCTTCAGTCCCCCGGCTCCTTGTTGCCTTCGTTCGTGACCGCGGCCACTCTCATCCGGGTAGATTCCGGGAAACTCGTGCCGTAATGCGTCAGCGAATTTTTGCGCGAGCGCACTGGAGAATCTTTGGGCAAAATTTCTTTTTGGCGCACGGCCGATTTCTAGGAATTCCAGATATTCCTGAGGGAGCGCCAGGGTCCTTATGTGGTCGATTATCTCTGTGCAGCTTCGCTCGATTGCTCCACGATCTCCTGCATAGCGTAACTCAGTGGCAAGACTATTGATGTCGTGAGAAGTGGCAGGTTTCTCTGGTGGCTTCGGTTTTTTCATGTAACTGTTTTATTTAAGGCGGCTGAGCGGCGTCAGTTTGCGCCGAAATTTGGATAATTCGACTGTTTCGCATTCCCAAACGACAATTACCTTGAAACCGAGCGCTTTCAATGCGGCGAGTTTAGCCTTATCGCGGCTTCTGTTATCAGCGAATTTCGCGGTCCAAAAGGGCCGGTTGCGCGTCGGAATGGTTGCCCGGATGCAACGCGCGTGGTGGTGCCAAAAGCATCCGTTTACGAACACGGCCCAGCGCCTCTTCTTATTCACGAAATCAGGTGTGCCTGGAAGACCACGTGGCGCGCGTCGATATCGTAAACCGAGATCCCGAAGCACGGCCGATACCCGCTCTTCTGGGGAAGTCCTAACCTGTCTTACGCGCTTCATCAAAGCGCTTCTGGCAGGGTCGGTCTTCAATTTCCGTCGCAGCACACACCTATTCCGCCGGAACAGCAAGAGCACGGTCGAGATGGCTCATTCGCTGGAGATGGCGTCGAACACGTTCGCGAAAGCCATCGACAAAACGCAGTGAACTGATTTCAGTTCGCTTGAGAAATCCTGCGGTCGCGCGGCTCGAGAGCAAATCCGCTGGGTATTTCAAGAAACGATGAAGCGGCTTACGTGTCTTCCAGGTAGGATGGCTTCCGATTTGCACTTCGTATCGCTTGCTTCCATCAAACCGGGCCGCCCGCGGCCAATTTCGTGCGTTGCCGAGTTCACGATCCCGACTTGGATCATATTGACCCGCATCTGCTAACCGCGCACCCACCCAGTGTGCCACGGGCACCGTTACCGCATTCCCAACCAGAGACCAGCGCCATGAGGAACGGCCGATGGCTTCCGCGGGTTTGGTCCATCCTGCCTCGAAACCCTGTAGCCTTTCCGCGTCACGAATGTCCGGTTTGACGACTTCTCCACTCGGCATGAGTACGGCCGGCGGAGCCGGAATGCCAACACTGGAACCGTTCTTTATCGTGGGGACCGCGTCTGGGGCCCAGCCCAGTCCACGAATTCCTTCCGTCCAATAAAAGCCGTGCGCGTGCGAATCGAGTGTCGTTTTCGGGATGCTTGGTTCGACCTCGTCGACGAGCAAAACATCTGCAGGATCGGCTACTCGGGATGCGATGAAGAATACGCGCTCTCGGCGCTGAGGCAAGAATGCCAGTGAGTTTACCACTCTATAGCACCATAGGTAGCCACGCTCCTCGAAGGCGGCGACGAGTTGTTTCATGGCTCGTCCGCCGTCGAGGTGCAGCATAAACGAGACGTTTTCCAGAAGCACCCAGGGGACTAGGCGACGATCCAGGAGGCGAAAAATCTGTCCAACTAGGCCTGAACGTGCACCTTCTATGCCTGCCGTCTTCCCAGCTTGACTCAAGTCCTGGCACGGAAAACCGGCAGTCAATAAATCGATCTTCGGAAGCGACCGGAGTTCTCGTACGTCGCCTTCATTTGGAACTTCTGGAAAACGCCGCGCCAAGACTTTAGCGGCAAGAGGCCAACTTTCAGCAAGTACAACGGTGTCATGACCCGCCCGATGGAGGCCGGTCTCAAGTCCTCCAATTCCAGCAAACAAGGCTGCAATCCGCATTACCGACCGGACCGAATCGCCAAAATGTTCTCTTTACGTTCTCACAAAAATGCTCTACTTTGTCAATTCCTTTCCCGAGCTATTTTCGATTAGGCCACAATTAACTAACTGCCCTGATCACGTCGGCGACCTTGCCGAAGATTTCCCCGATCTCGCTCTCGCTCACGATCAGCGGCGGGGTGAGCGCAATGCTGTCGCCGGTCACTCGGATGACCAAACTCTGCTTGGTGAAGGCGTGCTCCATGGCTTCATACGCACGCCGCCCCACCGCGTCGGGTCGCGAGGCGAGATCGATGCCGGCGGTGAGGCCGACGCAGCGGATATCGAGCACGTTGGGCAATCCTTTGAGTCCCATTGCGGCGTCGGCCCAAAGCGGCTCGATCTGCCGCGCGCGCTCGAACAGGCGCTCGTCGCGATAAAGGTCGAGAGTGGCAAGCCCGGCGGCGCAGGCAAGCGGATGCGCCGAGTAGGTGTAGCCGTGAAAGAGCTCGACCACGTGCTCGGGCCCGCGCATGAAGGCGTCGTAGATCCCCTTGCGCACGAGGACGCCCCCCATCGGCACGGTCCCGGAGGTGATGCCCTTCGCGAAGGTCATGATGTCCGGCACGATGCCGTAGCGCTCGGCCGCAAACGCGTAACCCAATCGGCCGAACCCGGTGATGACCTCGTCCAAAATGAGCAGAATGCCGTACTTGTCGCAGATCGCGCGCAGGCGCCGCAGATAGCCTTTGGGCGCCGGCAGGACGCCGGTAGAGCCTGCCATCGGCTCTACAATGACGGCGGCGATGGTGCTCGCATCGTGCAGCGCGACGATGCGCTCGAGATCATCCGCCAGGTGCTCGCCCCAGTCGGGCTCGCCCTTGCTGAACGCCTGGTGCTCGCGATTGTAGGTGGTCGGCAGGTGGTCGACGCCGGCCAGCAGAGAGCCGAAGAGCTTACGGTTGTGGACGATGCCGCCTACCGAGATGCCGCCGAAACCGACACCGTGATAGCCGCGCTCGCGCCCGATCAGCCGGGTGCGCGTGCCCTCCCCCCGCACATTGTGGAATGCGAGCGCGATCTTGAGCGCGGTGTCCACGGCCTCCGATCCGGAGTTGCAGAAGAAGACGTGATCGAGGTCGCCGGGTGCGAGCGCAGCCACGCGGCTCGCAAGCTCGAACGCCTTGGGGTGGGAGAATTGAAACGCCGGGGCATAGTCGAGCTCTGCCGCCTGGGCGCGAATTGCCGCCACGATGGGGTCGCGATTATGACCGGCGTTGGTGCACCAGAGACCGGCGGTGCCGTCGAGCACGGCGCGGCCCTCCGGCGTGTAGTAGTACATGTCCTTCGCGCGCGCGATCAGCCGCGGCGAAGCCTTGAACGCGCGGTTGGCCGTGAACGGCAGCCAATGGGCTTCGAGGTCATTGGGAACGGCAACGGCTCTGCTGATGGATGCTGATGGCATTGAGGTTTCCTTGCCGCTGCGAGATGCGGCTGCTACCACGCCTCGGGTCATGCATGTCGTGCAATAATGACCGATAAGCCCGAGAAAGCCAAAGAGAAAACCAACAGGCCCAAGGCGCGCCTGCCGCGCGGATTCGGCGATCGTGGAGCGGCCGAGATCGCAGCGACGCGGCGCATGATCGAGCGCATCCGCGCGGTCTACGAGCGCTACGGCTTCGAGGCGGTGGAGACGCCGGCGGTCGAATATACCGATGCGCTCGGCAAGTTCCTTCCCGATCAGGACCGCCCGAACGAAGGCGTGTTCTCCTTTCAGGATGATGACGAGCAGTGGCTGTCGCTGCGCTACGACCTCACCGCGCCGCTCGCACGCTATGTCGCGGAGCACTTCGACGCGCTGCCGAAGCCCTACCGCAGCTATCGCGTCGGCTGGGTGTTTCGCAATGAGAAGCCGGGGCCGGGGCGGTTTCGCCAGTTCATGCAGTTCGACGCCGACACGGTCGGCTCCGCCTCACCGGCGGCGGACGCGGAGATCTGCATGATGGCGGCCGATACGATGGAGGAGCTCGGGCTTGAGGGTCACTACGTCATCAAGATCAACAACCGAAAGATTTTGGACGGGCTCCTGGAAACGATCGGTCTCGGCGGCGAGGCGAATGCGGGAAAGCGTCTCACCGTGCTGCGCGCCATCGACAAATACGATCGGCTCGAACGTACGGGCGTCGAGCAATTGCTGGGCAAGGGACGCAAGGATGAGTCCGGCGACTACACCCCGGGTGCCGGGCTCGATCCAGCGCAGATCGCAAAGGTCCTCGATTACATCGACTTTCAACTCAGCGAGGAAGCAGGCGACGCGGAAGCCGTGTTTGACGATTGGCGAGCCATCATGGGCACAAATCGCGCCGTCGAGGAGGGTGTAGCCGAGCTCAGCGAGATAGCGAGCCTTTGCCGATCGGCGGGCTACGGGGCCGATCGCATCCGCTTTGAATCATCGGTCGTGCGCGGGCTTGAATACTACACCGGTCCGGTGTTTGAGACCGACCTCACCTTCGCGATCAAAGACGAGGAAGGAAGGGCCGTGCGCTTCGGGTCGGTCGCCGCCGGAGGCCGCTACGACGGCCTGGTAGGCCGCTTCCGCAATGAGAACGTGCCGGCGACAGGCTTCTCGATCGGGGTATCGCGGCTGATGGCAGCGCTTTCACATCTCGGCAAGGCCGGCGCGCCGCCGCATGGGCCCGTGGTCGTCACCGTGCTCGATCGCGAGCGCGTCAGCGACTATCAGAAGATGGTCGCAGACCTGCGCAATGCCGGCATTCGGGCGGAGCTTTATCTCGGCGGCGGCAAGATAGGCGCGCAGCTCAAATATGCGGACAAGCGCGGCTCGCCCTGCGTCGTCATCCAGGGCGGCGACGAGAAGGCCAAGGGCGAAGTGCAGGTCAAGGACCTGATCGAGGGCGCCAAGGCCGCGGCGGCGATCGCATCGCGCGAGGAATGGCGCGAGGGTCGGCCGGCGCAACTCGCGGTGAATCAAAACAAGCTGGTCGAGGCGGTGCGCGAGATCCTCGGCCGCCATGACATAAGCTGGGGTTCGTAGAGGCGACGCATTGCCACGCCCATGGGCGAGGCATGAGGGGCACCCCAAAAAATGCCTTGCATTTTTTGGGGACCCCGACTCGCCCATACGGACATTGAGATCAGTAAAGCGCCCTCACCGTCGGCTCATAGGAGCACTCTGCGCGCGGGCTCACTGCGGGCAGCGCGTAAGGATTGACGTGCGGCGACCACAGGCAGTTGAACGAGATGAAGTCGCCGTAATGCGGATGGACGCTGGTGATGCGGTAATACTTGTCCCAGCGGGCGCAATATCGCGCAGCAATCGCGGGCGCCGCGGCCTCGTTCTCACACGACCAGGGGATGATCCCGCCGGTGTCGTTGCCGTGATAGACCTGCGCATGAGCGCTCGCGGCTCCCATCAGCAGGACGACAAGCATCGACAGCAGCACGCGCATTGCTACCACTCCGGCAACCCCGCACCAAGGTAACCGCGTCGGTCTGCCGTCGATAGCGGCCGACGACAAATGTCGCGCAGTGTTGCCGGCGCGCACCGGTGCGACTCGCGCCGGCGCAGCCCGACCGTTTGCAGCAGATTGACCGTTGATCCCCGCTGCACACTCAATGCGAGTATTGTATCCTAGAGTTCTCCTGGTAGTGGTGCAGATCGGGCCATGAGAATGCGTTGTTCATCTTTCTGCATTGTTTTTATTTGGTTTTCCCGATTGGCTTCGTTTGCAGCGGTGTTCCCGAATTTGACAGAAGTAGCATACCATGCTACCTTTGGCTCCGACAGGCCGGCGCGGCATTAGTCCTCGTATTCGTAATCGGGATCAGCTTCGATCTCAAAGCGCCCCATATCGTTGGAGGCTGGCGGATAGCTTTGATAAGTGAAGCGGCGGCAAAAGGCAGTTTGTCGCAATCGCCCTGCGGCATCCCAATATTCGATTGTGCCTATCAAAAACAATCGCCGGTCGCCCCACAGGATGTCGTGGACTTCCTGCTGATCAAGAATGCCGTCACAAACTTGCCTTGCGAGAGTAACGCCGCTAGTCAAATCGATTTCCGTTCTGAAGCGGCTTATAGGGGGGATAAACTGCGGGGGAACCGGCTCATCATACGGCGGGCGTTGTGGAAGACGTTCGCCAGTTGGCAGAATGAGCGATTGATAGTTTATCCAAGTGATGCGCGCATTGATGTTTCCGATATTTACAAAATCAAGATTGACTTCGAGCGCCCCACCACGCCGCCACCCTGTTTGATCTATGAACCAAGCGTGTTTCAAAACGCATTCGGGGTCGATGGGTGGAAAGAAATTCATTTCTAGCGAGATTGATCGATTCCCGAGTCAACCTCGCCTGCCGGCGAGTGGAGAGCCAGAGCGTCAGAGTAAAAGCAGCAATGGCAATAGTGGCGAGAGCCGTCCAGACTTCTGGTTTTATGTTAGCCAGCCATTCTATGCCCGCGACTATGACGCCTTCACGCGCGGCGCAATCATCCTTCTTGGCGCGATCGTGATCATTTTGAGTGCTACGATACTCACTACATGGGGCAATAATCAATGAAGCACGGTCAATTACAAATAGCGCCAAAATCGTCAATGGCGCGGCTATTAGAAAGGCTTTCAGCATCCACTGATCGCCGTTCCGAAAATATCCGCATTTCCTCGATTATTGTAGCGAAATTGGAATTCGGCGACGTACAGCGGCAGATATTTATGGCTGACCTTGTGGAAACTACCCATGATGCCGCGCTTAATCAGCGACCAGAAGCCTTCGATTGTGTTGGTGTGGACCGCGCCGATAACGTGCTGACCGTGACTGTGATCAACGACGAAATGGGGATAGCGGTAGCGCAGGCGGCGATAGGAAACGTTGTCGTCAGTGCAAAGCAGGCTGACTTTGGTGGAAACAGTTTCGTTGACGAACTTTTCCAGCGTGTCGCGCCTCACGTTTTCGATCACGCGAGCCACGACGTTGCCCTTCCGTTTCACCGCGCCAACGATAGGGGTTTTATCAGAACCAATTCCGCCGCTCCCGCCAGAGCGTTTATCCCAATGCTTGTTTTTGTCTTTGCCGCCGACAAAGGTTTCGTCAACCTCGACAATGCCTCCGAGTTTTTCAACATCTTCGATCAGAGCAACGCGAATCCGGTGGGCCATGTACCAAGCGGTTTTGAGCGAACCAAATCCCATATAGCGCCACAACTGGCGAGAACTGATGCCTTTCTTTGCGGTAAGCATGATGTGCACAACGCGATACCAGTCACGAAGCGGCTTGTTGGTGTTTTCGAAGACTGTCCCGGCAATGACAGAGAACCGATAGCCATCGGGGGCGCATTTCTCACACTGCCAATGCCACTTGCGGGAGGGGAGATCGTAGACGGCGGGATTGCCGCAGCGGGGGCAGCGGACGCCTTCCGGCCAGCGGCGGGCAACCAGATAGGCCCGACACGCATCTTCATCGGGAAACATGGCCTCGAATTGAGGCAATGTGAGCTGATGGACTGCTTTTGGACGCTTGGCTCTGGCCATGGCAACCTCCCAACGATGGAAGGATATTGCCATGGCCAGAGGTTTCTGTCAAGTAGGGGAACATCGCCTCGTTTGCGCAATTGGCTTCGTTTGCGGAAAATCACAAACTGTAGTTGCATCATCTCGTCTCAACCACTTTTAAGCAGGCGCAATGCCGAGTTCATGTTCGCTTTATGTTCTGCCAAAGTGCGGCATGGATTACAAGCAAATTTGGCGTGGCTCGGCCGCTCTTTAGCGAAAGGGGAAACACAGATTCTGTCTGCAACCGAGGCGTGGCGGAAGAGCCACAGGATGCGCTTTCTTCGCTGCATCGCTCAAAGCGATCTTGATTCGGCCGAGCTCGGCGGTCACGGTCGCGGGAGCTGGTGTGGGAGAGATCGTCGTGTGCAGGCGCAGCGTATGGCTTCCGGCGCTTACCGTGATCCTTGCCGTGGTGCTGGCGGCGCTGAAGCCGGGATCGGCGAGCGCCGCAAGCTGGCTCGAGGAGCTCTTCTATCTCTCCGGCCCGCGCTATGACGGCGTGCTGCCTCCCTGCGACTTCCCCGACGCGCTGGTGAAGATCTCGGTATATTTCAAGAGCAAGGAAGATAAGTACTGGAACTCGGACCTGCGCATCGTCGCGTTCGAGAAAGTACGCGAGACCGCATTTCGTCCATGGGCCGCGAACGCCATTCCGCGCCGATACTGCAGCGGCATCGTCGAGATCTCCGACGGCCGCAAGCACGTGATCAATTACTCCATCGGCGAGGACACCGGCACGGTCGGCGCCACCTGGGGCGTGGCCTGGTGCGTGGTCGGTCTCGATCGCAACTGGGCCTATAACCCAGCCTGCCAGATGGCGCGCCCGTAAGCTTGCTCTACCCCAGACCTGCCGCGGCTTGCTTCGACGCGACGATCGACCTGATTTCTTTTCAGGCGCCGGCGACCACGTTGGCGCGCTGCGCCTCGCCTTGGCCAAACGAGATGTTCTCGCCGGGAACCTCGTAGACCGTGATCAGCATGTCGTCCGGCGACACGCCCGCCGCCTTGGCGACGCGCGTGTTGATGTCCTTCAACAGCGCCAGTCGCGTCTCCTTCGGCCGCCCCTGGATGAAAGTAACATCGAGAATAATCAGATCGTCGGTGTAGTGCATTCCGACGAACGAGGGCGTATGGAGAAACCGGCTCTTCGGCAACTCGAAGATCAGCTGGTAGAAGTCCTCGGGCGGCACGCGCAGCGTGTTGATCAAGGCGGACTGAATGGCGCCGGACACCTTGGCGATGCGGTCCTGGCCGTAACGGCCTTCGACTACGTGGATTTTCGCGAGCGGCATGACATAGCCTCCTTTTCACCTATCTTCAGAAGGTCTCCTTGAATGGTCGTAGATCCACCTCCTGCGTCCATGCGGAGCGGTGCTGGCGATGGATGCTCCAATAGGTGTCCGCAATCGCCTCGATCCCAAGCATACCGTCCTCGCCGCGCTGCTCGATCAATTTCGGCGCCCGATTGCGCAGGCGATCGCCGTCGATCCCGCCGTCGATCACCACATATGCGACGTGAATTCCAAGCGGCCCGTACTCCCTCGCCATGCTCTGAGCGATCATGCGCAGGCCGGCTTTTGCAGCGGCAAAGTGCGCAAAGCCCGGCTTGCCTCGCAGGCTGGCGGAGGCGCCGGTGAAGATGACCGTGCCGCGACCGAGAGGAGCCAATCGCCGCGCGGCCTCTCGGCCAACCAGAAAGCCCCCAAAACAACCGACCCGCCAGAACTGCTCGAATTGGTCCGCGGTCAGATCGCGGAAATCGATGTGCTGGTTGTTGCCGGCATTGAACACCACAAGGTCGACCGGGTCGCGCCCGGCGCCCGGCAAAATTGCCCGATCAAACAGACCAACGACATCGTTTTCGCGTGTCGTGTCGACCCGGATGGATTCGGCGCTACCGCCCGTTTCGCAAATCGCCCTGGCTACCCGCGCGATCTTCTCGGGCGTTCGGCCGGCGACGAGCACATGATAGCCCTCGGCGGCGAATCGCCGGCACAGCGCCGCGCCTAGCCCGCGTCCGGCGCCGACACCTACAACGACGGCAGTCCGCACGCTCACGGCAGAATTTCCCTGCCGCGACCGGAGATAGCTGCCACCGGCTCTTCTGTTGCGTGCATTGATGTATATGCGCCTAAGTAGGTGTAGGTACCCATTTGATCAAGCATCAGCGGCTCATACCCGGATCACAGCGGCCTAGGCCAGGAAGCGCAGGAGCTCGGCGTTGATCTTCCCCGCGCGCGTCAGGTTTATGCCGTGCGAGCCCCCCTTGATCTCCACGTATTTGACGTCCGTGCGTCAAATGTAACAGGCACGAGGAGAAATCTATTGGACTATAGTGTCGTCAATACTATTGTATCGAGCCCGACGGTACGGCGGATCGATGCATCCGGTTCTGGCAGCGCGCTGGAATTTCTCGTGCGGCGCATTGAGTCGATCGCCCGTGACAGAAGCTGGACTTTCGACGGACACAAGCGACCGGACCGAGCTCGCTAGGATGCGCGCAGGTTCACCGCATCCGCCATGTGAACGAGATCTGCGAGCGTACGGGCGCCCATTTTTCGCATCGCGTTGCTGCGATGGACCTTCACCGTTATCTCGCTCAGGCCGAGATCGCCGGCAACTTGCTTACTCTTCTTGCCGGCGGTTACCAGCATCATAACCTGCTGTTCCCGCGGCGACAGTGTGTCGAAATGACCGCGGATGCGAGTGATGTCGCCGTCGGCGGCGCGCCGTTGCCGATCGTGCTCGAGCGCGGATAGGATTGCGTCGATCATGTCCTGGTCGCGGAACGGCTTTGGCAGAAAGTCCACGGCGCCGGCCTTCATGGCGCGGACGGACATCGGGACGTCGCCGTGTCCGGTCATCAGGACGACAGGAAGATGAATGCCGAGCGTGGCGAGTTGCAATTGGAAAGCCAGCCCGCTGATGCCGGGCAGCCGAACGTCGAGAACGATGCAGCCGGGTCCGTCGTAGGCGTGCGTATCGAGAAAATGACGGACCGATCCGTAGCTACGAGCTTCGAGACCCACGGTCTGCAGCAACAACTGAAGCGCGCTGCGCACCGACTCGTCGTCATCGATGATGTGTACGATCGCCTCCTCGCTCATCGCGCGTCTCCACCGAGCCAGAGCGGATTGATCCACCTGCTGATGTAGTTTTGGCGCATATGCGGCGCACCGCGATAACACTACGAGGTCGGAGCCGAGTCCATTGGACGATGGTGTTGGCGATACTTTGGTATCACCCGAGAGCCGCTACCGGCATCGCACCCGCTTGTACTGAGACGGGCCGACACCAAAGTATGATGGACATCCGCCTGTAGACGGGCGCATTTTCATGTAACGGCGGCCGTCCTGAAAGGGCGCGAAATGGATAGCGAGCTCAGCCGCATCGTCGATGCGCTTCCCGGTCTGGTATGGACGGCACTCTCTGACGGGCACATCGACTTTGTTAATCAACGCTGGTGCGAGTACACCAACCTCGGTCGTGACGAAACCTGTGGCCGGGGCTGGCAGACGGCGATCCACCCCGAAGACTTGGCCGAGCTGCTCGAACGCTGGCGATCCATTCTGGCTTCTGGCGAGCCCGGTGAAATGGAAGCACGCCTGCGGCGTTTCGACGGAGCGTACCGCTGGTTCCTGTTCCGTGCCTGTCCCTTGGCCGACGCCTCCGGACAGCTGGTGAAATGGTGCGGAACAAGCACCGATATCGACGACCGCAAGCGGACCCAGGAAGGAGCACATCCGCCCTGGTGGGGTCAGGCTTCTGCGCGCGAGCACCATTTTCGCTCCGTCGCCGACAACATTGAGGCCCTCGCCGCTCTCGTAACGCCGGCCGGTCAAGTCGAGCTCGTCAATCGCCAAGCCCTGGAATATTTCGGCATGACGCTCGAGGGGCTGAAGCGCTGGGCGATCACGGAGATCGTCCATCCTGATGACCTGCCAAACGTCGTCGCCGCCTGGGAGGGAGGCGATCGAAACCGGCCGTCCGTATGACGTCGAGGAGCGCTTGCGCCGTGCGGACGGAGTCTACCGCTGGTTCCACACCCGCGGCTTCCCCTTGCGGGACACGCAAGGGCACATCGTCCTTTGGTACCTCATAAAAAGGGATGTCGACGACCTGAAGCGGAGTGAAACTCTGCTCGCCGGCGAAAAACGATTGCTCGAAATGGTGGCGGACGGCCGCTCGATGTCGCAAATACTCGAAGCGATCTGTCGTCTTATCGAAAGCACGGCGAGCGGGTGTTACTGCAGCGTCTTATTGGTCGACCCGAGCGGCACGCGTGTGGAGCATGGAGCCGCACCGAGCCTTCCTGCCAGCTACCTCAACGCTTGTATTGGCCAACCGATAAACATCGATGCCGGTCCATGCGCGATGGCCGCGTACCTGAACAAACAAGTCATTGCGGCCGACCTGACGACCGAGATGCGATGGGCCAGATGGCGCCCAATGGTCTTGGTGCATGGGCTGCAGTCCTGCTGGTCAACGCCGATCACGTCCGTGACCGGGAAGGTCTTGGGTACGTTTGCGCTCTACCACAGCGACCCGAGAACGCCCACGCCGCTCCATCAAAGCCTCATCGAGCAGTTTACGCACATTGCGCGGATTGCCATCGAGCGCCGACTTTCGGAAGAGACCCTTAGCAGACTCCGATCGGAGCTGACGCATGTGGCGAGGGTGCAAAGCCTGGGAGTATTGACCGCGTCGATCGCGCACGAAGTCAACCAACCGCTGTCGGGCATCATCACCAACGCGAGCACCTGCCTGCGGATGCTGGCCGCCGATCCTCCAAACATCGATGGCGCGCGCGAAACTGCGCGGCGCACCATCCGCGACGGCAATCGTGCGTCCGAGGTGATCACGCGGTTGCGCGCGCTCTTCAGCAAGAAAGGCGTCACCGTCGAATCCGTGGACTTGAATGAGGCTACACGAGAGGTGATTGCACTGTCCTTGAGCGAGCTTCAGAGAGGTCGGGTGGTTCTGCGAACGGAACTTGCCGATGACCTCCCATCTGTCCCAGGCGATCGTGTCCAGCTTCAGCAAGTCATCCTGAACCTGCTCCTGAACGCTTCAGATGCCATGCGCAGCGTGCACGATCGTCCGAAGAAGTTGCTGATCAGAACCGAACGAGACGAACGCGATCATGTGCGGCTGACCGTGCAAGATACGGGGGTAGGCTTCGACCCGCAAAAAGAGGACCAGCTCTTCGAAGCGTTCTACTCCACCAAGGGCGGCGGTATGGGAATCGGGCTTTCGGTCAGTCGCTCCATTATCGCAAATCACAGCGGCCGCATCTGGGCATCACAGAATGATGGTCCGGGAGCCACCTTTGGATTTTCCATTCCGGGCAGCTGCGAGTCCAATGGCGCCGCCGACACTGTCGGCGCCATTCAAATGCCTGATGCTACCGGTCGGATACGCGTCGTGAGCAATTTGTGATGATCACACGTCCACTCGTGGCGATTGTTGATGATGATCAATCTGTGCGCGAATCGCTACCCGACCTGCTGCGGGAGCTCGGTTTCAGGTCCCAGGCGTTCTCGTCGGCGGAGGAATTCCTCGCATCCGATTACGTGGGTCAGGTCGGATGCTTGATCTTGGACATCGCCATGCCGGGCATGTCTGGACCCGGTCTCCAACGGGAGCTGATACTTCGCCGGCAGGAGATTCCGATCGTCTTCATCACTGCACATGGAGACGAGAGCGTGCGCCCACGCTTGCTCGAGCAGGGTGCCGTGGAGTGCCTTATCAAGCCGTTCAGCGATACGGCTTTGCGCAAGGCGGTCAATGCGGCACTGCGATTGACCTGAGCGATACGCCACACTCTTGCACCGCGGGATACAGGCGAATACCATGAATTTAGCGAGCGCGCTTGACCACGATGCGGGGTCATCACTTATGTCGCACGCTACACCAATCGTGTTCGTCGTTGACGACGACGTCTCGGTGCGCGAATCGCTGGAATTGCTAATCCGCTCCGCAGGTTGGCAGCCGGAGACATTCGCGTCCGCGCAAGAGTTCCTGTCTCGCCCGCGTGTCCTCGTCCCGAGCTGCCTGGTTCTCGACGTCAGTCTTCCGGGCATTAATGGTCTCGAGTTGCAGGAGCACGTCGCACGCGATCGGAGGGACATGCCGATCATCTTCATCACCGGTTATGGCGACGTTCCGACGACGGTCCAGGCCATGAAGGCGGGAGCCGTCGAGTTCTTGACGAAGCCATACCCCGACGACGTCCTGTTGAGCGCCATCAGCCAAGCTCTCGATCGTAGCAGGAGCGCACTTGATCACGAGGCGGAGATGCGGGAGCTCCGAGACCGATACGCCTCGCTCAGTCGCCGCGAGCGGGAGGTCATGGCATTGGTCGTCTCCGGCCTCTTGAATAAGCAGGTCGGCGGCGAGCTCGGGATCAGCGAGATCACGGTCAAGGCACATCGCGGCAAGGTGATGCAAAAAATGGGGGCCAAGTCTCTCGCCGATCTGGTGACCATGGCCGCGAGGCTCCGCGAGCCACCCGCGCCGATACGGTGATACTTCACCGAGCCTGTTCGCCGGCAAGACAACAAGATTAGCGCAAAGTCGGCGCTTTTCCCGCAAGATTGCCTTAACAAGTAGCCGCACTCATCACCATCTCGCGAACATGAGATGAAGTCGATCCCGTTCTAGATTGCGGGGATTGGTGGTGCAACATGACGATAATGCCCTTCGTAATGTGGACAGCCATCAGCACAGCGCTGGTGAGCCTGATGCTCGCGCCGTGGCCGAAAGGCACGACACAGATGGATGAAGATCAAACCTGAAGCACCGGAGCAGGCGAGGCAGGCTCCGATATGAGTTTGCAAACGTGGGTGGCGGGTATCTGCACACGCACAAAACTGCCGCGTCCGTCGCATTATACGTTGCTTTCTGCATGTTCGTGTACGGGCTCTTTGGCCTCGACTACTATAAGCGGTTTCAGCCCCGTCACATCCCCATCCGGGATTGGCCGCATGCAGGCCGGCGGCGGCGAAGGTCATACGCTACGCACCCACTAACAGGTAAGGCATTGCGCATCTCCACCTGGAGGGTGGGTCCACAACAAGCATGCGCCTAGCTGGGAGCAGATACGCATTTTGTCAACCGAGGCGGTGCAGCACTTGACGATGGTGCATATACGCCCATTTTAGGGGCATATACGCTCGATACTCTTCCAGCTTTCACAGGGAGGGCGCATGCGCAAGCATATCAGTTTTGCCGCCACTGCCGCGTTCCTTGCCGTGGCGATGATCGTCTGCATCAAGTCCGCGGTGCTTGCAACCAATGCCGGGATGGTCCGCCCACCGGTAGGACTATCATGGTCCATCCCTGGCTCGAGCTCATACCTGCCCATTCACACACTCGAGGAAGTGTACTGATGGGCATCATTCCGAACATCGGCGAGATAAGGGCACAGCCATGGGCCTCGTTCGATTTGCGTTGAGATTTCCGTATACGTTCTTCGGGCTGGCCGCGCTGATTCTGTTTCTCGGGCTCTCGGCGATTTCCGTCATGCCGATCGACATCTTCCCCGAGATCAACATTCCGGTCGTCAACGTCATCTGGCAGTACACGGGGCTGAGCACGCCGGAGATGGAGCAGCGCGTAAGCACCTACAGCCAGTACGCGATCAGCACGAGCGTGTCCGGCATCAAGAGCATGGAGGCGCAGACGCTCAACGGCATCTCCGTGCAGAAGATCTTCTTTCAGCCGGACGTCAATATCGACCTCGCCATCGCACAGATCGTCTCGGCTACAAACTACATACGCGTGCTGCTGCCGGCCGGCATTTATGCGCCGATTGTCGTGAGCTACAATGCCTCGAGCATTCCGGTCCTGCAGCTCAGCCTGGCTTCCGACAATCTCAACGAGCAGAAGCTCTACGACTACGGCTACTACAACCTGCGTCAGCAGCTGGCCCCGGTCCCGGGCGTCACGTTCCCGACGCCGGACGGCGGAAAATATCGGCAGATCATGGTCGATATCGACCCGACGAAGCTGCAGGCCAAGGGCCTGACGCCGACTGACGTCGTCAACGCGGTGAATGCCGAGAACCTGACGCTGCCGTCCGGCTTGGCCAAGATCGGCGAGAAGCAATACACGGTCCTCACCAATGCGATGCCCACGACGATCGAGGCTCTCAACAACATCCCGGTCAAGTTCGCCAATGGCGCAACCGTCTTTTTGAAGGACATCGGGCAGGTCAGGGATGCCTCGGCAGTGCAGCAAAATATCGTGCGCCAAGACGGCGAGCGCTCCGTTCTGCTGAGCGTCATCAAGAACGGCAACGCTTCGACACTGGCCGTCGTGAAAGGAGTGCGGAAGGTTCTTGAGGTCGCCCGCAAAGCGGCTCCTCCCGGGCTGAGCATCAACGAGCTGTTCGATCAGGCGAAGCTCGTCTCCGACTCGGTCACGAGCGTGGTGCGGGAGGGGGCCATCGCGGCCGGGCTTACCGCGCTGATGATTCTGCTGTTCCTCGGCTCGTGGCGCTCGACCCTCATCGTCATGATCTCGATTCCGCTTTCAATCCTCACCTCGATCGTCGTGCTGCATTTCCTCGGCGAGACGATCAATACGATGACGCTCGGCGGGATGGCGCTCGCGGTCGGGATCCTGGTCGACGATTCGACGGTGACCATCGAGAACACCCACCGGCTGCGCACCGAAGAAGGCATGAATCTCCCCGCAGCAACGCTGCACGGTTCCGCCGGCATTGCCGTCCCGACCCTGGTCTCGACGCTTGCCATCAGTTGCGTGTTTACGTCCGTGGTGTTCCTGGAGGGACCGGCCAAGTTCCTGTTCACGCCGCTTGGGCTCGCCGTCGTGTTCGCAATGCTGGCGTCCTACGGCCTCTCGCGAACGCTGACGCCGATCATGATCGGCCTGCTGCTCAAGGGCGAGCACCATGGCGAAACCGGCGGTTCGAGAGGCTGGTTTGCGCGCCTGCACCGCGGCTTCGAACGCGGCTTCGAGCGCCTGCGCGAAGGTTACGTCGGAGTGCTCACGCTGTTGCTCACGCGGCGAGTCATTGTCCCTGCTAGCGCACTCCTGATCATCGCGTTGGGAGGCGTCATGCTGACGCTGACCGGCCGCGATTTCTTTCCCGCCATCGACGGGGGGCAGATCAAGCTCCACGTTCGCGCACCCGCCGGCACCCGAATCGAGGTGACCGAAGCCGTCTTCCAGGCGGTCGAGGACAAGATCCGGGAGCTGATTCCGGAGCGGGAGCGGGATCTCATCGTCGACGACATCGGAGTGCCGCAACGTGTGTACAACCTGGCGTTCACCGACGGCTCGACCATTGGCCCCAATGACGGCGTGGTTCTTGTAGCCCTCAAGCGGGGGCACGCACCGACGGCGCGCTACGTCCGCAAGCTGCGCGAGGTGCTGCCGGCGGAATTTCCGGAAGTGACGTTCTATTTCCAGGCCGCCGACATGGTCACCCAGATCCTCAATTTCGGGCTGCCGGCGCAGATCGACGTGCGGACCGTTGGCCGCGACCGCGCGACCAACCTGCGCGTGACAAAGGAGCTGCGGCGGCGCATTGCCGAGATCCCTGGGATTGTGGATGCGCATCTGCAACAGGAGATCGACGGTCCGGCATTCATGGCCGCGATCGATCGCGCGCGTGCTCTGCAGTTCGGGCTCAATGCGCAGAGCATCGCCAACGACGTCAATATAAGCCTGAGCTCCTCCGCGCAGGTTACGCCGAACTTCTGGACCGATCCGGCATCGGGAATTCCGTATTACATTACGGTGCAGACGCCGCAGCGGCAGGTGAGCTCCCTGGGCGAGGTCGGCAACACCCCTATTGCTACCAAGATCTCTTCCACAGGTTCTCCGATACCGGGGCTGCTGAGCAACGTCGCCAGGTTCGATCGCCTGAGTGTCCCGACCAATTTGAATCAGACCAACATTCAGCCGGCTTACGACGTCTACGCCAGCGTGCAGGGCCGCGACCTCGGCCGTGTTTCGCAGGATATCAGCAAGATCGTCGCAGAGCTGCGGAGGGAGCTCAAGCCGGGAAATTCGATCGAGGTTCGAGGCCAGATCCAAAGCATGCACGATTCATTCAGGAATCTCGCCTTCGGATTGTTGTTCGCCGCGGTGCTGGTCTATCTGCTCATGGTTGTGAACTATCAGAATCTAGGTGACCCCTTCGTGGTGATCCTGGCACTTCCGGCGACGCTGGCGGGAATTGTTACCGTGCTTTTCATCACCGGCACGAGCCTGAGCGTTCCCTCGCTGATGGGCGCCATCATGGCGGTCGGCGTCGCCTCGGCGAACTCCATCCTGCTCGTTACCTTCGCGCGCGAGCAGCAGCTTGCCGGCAGGCCGGCGTTCCAGGCGGCGATCGATGCGGGACATACCCGGATCCGGCCCGTGCTGATGACGGCAGCGGCGATGATCGTCGGCATGATCCCGATGGCAATCGGCGGCGCCGGCGAGGAGCAGAATGCGGCGATCGCCCGCGCGGTGATCGGCGGGCTTCTGTTCGCGACCCCGACAACCCTGCTCATCGTTCCATATCTGTTTGCCATGCTGCGCAAGCGCAACGACGGCAAGCCGGCTTATGGCGTGTTCGAGGAGCTTCCCAATGCATGACATCGACATTCCCGATCGCGAGCGCGAATCGGCAGCTGATTACCTACCCGCGAAGGCGCCGGCGAATCGCCTGGAGGCTCGGCTCCGATCGGGCGGCCGTGTGCTCGGGCTCGCTGCGTTCCTGTTGCTCGCTGCCGGCCTCGCTCTCGGCGCCTCACGCTCCTATTCGCAGCAGCGGCAGGTCATGGCGACCGCCGAGCAGATCCGCGATTTCGTGCCGAGCGTGCGCATGGCGACCGTGCAGGCGAGCGATGCGACCGTGCGCGTCTCGTTGCCCGCGACCACCTCCGCGTTCTCGGTTGCGAACATGTACGCTCGCGCCAGCGGCTATATCGACAAGCGATACGTCGATATCGGCGATCGGGTGAAAAAGGGGCAGTTGCTGGTCGAGATCGTCGCGCCCGAGCTCGATCATCAGATCTCGCAGGCCGAGGCCACGCTGATCCAGCTCCGGGCTGCGGTCGAGCAGGCGCAAGCCAACAGGAGTTTGGCGCAGGTGACCTGGAACCGGGACAAGGGGCTGGTCGAGAAAGGCTGGGTGACGGCGCAGCAGGGCGATGTCGACCGATTCACGCTGCAGGCGCGAGAGGCCGCACTCGGCGTTGCCCAGGCCAATGTGACGGCGCAGCAGGCGCAATTGCAGGTGCTCTATCAGCAGAAGGCCTACCAACGCGTGGTCGCGCCGTTCGACGGCGTCGTCACCCAGCGCAATGTCGAGATGGGCGATCTCGTGCACGCCGACACCACAAGCGGCACATTCCTGTTCAACGTCATGCAGAGCGATGTGATCCGCGCCCAGGTCTACGTGCCGCAGGATTCCGCATTCGGGTTGAGCCCCGGGGTTGATGCCGCCGTGCGCGTTCCTGAAATCCCGCGCCGCACGTTCCCCGGCAAGGTGACGCGGATTGCCGAGGCGCTGGAGGCGGGCACGCGGACGCTGCTGACCGAGATCGACATTCCGAACCCCGACGGGGCGCTTCAGCCCGGCAGCTACTGCATCATCGAGCTCAAAATTCCGCGCAAGACGTCATCCTTTCTGGTTTCCGCGGATGCCATCATTTTCAATCAGAACGGGCCGCAGGTCGCCGTGGTGGAGGGCGGAACGGCGCATATCCGCAAGGTGTCGGTGATGCGCGACTTGGGCACGGAGGTGGAACTGGACGACGGGGTCGCACAGGGCGACCAGGTCATCATCAACCCGCCGGTAACCCTCGTCGACGGCAACAAGGTGCGCCCTCGCGCCAAGCCAGCCGTACCAAGAACCTAGTCTCGATAACGCTTTTAGAGGAAACCGCCATGCCGACCTACATCGTCACTACCCTCGAAGGCTGTCTAGACACGTCCAAGCGGGCAAAGATCGCCTCCGAAATCACCCGAATCCACAGCGAGACAACCGGAGCTCCAACCTACTTTGCGCAGGTGATTTTCACGGACGTCCCACCCGATCGCTACTTCGTTGGCGGGATTCCACTAAAGGGCCATCAGGTTTTTGTGAACGGACAGATCCGGGCAGGCCGCTCGACCGAGAGCAAAGACGCGCTCATCGCGCAAATAACGGCGGCGGTCGCAGCAGCGTCGGAACTGCCGAAGAGGAACGTCTGGGTTTACATAGCCGATCTCGTGCCAAGGCAGATGGTCGAGTTCGGTCATGTGCTTCCGGAAGCAGGCGACGAGGCGCGATGGGCTGCGGCGCTACCTGAAGCCGACAGGGCTCACATGCAGAGCTTCGCTCTCCGACACTAGGCATGAGGGGGGAATATGCACGCTTGTCAATGTACGAGGATTTGACCATGGTCACCACAACGCTGCCGGGACCTGAGCAATGCAATTGCTTCGCCGTCCGCTCGGCCGCGCGTCATGTTACCCAGCTCTACGATCATTTCCTGGCACCCGTCGGGCTGCGCGTCACCCAGTTCTCCATCCTGGCAAAGCTCAAGCGCAGGGGGCCCGCTCACGATCAACGCGCTTGCCGACGAGATGGTGATGGATCGCACGACACTTGGGCGTAACATCCTGCCGCTGGAGCGAGACCGGCTGATCAGAATCGAGCCGGCACCATTCGACCGGCGGGCAAAGGAGCTTCACCTGACCGGAGCCGGCGAGAAGCGGGTGCAAGCCGGCCTGGAGGCATGGGCAAAGGCGCAAGCGCGCTTCGAAGCAGGCTTTGGCAGCAAGCGAGCCGCCGAGCTCCGCACGCTGCTGCGGGCGGTCGTTGCCAGCTCGAACAGCTGAGCACGGCGCCCGAGGTCGTAATCCCTTCTCCATCAGGGCACGAGCAAGAACGACATCGTGGACCTGCAAACCCGCAAGCCCTACGGCAACGGGGCACTAAAGGCGAACGTTGGCCGAATTATTCCATCACTACTGTGTGACCGGCACGACTACTGCTGGGCGGCTTCTTGAAGACCATGATCAGCGGGATCGCGGCGAGCGTTACGATCATCAACAGCTTGAAATCATCGATGTAGGCAATGATCTGCGCCTGCTGGGTGATCATGGCGTCGAGCGCGGCGCGGCCCGCATCCGTCATGGGATTCCAGAACTGGGCGATGGTCGGATTCTCGAACGCCCGGTTCACGGCTGTGACGTGCGCAGCGATATCGGCGTGATTGACCTGCGTGTTCTGCGTAAGCAGGCTGGTGACGACCGATATGCCGACACTGGAGCCGATATTGCGCGAGAGGTTGTAGAGACCGGCGCCTTCGGTGCGCTGCTCCGGCGCCAGCGTCGACAACGCAGCCGTGCTGAGCGGCACGAAGAGAAAGCCCAGGCCCGCGCCCTGGATCATGCCGTTGACGATGATCGTGGTCTGGGACACGTCCGGCGTCCAGCCGGTCATCTCGTACATCGGCCAGGCCGTGAGCCCCATGCCAATGGCGACGAGAAGGCGCGTGTCGATCCGGCCTACCAGTTGTCCGACGATCATCATGGCAGCCATCGTGCCGATACCCCGCGGCCCCATGACGAGCCCGGCCGTGACGATCGGATAGTTCATCAGTGTCTGGAGATACGGCGTGAGCAGCGCCAGCGAGGCAAGATAGCTGATGCCGACGATGCCGATGAAAAGAGTTCCGGCTGCGAAATTGCGGTCGCGGAAAAGTGCCGGCCGCACAAAAGGCTCCTCCGCGGTGAAGGTGTGGGCGAGAAACAGATAGAACGCCGACGCGGCGACGATGGCCTCGATCCAGATCTCGCCCGAACCAAACCAGTCAAGCTGCTCGCCGCGGTCGAGGAGGACCTGAAGCGCGCCAATGGCGAGGCTCAGGGTACCAAAACCGAACCAGTCCAGCTTCGCTCCGGCATTTTGCTCAGTCTCCGGCAGGAAGGTGGTGATGCCGAGCAAGGCAAGGACGCCGATCGGCAGATTGATGTAGAAGACCCACCGCCACGTGTAGTTCTCGGTGAGCCAGCCACCAAGCACCGGGCCGAGGATGGGGCCGACCATGACGGCGACACCAAACAGCGCCATCGCAAACCCCTGACGCTCCTTCGGATAGACGTCGATCAGCACGGATTGCGAGAGCGGGACGAGCGCCGCGCCGAACATGCCTTGCAGGATGCGGAACAGCACGATCTCCACCAGCGACTGCGCCATGCCGCACAGCATGGAGGCGACGGTGAACCCCGCCACCGACACGAGGAACAGGCGCTTGCGCCCGAAGCGGCCGGCGAGGAATCCGGTCGGCGGCGTCATGATCGCGGCGGCGACGATATAAGAGGTCAATACCCAGTTGATCTGATCCTGGCTGGCTGAGACGCTGCCTTGGATGTAGGGCAGCGCGATGTTGGCGATCGTGGTGTCGAGCGCCTGCATGACGGTGGCGAGGATGACGCAGACGGTGATAGCCGCGCGATGGGTGCCCTCTGCTGCGCGGTGCGCCGCTTTCATGACCTGCTCGGGGTATGACCGAACAATGTGCTCAGAAATTGGGGCAAGCCGCGTTGGTGCCCGGTGTCGACATTGACCTCGACGCTCATTCCGGCGCGCAACGGCGGCAGGCTCTTGTCGCTGGTGTCGAGGCGAACCCGCATCGGAATCCGCTGCACGACCTTCACCCAGTTGCCGCTGGTGTTCTGCGCCGGCAAGAGCGAAAACTCCTGCGCGGCCGCGGGGCTGATGCTGTCAACGGCGCCATGCCATTCCACGTCCGGATAGGTGTCCACCGTCACCGTGACCGGCTGCCCGGGACGCACATTCGTCAACTCCGTCTCTTTTGGGTTCGAATCGACCCAGACGTAATCCGTGGCGACGAGGTAGAAGGCAGTCATCGACGCCTGGAGGTACTTGCCCGGTGCGAGCGAGGGCACATTTGTCACAATGCCGGCGAACGGCGCCTTCACGATGGTGTGGTCGAGTTGGCGCGCCGCTTCGTTGCGCTGGGCAACGGCATCGCGATAGCGCGGGTGCTGCTCGACCGGGATATTGGGGTCGCCGTTGAGGTTGGCGGCGATCGCGGCGAGTTGCTGATTGAGAGAGGCCAGCTTCTGCTGTGCGTTCTGCAGATTCCGGTGCGCTGCATCGAAAGTCTGCAGCGACGCGATGTTCTTGGCAGCGAGGTCCTGCTGCCGGTGGAATTCGCGATCATAATAATCGATGTCGTCCTGGGCCTGCTTGATCTGTGCCTGCATGTCCCGGTAGCTCGCCTTGAGCGCGTTGAGATCGTTGCGGACGATCCCGACCTGCGCGTCGGCGCGCTCCAGCGCGAGCCGGAACGGGAGATCGTCCAAGCGGAACAGAACTCGGCCATCTTCGACGTGTTGGTTGTTCTTGACGTCGATCTCCTTGACGATGCCTGAGACGTCGGTCGAGATGCCGACCTTGTCGGCTTCGACATACGCGTTATCCGTCGACATCATGCGGCCACCGGTGACATACCAAGAGCCGCCGGCGGCCAGGGCAAGCGGCAGCAGCGCGAACAACGCCCAGCGCGGCCAGCGCCGGCGTGGAGACTGCGGCGGCTTTTCGGGCTCCGAGGACCTCTGGATCGGCCGCTCCGGCTGCTGGATCGGCCGCTCCGGCTGCTCTCGTGGCGGCTGCTTCGGCTGCTCCCGTGGAGGCCACTGCGGCTGCTTTCGTGGGACGTCGTGCCTCGCGGCCGGCGCCTCGGCCGGGTCGGAGCGCAGCGAAACGATGGTCGTGTCGGCGGACATAGAGCCTTCCTTTGAGACCGGAGTGGACGTGGCGCTTCAGTGAACGTGCCCCTAGCGACCGTAACCTATGGAGCAATGACGAAAATGAAAATACTATATCTGTTGCATTCAGTATTGAGAGGAATTCATGAATGAACCGGGCTGACCTCGCCGATCTGACCGCCTTCGTCGCTGTTGCCGATCAACTGAGCTTTCGCGCTGCGGCGTCGCAGCTCGGTGTCACGCCGTCCGCGCTCAGCCATTCGATGCGGCAGCTGGAGGAGCGTCTCGGGGTACGGTTATTGAATCGCACCACGCGCAGCGTGTCGGTGACCGACGCCGGCTTGCGCTTGCTCGAGCGGCTGCGGCCGGCGGTCGGTCAGATCGCCGGCGCGCTCGAAGACTTGAACCAAGAGCGCCAGCGTCCCTTGGGACGGCTGCGGATCTACGCGATCCATCTGGCGGCGGCGGCGGTCATCGCGCCGATCTGGGGACGCTTCTTGTCGACGTACCCGGAAGTCCACCTCGAGCTCGCGTTGGGCGAGGCGCCGATCGACATCGTAGCGAAAGGATTCGACGCAGGGATCGGACCGCGCGACCGCGTGCCGGCAGACATGATTGCGGTTCGCGTGATGGGGCTCATGAAAATCGCCGTAGTTGGTGCGCCGACTTATTTTGCTCGGAAGCGGCCGCCGCGTACGCCCGATGACCTCGCACGTCACAGTTGCGTTCAATATCGGCGGGGGGCCGACGGCGACGTGTTGATGTGGCTGTTCGAGCGCAACCGCAAATCGCGGCGGATTTCCGTGGATGGCCGAGTGATGGTCAACGATTCCGATTTGGCAGTTCGCGCGGCAATTGACGGACTTGGGATCGCGTACACTCTCGAATCTCTGGCCCAGCCGTTTTTGCGCTCGGGCCAGCTGGTCCGCGTGCTGGAAGAGTGGTCGCCGTCGTTCGAGGGATTGTTCCTTTATTATCCCGGGCACCGGCAGGTCCCGGCCGCGTTGCGCGCCCTCATCGATATGATTCGTTCGGCGCGCGGCGCGGCCCGGGCCGAGCGTTCGCTCAAGAACCCCTTCGCGGAGGAATGAGGGCATCGCGTGGGTTCGGTTACGGCGTGATATTAGACGATGACACCGCACGGCGGTTCGATAGGGAAGAGACCAGGGACTTCGGGATGAGTTTGTGAGCGATCGGGATATGGCAGGCTGTTTCCGCAGCCATGGAATTGAACGCTATGGCCTTGAGAGTTCGCGACACGCTCCAGCACACGCTGATTTAGACCGGCGGCAGCGCGTTGCAGCGCTGGGCTGGGCTGCTTGCCGCAGTCTGCCGGCCGAACGGTGCACGTTCCGGACGTTCCAGCCGATCCGGAGCTCACGTTTGTGGAAGGCTCGACCAAGACTCAACGGCTCTCGCTGCCAAGTCGGCGCATAGGGTGACGGGTGTCGCCTCGCTTATTTTGCCGACGGACGTAGGCGATCATCGCCTCCGGGCGCTCCATCTTGACTTTGAGGGCGGCAATCAGCCCATCTTCCGCTTCCACGACAACGTGGCTGGTCTTCCCCTGAACTTTAAAGCCGACGGCAAACTGCACCTGCGCTCTCCTGTTTCAAAAACACATAGTACAATATTGCATATCATTGGGCGATTCGTGGAGTCTCTAGGTTCGCTTGCCGAAGATATAAGCTAACTTTGAACTCAAAAATATTAATATAACGATCCCCACGACAATCCGCCCTCACCTGACTTCAACGCCGAGTGCGCGTGCGCGGGTAGTTTTGATAAAATCCATTCTGCGTGCAAAATCCGCCGGCCCCGGAAACCGCCGCCATGCATTGCTGAAAGGAATAGAAGCCGCAGTTGGTTCCCCCGGTCCCGCTATAATTGGCACACCACGAGCCCTCCGCTTGCGCTGAGGGTGTCATAGCGAGCATTAGAGATATCATCGCGACCGCGCCCATAATGTTGCTGCGGATCTGACCGCTTGTAGCCGCCGGTGTGTTACACAGCATGAAACCTACCTCCAAGTGCATTGGTTACTTCATTGCACCTTTCGGGTTTGTCGAGATCAAAGTCACTCGAGTGAAGAGTAAAAAGCCCGTGAGCTGCAAGGGCGGAGGTCTTCGGTCTTAGGTCCGCAGTACCCCCAATACCAGGCGTAAAGCTAAACCCAAATGACCGCTGTTCCGGCAGTTCTTTTGACAACGTGACGACCCCTTTCGGCTGTATAGTCATGGCATGAATGAACTTTTCTTTGCTGAACTTTCGACATGGCTGACGCAAGCTGGCCTATCCGGCACTTCTGAAACCGAGATTGTCTCAGGCTTTTGCGATCGTTGCGTTGCTGCTGGACTGCCGCTGGCTCGCACCGTGTTGTTTATCGACACACTTCATCCGGTCCACGAGGGCCGGCTCTTCCGGTGGGGGTTTGACTCCACGCAAGCTCCTCTAGTCGAATATGGCCGCACCAGCCCAGACGGGCTCGCCGCCAGCGGTTTTGATCCCAAGGATGTTCAGGCCGCTGCTCGCTGGCGGAACAGCCCATTCTACCGAATGTTGCAAACCGGCGACTCACTGTTGCGCCGCCGCCTGAACACTGCCACCAAAGATGAGTTCGCGTGGCTTTCAGACTTGTACGCAGAGGGGCTAACCGATTACGTCGCCATCATTAGCCGCTTTGCCGCCGCCGGCATTATCGGCGAGATGGACGGCGTCTACTCGTCATGGGCGACAAAGGCGGAAGTCGGCTTCAGGGATGACCAGATCGCGGCGCTAGAGCGCCTAGTGCCCTACCTCGCGCTCGCCATCAAATCGGTCTCGCTCGCGCGCATAGCCGGAACGCTGATGCAAACTTACCTAGGGCGCGACGCTGGCCAGCGCGTTCTTAGCGGACGGATTCTGCGCGGCGTTGCAGACAGAATCGAGGCTGTCGTTTGGTTCAGCGATTTGCGCGGCTTTACGCGGATCGCCGACACTGCACCGGAGCACGCAATCCCATTACTGAACGACTACTCTGATGTCATCATCTCGGAAATACACGAGCATGGCGGCGATGTACTCAAGCTGATTGGCGACGGTACGCTTGCCATTTTCACCGCACAAGATCGAACACATGCATGCACCGCGGCACTGTCCGCAGCGATCGCTGTGCGCGAGGGCATCGTCGCTTTGAATAAACGCCGGCAGGCGGATGGTAAACCGATAACCGATATGTATCTTGGTTTGCATGTTGGGGAAGTTTTTTACGGCAATGTCGGCAGCCGCGAGCGGCTCGACTTTACCGTCATTGGTCCAGCGGTGAACGAGGTAAGCCGCATCGCAGCGATGTGCCGTTCGGTGGATCAGCCCGTTCTGATGTCGTCGGCTTTCGCCGATGTAGACGCCATTAAACGGCGCCTGGTCTCGGTGGGACGATACGCGTTGCGCGGTGTCTCTCTTCCTCAGGAGCTGTTTACATTCGACCCTGATGCATAACCCCGAAGTCATATGATCGGCTCGCTCATCTGAGAGTTGGGTCGTTCGCGCCGGTTCCACTCCGACCTCATAGGTCCGCAGCACCTCCGATACTGGCTGTACGCTGAGCCGAAGCGGACCGCTGTTCAGTGCACAGGAGGAGACATCGCACGCCCCTTTTAATCCGACGCGGCGAGTGTAATCGGGCGAGCAGCATGGGCGGCACAGTGAGGCCGAGCCTTGCCAGCTTGAGCATCGCGTCGTGCCTTCCAACGTCAGCCACGCTATCGGTTGGCTGAAAATCGCAAATCCGTGATGGCTGTCACAGCGGCGCAGGCGACCGCGTGTCAAATTTGCTCATCTCGCAGACACGGAGAAAAGCTCATGACCAAGCATCAGACCGACGCAATCAACACCGCTGCGACCGATTCTGCTGTCGGGACCAGCAAGAAAGTCGCCGCTGAGTTAACCGAAGAGCAGCTTGACAAGGTCAACGGCGGATGTCAGCGCAAAGCGGGGAAGGATCAATGGGATTTCTAAGGTAAAGGTACCCCTTTTCCTGACGTAAACGGGTAGGCCGCGCAACGTGCCGTCCGCCCCCGCTGGGTGTTGAGGAACCCGATCACCGGCCTCGCCGGCTGCTGCGCCCGCGCAGATAGCGGCCATAAAACCGCGCCGCCAAGCAGCGTGATGAACTCGCGCCGTTTTCGCGGTAGGGACGCGAGTTACCTCGCGCCCCCCGCACAGATCCGTACGTGCGGCTTTCCCGCATACGGCTCCCACCTCGGGTATCGACGGCAATCCGATGCCGTAGACGAGCCAACGTT
>Ga0073928_10001087_pt1 | contig 54326 bp, 46 predicted proteins | sample PaiPotPPA55metaG_FD_76969 | JGI IMG/M metagenome (GOLD analysis project Ga0073928, IMG submission 76969) | Iron sulfur acid spring bacterial and archeal communities from Banff, Canada, to study Microbial Dark Matter (Phase II) - Paint Pots PPA... ... | reverse complement strand
CTTCAATCATTGCACGCGCGAAGATCAGCTCAGCGCAGGCTGATCGTGCATCTGCAAGACTACCCGGGCTGCCAAAGAAGCCCTCTTCAACGATGCTGCGAAGCGTCCGGTCACTAACTGCGGCACGATTGTGTTCATTGTTCGCGTCGTTCAATTCCATTGCGCCACTCCCCTGCCGATTGTCCGAGGCATCGTTTGACCCTCGAGCGAGTAGCAAAAAGCTTGCCTTAGCACTCAGCGTAGCGGAGTCGACTGCTCCACTATTTCGACATCGGTTCTTGTGGAACCGCTCAAGGAACAGCAAGAATCAAGGTTCCCTGTGCGGCGCACCATCCCGCGCGCTATGATCGGCAGTCGCTGACAGAGGGGCAAAAGGCTTGGATCTTCCTGGATCGACGTATCTTTACACGCTGGCGGCGCTGTCCATCACGTTCGTTGGATTTTCGGCATTGGTGATTTATCTCCGTCAAACGGTCGGCGGGGAAATGTCGAAGCTAGACGTTTTGATTACCCGCATCTTTATCCAGTTGGGATTTATCGTCGTCGCAGGGGCGATGCTGCCGCCTTTGTTATCGCTCTTTGACTGGCCACACGATCTGATCTGGCGGACTGCGAGCCTTGTCGCGGCCGCGCTGTCATTTTTCTTCGCAGCGACGTATCCCGCGCGCCGGCGAGCGGCGTCGGGTGTCCGGACACCCGCCGTCGTCTGGCTTGATGTCTTAATACTTCTCGTTGCTGCCGCAGTGCTGCTTTGCAACTCCGCCGGCTTCGGACTTAAACCGAGCCCAGGTCCGTACGCTGCCGCATTGACGGCAATACTCTTCCTTGGTGGATGGTCCTATCTTCAGGCGCTGAATACGCTGCTGGCCCACCACAAAAACCGCGCCGACAATGCGCCGCGCGCGCGGAAATAAAACTAGTGTATAGTATACTAGTATACTAGTGGTCGGAACGTTTGAGGACGAGAGAACCAGCTGCTGTTCGGCATGTTACCCGCGGAAGCGGAGTCGATTCTTACGGAGAGATGCGATGGCACTAAATCATTATGTCACTCTGGGACGGTCCGGCTTGAAGGTGAGCCCATTCTGCCTCGGCGCCATGACGTTTGGGCAGGAATGGGGATTCGGAGCGGATGAGGCGACGGCCGGGCGCCTCATGGACCGCTTCATCGAGCGAGGGGGCAACTTCATCGACACGGCCAATATCTACACCGGCGGCCATTCCGAGCAAATCATCGGCAACCATATCGGTCGCGACCCATCGAAGCGGGACCGAGTCGTCATTGCTACGAAGTTCAGCGGCAATATGCACCGTGGCGACCCTAATGGGGGCGGGGCCAACCGCAAAAGCATCGTTTCGAATTGTGAGGCGTCCCTGCGGCGGCTGCAGACCGACTATATCGACCTCTATTGGATGCATTGGGAAGATCCGTTCACGCCGGTTGAGGAGACGATCGGGACGCTCAATGCTTTGGTAGAAGCGGGAAAGGTCCGCTATATCGGCTTCTCGGATACCCATGCATGGAAAGTGGCGCGCGCCCAGAGCGTTGCCGAATTTCGCGGATGGGCACCGTTGATAGCTCTCCAGATCGAATATTCGCTGCTGGAGAGGACCGTGGAAGGCGAACTCATTCCGATGGCACAGGCTTTGGGTCTCGGCGTGACGCCTTGGTCGCCGCTTCGCTCCGGCGTGCTCAGCGGTAAGTACTCCCGCGATAACATGAAAGCGGAATCCGCGGGCCGCGCCGACTGGGTAGCACGCAATGCGAACGAGCACACCTTTAAGGTCTTGGACGTGCTGGCCGGCGTGGCCCGTAAGCGGGAAACCACACCGGCGCGCGCCGCCATTGCCTGGGTCTTGTCGCGTCCCGGGGTGACCTCCCCGATCCTCGGCGCACGCACCGAAGCGCAACTCGATGACAATCTTGCAGCTATCGACGTGAAATTGACGCCCGAGGATATTGCCACCCTCGACACGGTCACGAAGCCTGCATTGAATTTTCCGAGCGCATTTCTCGGTGGCGCGGTGCCGGCAAGCTACCCGGGCATCACGGTCAATGGCCGGGGTTTCGAATTGCATTCGCGCTCCGAGCAGATGGAATCCCGTTGATGCAATTTGCAAAGCGCGACCAGAGAGACCCGAAATGAGCGCGTTTTATATAGTGTTCGTGGAGAAGCCTGCCGACCCTGCTGAAATCGCCGAGTATCGCCGACTCGGGCTGCCTACACTCAAGGACAGGGGAGTCAAGTTTCACACCCGCCCCGGCTGTGAACTCCACACTGTGGAAGGAGACGAGGTGGATGTCGTCGTAGTGCTCGAGTTCGACACCGTTCAGGCAGCGAAGGATTGGTACCATTCGCCCGCCTACCAAAATGCGCTGAAGCATCGCCTCGGCACGGCGCGCAGCCGTGCCGTCATCGTCGAGAAATTACCGAATTCATGATTTGTTGCGATTCGGCAAGAGCACTTCGTCTATGGACGGCAAACGACTGGCATCGAGTTCAAAGCCGGAGGCGCGGAACCAGGCGCGCTCGCGCAGTATCTGCCGCTCCGCCTGCCGAATGACCCGCATTGTCGATGCTTGACGATAGGCCGGTGTTCCATCCTGCCGCGCGGCAATCAGCAGCTCATCGACGGACTCCCTCAGCGACCTGATCAGAGCGCTGAGCTCACCCTGACGCGGAATCGACATCTGTACGATGGGTGCCGCCATGCCAAGCGCGCCTCGGGCCTTTGCGACAGCGTCTTCGATCGACCGAGCGCCATGTGCGTCTTCGACCAATGCGCTCAAAAGCTCCACGTATTCAGCGAGCTCCACGAGGAGATATTCGAACACCCGGTCATGCTGTTCGGCCATGATGCCTAAGTACCCGATCAAGATGTTCGCCTGATCGATGGCCAGCATCTCGTCCTTCGGAAGGGCGGGTAGAACGACTTCGCGCAGAGATCGAATCATCGCATGGATGCGCAGAGCAAAATCCGGAACCATGGTCAGATCCTCCTCTTCAGGGCGCCATGCAGCGACGAGAGCGTCAGCGGCGTGGCACCGATCATCCAGCCGACTCTGATATCCTGGTGCGTCTTCTCTCCCATCATGATCCGCGGTGCGGTCGCCAGAACGTTGATCGTGCCGCGCCATAGGCAGAAAACGTCGTAGTAGGCCAGGCGTACCGGGTTCACCGGAAGTCCGGAAAGGGCCTCGTACAATCGGATGAACTCGTCGCGCGGATAGAAGCCCCCGGTCAGCTCGATGCCGTTCTCGTCGATTTCCGAGAACAAGGGACTGAGCAAGTAGGCCAGATCCTCGTGCCGGTCGCCCAGCTGAACCAGCTCCCAATCGAGAATCGCGGTAATCTTCCCGTCGGCCGGCCTAAAGAGAAAATTTCCGCCGCGAAAGTCGCGGTGCACGAAAGAGACGTGATCGATGGGCGGCGCATTGTCGCGCAGCCATTGCGCCGCGAGCGTCATCAGTGGATAGCGCTCGATACAATCCTCTTCCCAGACCCGTTCCCACCAATTGATCGCCTTGATGACGCCCTCATTCGAGCCGACGGTCGGTGGATCGAAGGCGGACACATCGCTGCTCCGCCAGTCGAATTTGGCGAGTTCGGCCAGATAGCGAACGAATTGAGGAGCTAACAGTGCTCGATACTTCGGACCGAAGCCTTGACGAGGCGTGTAGGCGCCTTCTCGAGGCGGGCGCGTCACGCCTTCGCAGAAGCTTGCGATCAAGGCCGGTTGGCCGAGTTCGGCGCCCTCGGGATCGCACCAGTGAACCGCGGGCACCGGGATCACGCCCCGTACGGCGTTCATTGCCTGGAACTCACGCAGTGCGTGCGTTGCGACAATTGATTCGGCCGGCGCCATCCGAAGAACATAGGTGTCGCGCCGTGCGTCCCCTGCACTGTCTGTCCGGACCAGATCGAAGGCGTATTGCTCCTTCGACGAACCTCCTGCAAGTCCGCGAAAGGAAGTTATGGAAAACGCACCGGATAATCGTCTTTCGAGGAATCGGTTGAGACGCTCGATGACGCCATCGATCGATTGCGGACGGTGGGGCGGGCCGGCACGGCTGCGCATTTTGGCGGTGAGGGTTTCATCAACCGTTCGCTCGGTGGGATAGCGCCGGCGGAGTGACTCTATCCAGGCGGGCGATGGGTGCTGCTTGTCATCAAGGATCATATCGGGCCTCGAGCGCCGCCGCGCTCCATGAACTGTCGATCGCAGGTTTTATGTGCTTGCGCACCAAAACGCTACCCGCATTCGCCGACCCCCGCAACGTATCGACCCCTGCAGCCGATTCCGGTGGACGGATGGGCCGACACCTGCAATGCCGAGATCCGTGGCTATAAAGCAACGATTTCGAGCCGCGCACAATCAGTTGTTGACCGTTTTCTGAGCTTCGTGTACAAAACGCTGACCTTGCTCATCGTGTGCTACCATATAATATGGCAGGTATCTCACAGAACAAAGACGTCCAGCGTCGATTTATAAGGGGGGGTTGGAAAATGACGAATAAGAATTCGAGGTCGGTAAGGCAGGCGAGGACGGAAGGACGCCGTCCAATGAACACGACCAAGCGGAGCGCCGCTCTGGCCTGCGCATACGCCGCAATCGGTGTGCTGGCGGCTTCTGCGGCCGACTCGGATCCTGCGGATAGCTCGGCAACCGACCAGCTCGTGGAAATCACCGTAACGGCCCAGCGCCACGTGGAAAATGCCCAAAAGGTTCCGATCTCCGTCGTCCCGATCACGCCGGATGCCGCCCTTAACGCCGGAGCCATCAGGACGGATGAGCTTGCGCAACTCGTTCCTGGCGTGCAAATGGGCCACGAGATCAACGCCGCCACAACCTTTATTCGCGGCATCGGCCCGAATTCGAATGGAACCGGCGAGGAGAGCTCGGTCGCCGTTTACCTCGATGACATTTATTTCCCGAACGGCGACGCGTCCATTTTTCAGCTCAATGCTATCTCCGGCATCGACGTTCTCAAAGGGCCGCAGGGAACTCTGTTCGGCCGCAATGCAACCGGTGGCGTCGTTCAGATACACACCAAGGATCCGCAATTCGAGGACAGCGCCGACTTCGAAGGCGGTTACGGCAACTACGATACGATTTCCGGCAGTCTCTACGCGACGGGGAAGGTCATCGACAATGTTGCGTCCAACCTGGCGGTTTACATCAACGACCAGCGAAAAGGCTGGGGGCATGATGTGACAACCGGGGAGGAGGCGTTCACCGCGGAGAACTGGGGCATCCGCAACAAGTGGCTGTGGACCCCGACGTCCTCGACGAGGGTTCTGCTTGCCGGAGGGTTCACGTACACACGCGGCGAAGTAGGTCTCGGCTTAAATCAGGTTCCCGGATTTGTCGCCGCCGGCGGCCATGGCTATTGCCCGGGTGAAGGCGGGAACGATCGAAATCCGCAGTCCTCGCCGGTCGCCTTTGCGTGCCCCGGCGCGCCTGGCGCCACGTTTGTCGGGTGGTACAACACGGCGGACATCCAGAATGACGTTTCCGTCAACAAACACACGGTCGTCGAACTGAAAATCGACCAAGATCTCGGCTTTGCCAAAGGTGTCAGCATCACCGGCTGGCAGAATATGACCGGGTTCGCGAAGTTCAATCAGGACAGTTCGGCTTATGGCGACATTGTGACCGATCTGGTTCAGAAGGATCGCAATTTCAGCCAGGAACTGCAGTTGATCAGCCCGGATGACGCCTCCTATGCCTCGCGGTTCAACTGGATCGTCGGCGGGTTCTATATGAGAGACAACTCGGGCTACGGGCCGAATGCCAAATTGGCGGGAATCGCAGAAGGTTTTCCGACCGCATTTGTGCCCTCGAGTTTCTATCTCAACCTGACTGACAACGTCAGAACCACGTCCATTGCAGGGTATATGCAGGGAACTGCGCTGGTAGCACCGGATACGCACCTCACATTGGGTGCCCGCTACACGGTAGACAAGCGCCTGTTCACCGGGGGAGTGTATTTTTCCGACGCAATTCCACAGGTCGGCGGACTTCCGGTTTGCGCCGTTGTACCGATTGCCTGCCCGACGACATCCTCTACGCCGGGTGCGGAACACCGCTGGCCGATGGGGACGTACCGCGTGGCGTTGGATCATGAATTCACGGACGACATCATGGCCTATCTCTCTTGGAACCGCGGTGTGAAGAGCGGCCAATTCGATACTTTCGGCACCGCAGCCGGCGGTCCCGCCAACAACCCGCCGGTCAACCCCGAAGTGCTGAAGTCCGTGGAAGCCGGCCTGAAAAGCGAGTGGTTCGATCACCATCTGCAAGTCAACTTGAGCGCATTCCACTACGACGTCTCGAACCTGCAGATCGCCGTCATCGTGGCGGGCGGAACGAAGTTGATCAACGCCGCGGCAGCGAAGGTCAGCGGCGGCGAACTCTCCGTCAAGGCAATTCCCATCAACCACCTGACGCTGTCCGCCGGCTTGTCGGTCCTCTATGGCCACTACACTGACTTCGCGAATGCGACGGACTACTTCCCGCCCAACGCTTACTATCTGGGTTCCCACATCGCTTCGCCGGCCTGCGTCCCCAACGGGACGTACACCTGCAATGCGTCCGGCTTGGACTTGATCCGCGCCCCACACTACGGCGCCAATTTTGCCGCCGACTACGTGATTCCGACTTCCGTCGGCGACTTCAACCTCAATGGAAATTGGTCCTATACGGACGCGTTCTTCTGGTTCCCGGACCAGAGCATGAGGCAGCCGGTCGTGAATCTGTTCAACGCATCGGTGAAATGGACCAACCCGAGCCACAGGTATGACGTCCGGTTGTGGGGTGCCAACTTGTCCGGCGTCAAGTACTACTCGTTCGGCTCCGAAAGCATCGCTTACGGCCAGCAGTTCTCGCCCGAACCGCCGCGCACGTATGGAATTACTGTAGGCACGCACTTCTAGAGTTTTGCCGGTCCGTGCGGGGTCGCATGCCGGGCGTGCGGCCCCCGTTTCGATCGGCGGCGCTATTGACTTCGCCTCGCGGCTGACTAAAGCACGCCCCCACCGGAACTCCCACGAATCGTTAGCAAGGTTACTGGATTGCGCCATCAGGATATCGTACGCTTGCGTCTGAACTACTCGGGGAAGCCATGGACAAGCCGACCGCACCGCAGCGCGACGTCGACCTTCTCGGGAGGCATCCGGAGCGATATCCCGACCTGACTGTCACGCAGCAATACAGCATTCCCTACGAGACGGTGATGGATATCCAGCTCACCGTTCTGAAGAAGCGCTTTGATACGCTGGTTCACAAAGTCCCCGTGCTGGCCAAACTGGCGGAAAGCCAGAGAATCGGCGCGATCAATGACATTCATGACGCCGCGCCCCTCCTCTTCCCACACTCGATCTACAAATCCTATCCATTGTCGCTGCTGGAAAAGAGCCGCTTCGATCTTCTGACCAAGTGGCTCGGCACTTTGACCTCCGTCGACCTATCCGCCGTCGATGTATCCGGTTGCGTGGGGATAGACGGCTGGCTGGATGCAATGGATTCGCAGACCGAGCTGCGCATCAAGCACTCATCGGGTACCACCGGGAAGCTGTCGTTCGTGCCGCGCACGCTTGCGGAGACGGAGGCCACTGCAAAAGGCTGGCGGCGCTCGTTCGAAGGCTTCGGAGACGAACCGCACGCCAATGCGCTGGCCGGGTTCGAGGACCTCCAGGTACTCCTCGTGGGCTATCGTAAGGGCGCCCTCGCCTACCCGCGCATGATGGACGCGGCCGTCCACTGGCTCTATGGAGACGATGAAGGCAAGGTCATAGCCTCAAACCCCGGACGCATGAGCGCCGACGTGCTCTCGCTCGGCGGCCGGTTGAAGGCAGCCCAGGACAAGGGCGAACTGGGGCAACTCCAAGTTTCTCCCGCGCTGCTCGCGCGGCGGGCAGCATTCGTCGAGGAACAGAAGGCGGCTCCGCAGAGGCTGAAGGCGTTTTTCGACGACATCGTGCAGCGCTACCGCGGTCGGCGGGTCATCATCGTGGGTTCGCCGCCGGCCGTTTACGATCTCGCTATCGAAGCGCGCAAAGCCGGGCTCACCGATCTGTTCACGCCCGATACGCTGGCGAGCATCGGGGGCGGCGCGAAGGGGCGCGTCTTCGAGGAAGACTACAAGAAGGTGATATGCCGATTCATCGGCATGGAAGAATATCCGCTCGATGGTTTCGGCATGAGCGAGATGTGTCTTGGGTCGTCGCGCATGTGCCTACTCGGCAATATCCACCCGCTGCCCAATCTGATCCCATTCCTGCTCGACCATAAGACTGGCGTCTTGCTGCCGCGCGAAGGCACTCAAACCGGGCGCTATGGTTGGTTCGATCTGGCCATCCAGACACATTGGGGCGGGTTGTTGAGCGGGGACCGCGTGACCATGACCTGGGATGAACCTTGCGCCTGCGGTCGTGCCGGGCCCGTCATCCATTCCGAAATCCGGCGCTTCACCGAAATTGAAGGAAACGACGACAAGATAACCTGCGCCGGCGCCATGGACGCGCATGACAAGGCTCTCGAATTCATCGCCCGACAATTGGGGTAGGACCACCATGGCGAAATTCAACGTTCCGCTCATTCTTCGGGGCAAGGTCATTGAAGACGCCGACATCGAGTTCGGCGGACGGCGCGGGGGATCGAGCTTTACTTCGGCGGATGTCCGAGAACATCTGGACGAACTCCCGCTATCGACGCCGTCCGCGCTCAGAGACCTCCACCAGCTCAAGTTCGACGACATCGCCGACTTTCTTCAGGAAGTCGGCACCCGCTTGTCGTTTCGCCACAACGCCTATCTGCAGGAAGCCTACGAGCTGTCGGTGACGACGTCGGGATTGTCGCCGCAGATTCTAAAAGTCATCTACGAGACGCTGGGTCAGGGCTTTGGCCGCAGCGTCGTCCATCAGACCGCAGACAAGTCGATAGGTATTCCTTATCTCGACGGCTGGGTTGGCATGAAGCTCGAGACCGGCGGCCATGCCTGGACGCGCGCGTTCGGTGCGCGCGCGGTGCATATCATCGCAGGCAACGTTCCGAACGTTGCCGCCATGAGCATCATGCGCAACGCGGTCATCCGCAGCGACATGATCGTCAAGACCCCATCGAACGACCCGCTGACGGCGGCGGCGGTCGCGCGCACCATGATCGACATGGCTCCCGACCATCCGATCACCAAGCACCTATCGGTGGTCTACTGGAAAGGCGGCGATACACGAGTCGAAGAAGCGCTTTATACCCCGGCCCATGTCGACAAGATCGTTGCCTGGGGCGGTCTCGCCTCCATCACCCATATTTCGAAATATATTCAGCCGGGCATCGACCTGATCACGCTGGATCCCAAACTGAGCTCGACGATCATCGGAAAGGAGGCGTTCGCAAGCGACGCCACGATGCGGGAGGTGGCCGGGCGAGCGGCCGTCGACATCGGCCACCGCAATCAGGAAGCCTGTCACAACGCCCGCGTGGTCTATATCCAAACCGGCACCGACAAGGAAGGTCTGACGAAGGCAAACCGGTTCGCCCAATATCTCTATGATTCGATTCAAGCGTTGCCGCCACACATCAGTGGTCCTGCGGTCGCTCCCGATCCCGCGCTCGCCGAGGAAGTCGATGCCTTGAAAATGTCGATCGGCTACTACGAAGTGGTCGGCGGCGGCCCGACCGGCGCCGTGATCGTTTCGCAGATAGACGAACCCGTCGATTTCGCCCGGCTGCTGGGAAATCGCGTTGCGAACCTGGTGCCGTTCGACAGTCTCGAAACGCCGATTCGTTCGACCAACGCCTACACGCAGACCATCGGAATCTATCCCGACTCGCTGCGCATGGAATTGCGCGATCGACTCGCCCTTCACGGCGCCCAAAGGCTCGTATCACTGGGTTATGCCGGCCGCTTCGCCAATATCGGTCCGCACGACGGCATCGAACCGCTGCGACGGATGTGCAAATGGATCGTGGACGAGGAATACCGCCCCGAGTCGGTCGCTCTGGCGTCGATGACCTGAATTCCAGAACGCGCGCAACGAGGAGCGAACGGAGAAAGGCGACATGCAGGATCACGAAACGAACGCATATTTGCGCAGGCCCGCACTGTCCACTGAAGAACTGACGGCCGCGCCGGAAAAGTTCCTGGATCTGACCATCACGGAAATGCACTCGATTCCGAACGGCACCCTGCAAGAACTTCACACGCGGGCGCTGTCCGAGCACTTCACCGCCATGGTGGAACGGGTGCCGGTTCTGGCACTGCTGGCAGAAGAGCAGCACGTTCGTGAGATCAGTGACATCGCGCAAGCCGGCCCGCTCCTTCTTTCCCATTCCGTCTACAAATCCTATCCACTCTCAGTCCTGGAGAATGGACGCTTTGACCGGCTCACCCGCTGGCTGGACAAGCTGACCGCCCACGACTTATCGGCGCTCGATGCATCGGCCTGTGGCAGCATCGACGAATGGATCGACTTTCTGGATGCGAACACCGATATCCGCGTCAAGCATTCGTCCGGCACCACCGGCAAGCTTTCCTTCGTGCCGCGCAGCATTTCCGAAATGGATACGGTCGCGAAGGGATTCATGCGCTTCTTCGAAGGCTTTGGAGACGAACCTGATGCACATCTGACGGGTTTCGAGAGTCTGCCCATCATCCACGCGGGCTATCGACATGGCGCCATGGGGCAGGCACGGCTGCTGGATGCGGTCACGCGCTATTTTCACGGCGGCGATGATAGCTGGGTCACGACATCCAATCCCGGCCGCCTCAGCGCCGATGTCCTGTCGCTCGGCGGCCGGATCAAGGGTGCCGAGCAGCGCGGCGAACTGGGCAAGCTGAAGCTCGCTCCCGGCCTACTCGCGCGCCGTGATGCATTTGAGAAGGAGCAGGCCCAAACCGAGGAGCGCACGCGCGCGTTCTTCCACGATGTGGCCACGCGGCTTCGCGGCCGGCGCGTCGTCATCTCCGGTACCGTACCCCAATTGGTAGATCTCGCCGAGGAGGGAGGCAAGCATGGCGTGATGGGGGCCTTCGCACCCGATTCGCTGGTGCATATCGCCGGCGGCTCGAAAGGGCGCGTGCTGCCGGACGGTTACCGCGAACAGATCGTGCAATTCATCGGTATCGACGCCTATCCGCGGCTCGGCTACGGCATGACGGAGATGGTGAACGCGACTCATCGCGCCTGCCCGCTCGATCACTATCACTTCCGGCCCAATATCGTACCGTTCATCATCGATCCCCAAACCGGCGAGCAGCGTCCGCGCAAAGGAACACAGACTGGCCGCTTCGGATTCGTGGATCTTGCCGTCAAGACCCATTGGGGCGGGTTCCTGACGGGCGACCAAGTGACGCTGAGCTTCGGTGATACTCCCTGCGGTTGTGGGCGCACGGGCGCACATGTGGATCCGGCAATTCGCCGCTATTCGGAGACGGAAGGCGGCGACGACAAGATCACCTGTGCCGGCGCTCCGGACGCGCACAACCGGGCGCTCGACTTCATCACCCGGGTTGCGGAGTAGAATTATGGCGCAATATCACGTTCCCCTCATCATCCGCGGCCGGATCGTTGACGACGCGGACGTAGAATTCGGCGGCCGACGCGGCGGCGCAAGTTTTACGGCGCCCGACGTCAAAAAGCACACCGACGCGATTCCACTGGGTACGCCCTCCTCCCTCTCGGATTTGTACGAACTCAACTTCGACGACATTCTCGACTATCTCGGCGAGTTGCATCAGCGGATGGCGTTCGGACGCAATCCCTATTTGCAGGAAGCCTTCGAACTGGCGCTCAGCACCTCCGGTCTAACCGAACCGCTGCTGCGCCGTACTTATCAGATGATGCGCGATTGCTTCGAGCCGAACTTCGCGCGTGAGTTTGCCGACAGCTCGATCGGCATCCCCTATCTTGAAGGCTGGGTCCAGAAGCGCATGGGAAATGGAGCGATGGCTTCTATTAGGGCCATCGGCGCGCGTGCCGTCCATGTAGTTGCGGGGAATTCACCGTTGGTATCCTCCATGACCGTGATGCGCAACGCCGTTCTGCGCAGCGACGCCATCATCAAGACGCCCTCCAATGATCCGCTGACCGCGGCCGCTTGTGCGCGCACGATGATCGATATGGCGCCCGACCATCCCATCACGAAGCACTTGTCAGTGGGCTATTGGAAGGGCGGCGACTCGAGTTTCGAGGATGTCCTCTACCAGCCAAAGAATATCGAGAAGATCATAGCCTGGGGCGGCTTTGCGTCCATCACGCATATCGCGAAATACATTCAGCCCGGAATCGACCTCATTACGCTCGACCCCAAGCTCAGCTCCAGTATCATCGGTAAGGCGGCGTTTCAAGACGAGCGAACCATGGCGGATGCGGCACAGCGCATGGCCATCGATATTGGCTCGAATAATCAGGAAGCCTGCCTGAACGCTCGCGTCGCTTATATCGAAAGCGGAACCGATGAGGACGGCTTGGCCAAAGCCAACCGATTCGGCGAGATGGTGTATGCCGCGTTGCAATCCCTTCCGCCGGCGCTCAGTACGCCGGTGCGGCGGGTCGAACCGCAATTGGCCGAAGAAATCCATTCACTCAAGATGATGAGCGACGAGCACCGTGTCATCGGTGGCGGCAACAACGGAGCAGTCATTGTCTCGCAGACCAGTGAGCCGGTCGACTTCGCGCGCATTTTGACCAATCGCGTCGCCAATCTCGTGCCGGTCGACGATCTGGAGATTCCCGTAAGATCGGTCACCGCCTACACACAAACCATTGGCATATACCCCGATGAGCTGAAGGCGAAGCTGCGCGATCGCCTCGCCTTCCACGGCGCGCAACGCTTCGTTTCGCTCGGGTATGCCGCGCGCATGTCCTACGCCGGCCCGCATGACGGCCTCGAGCCCCTGCGCCGGATGTGCAAATGGATCATCGAGGAGGAATACGATCCGGCCGAAACGCCGCTTCCCTCGAAATCTTATGCCGAGTTCGCGGTCACCGACGCATGAGCAGGAATCAAAAATGAGCAAAGCCGATAAGTCTAACGCTCGATATTTTGCCGGAATCATCGCACTGGTTGCGTTGGGCAAGTTCATCTACGGCGTGGATTTCGGCATGATGAACGTCGCGCTCGCCACCATATCCACGGATCTGCACGTCGATCCTGTCATCCTGCCCTGGATCGTCGCCGTCTATTCCCTGTCCTATGCGGGATTTTTGGTGCTGGGTGGACGCGCGGCGGATACGTTCGGGCGGCGCCGCTTCTGCATCTTTGGCCTTTGCCTCTTCGGCCTCGGTCTACTCACCGCCACCTTTGCCGCCAATGTCTGGGTCCTGATCACGGCTCGTGCGCTCGAAGGGATCGGCAGCGCATTCTTCATTCCGGCGAGCTTCTCGTTGATGAACGTCGTTCTGCCCGACGGACCGGTCCGGCATCGTGGGTTTGCCGTATTCGGCGCGACACAAGGTCTTGCGATGGTCCTGGGTCTGGGCGGCGGCGGCATCGTCACCACCGCATTTGGCTGGCGCGCCGTGTTCTTCATCAACATACCGCTGGTGATTGCCGCGATCGTCCTCGCATGGCGCCTCATTCCGGCCCATGAGGTCTCGCAAGAAAGGCACACGGTGGATGTCGGCGGTGCCATTCTGATCACGGCAATGGTCGTGCTCTCCTTGAGCGCACTTTCCGCGGTGGGCAGACATGGCTGGAAATCCGCTGAGGGACCCGCTCTCTTGGTCGGCGCCGCGTTGGTGCTCGGCGCATTCCTGCTGCTCGAGCGCCGTGTGCGCGAGCCGCTCGTGCCGCCGACTATCTATCGCTACGCCAACCTGATCGGCACGTGCTTCGGCAATATTACCTCGATGGCGGCCACCGGCGGTCTGTTCGTTCTGCTCAACTTATTCATGCAGCGCTTCCTGCATTTTTCTGCCATGCAATCGGGACTGGGCATGATGCCCTACGCGGGCGCGGTCATCGTCACGGGACATTTCCTGCGGCCGGTGATGGGAAGATTTCCGCTGCGACGCACGATCATGACCGGATTTGCGATCCTGCTCGTCGCACCATTGCTGTTTGCCGCGGCTGCGCCGGACGGCGGCTATGCTCACAATCTGATTGCGGGAATGCTGGTCGCCGGTTTGGGAGGCACGCTCTCCTCCGTGCTGCTGATGGCCCTCGGCACGGCGGCAGTGCACGCGCCCCAGCAGGGCGTCGCCACGGGAGTTCTCATCACGTGTCAGCAGATCGGGTTGGCCCTGGGAGTTTCACTGGCGCTTACGGTATTCACGGCGAACAGTGCCGACGGCGGCCCGATCATCACGGCATTTCGGCACGCCTTTCTGGCGCCGGCCGCGATGGCCGCTGTGGGACTCATCTGCATGCTGGTGTTCACCCGCCGGCTCGCCGTCCAACCCGAACTCGCATCGGGGCGCACCGAATTGGCCAAACCGGTATGACATCCACGGAACAGACTGTCCGCATGGAACGCCGCGGCCACATCGCCGTCCTCACTATCGACAACCCGCCCGTTAACGCCCTGTCGCACCCGGTGCGCATCGGCTTGCTCGAGATTTTGCCTCGGGTCGAGGCGGACGATGGCGTCAAGGCAATTCTTTTGGTCTGTGCAGGCTCGACATTCAGCGCCGGCGCAGACGTGCGCGAATTCGGCAGGCCGCCCCAGGACCCGATCATGGCTGTTGCGATGAAGGCGCTCGACGAAAGCAAGAAGCTGACCGTCGCTGCGATTCACGGCCAGGCGTTGGGTGGAGGACTGGAGACCGCGTTGGTCTTCGACTATCGCTGCGCGGTGCCGTCTGCAAGGGTCGGCCTTCCGGAAATCAAACTCGGTCTGTTCCCCGGCGGCGGGGGCACGCAACGTCTGCCTCGCCTCATCGGCCTTCAGGCGGCGACCGACCTGATATTGACGGGTGACGCCATTGGCGCCGCGCAGGCCAGACAACTCGGCATCATCGACGAATTGATCGAGGGTAACCTGCTCGAAGGGGCGGTGACCTATACGCAACGCCTCGTGGCCGACGGTGCGGCGCACCGCCGCTTGAGCGCCGGAAGCGTGGTCGTGCCCGAAGGATTTTCTTTTGCCGAGCGACGCGCCAAGGCCCTGAGGGATGCCAAAGGGCTTCCAGCCGCAGCCGCGGCCGTCGACGCCATTCAGGCCTCGACCGACCGAAGCTTCGATGAAGGGCTCTCCGAGGAACGCAGGCTTTTCATGATCGTGCGCGGCTCGAACGAAGCTGCCGCGATGCGCCATCTGTTCGCGGCCGAACGCGAAGTGGCGAAGATTCCGAATTTTCCGCGGGACACGAGCACCCGCGACGTCAAGACAGTCGCCGTCATCGGCGCCGGCACAATGGGCGGCGGCATCGCCATCGCGTTCGCCAATGCGGGCATACCCGTGACGCTCATCGAAATAGCGGAGGCGGCCCTGGAGCGCGGTTGGACCAACATCAAATCAACCTATGAGAGCCTGGTGGAGCGCGGCCGCATGACGGCGCAGGAGCGCGATGCGCGCTTGGCGCAGATCGCTCGCAGCCTCGAGCTCAAAGAGGCGCGCACAGCCGATCTCATCGTGGAATGCGCATTCGAAGACATGGGCGTAAAACAGGGCTTGTTCGCGCAACTCGGCGAGTTTGCAAAACCCGGCGCGGTTCTCGCCACCAACACCTCGGCGCTCGACGTCAACCAGATCGCCGCCGCGAGCGGCCGTGCGTCGGACTTCGTCGGCATGCATTTCTTCAGCCCGGCCAACATCATGAAACTGGTCGAAGTCGTACGTGGCGCCGGAACGGCACCGGAGGTCCTAGCGACCGCCCTGGCCGTGTGCAAACGCATGGGAAAAATCGGTGTGGTTTCCGGCGTCTGCGACGGCTTCATCGGCAATCGCATGTTGCGCGGCTACCGCCGCGAGGCGGAGTTCGTGGTGCTCGAGGGGGCTTCGCCGCAGCAGGTGGACAAAGCACTCAGCAGCTTCGGCATGGCCATGGGCGTCCACGCGATGGGCGACATGGCGGGACTCGACATCAGCGCGGCCTCTCGCAAACGTCTGCGCGCCGAAGGCGTGCTGAACGATCCGCGCGTCGGTGCCGTGCAGGACAAACTCGTGGAAATGGGACGTCCCGGGCTCAAGACCGGCAAGGGCATCTACCGCTACGAACGAGGTTCGCGCACTCCTCTCCCCGATCCCGAGGTGGAAGCGTTGATTGCAGCCGAGGCCGGGCGGCTCGGCATCGAACGACGCGCCATCGACGACCGGGAGATCATCGACCGCTGCTTGTTGCCATTGGTCAACGAAGGCGCCAGGATCATTGCCGAAGGCATCGCCCTCGGCTCGATCGACATCGATGTAGTGTATTGCAATGGATACGGATTTCCGCGCCATCGCGGGGGCCCGATGTTCTGGGCCGACAGCGTGGGACTCGACAAGGTTCTCACCACGATCCGGCGTTTCGCAGATGAATTGGGTCCGCAATACTGGACCCCGGCGCCGCTCCTCGTTTCCCTCGTCGAGGCGGGAAGGAAATTCGCCGATCTACCGCGCGAAGCGCGCGTGACCTGACCTAAGATAGACCCCGCCGCTCACCGTCCACGAAACTGCGGTTTGCGCTTTTCCACGAAGGCACGTACGCCCTCCTTCAAGTCGTCCGAAGCCGCGCAATTTGCCACCCCGATACCCTCGTCCGTGAGCTGTTCCGAGATCGTATTGCCCAAGGCCTGATTCATCAGCCGCTTCGATTGCGCGATGGAGACCGACGGTGCAACCGCGAGGCGCTTGAGGATCTCATCCGTCTTCGCGTCCAACTCGGCGTCAGGGACCACCCAATTCACCAAACCGATGCGCAGCGCTTCCTGTGCATCGAAGCGGTCGCCGAAAAACGCGAGCTGTTTGGCAATCTTGACGCCCACGGCCCGCGGCAGGTGATAAGTGGTTGCCGCGTCGGGAGAGAGTCCCAGCCCAACATGCGCCAGGAGGAATTTCGCGCTGTCGGATGCGATCGTGAGGTCGGAACCGGCCACGAAGGAGAGCGCCGCGCCGGCGCAGAACCCGCGCACGCTGCATACCACCGGTTTGGGCATGCGCTCGAGAAGCACCCACAGCGGTGCCGCGTCCAGCGAGCGTTGTTCGAAATTCGAGCGCAGCTGCTCGACGGGCTGATCGATCACCTGTATGAAGCTCTTGACGTCACCGCCCGCCATGAAGTGCTCACCCGCGCCCGTGATCGAGAGGCACCGTACAGCAGGATCATTTTCGATCCGGCGACAGAAGGCGAGCATTTCCTGTATCACGGGTCCGGTCATGGCGTTGCGGGCGTCCGGTCGGTTGATCATCATGCGGGCGATGCCCTGCTCTACACTGCAGATCAAGTCCTGGCTCATCGGTCTTTCTCCGAATTGGTGGTATTGCTCGTGATTCGTTCCGCGATTGTCGAGACGCTGCGCAGGCCATTTTTCCAGTAGCGTTCGCGAAGGACGCGCTTCAGCAGCTTTCCGGTGGGCAGGCGCGGCAGCGAGTCCACATAGTCATAGGAGCGCGGCTGCTTGATACCGGCCAGGCGCCCCGAAAGCCATGCCCGCAGTTCACTTTCGAGTTCCGGCGTCGGCGCGACACCGGGCATCAACTGCACCACTGCTTTCACTTCTTCCCCAAAGTCAGCATTGGGAACACCCAGAACCGCAACGTCGAACACCTTCGGATGCGTCGTCAGCAGGTTCTCCGCTTCCTGTGGGTAAATGTTCACGCCCCCGGAGATGATGACGTTGTCCTTGCGGTCCGTGAGGAAAAGATAGCCTTCACTGTCGACGTAGCCGACGTCGCCGATGGCGCTCCAACCCTTGCTGTTGCACGCCCTGGCGGTTTTCTCCGGATCGTTGTGGTAGACAAAAGGCGTACCGCCTTCGAAATAAATGACCCCGGGCTCGCCCGTCGGCAGTTCCCGCTCGCCCGTGTCGTCCATGATGTGGACCGGGCCGCGCACGGAGCGGCCGACGGAGCCCCTGCGCCTCAGCCACTCCTCAGCCGTTATGACGCACAGTCCGTTGCTTTCCGTTCCGGCGTAATATTCCTCGACGATCGGGCCCACCCATTCGATCATGCGTTCCTTCACGTCGATGGGGCAAGGCGCCGCGGCGTGGATCACGCGCTCCAATGAACTAAGATCGTATTGCGCGCGCACTGCCTCCGGCAGCTTCAACAGACGCACGAACATCGTCGGCACGCATTGCACATGGGTGACGCGATGGCGCTCGATGGCCGCGAGCATCGCCTCCGCATCGAATTGCTCCATGATGACGCTGGTGCCGCCGACCGAATGAATGGCGATGTTCCATTTGAGCGGCGCGGCGTGATATAGCGGGGCGGGCGAGAGATAGATCGATTGTTCGCGCAGTCCGTGCGTCGGTACCAACGTCTTGAGGATTCCGGTCAATTCACCGAGAGGCAGCCCGGTCAACTGCGGCTTGATTCCCTTTGGGAACCCCGTGGTTCCCGAGGAGTAAAGCATGAAATTGCCCTGTACTTCGCCGGGCAGCGGTCCGTCATCCTGGCCGTCCGTGAGCGCCTCATAAGACTGCGTGCCGTCGATCGTGCCATCCATCATCAGGACGCGCCGGACGCCGGGCGCCAGCGGAATCAGAGCGGCAACCTTGTCCGCAAAGGCATGCGAGGTGACCAGAATCCTCGATTCGCTGTCGTTCAGAATGTGCGCCAATTCGGTCGGCGTCAGATGCGTGCTGAGCGTGGTCAGATAAAGGCCGTTGTTCTGCGTTGCCCAGACCGGTTCGAAGAAGCGAAAATGATTTTCGAGCAGAATCGCGACGCCATCCCCAACCTTCAAGCCGAGATCGCGCATGCACCGCGCCGCGCGGTTGGAGCCGGAAACCAGGTCGCGATAAGGCAGCGTACGGCCGCTTCCCGCCATTACGACGGCCGGCTTGCCGGGACTTTTCGCCATCTGCTCCCGCGGATGCATGCGCCTTGCATCGCCCCCGCTCATGTCTTCTCCTATTTTCCCTGAAAGTTCGGCGGGCGGCGCTCGAAAAACGCCTTCAACCCGTCCTTGACGTCTGCGGTGTGCAGAGCGCTGCCGCCGTATAACTCCGCTTCGAGCGCGCCCTGTTCAGCCATGGAATTGCCGAAAGACGCGTACATCAGCTTCTTGATGAGCGCGTAGCCGAGCGTTGGTCCCTTGCAGAGGCGATCGACGAGCTTTTTTGTCTCATTCTGCAGCTCCGCTTCCGGCACCACGAAATTGATGAGTCCGAGCTGCTTCGCCTCCGGAGCATAGACGCGTTCGCCCAGAAGCGCCATTTCCAGCGACTTCCGCAGACCGATGTGGCGCGGTAGAAAATAGGTCAACAGCCCGTCGTTGCTGCCGCCATGCAGGATATGGGCCGCCCAATAGAACGAGGTGTCGGCGGCGATCACCAGATCGCAGGCGGCAATCAGGCCGACAGCCGCACCGGCGACGCCGCCTTGGACGCTTGCGACGACGGGCTTATCGAGCCGTTGCATGACCCGGGCCATGTGCACGTAGTCCCAAATCGGCACCTCGCCTTGGGCCGTGCGCTCCGCATCGGTCAGCTTGTCGAAGTTGACGATGGTTTCCAGATCGCCGCCGGCCATGAAATGCTTGCCGTTCCCCTTGAGGAGAACGCAACGGATTTCGGGCTTGCGCTCCACCTCATAGAGAAAATTCCGCATCAGCGCGTTCTGGTCCGGATGCATGGCGTTGGCCTTATCGGGGCGATTGAACGTGATCGTCGCAAGCGGCCCCTCCACTTCGAAGATCGGATGGTTTTCAAAAGACGGCTTTGACATGGCTTCTCCCTTGGTGGCACAAGATGGTTCGGTAGCTTACGGCATGATAACCGATCAGAATGATCATGGGTTAGAGTGCTGGCATATCATTCGCTGGCATAGTATAATTCCGCGGCGCAACGCGTAATGCATAGGGTGCATCTAATGTTCCTAGTGGTAAATTAATGCCGCTCCACGCTCTCTCAGATAGGCCTCACCAATCATGAACGACCTGGCACGTCTCATCGCGATCGAGGACATCAAGCAGCTCAAGGCGCGGTACTACCGAGTCCTGGACACCCATGACTGGGAGGGCTTCCGCTCACTCTGGACGCCCGATGCCATCATGGACATGAATTTCCCCGATCGGATACTCACGAGCGAGGACGGCATCTACCGGGGCCCGGACGCAATCACGGCATTTGCCATCAAAGCGGTCGGCGCAGCCACGAGCATCGACCATGCGCTCATGCCCGAAATCGAGATTCTCACGGCAACCACGGCCCGCGCCATCTGGGCGCAGGAAGACCGTGTGTTCTGGCCCGTGGGCTATCCGAACAAATCCCTGCACGGGTTCGGGTACGAGCACGAAACGTACGAGATGATCGATGGAAAATGGCGGATCAAAAGCACCAAGCTCGTGCGCGTGAAGACCGACATCGAGCGCAGTGCGCCTCGCGGATAGCGCGGTGCGCCTGCAGGACGAGGGCAGCCCACTGCGATGAGCGCGAACGGCCACCCGCCGTCCGTCGACACGCGGTGGTTGGCCCGGCTGAGCGAAGCGATCATCGATCCCACGCTGCCGATCATCGATGCCCACCATCACCTCTGGGAGGTCACCGGCTACCGCTACCTCCTCGATGATCTGCTTGCTGATCTCGACAGCGGCCACAACGTCAGGGCGACCGTCTTCGTACAGTGCGGCTACGGGTATCGCTCCGAGGGGCCAGTGCACTTGCGACCGGTCGGAGAGACGCAGCGGATGGCCGCCGTTGGCGACGACGCGGCGCAGCGACGGCCCGGCAGCCGCGTCAATGCGGCTATCGTCGGATTTGCGGATTTGCACTTGGGCGGCGATGTCGATGCAGTGCTTGAAGGGCACATCGCTGCCGCCGGCGGGCGCTTTCGCGGCATCCGGATGATTTCTGCCCTGGACGATGCGGTCAAGCGCCACCTTCTCCCGCCTCCACCGAGGGGACTGCTGGCGGATCCTGCTTTCCGCGCCGGATTCGCGCGTCTCTCCCGTTTCAATCTGTCCTTCGATGCCTGGTTGTTCCATCCACAGATTCCGGAACTCACGGATCTTGCGGGGGCTTTTCCTGATACGCCCATTGTAATCAACCATATGGGGGGCGTCCTGGGAATCGGTCCCTACAAGAACACGGCCGAGGCGGTTTTTCAGTCCTGGCGGCAAAACATCCTCGAACTCTCCAGACATATCAATGTGCACGTCAAGCTTGGGGGATTTGGATTGTCCGTCAGCGGGCGCGACTACCACCTGGCGCCGCTGCCGGCATCATCCGGTGAACTTGCCAACGATTGGCGCCCTTACATCGAGACCTGCATCGATGCCTTCGGCGTGAATCGCTGCATGTTCGAGAGCAATTTTCCGGTCGACAAGGCGGCATGTTCCTACGCGGTGCTGTGGAATGCCTTTAAGCGGCTGACCTCGGGCGCTTCCGCCGGCGAAACGGCCTCCCTGTTCCACGACACCGCGCAGCGCTTCTATCGGTTGTGAGCACCGCGGGGCTCACCTCGCGGAAAATCTTTAACCAGGCTGCTTTTGTAGCTGACAATACGCATGCGCACTACGGCGCCGAGGAGGAAGCGCATGGCAGCCAAAGCCGTTCTCGTTACGGGAACCAGCAGCGGAATCGGCGTCGCGGGTTAGCGAATTCGACCATGCCGCTGACCCGTTTGCTGAAACCGATCTCGATCAACAAATTGGAGGTCAAGAACCGCATCCTGCGCACCGGACACGGTACCTATTACGGAAAAGGCTCGATTACCGATGATCTGATCGCCTATCACGAAGCTCGGGCCCGCTCAGGCGTGGGCCTAACTACGCTCGAAGTTACCTGCGTCCATCGCAGCAGCGTGAACAACACGCTGTTCGGCTGGGATGACGAGATCATCCCCGGCTTCCGCAAGATATCTGCAGCGATGCACAAGCATGGGATGAAGCTGTTCACGCAGCTCTGGCACGGCGGTCACCACTGGCCCCCGGCGGACGGCCAGCCGCCCTGGTCGGCCTCCACGGTTCCGAGCCCGTGGGGATTCGTACCGATCTCGATGACCTGGGATCAGATCGAGGAGATCGTGGAGGCATTCGCGGCAACGGCGGTGCGGGCGCGCGAAGGCGGTCTCGACGGCGTCGAACTGCACTTTGGCCACGGTTACCTGGTGCATCAGTTTTATTCGCCGATGACGAACCGGCGGGAAGACGAATACGGGGGCTCACTCGAAAACCGGATGCGCTTCGGCAGCGAAATCCTCAGCGCCGTGCGCAAGGCGGTGGGGCCCGATTTTCCCGTAGGTATCCGCTTGTCCGACCAGCATATCGATGGCGGCCTGAGCGTACAGGAATGCGCCGAGATCGTGCGTCGGCTTTGCTCCGCCAAGATGATCGATTTTGTCAACGCCTCCATGGGAAGCTATCACGACACCGCCTCGATGTTGCCCACCATGGAAACGCCCGTCGGCGCGATGCTGCCGTCGAGCGGGCCGATCGCGGCGGCAGCCGATGTGCCGCGCATGATTGCGGGCCGCTACCGCACGCTCGAAGAAGCGGATCAGGCCATCCGTGAGGGCTTGGCGGACATGGTGGGTATCGTGCGCGCCATGATTGCGGACGCCGATCTCGTGAGAAAAACCCTGGAAGGCCGCACCGATGAGGTGCGCCCTTGTATTGGCTGCAACCAGGGTTGCATCGGCGGCATCCTGACGCCTTCGCAGCGCGTCTTCTGCACCGTCAACCCGGTGGTGGGTTATGAGCGCACGCTGAGCGAAGATCTCATCGTCAAAACAGACACGCCGAAAAAAGTAGTCGTGATCGGCGGCGGACCGGCGGGTATGGAAGCGGCTAGAATCGCCGCCCTGGCGGGACATGGAGTAATCCTATTCGAGGCGCAGCCGCGGCTCGGCGGGGCGCTCAACATTGCGCGGCGAGTGCCGAAGCTTGCGGGTATCGCCGACATTGCATATTGGCTGGAACAAGAAGTGTATCGACTGGGTGTCGACGTGCGACTCTCGACCTATATGGAGACCGCCGATGTCTACGCAACGCATTTTGAAAGTCGTCGGTGACGCCAATTCGCCGCGTGACCTGCTGGTTGCGATCCGCGAGGGCCACATGGCCGGACGATTTCTTGAAATCTGAAGATTCAATAGGCGGAGAGCAACATGCCGGCGTCCGACCGTGACCCTGAATTACAGACGCTCCTCGACAGGCAGGCGATTCACGACGTACTGATGCGCTATAGCCGCGGACTTGACCGTCACGACCGCAAAGTACTGGAATCCGTGTACTGGCCGGACGCGGTGGACGATCACATCACCTATCGGGGCGATCCCAAAGGTTTCATCGAGTACAGCTGGGAATTCACCAAAGACATGCGCACGTCGCATATGCTGCTCAATAATCTGATCGAGTTCGAATCGGCCCTGCGAGCTCGCAGCGAAACCTATTATATCGGCTATCACGACATGCCGGGTCCGCTGGGTCGAGAGGATTTCTTCATGGGCGGGCGGTATCTCGACCTGATGGAGAAGCGTTCGGAGCAATGGCGCATCAAGAAACGCGTGCTCACCTGCGACTGGTACTCGCGCTCACCGTCCAGTGCCGCTTGGGGCACGGGCATTCTGGCCGCTCTCAAAACGAGAGGCGAACGCTATCCCGACGACCCCCTCTATCGCGCATTTGACGACGAAGACTAGACACATCCCGTCGATTAGGCACATCCCGTCATCGAGAACTATGCATGGATCATGCGTACGACGGGTTTCACGCTGATGCCGGATTGAGAATCGGCGACCGCCTTGTTGATCTCCTCGAAGGGATAAAACCTGACGAGCAGATCGAGCGGAAGCTCGCCTTGCATGAATTTATCCACCAAATACGGGATGAACACGTGCGGATCCGCATCGCCTTCGATGATTCCCATGATGGTCCGCCCGGAGAAGGCTTGCAGGATATTCACCGTCAGAGTGGCATCCGGCTTCACCACCCCCAAGATCCCGCAAATACCGCGTGAGCAGGTTGCCTGTATCGCCTGTGCAATCACAGAGGTTATGCCGGCCGCTTCAATGACGTAGTTCATGCCGCCCATGGCGGTGAGCCGTGCCACGGGGTCGTCCTTGGAAGCGTCGATGACGTGCGTGGCCCCCAGCTTCCGTGCCAGTTCGAGACGGGAAGGCACCTTATCGATCGCAACGATCGGATCGCAGCCGGCGATCCTGGCGCCCATGAGCGCCGCCAGCCCGACGCCGCCGCAGCCGAACAGCGCAAACGAAGATCCTTTCTCCGGCTTCAATACGTTCAAAACGGCTCCCGCGCCGGTCTGAATTCCACAGCCCAAAGGCCCGAGCATTTCAAGCGGCGCATCCTTACGCACCTTCACCGTGTTGCGCTTGTGTGCGAGCGCGTAGTTGGCAAATGAGGATTGGCCAAAGAAACAGCCGCCGACGCGGCCGAAGGCCCCATGAAGCGTGTCCGAACCATCGGGTCGGCAGCCCTTGAGATTATGCGGAAAGAAGTTCTCGCAATAAGCTACGTGCCCTGCCTTGCAGTTCGCGCATTCGCCGCAGCTATTGAACGACAATACGACATGATCGCCGGGCACCACGTGGGTGACATTTGCGCCGACACTGTCGACGATGCCCGCACCTTCGTGACCGAGCACGACCGGCGGCGCGGGCGGGAAGTGAAAATGCATGGCCGTGATGTCCGAATGGCACAGCCCGGTGGCGACGACTCTGACCAAGACCTCGTCCGGCTGCGGAGCGGCGAGCGTCAGATTCTCTTGCAAGAAAGGCCCACCGGGCTGGCGGACGACGGCTGCTCGAATTTCCATGAGTGCTCCTTGGGTTCACATGACTCAAACCAGAAAATGTTCCGGTGATTGCGCCAGCAGACCGCCGTCGACGATCAAAGCCTGGCCGGTGATCGCGCGGGACTCTTCGCTTGCCAGGAAAAGTGCCGGGCCCGCGCAATCCTCAGCCAGCGTCCAGCGTTTCAACGGAGCGAGATTGGCGAATTTTTCCCGCAAGCTCTCATCGGTTCCAATCGCCTCGCGAATCATATCGGTGTCGACGGGTCCCGGGCAGATGGCATTCACTCGAATCCCGAACGGCCCCCATTCGCACGCGAAGGATTTCGTGATGCTGACGAGCGCGGCCTTCGATGCCGCGTACGGCGCGCCCAAGGGAACGCCGTTCAGCCCGCGAATGCTGGCCACCATGATCACGCTCCCAGAGCGTTTCGCCAGGAGATGCGGGGCCAGAGCTTGCAGCATGGCAAGCGGGCCTTCTAGATTTGTCTGCTGAACCGCACGCCACGCTTCCGGGGTCACGTCACGCAACGGCCCGAATGGACCGCTCATCCCGGCGTTACTGACAATCACATCGATCCCGCCCAAACCGGCAAGGGCAGAGTCGACAAGACTCAACACCTGCTGGCGGTTGCCCATATCGGTTGGAATCACCAGCGCCTTGCGCCCTAATTTCTCGATCTTGGCCTTGACCTCCTCGAGCTGGGACGCGCTGCGCGCGGCCAACGCGACATCGGCGCCAGCCTGCGCAAATTTCAGGGCGATCGCGGCGCCGATGCCGCGCCCTGCCCCTGTCACCAATGCATGCCGTCCCTCGAGCAACCCCGCCATGGATACTCCCTAAACGAACAGCCCCCTAGCGCACGATCCCGCGTTCGCGCAAACCCTTGATCTCGTCGGACGAGAGCCCCAACTCGCCCAATACTTCGTCCGTGTGTTCGCCGAGCAGCGGCGCGTGGCGACGGTGTGCTCTCGCCGCAGCCGCCAAGCGGACCAGCGGACCAAGCTGGCGCACGACGCCGAAATGAGGGTGTTGGGTGCAGTAGACGGTACCGAGCCGCAGCAGGTCGGGATCGCCCAAATTGTCCCGCTCGCCGTTGTCGCGGCAGGCTTCCACCCAGACGTCGGCTGCCTCCAGGGCCGGGACCAGCGCAGCGAGTCGCCACTTGCGGATCTCCTCAGCAATCAGCCGCCCGACGTCGGCATCCCATTTATCGCGCGGCGCGGCGATGCGCTGCCCGAGATTCAAAACGTCGAGCAAGCGTCGCGCCATCGCGGCATCGCGCGCGGCCACCGCCAGCCAGCCATCTGCGGCCTCATAGAGTTGCTCGGCCGGGTGATAGCCCGTCTGCTCATGATTGAGCAGCGCCGCACCGACAAATTGGCCGTCGCTGCGTTGCACGAGTTCCGACAGGAGGAAGAGGCCCGCGTTCAAGAGACCAGCGCCGACCGCGGCGCCGGCGCCGGAGCGCGCACGCTGATAGAGACGCTGTAGAACCGCTGCCTCACCGATCAGTCCGGCAGCGAAATCCACCATCGAGGTGCGATTCCACAGCGGTGGATTGCCCACACCGCCCGCCCGCCAATCATGACCGCACCAGGCTTGGAAGCACATGTCGAAGCCCGCGCCTTCCGCCCTGGGGCCGGTACTCCCGTAGGCGGCGCTTTCGAGCACGATCAGATCCGGCTTGAGCGCATGCAAGGTCTTCGCGTCGATACCGAGCCGGGCAGAGACGCCGGGACGGAAATTGTTCGTGACCACGTTGGCACCGACGCACAGCCGCTGGGCGATCTTCAGGCCCTCCGGCAGCTTGAGGTCAATCGAGATTGCGCGCTTGCCGCGATTCACCGAGGTGTGCGAGCGGAAAATATTGCGATTCGGATCACCGGTCATCGTATCGACCTTGACGACGTCGGCCCCGAGATCAGACAAGAGCGCCGACGAATAAGGCCCTGCGACGTAAGTGCCGAAATCGATGACCTTGACGCCGCTCAACGGAGCCGGTGCGTCGCGCCGGACATCCCTGCGCGGCGCGGGGGACGCGTCGCCGTAAACCGGGTGACCGATGTGGCGCACGCCATCCGGTTCTCGCACGATGATGCCGTTGTGCTCCACCTGCGGATCATCCCAACACGCCCCCGGCGCGAGCACCGGTTCGGCGGGAAGACCCGCCGCCCAGATTGCCTGGAGAAGTTCTGCGCTCCGGAAGTTCGCGATGTGCTTCGCCAATACGTCGATGTCGCCAAAGAAATTTTTGCCGTCGGCGGTCGGCTTCGGCATACCGCTGTCGTTGATGTCGACCGTGGGATCATCGACCTTCAGAATCCGATAGAGGCGTCCCTTCGAGCCCGCCGAACCCAGGACCACCTGAATCCAGACGCCGTCGGCACACTTGAAGATCAATGGCCATGGGTCTTTCGGCATCACGAAATTCGAGGCCGGAGTCGGCTTTTCGGCCTCGCACCACAGCAACATCGTCCAGCTCAGCGCTCCTTCGAAGAGCGACGTTGCGACGACTTGACCACGACCGCTCGATTCTCGTTGCAGGAGCGCGGCAAAGAGTCCCGCCAAACCGTGCAGCGCAGCGCCGTAGTTCGAGGGCTCGAAGCTCATGAGCAGGGGGCGCCGGGAATAGTGCTCGAAAGAAAGTCCGGATCGGGCTTGCACGAGCACATCGGTCGCGGGGCGCCCGGAATGGCGCGAACCGGTTGGATACCCCTCGATATCCAGAACGACGAGCCGCGGGTGCCTCGATTGCAGCGCCGCGGCGTCCCGGCGCCGCGTCGCGCCCGGATAATCCTCGCCTCCGACGAGGCACACATCGGCAGTCTCGAGCAGCGTATCGAGGCGCAGACCTTCATTCTCCCGAAGGACCGTTGAACCGCGCCTCCAGACTTCGTACGCGGGGTAAATCTCGTAGAATGGATCGCCCGCCGGCGGCTCCAGGCGCGTGATGTCGGCGCCGCCCTCGCGCAGGAATTTCGCGACCAGAGCCGGCGCCATGCCGACGCCGAGATCGATTACCTTCAGCCCGCTAGGACCGGTATCCGATTTAATCAAGTTCGGCCCTCCCCGGACGAAGTCGCGCCATTCCGGCAGCAAGCACCCAGTATGCTAGCTTACCGATTTCTTTGCCGCAAACAACTGCGAACATTTATCCGTACCGTCGACGGCGAGGCTCAGTACACCAGGATCGGTTTGATGGTTTTGCCGGAGACACCATCCGAAACCGCCGCATTGATCTGCTCAAAAGGATAAAGAGCCGACACTTTGTCGATCGGGAATGTCCCCTCGAGGAACTTGTCCACCAAGAAAGGAATGAACACGGGCGGATTCGCATCGCCTTCCACTACGCCCCGTATGACGCGTCCCGAGATCAAATGCATGATATCCGTCGACATGAACCGCTCAGGGCTCGCTCCAACCAGCGCGAGTTGTCCGCATGTCTTGAGCGCGCGTATCGCAGCCTCGAGGACCTTGGGCACCCCTGTGGTATCGAGCGCGTAATCGACCCCGCCGACTTCGGTGAGCGCCTTGTCAAGATCGGTCGTGCTGGTATCGATCACATCGGTGACACCGAGCGCCCGCGCCAGATCGAGCCGTGATTTGACGCGATCGACGGCCACGATACGTCTGCAACCCATGAGCTTCGCCGCAAACAAGGCGGCAAAGCCGAGTGCCCCGGTGCCGAAGATGACAAACGTCGAGTCCGGCGTCGGCTTCAGTACGTTGAGAACCGAGCCCGCGCCCGTCATCAGGCCGCACCCGAGGGGCCCGAGGAATTTGAGAGGCGCGTCCGATCGCACCTTGATCACGTTGCGAGCCGGGGAAATCGAGTGCGTCGCAAACGACGACTGGCCAAAGAACGAGGCATTGAGAGGTTCACCGCGGGCATTGTGTATAGTGGCTGAGCCATCGCTCCGTCTGCCGGCAAAATTGAGCAGCGGCTGGGATGAACAGTACGCGGGATGTTGCCCGGTGCATTGGCGGCACGTGCCGCAGCTGCCGAATGTCAGCACTACATGATCGCCTCTTGCCACGTTTGTTACGGCCTTCCCGACCTCGACGACCACCCCGGCTCCTTCATGTCCGAGGATGTACGGCAGCGGCAACGGCAGGATCTGCTCGACAATCGCCACATCCGTGTGACAGACCCCGGTTGCCGTGAGTTTCACGAGCACTTCATCCGCACGCGGCGCCTCGAGTCTTACCGTCTCGATGATGAACGGAGTGCGAGGAGCGTGGACGACGGCCGCCTTGATTTCCATGATTACGATCTCTCTCTTTTCACCCTGTGTCCATCGCTCATGGGTCCATCCAGGTCTCTCGATCGATCCCGGCGTTCTTGCGGGACCCGGCCACAATGTCCCGGATCGCCGGACCAAGGCTCGTCGGATCCTTGGATGCCTCAGTGGTTGCTCCGTGCTGCCACCCTTCGGCGACCGTGTACCCGTATCCCCACGATTCGAACACGCGACCACTGATACTCTTAGACTCGGGGCTCGCCAGCCACGTGACGAGAGCGGCAGTCCAGATCGGCAGGCGCCGCTCGATCTGCTCGGCCGTCCACTGGGCGAGACCCTCCGTCAGTCGCGTATTGGCGCGTGGGGCAATCGCATTCACCGTGACGCCGAGGCGCTCGAACTCGCGCGCCGCCACAACGGTCAATCCCGCGATTCCGGCCTTCGCCGCAGCGTAGTTCCCCTGTCCTACGTTGCCAAAGATGCCCGAGTGCGAGGTCGTGTTAATCACGCGGCCATCGACGGCTTGCCCTGCTTTCGACTGCAGTCGCCAGTAGATCCCGGCGTAGTGCATAGGCAGGAATGTGCCCCTGAGGTGAACACGGATGATCGTATCCCAGTCCTCCTCACTCATATTAATGAGCAGCTTGTCGCGCAGAATTCCTGCATTGTTGATCAGGACGTCGAGTTTTCCAAAGGTATCGACGGCTTGGCGAATCATGGTCTCGGCGTCTTTGCCGTCGGAGACATCCCCGGTGTTGAGAACCGCCTCGCCGCCAGCAGCGCGGATCTCTGCCACGACTTCCTCGCCCGGCTTGTCACCGCCGCCGCCGCCGTCCGGCGCAGTCCCGAGATCGTTGACCACGACCCTTGCACCATGCTCGGCCAACATCAGTGCGTGGGCGCGGCCCACACCGCGGCCGCCGCCGGTCACGATCGCGACCCGGCCATCACAGAGTTTCATGACTAAACGATTCTCACGATGATTGCCCCATGCTACGCGCCAATCTCACATCATCCACTGCCCGCCGTTGACGCTATAAATCTGGCCGGTGATACTCCTTGATTCCTCGTACGTGAGGAATGCGGCGAGGGCAGCGACTTCGTGCATCTCCACCAAACGGCCGATGGGTATCTGTGCCAGCACCGTACGAACATCCACGATTCGATGTTTTTTGTAGACATCGCTGTTCGGATCGAACATCTGCTGGATCTCGGGCGTCATTATTCCGCCTGGCGAAACGCAGTTTACTGTGATGTTGTATTTCGCAAACTCGAAAGCGAGTCCCGTGGTAAGGCCGTTGACACCACCCTTTGCGGCGTTATATCCGGCATGGGAATAAAGTCCGGTGTGCACCGAGTCGGCGCTGATGTTGACGATGCGCCCATATTTGCGTTCGATCATGTGCGGCAGGACGGCCCGTGTACACCAGATCGTCGTCCAGAGGTTGCGGTTGATGGTCTCGCGCAATGTCTCCGCCGTGTGCTCAAGGAAAGGCCGTATCAATCCGCCGCCGGCGTTATTCACAAGGACGTCGACCCGGCCCCAGCGGTCAAGCGCCGTCTTGACGGTAGCCGCCGCGCCTTCTTCCTGGCTCAAGTCCTGGCCGATCCACGCCACGTCCGGCGCCCCGGCCTCGCGAGCCTTCGCCGCCACTTGTGGTAGGTCGTCGCCGTTCACGTCTACGAGCAGCAGCGCCGCGCCGTCCGACGCGAATCGCTCGACCAGTGCGACACCCAATCCGCGTGCGGTGCCCGTGAGGATAGCAACCCGAGAAACCAGCTTCTTTGACACGCTGCAGCTCCATTGGCGATCGAACGTCACCCTATAGCATCAACCAGTGCTCCCGATTGTAGCGCGCTTTTGCGTCTAGCCCAATCTAATTCTCTTGCACAAGGTATGCTTGTATATCACGGCACTCGGACGCCGTAGGCATCCTCGGCGTCATCGCGGCCGGCTCCGATCTCGCCCGCTGCCCAAAAAGTCCATGGACGGAGACAAATTGTTTTCATAGGGAATAGCTCACTGCTAGAGTGCTGCGTTCTATGAGCGACACGCCCCAAGCCGCGCCCGCCGCGGCATTGCCTCCCCTGCGCGGATCGCAGCTTTTTCTGCTAACCGTGGCGATCGCGCTCGCCACGGTAATGGAATTGCTCGACATGACCATCGTCAATGTGTCGATCCCCTCCATCTCGGGCAGTCTCGGGGTCAGCGTTTCGGAGGGAACCTGGACGGTGAGCTCTTATATGCTGGCCTCCGCGGTCATGCAGCCGTTGACAGGGTGGCTCGGCAAGCGCTTCGGCGAGGTTCGCACCTTCACCACGTCCATCATGCTGTTCGTCGTTTTCTCGGCCCTGTGCGGACTTGCGATCAGCATGCCGATGCTGGTGACTTGCCGCCTGCTGCAGGGATTGGTGTCCGGACCCTTGCTGGCCTTGGGACAGGCGCTGTTGCTGCGCAATTACCCGTCCGATAAGCGGGGATTGGCTTTGGGCCTTTGGGGCATGGTGATCATCACGGCGCCGATCTTCGGGCCGATCCTCGGCGGCTACATCACCGACAATCTCTCTTGGCCCTGGCTGTTCTATATCAATGTTCCGCTCGGGATACTATCGTGGTTCTTGGTCTCGAGTCTCCTGGGTAACCGGGAATCGACGCGGGTCAAACTGCCGATCGACGCGGTCGGTCTGATCCTGCTCGTGGCCGGGGTGGGCAGCCTGCAATACACCCTGGACAACGGCAACGAGTTGGACTGGTTCAGCTCGCCGGTCATCGTCACGAGCTCGGTTGTCGCGCTCATCAGACTGGCTTTCCTGATCCCTTGGGGGCTCACCGACCGGTACCCCGTCATCGACTTGCATTTTTTTGCGCGGCGCAATTTCCTGATCGGAACGCTATGCGTCTCCTTCGCGTATTTCGCCTTCATGGGGGCCAACGTAATCTTTCCAATTTGGTTGCAGACTACGGCGGGTTTTACCGCCACATGGGCCGGCATCGCGGTAGCGCCCGTCGGCATCCTCTCGCTGTTCATTTCGCCGATTCTCGGTCGCAACATTCATCGGGTGAATTTGCGCTGGGCCCTGACCTTCGCGTTCTCGATATTCGTGTTTACCATGTATTGGACTTCGCACATGAATGAGACCGCGACGCTGACGCAATTGGCGAGCCCGCGCTTCTGGCAAGGTCTCGGGGTATCGTTCTTCTTTCTTTGCCTGAATCAAATCACCCTGTCCGCCGTCGCGCAGGACGAGCTCGCATCCGCCACGGGACTGAGCAGCTTCATGCGCACCATTTCAGGGAGCATTTCCACGGCGGTGACCATCTGGCTATGGACTCGGCGAACGGACTTTCATCACGCCGTTTTGTCCGAGCACATCCGAAATTCGTCTCTGGCGTGGACGAATATCCAAACCGATTTGCAAACCCTGGGAATTTCGGGCAAAGCCGCCCTTCAATATGCCGATCAGACGATCACTACCCAGGCGATGACGCTGAGCTTCAACGATCTGTACCACGTGTTCTCCATCATGTTCATTTTCTTGATACCGTGGATCTGGCTCGCTAAGCCGCCCTTCACCGTGCGCGGAACGCCGGGCAGGCGTTAGCCGCACCGGAATTGCACCCGCCGTAAACTATACCGCTTGCATATCAGTCTAATACGTACTAATTTATCGTGGGTGCGATGCCGAGCCGTCGCGGATCCGTATGAGGGCACAGTAATATCGGCATGAGGCCAGCGTACAATGACGTCCCCAGACACCGTAGTGATCGTCGGTTCCGGGCTTGCCGGCGTGACTGCGGCGGGCACCGTGCGCGAGTCGGGCTTCGCCGGACGAATCGTACTGATCGGCGAGGAGCCCGAGTTGCCGTATGACCGCCCTCCGCTGTCGAAAAGCGTACTGGTGCACGACAACCTGGAAGCGCTCGTCGCCGCCCATCTTCCCACTGACATCGCGCTCCGTTCGCCCGAGGGGATCGCCTTGCGTCCGAGGATATGGTACTCGGATCATCGGATAGAGCTCATGCTCGGGCGGCGGGCCACGCGCCTCGATGTTGCCGCCCATGCGGTCGAACTCGACGGCGACCAGCGCGTCACTTATGACCGCGTTCTGCTCGCGTTGGGCTCGAGCCCACGCCGCCTGCCGGCCTTGGAATCGGGACCTGCGAATTACAAGTATTTGCGCACATTGCAGGATGCACTCGAGATAAGGCATCGGCTCCAACCAGGCAGCAAGATCGTGCTACTCGGCGGAGGCGTCATCGGAATGGAAGTCGCCGCGAGCGCGGCGCTGCGCGACTGCGACGTGACCGTCGTCGAGCTCGCGCCGCGCATCATGGCGCGTGCGCTCTGCCCGTCGATCGCAGAGCACGTGGCGGCCTATCACCGCGCGAAGGGCGTCAAGCTCGAGCTCGATGCGCATGCCGTCGGGCAGGCATCGGATCCGAATCGGGGGCTCAAACTCAAGGACGGGACCGTCATTGCGGCGGACCTCATCGTCATCGGCATTGGCGTGACTCCCAACACGGAACTCGCGCGGGGCGCGGGCATCGAGTGCGACGATGGCATCCTCGTGGACGAGTTCGGCTCAACCAGCGCACCGGATGTGTATGCCTCTGGTGATGCAGTGCGCTACCCGGACGAATTTTTCGGCCGTCGAATTCGCAGCGAAAATTGGATGCACGCCCAGAACCAATCGCTGGTCGTGGCGAAGAACTTGCTGGGCTCGCAAGAACCCTATCGCCAGGTATCCCACATGTGGTCCGATCAATACGACCTCAAAATTCAGGTAACCGGCGTGGCTGATACGCCGGAGTCCGTGCTGCGAGGCGCTCTCGAGGCCAACAAATTCCTCATGTTTCACCTGGCCGACGGAAAAATCGTCGGAGCGACGAGCATCAACGAGCCGCGAGACATGAAATTCGCACAGCGACTCATCGAGGCGCGGGTGCCGGTCGAGGCCGAAAAGCTCAAGGATCCCGCCTTCAACCTGAAGAAGGCGGCGGCTCGCTGACCGAAGTCCGAGCAGTCGCGACGGCAGCACACAATAACGTCGATTACGGTGCGCTAACGGTGGGGCCGCACCATTTTGGACCCTCTATTGGGATCGCCGACGAAAATATCGCCATTCCCGAGGACCGTGGCGCGGCACGAGAATTGCATTCACTCAGTAGAGTGTATTCATCGCCAATTCAAGGAGCTCAACACCGCATGCGCAACTCGAGCGATTCGACACGAGCGAGACTGCCATCCTCGCCCAGCGAACCGAGGACCGACAAGTTGCCCACACAAATGCAGTCAGCGATTTCGGAATCCGTGACGGTCGATGGCCGCCCCATGTCCATCGGCGCCCTGATACATGATGTGGCACGCCTGCGGCGGCACGCCTTCGATGACCAGGCCAAACCCCTGGGATTGACGCGATCCCAGTTCTCCGTGCTCGCCCATCTGGGACGACATCCCGACGGGAGAATGAACCAAAGCGAAATTGCCGCCGCCCTTGAGGTGGGCAAAGTCACGTTGGGCGGACTCGTCGATCGGCTCGAGGCAGGCGGGCTGGCGCGCCGGGAACTCTCGGGCGAAGACCGCCGCGTCAAACGCATTCGCCTCACGGCTAAAGGCCGCCGCGCCTTGGAGACCGCGCAGCGGATGCGGCCGAAGCTGGACGAGTTCATCATGCGCGATCTCCCGAAAGCCACTCGCGGCCAATTGGCAGGCGCCCTGGCCGCGATGCGCGCGAATTTGCTCGCCATGGAGCGCGAGCGGCGGCCCCGCGCGAAGCGCAACTGAGCCATCGTACTACCTAGGAGGCTCAGGTTCTCGGCGACCAGGTCCGCCGGTCAAGCGCGCAGCGTAATTCGCGAAAGACTTTTGGCCAGATCGGCTTGCAGCCGCGCGAAAGTGCTGAGTGCAATGGTCACCGGGTCGACGTCATCCGCCTCTCCGTGGATGAGCGAATGCAGCACCGTGCCGCAGAGAACGGCATTCCGCAATGGTCGCCAGACCTCAAAGTAGTCGAGCTGGAAATCCGTGACGCGATGTCCTCCCTGAGAATAATATTCGGCCAGAAAATCCGCCCAAGGCATGAACCGTTCCACCGCCGGCCGGCACGATGCGAGATCTTCGGCAGCGTCGCCGAGGTGTGCGAACTCCCAGTCCAGGAGGCATGCGTTTCCGCGCTCATCGAGGAGTAAATTGTGAAATGCGGTGTCGGCGTGAACCACCGTCGCCTGCCCGAGTCCGGCATCGATGTTGCGCCGTAGCCAGATGAAGGCGGCCTCGATGATGATGGACGGAAACGGCTTTTTTGCGGTCCACCAATTGTAGTAGTGCTCGAGCAGCCGCTCGGTGTGCGGAACCGCGGATCCGCGCATGGTCGGGTCCTCGATCATGTGCGCACCCGCGACGTGGATGGCGGCCAACGCACGAGCGAGTGCATACCCGGTTTCCGGGACCTTATTGAACGCGCCGTCAATCAGATCGCCGGCCGTCTCTCCCGGCATGCGGCGAAAGACGATGAACGGAAATCCGAACACATCGACATTCGTTTCCAGCCACAAGGGTTCGGGAACCGGCAGGCCGCGCCTCGCGACGCGATCCAACAGCGAGAATTCGTCACTGACATTCGTTCCCACGCCCCGGCCGGTATCCATCCGAAGCACCAAGGCGGGAGGAAGGTGAGCCGGCCGCTCGAGTTCCACCAGAATGGTGCGCTTCGACCGTCCCCCCGGAATATCGATGACCGATTTCACCCGTACGTCGCGCGAACTCCGCGGATGTATCTGAAGATATCGCTCCAGCGCCGCCGCTGTCACCACTTGCACCGATCGCGTTCCCACCGGCTTGACGTTCGCCACCGCAGATTCGTAAGCGCCGCGCATGCCTGCCTCTGCGCCCGCCACTCGCGCGAGCAACAAGTCGAAGCTTGCATCGGCCGCTTGACCTTCCTTCGCACGTGACAGCGCGACCAGCAATCCCTCGAGAGTCCCCGCGACTTCCGGGATGCCGACGAAGATGGGATTGTCATCAAGCGCCGAAAAGTCCGCAGGAGGCAGAGCGACGTCTTCCCCGCCGCCCTGCACCAGTCGTCGAGCCTCGACGAGCAAGCCGGCGTATTGCTGGGAAAATGCAGCGCGCAGCACGGGCAAATGATCGTATCCGGCGACGAGCCGCAATAGGGCGGCATCGGATCGTTTGCCCCGATCCTTTGCAAGCGCGCTCGCAAGCTCCGGCTGCAGAGTATTTCTCAGCGTGCTCCACAAAAGGAGCAGCGCGTTGCGCTCGAGAGACCGATCGTTCAAGCGTATTTACCCCTAACGCAGCGACTTGGCGATGTTGACCTTTTGAATCTCCGACGTTCCGCCATAAATCGGCTCGACGCGCGCATAAGAGTAGATGCGGGAAATTGCACTTTCGGCCATGTAACCATAGCCGCCGTGGAGTTGCAGGCAAGTGTCCGCAACCCGGTATTCCATCTCCGTGAGCCAGAGCTTTGCGATCGTAGCTGTCGTCGGATCGAGTTCCCCCGCAACTACCCTGCGCAGCATGCTGTCCAGAAAGCCTTTGCCTACCGCGATTTCTGTCTTCATCTCGGCGAGCTTGAACTGAGTGTTTTGAAAATCGAACACGCGCTGTCCAAACACTTTGCGGCTCTTTACGTAGTCGAGCGTCAGGGCGAAAGCGAGCTCGGCTACGGCAAGGGCGCGCGCCGCGATGATCGTACGGTCCGCGATGAAGGTCCCCTTGAGCACGGTCTTCAGGGCCTCGCTCTCCGCGCCGAGAATGCAATCGGCAGGTACGCGTACATCGTCGAAAAAGCACTCGCCGATGCTGGAGGCGCGCATACCGAGCGTGTCCATTCGTCTGACCAGCACGCCTGGTAATTTCCTATCGACCAGAAACATCGTCATGGCGCCCCGCCCCTGCTCGATATCTCGGTCAGTCTTGGCAACGACGTAGAGCAGATCAGCCTTATCGCCGCTGCTCATGTAGCATTTATTGCCGCTGAGCAAGTAATCCCCCCCGTGCTTGCGCGCGCGCGTCTGCAGGCTGCTCACATCGCTGCCGCTTCCGGGCTCGGTCAGGCCCAGGGCCTGCACGACGTCGCCGGATAGAATACCGGGACACCAACGTTGTTTTTGCTCGTGGGTCCCGTGCGCGGTCAGCACGGTCGTCATGACGTCGGTGGCGATCGCCGCCCCGACGCTTGCCCCGCCCACGAAACGGCCCATTTCCTCGTTCTGGATGAGGTTATAGAGAAAATCGCCGCCCGGACCGCCGTATTCCTCGGGAATTGCCATTCCGACGAGACCCACATGTGCGGCCTTTCTCCAGAACTCCTTGTCCGTTCCCTTGCCCTCCTTTTCCCAGCGTAGATAGTGCGGTTCGAGCTCTCTTTCGTAAAATCGCCGGCAGGTTTCCCGGAAAATCTCGTGCTCCGCAGTGAATACCGAACCGAGACGGGCGCCGTCGACCTGCGCGTCGGATTGCATACGTATTTCGGATGATTTCATTAGCGCTCCAAGTGTGAAGCGACCCTGGTCGCCACGCCGTCGATGTCAAGCCGCCGGTACTGGGTCCGCGCCCTTTAATGCCGCACGAATCAGCCGGAAGCACCTGCGGACTTCATCAATGAAGAGTTCCGGCTGCTCGAAGGCGGCGAAGTGGCCGCCTCTGGGCAGCTCGTTCCAATAGATCACGTTCGAGTAGCGCCGCTCGACCCATTCGCGGGGCGGCTGAGACAGCTCTCTCGCGAAAAGGCTGCAGCCAGTCGGGATGCTTACTGGCTCGGAGTTCGCCGCGAAAGCTCTGCGAAAACTCTCCCAATACAGCCGCGCTGAAGAGGCGCCATTGGCCGGCAGCCAATACAACATGATGTTGTCGAGCAGTTCGTCGCGCGTCAGGATACTTTCGGGATGCCCGCTGCAATCCGTCCAGGACCAGAATTTCTCTAAGATCCATGCCGCCTGCCCGGCTGGAGAGTCTACCAGGCTGTATCCGAGCGTTTGAGGCCTGGTGGACTGAAGAATGGCGTAGCCGGATTCCGTTTCGCTGTAGTGTTTTCTGAGCGCCAACGCCTTCGCCTCGGCGGGAGTCGGGTTCTTCGCCGCGTCCGGCCGCGGAATCCCCAAGGGCATGTTGAGATGGATCCCGCGACAGCGACCGCGGTTTTGCACGCCGATTTGTGTCGTGACGGCAGCCCCCCAATCCCCACCCTGCGCAACGTATTGTTCGTAGCCGAGCCGCGCCATGAGCTCATCCCACAATTCGGCTATTTTTTCCACGCCGTAGCCGCGGGCCGGCGGTTTGTCCGAGAAACCATACCCCGGCAGCGACGGGCAAACGACGTGAAATGCATCCATCTCGTCGCCGCCGTGCGCTCGGGGGTCCGTCAACGGCTCCAGGACCTTTTGAAACTCGACCACCGAACCCGGCCATCCATGAGTCATCAATAGGGGCAGCGCATGCTCATGAGCCGAGCGCACATGTATGAAGTGGATGTCGATATCGGCAAGACGGGTCTTGTATTGCGGGAAGCGATTGAGCTGCGCCTCGCGCGAACGCCAGTCGTAGTCTCGCGCCCAATAGTCGATGACATCCTTGAGATAGCTCAACGGCACGCCTTGCGACCAATCATCGACCGTTTCCGGCTCCGGCCATCGCGTGGCGAGCAGACGCCGCCTGAGATCCTCGAGTTCGGTCTCCGTTGCTTCAATTCGAAAAGGCCTGATGCCGCTCATAGTTCCGTTCCCGATTCCCTCGCTGTCACAGCCGCCACCCGCCATCAACGGTGAGCGCATCCCCCGTGATGTAGCGGGCCGCCTGCGACGAGAGGAACGTCACTGCGGCTGCGACGTCGGCCGGGTCGCCGAGCGCGCCCATCGGAATCTGCGCCACGATGGTCTGCATCGCCTTCTCCTGAACCTGCCCACCGATGCCGTCAGCGAGCTTGCCGCCGGCGAGCCATCCGGATCTGACACAATTGGCCCGCACGCCGTATCGGCCGTATTCTTTGGCCACGACCTGCATCATGCTTTCAATCGCGGCCTTCGGCGCCGACGAGAGCACGCTCATCGGAACGTGCCGGGCGAATTGGGTCGTGGTGACCGCCGTGAGGCTGCCGCCGCCTTGATCCTTCAAGATCGGCAGCGCCGCTTGCACGAGGTTGAAGCACGCATGCGTGTCCGCGGCGAAGGTCTTGATCCAGTCCTCTTCCCGGATCTGTCCCGTAAAATTGATGGGCACCGAAGGGCCTGCCGCATAGACGACGCTATGGATCTTGCCGAATCGATTCCGCGCATCCTCGAGCGTGCGCACCGCGGCGGCGGAATCCTCGAGTGCCAGCTGCACGCACTCGACCCGCCGCCCGTCACGGCCTGCGCCTTGTCGCACGCGCGCCGCTGCGTCGAGATTCCGGTGATAGGTAAACAATACATCGCTGCCGGCCGCAGCAAACGCCTGCGTGACCGCGGCGCCGATCCCGCCACTGCCTCCCGCCACGAACGCCACACCCTCATCGAAACTGAATGCGCGAACGCCGCTCTGCATGCCCGTGCTCCGTTCGAACCACGCTTATGATAATGATGATCTACCGGCCTTTGAGTTGGACTAAACCTCGATGAATACCTCGCCGTCGGCGATGGTGACTGGGAAGGTTCTGAGTGCCTCGATACAGGGCAGCGCGCAAGGCTGGCCGCTGCGGATATCGAATTTCCCTTCGTGCCAGCTGCACTCGACGATGTAGCCCTGAAGGTCGCCCTCATCGCTCAAGGACGCGCTGCCGTGAGTGCACAGATCCTGCGTGCAATAGAATTCCTGGTCGGCGATCCGGTACACCGCGAGGGCCGGCAGCCCCGGCGGCGACACCTGAAGCATGGAGCCGGCCTCGATGTCATCGACCCGACACAGGCGCACGCGGGATTGGGTCTCACTCATGTGATGAAATTTCCGATATATGCATACTGTATATTATACGCTTACACGCCATACGCTAGCTAGGAGTTGGTCATGGCAGAGGAAAGCAGCGCCCGTCTGCTGCGCGCGATTGCCGAGGAGCTCGCGCAGCGTTTACTGCCCGAGCTGAGCTCGGCTGATGCACGCGAACGGGTGACTCTCGCCCGCCTCGTCCTCGAGCATTTGGCGGCGGACATTGATGTGCTGGCGGTGGTCGCAGCGCAGTGGGTACCCGCGTTTCGCGCAGCTCTCGAGGAGGCCCTTCGGACTTTGCCGCCGGCTCTCTTCGACGACCAATTACATAGTTGGCGCAACGAACTCGCCGGCGTCCCGATTGAACACGGAGTTGCGCGGGAACGCGAGGTCAGGGCGTTGCGCACCATCGCGGCGTCCCTCGTGCGCCGCGCGACGGACGTCGCGGGCAATCATGGAGGCGGCCCCGCAGCGGATGCCGCCATCACGGCGACGCTCGTCCGGCTCGGTGCCCTGGACCATCAGTGGCTTACCCAGTACGACGCGGCGCGGCAGCAGAAAAACGTCTCTTCCCGTACCTTGGCCGGACCTGCCTCCGCGCCGGGCGCCTCAGCGCCGCCGCTGGACCCGGCGTCGGTTACGCTGTACCTGCGCCGCCGCTTCCCCGACGCACCTCACCTTGCAGCGAGCGTGGTGGTACCAATTCCCGGGGGGCGGTCTAAAAAGACCTTTCTCATTTCCCTCACCGGCTCGGCGGCGCTGCCAGCGGAGCTCGTCATGCGCCAGGATTATGCGCTGCGCTATGAGGGGACCAAAGTCCGGGATGAGTACATCCCGCTCGTGAAGCTCGCCGCACTCGGCCTCGCGGTGCCGCGCCCGCTGTTGCTCGAAGCCGAGGCCTCCGAGCTCGGGCCGCCGTTCATCTTCGTCGAACGACTCCGCGGAACACCGCCAGGTTCATATTTCGGGATGCGCACGCCCTGCCCGGGCGCCTTTGCCGATCTCGCCCGTCTGCTCGCCCGGCTTCATCGCGTGCCACCGGGTGAGCTGGGCCTTTCGGCTGGAGCTGCTCCCGCGGACAGTCTGTTGCAGCTGATTGAGACCTATCAATCCAAGTGGCGCGAGAATGCCACCACCGCCTCCCCGCTCATCGATTATGCCTACGCTTGGGCCCGAGGCGAATGCGTCGAGGTTGCGGGCACCGTGGCGGCCGTGCACGGCGATGCTGGGCCGTACAACCTGTTGATCGAGGGCGATCATCTCACCGCCGTGCTCGATTGGGAATTCTTGCACCTCGGGGATCCGGCGGTGGACTTGGGGCTCGTGCGCGTCTATGCCGAGGAATTCATGCAATGGGAAGAGTTCATGCGCCTCTATCGCGCCGCGGGCGGCGTTCCCGTAGCCGAGCGACGCGTGCGCCTCGCCATGCTCGTGAATTTCCTAAAAGGCACCACCCTGGTTGCCGCCTCCGCGCGCAATTTCGAGGAAGGTTGGACCCGTGAGTTCGTCAAGGGCGCCAACTCATTCACAGGCCAGCGTTTGATCGAGCTACGGATCGCGGGACTCTTGCAGCGCTTTGGAGCGGTGTGAGCGGTCGACGCGAAATGCGCAGGAGAGCTGCGCCTCTCAGTTTACTAATCGACAACCCACGTTACGGCCTCGGCCGGGTCTGCTCGGCCCGTCCGAAATTGATTGGCCGCATGGCCGGCATCTTCGTAACCAAAGGAAATACCGCACACGATTTGGCGGTCCTGCCCAAGTTCGAAATATTGCCGCACGAAGGGAGAATAATGCGCCAGTGCCGCCTGTGGGATCGAGGCAATGCCCAGACTTTGCGCGAGCAAGACGAAGTTGCTGACATTGGCGCCGCAATCGATGGCCCCATACACGCCCAAGTCCCGATCCGTGGAAATGATGGCAACATGCGGCGCACCAAAGAGTCGAAAATTCTCCAGCGCTTGACGGGCGGCGCCTGCTCGATCCCCACGAGCCACCCCCACGCTCTGGTACAGCTGCCATCCGACTTCGCGCCGCCGCTGCAAATAAGTGCCGGAGTATTGCGGACCCGGGAAGTCGAAATGCGCGGGAGCCGAAGCAGGCTGAGCCATTGCGTGGGCGAACAATGCCCGGCGAAATCGTTCCGTCCCCGCGCCTTCGGTTATCACAACCTGCCATGGCTGTGAGTTGCACCAAGAGGCCGTGAGCTGAGCCAGTGTCACGATTCGATGTACGATCGATCGCGCCACGGGATTCGGCTGAAAACCTCTGCAGCCGAAGCGCTTGCTCAGCAGCTTGGCCATGACGCCGAGGTCCGGCGTGTCAATTGTCGACGGAACGACTGCCTCTTCACGAATCACTTAATTTTGCATCCTCGCTCTGGCTTTCGGGCGGCTCCACCGCGTCAAACGATGCTCTAGACGGGTCGCGACAATTCCACGGACGCCTCATTGCTGCTTACGCGCCGGCATTCCGCCGACCGGAACGCGCATCTGGTCGCCAAATCCGGTCCAGGCGACCGGTGCCACCGCGGCGAGCGCGGCCTGCGCCGGCGGCAAGGTCCGGTCCCACTTGATCCCGAGAATTCGCTTTGCCGTCACGCCATCTGATGCGTTCGACGAGAGCCACACTGCCGGCGCAGCCATGCAATCAGCGGGAATGAGGGCTTCCGGCGGAACTTTGACTCCCTTGGTCATCCGCGTGTCGGCGGGACCGCCGGGTGCCAATACGTTGGCGGTGACCCCAGTTCCGGCAAGGTCGGCCGCCATTACCGCCGTGATTGCTTCCAAACCGGCCTTGGATACGCTGTAAGCGGCTTGGCCCGGGAAGAGCATCGTGCTGAGACTGGTCGTCACGTTGACGATACGTCCCCAACGTGACGAAATCATTTGCGGAGCGACCAAAGAGGCGAGCCGCACGGCCGCGAGGGTATTGATCTGCAGGAAACGGCGGTAATCGTCATCCGAGATCGTCCAAAACTTGATCGGATTTTCCCAAAAGTCAGGCCGGATGGAACCCGTTCCGATGCCTGCATTGTTGAACAAAACGTCCACGCCGCCGAATGCACGCTGCGCCGCATCCACGATGGTGTCGACCTGGGCGGGCTGCCGGACATCGGCGAGGTGGATGACGGCCTGATCCCCCGCGGCTTGGGCGTCCTCAACGGTCTCCTCCAGCGCGTACCGGTCGGTAGCGGTGAGCAGAACCTGCGCGCCGGAGCGAATACAGGCGAGGGCCATATGTTTCCCAAGTCCGCGCGCAGCGCCGGTGACGATGATGCGCTTTCCGGTCAACTCCATACACACCTCCTGCTTTGCAGATCTAGACTTCATAAGATAACTCATGTACCGTCTGCATACGTACTAAAATCCACAGCTATAACCGTTTCAGACGATGACGCAGGCTCCCGAACAACGTACTGGGCTGGTGCAGGTCGACCGCGAACGGTTGCGGTTCAGGGTCGATCGCCGCACGTACTCCGATCCGGACGTTTTCCGGCGCGAGCGCGATACGCTGTTCAGACGGTGCTGGCTTTACGCCGGTCACAGCTCTGAGTTCTTGCAAGCGGGGGATTTCGTCACACGTACGATCGGCGGATTCGACCTGATTCTGACGCGCGATCGCGGCGGACAGGTCGGCGCTTTCTACAATGCATGCACCCATAGGGGTTCCACGATTTGCCGCGAAGCTCGCGGCAACACCCGTGTCGTAACCTGCCCCTACCACGGATGGGTATTCGATCTTCAGTCGGGACAATTGCGCGATAAAGCAACGAAAAGCGGTTACCCGGCAGATTTTAATTTCGACGGCGCGTATGACTTGCGTCGCGTGCCGCGAATCGAGGCGTATCGTGATTTTCACTTCATCAACTACGATTCGGGCGCGGTCAGCTTGGAGCAGTATCTGGCCGGTGCAGTCGAGTACTTGGATCTCGTCGCTGATCAGTCGGATTCCGGATTAGAGGTCATCGCGGGAGGCCAGGAATTGTATACTCCCGGCAATTGGAAATTGCTCATCGAGAACAGCTACGATGCTTATCATGGCCCTACGTTGCACCGCTCTTATTTCGAATTCCTTGACACGCGGGCTTCTAGCCAGAACATGGTCGCGACTCAGCGCGGGTACGGTTTGGGGCTCGGGAACGGCCATGGCGTTTTTGAGATAGAGCTCAACTCCGGCCGGCCCGTGGCCCAGTGGATCGCACCTTTTGGGGAAGAAGCCAAACCAAAGATAGAGGCTTTGAAAAGTGCTCTCGTCAATCGATTCGGAGACGCGCGCGCCCAGAGAATCGCCGAGCGACAGCGCAATCTGATTGTTTTCCCTAATCTCGTGATCAACGACAACATCGGACTTTCGGTTCGGACGGTGTATCCGCAAGGTCCCGATAAATTGATGGCCTATGTATGGGCGCTCGGCACGCGCAACGAAGATCCGCTGTTGCGCAAGATCCGGTTGGACAATTACCTGACCTTCGTCGGACCCGGCGGATTTGCCACACCAGATGACTTCGAGGCCTTTGCGTTGTGCCAGCGCGGCGTCGATTTTACGCCACCCAGCTGGAGTGATATCTCCAAGGGGATGACGCGCGACGAAGACCTATTGCGGGCCAAAGCCGATTTTACCGATGAAGCCCAGATGCGCGGCTGGTGGGCGCAATGGGACCGCATGCTCGGCGGAGCAGAACGGCTCGACGCATGAGCGGAATCATCAAACGCGAGGAAGCGGCAGACTTCTTATACTTGGAAGCGCGGCTGCTCGATGAATGGCGTTTGGAAGATTGGGAGAAGCTTTTTACCGATGACGGCCGCTATCTCGTGCCGCCTGTAGGCATCGACAATCCAGCCTCCGCAGATCCGGCCAACATGCTTTTTCTGGTCGCGGACGATCGCACTCGCATCCACCAGCGGGTACTTCGATTGATGAAGAAATCGGCACATGCCGAATATCCGCATTCGCGCACACGCCACTGCATAACGAACGTCGAACTGCGCGGGCATGATGACGTCGGCACCAGGGTTTCAGCGGCATTCGCCACGTATCGGGTACGGCGCCGCGAGGTAATCGCATACGTGGGACAGCTGCTCTACACATTGGTGCGCGTTGGAGGCACGCTCGCAATTCGTGAGAAGAGAGCCTGCCTCGACCTCGACGTGCTCTCGCCGCAAGGCAGCCTCGCTTTTATTCTGTGAGACCTGCTACGGCATACTAGCGAGGCCGTGGGCCGCATCGTACTCGTCGTTGACAGTGATTAGAGCTGCCCAAATCGATCCGTCTAGCGCCCACCCGTAATGGGTAAGATCTCGCCGGTAATGGAGCGTGACTCGTCGGAGGCGAGAAATAAGGCCGCATGCGCAATTTCGAGGGGATCGATGAGACCCAGGGGCTGCACCTCCACGGCTTTTTTGGCAGCCGGGTTTGCCGCGATCATGGCGAGAATTCTCTCCGTGCCGACGGCACCCGGTGCGAGCGCGTTGACACGCACCTTGTCTCCCACGAACTCGGCTGCCATCGAACGCGTCAATGCGATCACGCCGCCTTTTGCCGCAGTGTAGGCGTCGCGCCCCACTTGCCCCCTGATTCCGACGATTGACGCATTATTGATGACGGAACCGCCTCCTGCCTTGACGATGTGCGGAATGGCGAACCGGCAACAAAGAAAGGTGCCCAAAAGATCGATTTTGATGACACGCCAGAATTCATCCAGCGAGGCTTCGGTGACAAGTCCGTCCGCATTGGATGAGCCGCCCGCGTTGTTGAATAGCACGTTGAGCCGTCCAAAGGTACGCACCGTGTCGCGTACCGACTCCTCTACACTTTGGCCCTCCGTGACATCGGTGCGCACGAAAATCGCCTCGCCGCCGTCCTTCGTGATGCGCTTCACTACTGCTTCCCCCTCGGCGGCGCGCCGGCCGGCAACTGCAACCTTTGCCCCCTCGCGCGCGAACAAGCATGCCGTTGCCGCACCGATCCCTGCGGTTGCACCGGCAATGAATACTACCTTACCGTCCAAACGACCCATTTGAGTGCTCCTCGAACGCCTGATCACTAACGCATGGCGCGGGCTAAATCCGCCTCGCGATGTCATAAGCTTGTGCAATATTGGAAAAGATCGTGCCGCTGTCTTCGGATACGACATCCGATGCATCGCCGACGATATAGGTTTCCAAGCCTCTCGCCTTGGCAAACTCCGCCACCGACCGATTGGATCGACGTTCGCTAGCAAACACCACCGTATCGATGCCTGGCAAGATCTCGCTCCCCTTGTCGGTGACCACACACACGCTGTCGTCAGTTCCAATCACGATATTGCGCACATCCTTGAAACGACGGACTTTCTTTTCAATGGTGCGCCCGACCAGATACCAACGGTCATTCGCCGCAAGCTTTTGTGCGAAATGACCTTGCGCCTCGGCCACGTAAACTCTGCGGCCCGCTTCCGACAGATAATCAGCCGCCTGCATCCCGATTTGGTCACCGCCGACTACCAAGATATTTTCGCCCGGTTCAATGCTCTGTTCGAGGAGATCGTCGATCATGAGCATATTGATCTTGACCGCACGAGCAACGCTGTCGAGCATATTCTGGGGTACCTGCGGGACACTGCCCGTGGCCACAAACACGACGTCGGGCGCGAGCGTATCGAGCATGGCGGCATCTACGGTGGTACCAAGGCGGACTTGCACGCCATGTTTGGCCAGTTGCCGCGCATACCACGGCAACATGTCGCCGATCTCGTGGCGACCCGGAATCATCGCGGCAAAGCGTATCTGCCCGCCGATCCAGCTGCGGCTTTCGCAGAGCGTCACTTGATGGCCGGAAAAGGCGGTGCACCGCGCCGCTTCCAGGCCCGCGAGGCCGGCCCCCACCACCAATACCCTTTTTGGATTGTCCTTGCTCGATCCTTCAATATCGACGCACACCGACTCGCGCTGCATGCGCGGATTGACCACGCAGCTCACCTGTCCCGGCGAACCACGCTTGATCGAGCGCATCTCCTGATCTATGCAGCCGCGACAATCGGCTAGGCACAGCCGAATATCGTCCAACTCGCCGCGCCTGGATTTATCGACGATTTCGGAATCCGCGATCATGGCCCGGCCCATGCAGATGATGTCGGCCTTGCCCTGTTCGAGCAGATCGTTCGCCATCACCGGATTCTTGATCCGACCGATGGTTGCGACCGGAATGGAGACGGCCTTCTTGACCGCTTCGGCCAAATCGACGAAGCAGCCTTGATTTTCATACAGCGGCGGCACCGTCAAGCGCGTCCCCCCCATCACGCCGGCGGTAATGGAAAGATAATCCGCCCCTTGCGCTTCCAGGGTCGGCGCGAGGGTGCAGGTGTCGGCGAGGGTCCAGCCGTCCTTCACCATGAAGTCATCGCCGTTGATCTTCACGCCGACAGCCAGCGCCTGCCCGACCGCTGATTTCACGCCGCGCAGGATCTCGAGCAGGAAACGTCCGCGATTTTCCAAGCTGCCGCCGTATTGATCAGTACGCCGGTTGAAATAGGGCGCCAGGAACGCACTGATCAGATAGCCGTGACCGGCATGAATCTCGACAAAATCGAAGCCGGCCGCCTGGCAGCGGCGCGCCGCGGCAGCAAAATCGCGCACCACCTGTCCGATCTCATCGACCGTGAGCGTCTTGATGACCGGGCTCGCGCGCGAGTCGAACACGGCAGCGGCCATGGCCGGCACGCCGGACGGCGACAGCTGCACACGATCACCGGTCTGCACGCCGCCGTCGAAGAGCTGAATACCGAACTTCGTGTCGTACTGATGGACCGCGTCGACCAGTTTCTTGAGGGACGGAATGTGGCGGTCGTGATCGAGCGCCAGCGGCATTTTGCGCGGCGCGGCTGCCGGGACTACGGCAGAAGCGCCGATCGCCATCAGGCCCGGGCGGGTTTTGGCCCGCTCGACATAGTAAGCGATCATTTCCGGTGTCGGCTGCGCATCGCTGTCGAGCATCATGCCGGCCGACATGCCCGGCATCATGATCCTGTTTTGAATCAGCATCCGACCGATCGTCATCGGCGTGAACAATCGTGCGAGATGACTCACGCTCGGCACCTGATACTGCAGAAAGTTTGGTACACTAGCATACGGTACGATAGTAGGCAATGGGCGGGCGCGACTGACCGGTTCAGCGGCCGATTCGGGTTGGAACGGCCTATGGGTGACGCGGACACTGGCGAGTGGTACGCTAGCACAAGATTTGTTTGATGGACGGGACACTGCTATGGCATTGCTTCAATCGGTCGAAGGGCTGGGTTACGGGAGAAAGATTTTCTCGAACGGCCATGATGACTTTCGGGCCACGGCGCGCCGCTTCTTCAAGCGGGAAATCGAGCCCTATGTGAAAGAATGGCAACATGACGTGTTCTTTCCCGCCGACGTGTTCAGAAAGGCAGGTAAGGCGGGTCTTTTATGTGCGGGCATTCCCGAGGCGTATGGCGGAGGCGGCGGCGATTTCCTGCACCATGCGATACTGTACGAAGAGCACGGATTTTCTCCGGCTGGCCCCGCCATGGAAGCCGGCGTCACGACGGAGACCGCGGCTTACGCCGTTTATCACGCCGGCACCGAAGCGCAAAAGCATGAATGGCTGCCTCAGTTCGCGTCGGGCGAGGCGATTTCGGAAGTCGGCGTCACCGAGCCGCATAGCGGCAGCGATCCGCGCAGCATGAAGACCTATGCGAAGCGATCCGGCGGCGACTACATCATCAATGGTCAGAAGATGTGGATGACCAACGGCCCGATCATGACCATGTTGATCGTGGCCGCGCGTACGGGCGAGCGCCCCGACGGCCGCGGTCAAGTTTCGATGTTCATCGTCCCGATCAAGGGCACCAAGGGCGTCACGGTGTCCAAGCCCCTTGAGCTCATGCTTAAAAGTGCGGGAGGGGTCTCGCAGGTCTTTTTCGAGGACGTACGCGTGCCCGCATCGAGCATCCTGGGCGGCGAAGAGAGCCGCGGGATGAGCGCCGCTCTCGACACGATCACCACCGCGCGCCTCGCCATGAGCGCCCGCATCGTCGCGACTTGCGAGCTAGCCTTCCTGATGACGGTCGAGTTCGTGAAGAACCGCGACGCGTTCGGCCAGAAGGTGTTCGATTTTCAGAATACGCAGTTCAAGCTCGCGTCCGTGAAGACGGAACTCGCGGTCGCGCGCATCTATCTGGATGAGCTGCTCGCGCGCAACGTCGAGGGCAAGGTCGACCCGGTCGAGGCGTCGATGGCCAAACTGTGGATTTCGGAGATGGAGGGACGCGTCCTCGACGAGCTGCTCCAGCTTCACGGCGGAGCCGGTTTCTCGGACGACTACCCGATTTCGAAGATGTATGCGTTCGCGCGCGTTCACCGCATCTATCTCGGCACCTCCGAGATTCAGCGCCTCACCATAGCGCGTACGATATGATCCAGGCGCCCTCAATCGGATTGCCCCTGCCTCCGCCGGAGGGTACCACCATGCTGCCGGCGGGCACCTTCGCGGGTAAGGTGGTCGCCGTCACCGGAGGCGGCACGGGTCTCGGCAAGGCGTTCGGCCTCGAGTTCGCGCGCCTGGGCGCCACGGTGGCGATATTGAGCCGCAACGAGGAACATCGGCAAAGCGGGGTGCGCGCGATCGAGTCGGTCGGCGGCAAGGCAATTCAAGCGCCGCTCGATGTGCGCGATGCAGCCACCGTCGCCGCCGCCTTCGATGCGATCCAGAGCATGGCGGGTCCTGTCGATGTTCTTCTCAACAATGCCGCGGGCAATTTCCCCGTTCCTGCCGAGGATTTGAGTCCGAATGGGTTTCGCACCGTAGTCGAGATCGATCTTCAAGGGACGTTCAATTGCTCGCGCGAAATGGCGAGGCGCGCCCTCTCGGCGGGTCGCACGGGTGCCATTCTCAACATTGGGTCTCCAACCTACCACGGCGGGGGCCCCGGCCTCGCGCACGTCGCCGCGGCCAAAGCGGGCGTGCACAATCTGACTTATTCGCTGGCGGTCGAATGGGCGCCCTACGGAATTCGGGTCAACGCGCTGGTTCCGGGCTTTTTCCCGCATGATGATTTGCCGAAGGACGTCTTCGCCGCCAACGTGGGCGACTCCGGCGGCGGCAATACGCCGGCGCTGCGGCTGGGGAAACCCTATGAACTGGCTTGGGCCGCCACCTACCTGTGCTCGCCTTTCGCCTCCATGGTGACCGGCTCTATTTTTGTGGTCGACGGAGGTATGTCGCTGGCGCATGGCCCGCGTCCCGCCGCGTTCACTCCCATCCGTGAACAGCTGGGGCGTGGTCCTTTCAAGGGGGCGACCTAGGCCAAATGGATAAGACATGAACCAAGTGAATATTCCCGCGTGGGCCATCGAGCTCGGCAAATCGCGGAGCGGACTGAGTTCGCTGAACCCCACGGCGACGGCTTTGATCGTCGTCGATCTGCAGAACGCTTTCCTGGCGCCCGGTGAGACATTGGCGAATCCACACGCGCTCGATATCGTGCCGAATGTCAACTCCATTGCTCGCGCGGTTCGACGGCACGCCGGTCTGGTCGTGTTCCTGCGCCACACGATCAGCGACGACCCGCGCTACAAACTGACGGAATGGCAGGCGCGCATGGTGCCCCGCACTGCGGAGGGCGATTTTCAATTGCGGGCCGGCACTTTCGGCCATCAACTTTCTCCCGAGCTCGAGGTGTCGACGCCCGATCTCGTGGTAGACAAGCATCGGTTCAGCGCCTTCTTGCCGAATTCGTCGGATTTGGACGCGATCTTGCGTCAGCGCGGCATCGATACATTGATCATCACCGGCACGGTCACCAATGTGTGCTGCGAAAGTACGGCGCGCGACGCGAACATGCTGGGCTACAAAGTAGTCTTCGTGACCGATGCGACGGCTGCATTCACCGACGAGGAACACAACGCCGCGCTACTGAGCATGGCTGCCGTGTTTGCGGAGGTGCGCGATACGGCGGGGGTCCTGCGGCTCCTCGAAGCCTCGGCGCCCGGCGAGTCCGCCGAGGCTTCATCTGCCGTGCCTCTTCGAACCGCTGAAGTGGCCCGACGTTTCTCAGGAACGCCGCCTTGAGATAAAGTATCGGCTCCCAACTGGGGGGAGGAATCTGACATGCCGATTTCGCATCCACCGGGTCAAACGTCGGAAAACTACCTCTCCGCAACATATTTCTTGGACCATGACTCCCCCACCGTATCCCAATTCGCAGTCGAGGCGTGCAAGGGTGTCGGCGGTGAACGCGAGAGAGCCGTTTCGCTCTACTACGCGGTGCGTGACAGCATCCGCTACGATGCCTATCGCATCGATTTCAGACGAGAAGGGTTCCGCGCGAGCCGCGCTCTGGCAGACGGCTACGGCTTCTGCATTTCCAAGGCCGCGTTGCTGTCCGCGGCAGCCAGGCATGTAGGTATTCCGGCCCGCATGGGCTTCGGCGACGTGCGGAATCATCTCTCCACCGAGAAACTCCGCCTCAAGATGAAGACCGATATCTTTGTTTTCCACGGCTACTCGGAGCTGTGGATCGAAGGCCGGTGGGTCAAGGCCACCCCCGCGTTCAATTTGAGCCTGTGTACGAAGTTCGGCGTTCTGCCGCTCGAGTTCGATGGGCGCACAGATTCGCTGTTTCATCCGTTCAAGGCGGACGGGAGCCTGCACATGGAATATGTGCGGGATCGAGGTACGTTTTCAGACATCCCTTTCGAGCTGATCAACTCCACCTGGGCTGCGCAAAGAAAGGAGACGGCGGGGTTTCTCGATGAGAAACTGGACGGAGATTTCGGCGAAGACGGCGCGCGCGAGCGCGCTGGCACGGAGCGACATTGAGTGCTGCGGCCGCTTCCCTGCCCTCGCCGAGCTCGGTGCAGGGGCTCAAGGTCATCGACTTCGGGCTGGGTCTGACGGCGGCGCTGATTGCGAAGCAGTTCGCGGAGCTCGGCGCCCGGGTCTCCCGGATCGAACCCGCCAGCGGCGATCCGTTCAACGACGTGTACCCGGCTTACCGTCATTGGCGCCGGCGCGAGCTGCGAGAATCGGCGGATCGCACCGAATCGATTCTCGAGAATGCGGACCTGTGCATCGTCGGAGGCGAGGACTTTCCCGGCATTACGCACGAACAAGATGCGGAATCGCTTTCCCGTCGGTACCCGCGGCTGGTCGTTTTACGGATCCTCAGCTATCCGGACGACGAGGCCCGCCGGCGTCCCGCCGTCGACCTGCTGGTGCAAGCGCGCACCGGCATGGTGTATGAGCAGTTCTCCGACAGACCCATCGCAGCATCGATTCCGCTCGCCGGATACGGCGCGGCCTTGCAGGGATTGATCGGGAGCTGGGTCGCGCTGATCGAGCGCGAGCGCAGCGGGCTCGGCCAGATCGTCACCGTATCGCTCGCCGCAGGCGCCGCGATGTTTTGGGGGCCTTTCTGGATGAAGGCCGAGAAAGCCGACACAGGATTCGCGGGCATCACGCCGCGCGACGTGCGCCACCTCATCTTGCGCTGCGCCGGCGATGAATACGTGCACCTGACGTTCGGCGTGCCGGGGGCCCTCGCCAAGGCTTACAAGGCGCTCGGCATCACCGATTCCATCGATCCCGCCGACCGCGGCATGCCCGACCCCGCGCGGGGAGCCGCGAACTTCTACGGAAATTTCGACTTATTGAATTCGTTCGCTCATCGCCACACCCGCCCCAATCTGATCCGCGCGCTACGCGAGGCCGGAGTTCCGGCGGAGGCGGTGCTCCCGCCGGGCGAGTGTTGGAGCGATGAGCAAACCCGCATCAATGGGATCATCGAGCGGGACGAATCCGGCTGGAGCACGGTTGGGAACCCGCTGGGGCTTGCGGAATCGGCAAAGAATGCCGCGCGCCCGCCAAGGGTAAGCGATCCGTCGGCCCCCCCGCTTGCCGGAATCCGCGTGATCGACTTCGGCATCTTCGTAGCGGGTCCTTATGCGTCGAAGCTGCTGGCCGATTACGGCGCCGACGTCATCCAGGTGGAGCCGCCGACGGGCCGCTCGACGCTGAGTGGGGAACGAACCATCATCAGCGCAAATCACGGCAAGCGGAGTATTTGCATCGACGCCAAATCCGAGGCCGGGCGCGCCCTCGTCGCAGTGCTGTGCAAAGACGCAGACGTCGTGTCGCACAATTTCAGACCCGGCGTAGCCGATCGGCTGGGCCTCGATCGGCGTTCGTTGCGCGCCCTAAATCCTGCGGTGGTGACCTTGGAGACCACCGCGTATGGCGCCACCGGTCCCAAATCCCTCGCGCCGGGGTTCGATATGGTCATGCAGGCGCATTGCGGCTTGGAGTATCGCGCGGGCGGAACAGGCAATCCCCCGCTTTGTTGCCGCTCGCCGCTGGTCGATTTCGCAACCGGTGCGATCGGCGCCGTCGGCTTACTGGTGGCCCTCTGGGATAGGCTGAAGAGCGGCCGGGCGCTCGCCGTCGAAACCAATCTCCTGAATGTCGGCACCCATATGTTGTCGGAGCTCGTCCGCGCACCCGATGGCACTTTGCATGGGGCACTCTCCTTGGACCGCACGCAAACAGGGTTCAATCCCGCCGAGAGCTTGTATCAAACCGCGGACGGTTGGATCGCCATTGCGGCAAGATCAGATTCCATGGCCGCTGCGCTCTCGCAGGTGTTGGAGATTCAGTTGCCCGCTGGACGCGCGGCTTGGGGCGACGCCGAGCGTGCGCAAATCGCTTTGCGCATCGCTTCATGGACGTCGCAGCGTCTGCTCGACAAGCTGGAGGCGGCGGGCATCTGGGCGGAAGCATGCGCCCGCGATGCTTGGGAATCTGGATTGGAGGGCGGCATCGTGCGTACCGTGAACGATGAACGATACGGTCAAGTCCTTCATTGCATCGGGCCCCTGGTTCAGTTCTCGCGCAGCAAAACCGTTCACGCGGCTCGGCTCACCTCGGAGCCAGGGCAGGACACACGGGCGGTACTCGCGGAGCATGGCGTATCCGCCGCAACGTGAAGGCGCGCCGAGTCGGATACCGATCAGCTCATTCTCGCGCTGGGGGACACGGGCCCCGACCGAAGCCCCCGGAAGGCAGGACTGGACGCCGAAAGCCTCTAGGTTCAATATTAGAACATTAGCGTTTAGTACGCGCACGAATCAATTCGGACTCGGCCACGGAGAAACTCCATGAAGGAATTCAATTTGCTGATCAACGGCCGCTTGATCCCGGGCGCCCTCACCATGAATGTCATCAACCCGGCAACGGGCGAGGCCTTTGCAGCCAGCCCGTGCGCGGATGCCAAGCAGCTGGACGCCGCGGTGCAGGCGGCGAAAGCCG
>Ga0073928_10001086_pt1 | contig 54349 bp, 49 predicted proteins | sample PaiPotPPA55metaG_FD_76969 | JGI IMG/M metagenome (GOLD analysis project Ga0073928, IMG submission 76969) | Iron sulfur acid spring bacterial and archeal communities from Banff, Canada, to study Microbial Dark Matter (Phase II) - Paint Pots PPA... ... | reverse complement strand
TCGCCAGCGGCCACGCAACACTCGCTACCAAGCGGACGCTACTCCTTACTTGGACCGGACTTTCACCGGCTGGATCGCACCAGCTTTGCGGCTGGCGCACTTATTCAATCACCTCGTCGGCGCGGCCGAGGAGCGGAAGCGGGAAGGTGATGCCTAGCGCCTTGGCAGTATTGAGGTTGATGACCAACTCGATTTTCACCGCCTGCTGAACCGGCAGTTCAGTCGGTTTAGCACCCTTGAGAATTCTCCCTGCGTAGGTGCCAACCTGCCGATGGGCATCAGCAAGGTGGGGTCCATAGCTCATCAGGCCGCCCGCAGCAGCGAACCCGCGGTACGGAAAAATCGCGGGAATGGCATGACGCGCCGCGAGCACGACAAGTCGAACGGGCCGGTCCGTGAACAAGTTGTCGGCACTTACCACAAGGGGCACGGAGTGTTCTTTTGCTAAAGTCGCGAAGGCAGTATCGATCTCGCTTTCGTTAGCGGCATTCAGGACACGAAGCTCCACACCTAAAGCACGCGCTGCCTCGTGCAGTTCTTTCGTTTCGACCTCTGTAAAGGCGCTGGTCGGGTTTGCAAGCAGGGCGATGACGCTCGTGGCGGGGACCAGTTCGTGCAATAGCTCCAGTCGTTTTCCCATTACTGCGGTATTTAGAATGTATACGCCTGTGATATTGCCGCTTGGTCGATTGAGGCTAGTAACTAGGCTAAACTGCACCGGGTCAGCGCCCACGGTGAACACGATCGGAATCGTGTTGGTCGCCGCCTTGGCAGCAAGCGTTGCTGGGATACCAACCGCCACGATCACGGTAACCTGGCGGCTAACGAGATCGACTGCCAGCGCCGAAAGGTGATCGTATTGGTGTTGCGCCCCGCGATATTCGATCGCCACGTTTTGTCCCTCAACATAGCCGATTTCGGTGAGACCCCGCCGGAAGGCGTTCATGCGGCCTGTGTCAGCTTCGGGCGATCCAGGGGAAAGGAATCCGATCACCGGCATCGCTTGCTGCGCGCGCGCCGCGAACGGCCACGCCGCCGCGCGCCCGAGCAGCCTGATGAAGTCGCGCCGCTTCCTGTCGAACATGGGGTTTCCTCCCCTCAAGGTAGGCGCCACCAATAGCGATACCCGCAGGCACTGCACGGGCGGTCAGTCTGCCTGAATGACGATAGCACATCACGGCGCGGCAGGAGACTGCTGCGCTGCGGTATTTCGAGCCTGCTTATGACCGCTTGGGGTCAAAACCCGAAACCCTCTCTTGCAGTCGCATGTCAGCTTTCGCCAGCTGCGGACATGCCGCCGCATTGGCTATAGGCTGCTAACAACGCGATATGACAAGATCCCGGTCAACTATCTGGCCTTCGTCAAGCTCGCATCCGTCCCCATTTGGTTGCATGCTAATGTCCGCGCCCTAGGCACGTGCTCGCCCCGACCACCACGCGATGGCGAACAGCACGACTGCGACCGCCGCAGCGACAATACCGTGCTTGACATGCACGCGCGTGCCGCCGGCTTCGAAGCCGGGGAAGAAACCTGGGAGCGAGCCCGCCGGCACCAGCCAATAGACGACTGCAATGACAGCGAAAATCAGCCCTAGAACGATTACCGCCGTTCGCATTCAACCCTCCTCCGATCCCGTCAATACGGGGATGAGAATGCCGGAAGGTTTCCTGAAACGCTAGAGCACGACGCACTGGCCAATCGACGCTGATGTAGGGGCTACTGCGGTTGTCCGGACTCGCGCAGGTAGCGACCATGGGTCGGCAGGAATAGATCCTCGACCGGCATCACTTGTTTCGCGATGCCTTGCTCGTGCAGGTAGCGCGTGAGCGCCTCGAGAGTGGGCCGGTTGGGCTCGATACCGTAGGGCCAGGCGTCGCCGCCGAATACCTCGTCGAGCTCGTCGATGTCGGCAGTCATCCACGGCAGCATGTACTGAAGCGTACCGACATCGCGCATGCGCAGCCGTGCCCGCTCTTTCGACGTACACATCGCATCAAACAGGCTGCTGGCAATGAACGGGTTCTCCTCGTACACGTCGCGGCGCAATGCAATCAGATGCATGATGGGAAAAATCCTTGTGCGCGTGTAATCCTTTTCAACCTCTCGATAGTTTGGAAAGAGCCGCACGATATCCGGATTGTGATGCATGGCATCCGGCAGCACCGTGCCGATGATGGCGTCTATTGCCCCGCTCTCCAGCAAATCGCTCAGCGACTGGTCGGATGTGTTGCGCTCGATCGATATGGGGCGCAGCAGCGGCAACAGACTGGGATGGCCGTGAGATCCCGGCTGATTGATCGCGCCTTCGACCCAATGAATCTTGCCGAGAGCGACCCCATAATCGTGCTGGAGGTGTCCGCGCATCCACACCGCAGCGCTCATGGAATAGATCGGCACGCCCACCCGCCTGCCCTCCAGGTCCTTCGGGGATTTGATCCCGGAGCGCCGATTGATGCTGAGCATCCCGTGCCGGAAGACGCGGGAGGGAAACACCGGCAAGGCAACGAGAGAGGAAAGCCCGCAGGACTTGCGCGCAATGAATTCCGAGCTCGACATCTCGGCGATATCGAACTCGAGATTGCCGGCCATGCGATCGAAGATCTCGCGCGCTCCGGCCGATCCGTCCATGGGAATGAAGTTGAGCTCGATTCCGTCCGGGCGCACGTCGCCGCGGTAGAGATCGAGCATGCGGTCGTAGAGACCGCAGGCCATGGTGAGTCGCAGCTTGCGCGGCATGGCTCGTTCACACGCTCATGGTGACGTAGGCGGCCCGCCCGATGGCCACGAGCCGTCTCTGGTCATCGGCAATGCGGACATCGACCACCCCTATGGTCCGCCCGAGCTTGATCACGGTCGCCACCGCAACGAGCTCCGTTCCGCCTGCGAGCCGCAGATAATCGACGCGCATGTCCACTGTCGCAACCGTGTGCAGGACCTTGGCCGCGATTGCGGCATGGCCGGTGATGTCGACCATCGCCGCAACAATCGCGCCGTGCAACTCAGGCCTTTCGGGCAGGCGGCAGAACTCGGGGCGAATGGGCAAGCGAATGGTGACGCTGCCCTCCTTCTCATCCACCTCCAAGAGCTCCGGCAGAAGCCACTGGTGAAAGGGGGTGGCTGCGATGTTATCGCGAACGAACTCGAATGTGCTTTGCGCCATGAACTAACCTAACCGGACCTGCGCACGGGCTGGGGTTTGAGCAGGCCTTGGGCGACCATTTCGACCAGACGGCGCTTGAGCACCTTCCCGCTGGCAGTGAGCGGAAACGCATCGAGCTCCAGAAAGAATTCCGGCATATCGTATTTCGACAAGCCCTGGTCATTGAGGTGCTGAAGCAGCTCCGGCGCCGCGGGTGCGGCATTCGCCCGCGGAATGACTGCGAGGCAAACGCGTTCCCCCAGCCGCTCGTCGGGGACCGGAAAGGCGGCCGCCTTCGCCACGCCGGTATGTCGCAGGGCATAATCCTCGATGCGCACGGGATAGATGTTGTGACCGCCCCGGATGATCACATCTTTTTTGCGCCCGGCGATCTGCAGGTTCCCGTGCTCGTCGAGGCGCGCGAGATCGCCGGTCATGAACCAGCCGTCGCGGTTGAAGGAGAGCTCGGTCGCGCCCTGATCGTCGAAATAGCCGAGCATCAAAGACGCCCCTCGTACACCCAGCTCACCGATCTCGCCTTGCGCAACTTCCCGGTCCGGATCGTCCTCACGACAGAGTTTTATCTCCATTCCGTCGGCCGGGCGTCCGCAGGTGGACGCGATGGTCTCCGGCAGATCGATCGGACGGGTATATTGAAACGAGTGGTTCTCGGTCATGCCGAAGGCGTTCTGGGTCTTTACCCCCACATCTATCAATCCGCGCACCGTCGTCGGAGGAACGGGCGCGCCGCCGAGCTGAAACGCCTTCACGCTCCCCAGCGTGGCCATCCCTCGCTGCCGCATCTCGGTCAAGAGGTCCATGGCGTGGGTAGGTACGCCCAGAACATAGGTTGCGCCGGTCTCGACGATGCGGTCGAGCATGCGAGACGCATCGAGCGGCGTGTGCGCGACGAATTCGCCGCCGCAAACGGCGGCAACGGCCATTCCGACAATGCCGATGTTGTGGCTCAGCGGACTGAACGAATACACGATCGTATCCTGGTCGAACGCCCAGTCCTTGGCGATGGCGCGTCCATTCGCAAGGATGGTGTTGTCGGAATGCATGACCCCTTTGGGCTGTCCGGTCGTTCCCGACGTAAAGGCAAGATAGACGATGCGATCGGGGTTGCTCGCAGGCGTAAGGGGGCTCAGGGGACCTTTCCGGATAGTGCCAAGCCCGATCGGCCGCTCGCTCTCCGCGATGCCGGATCGAAGCGTTTCGATCTGGTAGACCTTCTTGAGACGCGGCAAGCCGCCCAGCAGTGCAAAGATGTTACTTGCCGCAGCATCGGCGCCGTAGCCTGATTGCGCGAAGAAAGCCGCCGATCCCGCTCGCTTGAGCAGCGCGAGGATGTCGTTGCAGGTGTAATCGCGGTGCAGCGAAGTGTTGCAGACATACCCCATGCGCGAGCAGGCAAAGAAGATGAGCGCAGTCTCGATCCGGCTGGGCAACCAGATCGAGACGCGGTCCCCGGAGCGAAGCCCGGCCTCGTCCAGCTCTTGCGCTATCGCATCCACCCATTGGAGCGCAGCACCATAGGTCAGCCGCGTATTGCTGTCCCGAAAGGCGAACCGGTCGGGCGTCGTCTCAGCCCATTGCCGCAGGACGTCGTACAGCGTCTCGGAACGCCAATAGCCGCGCTCGTAGAACTGCTTGGCGCGCGCGACATCCTGCAAGGTGAGCAAGGCACCCATGGGCTGCTCGCTAATCGACCGCGCCGTCCTTGACCCCATAGGTCATGCGCGCCGCTTCCGCGCTGACCAGCTCGCGCCTGAGATCGCACCGGACAAGTTCGGGATCGCGTTCCTGCGGCGGGCCATACCCGCCGGCCCCGGCGAGGCGAATGCTGACGATGTCGCGGCGCTCGAGCTGGCGCCGCTCTTTCGAGCCGAGCGCTATGGTTTGGCCGTTGCGCATGAGAATGGTCTCTCCTTGCCGGCCCGGCTGCCCGCCGAACAGGCCATAGGGTGCAAAGCGATGGCGATCACCAAGCAGCGAGACGGTGGCGCCGGCGCAGAGGATTTCAACATCCTTGCGAATACCGCAACCACCCCGATGTCGCCCCGCACCGCCGGAGTCAGGGATGAGCTCGAAGCGATGGAACAGGACGGGGTTGTTGGCTTCGTGCACTTCGATCGGCAGGTTGGCGGCGTTAAACACCGGGCAAAGCGCCTCGGGGCCGTCCTTGTCGAGCCGTCCGCCATAGCCGCCGAAAATGAGATCGTACATCACCCATGGCCGGCCGGTCTCGTCGTGCACTCCGCCAAAGATCGGATTGGCCCAATGCGAGAACGCGCCCATCACGCGCTCCGGCAGCGCCTTGGCGAGGGCGCCATTGATGGCGTCGAAGATGCGGATCTGAATATTCGCCCTCCCGCTGCTTGGAGCGGGATATTCCGGATTAAAAAAGCTTCTGCTCCGCGCCACGGTCCTGATCGGCCGCTCGACCCCGTCATTGTGCGGCACATCCACTTTCGCAAAGGTGCGGATGCTGAAGGTCGCATAAGCGCGTGTATAGTTGATGTAGGAGTTGATACCGGCTTTGACCTGGTCGCTGCTGCGGGAGAAATCGACAACGGCCTCATCGCCTTTGATCGTGACATCGACGCAGACGTGTACCGGGTCAGTGCCGGGGCCGACATCGTCGAGCACGTCATCGAAGCTGTAGTCGCCGTCCGGAATGGCCGAGATCAGCTCGCGCGTGCGTTGTTCCGATCTCGCCAGGAGCTCCTCGATCGCGCCATGCACAATGGACTTTCCATGTACGCGGTAGAGAGCGCGCAGGCGCTCGGCGCCGACATGATTGGCATTGCGCTGCGCGCGCAAGTCGCCGCGCACCTTTTCAGGAATACGGACATTGCCGAGGATGACGCGCAACAGGTCCTCATCGAACTCCCCCTTGCGGATGAGCCTCACTGGCAGAACGCGGAGGCCTTCCTGAAAAGCCTCGGTGACACCCTGGACGGTCTGCGACCCCGGCGCTGCGCCTCCGACATCGACGTGGTGCGCCGTGTTCACGACGTATCCGAGCAGCTGGCGCTCCGCGAACACCGGCGTCACCATGTAGAAATCAGGATAGTGACCTCCGCCGAGGTAGGAATCGTTGGTGACGATTGCATCTCCCGGTTCAAGCTGATCGAGCGGGACGTAGCCAAGGACGTTCTTGACCACGTAAGGCATGGCACCGAGATGGCCCGGCGTATTGTTGCCCTGGGCAACCAATCGCGCGGAGGCATCGAACACGCCCGCCGAGAAGTCCTCGCCTTCGCGAACCGCCTCGGAGAATGCGGTGCGCCGGAGCGCTCCGCTCATCTCCTCTGCGATCGAGATCAAAGAATTCCAGACAAGCGTCAGGGTGATCGGGTCGATCTGCCGATCCGCGTCACTGGGCATGGCGGCTTGCCCGGTCGATTTCGATCACCAGATGTCCAAGCTCATTTACGCCGACCACATCGCCGGGAAGGACCACGGTCGTGCATTCACGCTCCTCGACGAGACACGGACCCTCGAAAGCGTTCGCCGGGTTCATCCTGTAGCGGTTGATGACCTTGCTCGGAATCATGCCGCCGCACTCGGGAAAATAGGCCCTGCGCTCGTTCACGATGGGTGAGCCATGTCCGTCCTCGACGCCCGCGGCGTTGATCACCGCGGAGCGGGCATTCGCGAGGGAGGCGACCACGTACCAGTCCGTCGCCTCGACCGCCGCGTCGGGATCGATGAAGCCGTATTCCCGCCGATACGTGTCGTGGAAAGCCTGGCGCATCGTGTCCTCATAACGCTCATCCACTGGGCCGCTCGGCAGCGCGACCTGGACATCGTAGCCCTGCCCGCAATAGCGCATGTAAGCCGAACGCGAAATGGACAGCGCGCTTCCGAGCTTCAGCCTTCCCGCCTCAGCGCGCGCCCGTTGTTCCAGCTCCTGCAAAATAGCCGCGATGTCGTCGCGCGCACTGCCGTCGAGCTTGAGGATCCGAGTGGCGCCCGCGTCGACCTTGTGGTCTGCCACGAGAAGCCCGACCGCCGAGCCGACCCCGGCGGCAAACGGAACCACGACCCTGGGAATGCCCACGGCGCGCGCGAGCCTGCAGGCGTGCAACGGGCCCGCTCCGCCGAACGCGACCAGCGCGTAATCGCGCGGGTCGCGGCCGCGCTCGATCGAGATCACCCGCATGGCGCGTTCCATGTTGCTGTTGGCGATGGAGTGGATCCCCCACGCCGCCTCGGTAAGCGGCAGCCCTAGCGGCTTGGCTATCGCGCCCTCGATTCCCGCGGCAGCGCCCGCCACGTCGAGCGTCATTGCGCCGCCGTTGAAATAGTCGGGATTAAGATAGCCCAGAACGAGGTTCGCATCGGTAAGGGTCGGGCGTGTCCCGCCGGCGCCATAGCAAATCGGGCCGGGCACGGCACCGGCGCTCTGCGGACCCACGGTGATCAAGCCCATTTTGGTCTCGGCAATGCTGCCTCCGCCCGAGCCGATCTCCAACAGCTGGATGGCGAGGACATTGAGCGGCAAGCCGCTGTTCTTCTTGGCATTGATGGTGTCCACCTCATAGGAAGCGGTCACCATCGGCTCGCCGTTATCGATGATGCCGAGCTTTGCGGTGGTCCCGCCCATGTCGAAGGACATCACGTGCTCATAGCCCAGTTGCCGGCCGACCTCCGCGCACATCAGCACTCCGGCTGCCGGCCCCGATTCGATGATGCGGATGGGATAGCGCCGCACTAGCTCGGACGAGACGAGCCCGCCGTTGGATTGCATCACGGCAAGCTGCGAGCCAAAGCCTTTGTCCGCGAGCGAGCGATCGAGTGCATCGAGATAGCGCCGCACCAAAGGGCGCACGTAGGCATTCGCAACGGTGGTGCTGGCGCGCTCGTATTCGCGAAATTTCGGGGAAACGTCGCTCGACAGCGTGGCATCGAGATTGCTCGCCCGCAGGATCTCCGCCATCCGCCGCTCATGTGCAGGATTGATGTAGGAGTGCAGGAACATGATCGCGACACATTCGTAGCCGCCGCCGCTGATGTGTTGCGCCACTGCGCGAGCACCGGTTTCATCGAGCGGTGTAATGACGCTGCCGTTCGCGGCGATGCGTTCCCTCACCGTGAAAATGTCCGCCCTGTCGACCAACGCCGCCGGCTTGTCGAGATAGAGATCATTCATGTCGTAGCGCTTCTGCCGCCCGATCAGGATGATGTCGCGAAACCCCGCGGTTGTGATGAAGGCAGTGCGTGCGCCCTTGCGTTCCAGAATGGCATTGGTGGCGACCGTCGTGGCGTGAATGACGCTGAAGACCTGCTCCAAACCAAGATCGCCCGCCGCAATCCTGTCCGCCAACGTCGCGTTGACTCCTACCGCGGGCTCACGGCTCGTCGGTACTTTCCAGATACGAATGCGGCCCGTGCTCTGGTCATGGAGAACGTAATCGGTGAAGGTGCCGCCGATATCGAAGGCCAAACGCAGCATCAGAGCACGTTTTCTGTGTAGCTTGACAGCCGTTCGACTGGCATGATGGCGTTGTCGCCGCAAGGAGAGGTAAAGGCAATGACCCCGCTGACCGCAGAATTGGGCCGATTCGTTTCCGAGCTTGCTCTCAGCCACGTGCCGTTGGAAGCCCAAGCCGTCGCCAAGACCGGCTTCACCGACTGCTTCGGCGTAATGATCGCAGGCGCACGCGAGCCGGTCGTCGCCCTGGTCGATCGCGAGCTGGCCGGCGCCGACGCCGGCGCGCTTGCCTCACTCATTCCCTCCGGCGCACGGCGCAACGTCGAGGACGCCGCCCTGATCAATGGCGTTGCAGCCCACGTGCTCGACTACGACGATGTCACGCTTGACGGCCATCCCAGCGCCGTCCTCGTTCCGGCGATTTTGGCGCAGGGCGAAGCGCTGGGATCGAGCGGATCGGAGATGCTCGCCGCTTACGTCGCTGGGTATGAAACCTGGGCGGAGTTGCTGGTGCGCGAGCCGGTGCCGCTGCATCAGAAAGGCTGGCATCCCACTGCCGTGCGCGGCACCGTGGCAGCCGCCGCGGCTTGCGCCAAGCTCCGGCGGCTTCCTCCCCCGCAGACAGCAACGGCACTTGCAATCGCCAGCTCCATGGCCGGTGGCCTGGTCGCGAACTTTGGAACTCTGACCAAGTGCTTTCAGGTGGGCCGGGCAGCACAATCCGGGGCGATTGCGGCCCGCTTGGCGCAAGCCGGGATGACGGCCTCAGCCGATGCGCTCGAGCACCGGTCCGGCTTCCTGGCGGCGTTCTCGCCCGGCGGCGCACCTGATCTCTCGCGCCCGCTGGATCCTGGGCAAAAGGAATGGCACCTGGTGCGCCAAGGATTGAACGTGAAGCGCTATCCCGTCTGCTACGGCGCCCATCGCGCCATCGACGCGACCGTTGATCTCGCCACCCGGCATGACATCAGACCTTCGGACGTCCATGGCGTCCATGTCTCGACCGGCGCGATGCAGATGCTGATGCTGCGCAACGGGCTGCCGCAGACCGCGCTGGAGGCGAAGTTCAGCCTGCAGTTCGCCATGGCGTCGTCGCTGGTGGCGCGAAAAGTCGGCCTTGCGCAGCTAACCGATGATTTCGTCCGCAGCCCTCCCATCCAGTCGCTGATGCCGCGCGTCTCCACCACAACAACCGCTGAGACCATGGCCCGGTCCGCCTTCGCACCCTCGGAAAAGGTCGAGATCACCACAGTGCAAGGAAAGGTTCTCGCCAGCGAGCCGATCGTATTTGCCAAAGGCAGCAAGGAGCGCCCGCTCTCGCAGGATGAGCTGCAGGAGAAATTTTCCGATTGCCTGGGCAATGACTTTGCCGGCGCAAACAAGACCAAGGCCTTCGAGAAACTGATGAACCTCGAGCGCCTCAACTCGGCTGCTGACCTTTTGTCGCTGTAGCTTCTATCGACACGCTCAAACCGGAATGGGTATACCCTGAACCGCACGGGGGGGCGCGTCAGGTTGGACGATGTCTTTGACGGATTCGATCAGCCTCCGGCTGCCTGGGCGCGAGCGATTGCTTTCGCATCTGTCGCCGCGGGTGATTCGCCGCAACCTGCGAATGGCGTCCGGTCTTGTTCTTTTCACGTACATCACTGCGCATCTCGTCAATCACGCGCTTGGCCTCGTCTCGCTGAATACTGCCGAAGAGGCCCTCGGCTACGCGGAAGAGCTCTGGGACAGCCTGCCGGGGACGGTGCTGCTGTACGGTGCTGCGGCGGTCCATTTTGTTCTCGCGCTATGGGCGATCTACGAACGGCGCACCTTTCGCCTGCCGCCGGCGGAGCTGCTGCGCATTGCGATGGGTTTCACGCTGCCGCTCATCCTCATCAATCATTTCGCCCACACGCGGCTTGCCTATGAGGTGTTCGGACTTCCGGTGGATTACACCCGCGTCATCAGCAATCTGTGGGCGGCCGATTCGCAGGGGATGCAGCTCGGTCTGCTCGCGCCGGGATGGATACATGGCTGCCTTGGGCTGCAGTTTGCGTTCAGCCGAAGGCCGCTGTACCGACGATTTCGCTTCGTGCTCTTTGCCGTCGCGCTGCTCCTGCCGGCGTTCTCCGCCTTCGGCTTCATTGCCATGGGGCGTGAGCTCAAGACCAACGCAGAAGCCACCGCCGAGGCGCAGGCATTTTTAGGCCCGACACATGCCGCCGAACGGGCCGGCATCGCACGCTGGCACAACGGGCTCCTCATCGCCTATTTTTCTTTGATCGGTGCCGCCTTCGGCGCGCGCTCCGTTCGCAACGCGCTGGAGCACAGTCGCAGGCGCCTCATCTCGATCTCCTATCCGGGGCGCACCGTCAGGGTGCCACGCGGGTGGTCGGTGCTGGAGGCGAGCCGCAGCTTCCATTTGCCCCACGCCTCCATGTGCGGCGGACGTGCGCGTTGCTCGACCTGCCGGGTGCAGATCACGGCGGGAATGGAGCACTGCCCGCCGATTGCCGGGGATGAGCAGGCAACCCTTGAGCGCATCGGTGCAGCGCCCGACGTACGCCTCGCCTGTCAATTGCGTCCCTCGGGAAACATATCGGTTGTGCCGCTGGTGCGCACCGCGGTGCCGGTCTATCGACCCCCGGCCCGCGAGCGCGCCGTCGAGCGCGACATTGTTCTGATGTTTTGCGACTTTCTCAATCGCAAACAGCTGGCGGAAGAACAGCTGGCGCAGGATCTGCTTTATCTCCTCACGCTCTACGGTGAGGCGGTTAGCGAGGCGATCCGCACAGCGGGCGGGACGCTCGCCACGGTCGGGCCGGACGGCATCTGCGCTTTGTTCGGGCTCGACCACCAGTCGGCGCGAGCTGCGCGGCTTGCGCTCCAGGCGGCAGCGGCAATAGAGCGAGCGATCTCCGAGCTCGACAGCCGGCTTGGTCGCGAGGGGAACCGCACGCTGAAGATCGCTGTGACCATTCATGCGGGGCGCGCCGTGGTCGGCGAGATCGGGTCTCACGACGCGCCGGCTCTGATGACGGTGGGCGAGGCCGTGGACGCGGCAAATGAGCTGCGCAAGGAGCTGAACAAGGCGGCAGCCGCCCACGGCAGGCGATTCGCGATCTCTGAGCCGGTCACCACGGCAGCGGGCGTCGATCCTGCGGTTGGGGATAAGGTGACCGTTCGCGCGCACGACCCTGGCGCGCCGATTGTAGCATCACTCTCCACCTCGCCACCGGCCGTACCGCAGTCGCGCCCGCTGCTGATCGAGCGGGGCGCTGCTTTGCAGCGGCTGTGGAAAGGCTGATCGCCGGCCCGCGGCCAGCACTCTGTGCATTCCTGGGCTAGCGATGCTGACAGGCGTGCACCCGGATGAGCTCGCGAGTAGCCACTGGGACGGCACTGTCGGCCTCGCGGCTCGTCGTCGCGGTTTCGCATGAGAGCCAGAAATAACCGGCGTTTGGATCAACCACGAGGCGCCTGGGTGCCAGCTCGGGTGCCACTAGGACGGACAGAAAGTGCGTAGTCGAGGACCACGCGAGGCGGTTCAGCGCGGGATTGATCCTTTCCGATGAGACGAACCGCGGATCTCCGAGCGCTGGATCGGATGCCGTGCCGGTGGCGAGCGCGCGTACCGCTGACGTGTAGTCCGTCCAAGTCCGAATGAATTTTGCGGTCTCGACCGCGTGCACGATTAGGACAACCAACACTGCGCCGGTCACCGCCCGTACCGCCACGTCGCTGGTGAAAAGCTCCATCAGACGCGACGCGACCGGCAGTTGCAGCCGCTCCTCCGCAGCGAGAGCGCGCACCACCGCCAGCACGCCGAGGATCGGGGTGGCGACCAGCACCACGGTCCGCAGATAGTATCTGTTTTCCGCATGCAGCGCATGATCAAACCACATCCAGTAAGCGCTTAGCATCACAACGACGATCGCGCTGGCGTAAATGTCGGCTTTCGCCGGCGCGAGCCGCCGAAGGAGCAGGAAAGCAGCGGCGTAGCTCGCGAGCGCTGCAGCCAACAGCAGGACCACGTCTCCGGTAACGATGGAGGGATCAAAGACGTGCCATGCGGCCCGGCGGAGCACATCGGCGATATAGTCGTCCGGGGGAAATGTCGCGTGCGCAATCACCCAGATCGCAATGACCAGCAAGAGAGCGGCCGCGCCCCGCAAAAAGCTGGCATGCTGCCCTCTATGCAGCAGAAGAGTGGCCACGATCGCGACTGCGAAGATCAGCGCACCTTCATGGGTGAAGACAAGGGCCAGCAGGACCGCGAATACCAGCGCGGTAGCGCCGATGCCGGGCCTCGCATAGTGACAGACGGCGAGGGTCGGCCAGAACAGCGAATGCGCAATCCATATCTCGCTCGGGAAGCCGAAAACCAGCGGGCAAAGACAGGCGGTCGAGAGACAGGCGTAAGCGAAAATGATGCGGCCCTTCGAGCGGTCGACTGCAAAGGTCGCTACCAGCCCGAGGAGCGGCGCGACGAAGAACAAAAGTCCATAGAGATCGATCGCCTCACGGACGCGCCCGGTGATCTCAAGATAAAGCTCCGCAGGTACGTAGGCGAAGACGAAAACAAAGACACGTCCGATGATGTTGTGCCAATGGAACACCCAGGCGTCTTCGACAGCGATTGAATAAGAGAAGATCGATCCATCGCCGTACATCTGCAGCTGGTAATGCAGCCCAAGGACGACGAAGAGCACCGACCAGCACGTCCCTGCGGCGACCGCGAGCGTGCGCAACAAAGCAGCCCTGTCGCTCAAGAGGGCGCTCTGATCACTCCAGTATGCCAATGAGCTTCGCGAGTCGGTCCGCATCGGTCCGGAGCGGCTCCGATTCCCCATCGTAGACGACGCGCCCCTTGTCGAGGATCACCGCGCGCGCGGAGAATGTCAACGCTACGCGGCTGTTCTGCTCGACGAGGACCATCGAAAGCCCGCTCTCTGCCCGCAACCGCTTCAGCACCGCAGTTAATACCTCGACCAGGACCGGCGCCAAGCCCTCGGTGGGCTCGTCCATGAGCAGGATCGTGGGATTGGTCAACAGCGCGCGGGCGATCGACAGCATCTGCTGCTCGCCGCCCGAAAGCTGATTGCCGGCGTTGCTGAGCCGTTCCTCAAGCCTCGGAAACAACTCGAAGACGCGTGCGAGCGTCCAATGTCCCGGGCGGGCGGCAATGTCGAGATTCTCGCGCACCGTCAGCGAGGGGAAGATTTCGCGCTCCTGCGGCACAAAGCCGAGGCCGGCAAGCGCCCGGCGGTAGCAGGGCACGCCATTGAGGCTTTGACCGTGCAGCAGGACATCGCCCGAGTGCAGCACGGTGTGGCCCATGATGGTCGCCAACAGCGTGGTCTTGCCGACACCGTTTCGCCCGATCACGCTGACGCACTCGCCGGGCGCGAGCGTCAGATCAACCTCCTCGATCACGACGGTCTCGCCATAGCCGGCCGAGACGTGGCGGAGCTCGAGCGCGCTAGTCATGGGCGGCCTGCCCGAGATAAACCGCACGCACCTGCGGGTTAGCCTCGATCTCCCGCGGCGTGCCTTCGGCGAACAGGGCGCCGCTCACCATCACGGTAACGCGCTTGGCAAAGCGGAACACGACATCCATGTCGTGCTCGATGATGAGCACCGCGAGCTGCTCCGGCAATCGTTCGATCGCGTCGAGAATGATGTGGCTTTCGGCGCTTGGCACTCCGGCGGCAGGTTCATCGAGCAGCAGCACTTGAGGCTTTAGCCCGATCGCGATCGCGATCTCGACCAGGCGCTGGCGCCCATAGGGCAGCTCGGACACGCGACGGCCGGCATCGGCCGTAAGCTTCAGCATCCCCAGAAGATGCATCGATTCTTCGATCACGTCGGTTCGTCTGCCGAGCGGATAAATCATGGACGACGCCGCGCCAACGCGCTCGGCGACTGAGATGCAGACATTCTCCAGGACGGTGAGCCCGCGAAACAGCCGGTTGATCTGGAACGTGCGCGCGAGGCCGAGCTTGACCCGCTCCGCCTGTGACTTGTCGGTGATATCGTGGCCCTTGAGCAGCACGCGCCCGCGCGATGGCAACAGCACCCCGGCGAGCAGATTGATGAACGTGGTCTTGCCGGCCCCGTTGGGGCCGATCAGCGCATGGCGCGCACCGGCCGCCAGCTTGAAGTCGATCGCCTGCACGGCCATGAGAGCGCCGAAATAGCGGCTCAGCGTACGCGTCTCGAGCCGGATCTCGGTCATGAGCCCGCGTGTTCGGCGCGATAGCGCCGGCACAGCGCTTCGCCCAGCCCCAATATTCCGTTGCGCGCGAAGAGCGCGACCAAGACCAGCAGGAGCCCCAGCTCGAGCTGCCAGGCAGTCGGATAGATTCGCGCCACGAAGTGCTCCAGCGCCATGTAGGCAACGGCGCCGACGAACGCGCCATAGAGGCGCCCGTAACCGCCGAGAATCAGAATGATCAGCACGGTCGCGGCACGATCGAGATCGAGCACGCTCAGGTTGACATAGGCGTTGGTCTGCGCCCACAGCCCGCCGGCGATGCCGGCAATCGCCGCCGAGATGGTGTAGCAGATCACGAGCCGGCGCCGCACCGGCGAGCCGACCGCTTGCATGCGCAGCATATTCTCGCGGATGCCGGTCAGGCTCTCGCCGAACGGCGAATAAACCACCGTGCGAATGAAGACAAAACAGACCAGCAGGAGGGCCAGCGTATAGAGATATTGCGTATCGGCGTAGAGCGGGTTGAATTCGAACTTGCCGAGCACCGGCGCAATGTCGAGGCTCGGCAGGCCGTCGAAGCCGCCGGTGTAGTCGTGCGCCATGTTGGCGGCTTCTTGCAGGAGCGCCATGGTGCAGAGAGTGAGCATAAGGAGCGTGAGGCCCTTCGTGCGCAGCAGAACAAGGCCGGAGCCGAACCCGACCGCGGCCGCCGCCGCGGCGGCGATCAGCAGGCTGGTGATCGGCTCCGCCCAGATGCCGTGAAAGGCCAATAGCCCGACGGCATAGGCTCCGGTGCCGAAGAATGCCGCATGGCCGAGCGTGATGATGCCGGCATAGCCGAGCGCGAGATCGAGCGAGAGCGCAAACAGTATCGAAACCAAAAGCTGGGTACCGAAAGCCAGATAATCGGGGAAGGCGAAATAGAAGCCTGTGGCGACGATCCAGGGCAGCCCCTCCCACCAGCGCAGGCGATGCCGCCTGATCAGGACACGCGCCGACGGATGGTCGATCAAGGACGTGGTAACCGCCGGAACGGCAGCGGAGCCGGCGCCGTTCACGTCTCTTTCCTTCCGAACAGTCCTTGCGGCCGCCACAGCAGAATCAGAATGGTGAGCGCGTAGATGAAGATCGTGCCTCCCTTCGGCAGATAGAGCTTGAGCACGAAATCGAGCACGCCGAGCAGCAGCGAGGCGCAATAGACCCCCACCACGCTGCCTAGTCCGCCGACCGACACCACGATCAGGAAATACACCAGATATTTGAGCGCGTACTGCGGATCGAGGCCGAGAAACTCGGCGCCAAGCCCACCACCGATCGCTGCCATGCCGCTGCCGAAGGCAAACGTCATCGTGAACAGCCGATCGACGTTGATGCCGAGTGATTCCGCCATGCGACGGTTGTCAACAGTAGCGCGGATCTGTGCCCCGATGTGGGTGCGCTCGAAGCCGAGCCAGATGCCGGTCACGATCAATGATCCCACTACGGTCAGGAACACGCTGTACGTACGATATTGCATGAAGCCGAGGTTGAGCTGACCGCCTAACGCCCTTGGCAGGCTGATCGGCTGGCTTTCCGGCCCGACCGCAATGGTGATCACGGCGATGAAAATGAAGATCAATCCGATGGTGAACAGAACCTGGTCAAGCTCACCGGCGCGGTAGAGCCGGCGATAGAGGAGCCGCTCCAGCACCATGCCGAGCGCCGCGGTGGAAACAAAGCCGAGCAAAAGCGCCACGCCAAAACTCATTTGCCAACGATTCATCGCCAGCACGATGACGTAGCCGCCAAACATGGCAAAGGCGCCGTGGGCAAGGTTGACGAACCCCATCAGGCCCATCGTGACCGAAAGCCCGACTGAAACGATGAACAGCACGGTGCCGGCGGACAGCCCACCCAGCAAGATGCTGGCAAAATTTACACCAAGATCCACGGGCAGTCCCCCCTGCCTACCCTCTGTTTGCTCAGAGCTATGGCATTTGGCCCCGACGACGGCGCTGCCGCGTCATGCCGCAAACATCCGTGCCTGTCATTCCGGTCGAGCGAGCGGGACTGAGCGAAGCTGCCCCCCGGGTGAGCAGATGAGCAGCCTCGGTCATGAAATGATCGTCAGTGCGCTCGCCGATCACTTCTTCGAAGCGCAGGGGCCGATCGCCAACGCCTTGCACTCGTCCTTCACGTGATCGATTTCCGCAATCTTCTTCTGGTGGAGCTTGCCATCAGGACCCTTCACGACCTCGGAGAGGTACTCATTCATGATGATGTCGCGCGTTTGCGGGTCGATCATTATCGGCCCCTGCGGACTGTCGAACTTCCATCCCAGCAGCGACTTCACGGCTGCGTCACCATCCATCTTGCCGTTCGTGGCCTGCACTGCGTGCACAATGGCGGCCATGCCGTCGTAAGCGCCCACAGCGGTGAAGTCGGGCGTTGAATCCTCGCCGTATTCCTTCTTCCAGGCGGCGACAAAGCGTTTGTTCTCGGGATTGTCGAGGTCGGCATTGTAGTGATGCATAGTGATGAGACCGATCGCCGCATCGCCCATGGCCTGCAGCTTGAAGTCCTGGGTTATGTCGCCGGGCCCGATCAGCTTGATGCCGGCAGCGCGCATGCCGAGCGCGCCATAGGTCTTGACCACCGCCACGGCATGATCGCCGGCCGGCACGAACACGAACAGCAGGTCCGGCTTCTCATCCTTGGCGCGCTGAAAGAACGGCGTGAAATCCGGAACGGCACCGGGCCCTCCCGCCGGGATGGCATCGATCACCTTGCCGCCATTGGCCTCGAAGCCGGCCTTGAAGGCGTCGAGGCTGTCCTTGCCGGGTGGGAAGTCGGAATAGGCGACGACTGCAGTCTTGGCATGCAGCTCCTTGGCGCCAGCCACGCCCAGGGCGTAGCCGGCATGCCACATGCTGAAGGAAGTGCGCACGAATTCGGGCGCGAGATTGGTAATGAACGCGGTGCCGGCATTCATGATCACCGCGAGCTTCTTGCCAGCGGCGATGAGCGGTGCCGACGCGATGGCATCGGGCGAATAGACCCAGCCCGCAAGCGCATCGACCTTGTCCTGGGTAAGCAGCTCCTGGACCGCCACCTTGGCCTCGGCACCACTGGGAGACTTGGAGTCGCGCTTGATGAAGGTGATCTTGTAAGGCTTTACCTGGTCGGCATTGAGCTTGAGATAAAGCTCCATGCCGCGATCCATCTGGCGGGCAAATTCGGCCCCAATCCCGGTATAGGGGAGGACGACGCCGACCTTCACCTCCTGCGCCAAGGCGCCGCCGGCAGAAATGGTCAATGCGACAATGGCCGCAGTCAGTCGTTTGGACATGAGAAACACCTCCGGGGGTAGTTCCGTTTGCGTCGATTTTAATGCTTTTCTTCTTGGCGCTCGATACTACACTACTTCCCGCTTCGGCGTCATTCCGGACGAATATGCGGGCTTAAGGCCCGTCCCTACCTGGCCCGGGATGACGGGCACCGCGCTTCTCCGTGTCGCGGGAAGGCAAGAGTGACCTCGCCATCCAGCTCCCAGCCTGATGTGAGGCAAAAGCGGATCCTCGTGGTGGAGGACGAGCTGATGATTCGCATGCTGCTCGAGGACATGCTGGAGGAGCTCGGCTGCACCATCGCCGCCGAAGCGACCCGTATCCAAGACGCGCTGGAAGCGGTCCGCAACACCGAGTTCGATGTCGCCATTCTGGATGTCAATCTCGGCGGGGAGCCGATATCGCCGGTCGCAGACGCCCTCGCCGCACGCGGTACGCCATTCGTGTTCGCCACCGGCTATGGCGAGCGCGGGCTGCCTGAATCCCATCGCGAGCGGCCCACGCTGAAGAAGCCTTTTCAGTTGGACAGCCTCAAGCGCACGCTTGAGGCTGCAATGGTGGGCACGACGCTGTAGTTACGAGCTGTTGCAGTCGGAAGATTGCAGGCCACTGCCCGCCTTCGCCTGGCGGTCCTCGCCTGGTGTTTGATCAAATAATCCTGCCAATCGCGTCATGAAAGGATCATCGGTCATATCGAGCCGCAAGGGGGTTACGGCTATGCGATTTCCCGCCAGCGCAGAGATATCGCTTCGGTCCGCAGGCGGCATTGCGCGACCGCGCACGTACGCGATCCAGTAATAGGCGTTGCCGCGACCGTCGTGGCGCGCGTCGATCTGCAGCCGGTCTTGTCGGTTGCGGCCCTGGGCCGTCACGGCGATTCCCTTCACCGCGTCCGGAGCGCAGTCCGGAAAATTGATATTCACCAGCACGTCGCGCGGGATACCGGCCTTGAGCACGCGCCGGATAATTCCAGGCGCGAAACGGACCGCGGTCGGCCAGTGCGGTTGCCGGCCGTTGCGCGAGCGATAGGCCTGGGAGAGCGCGAACGAGGGGATGCCCAGGATCGTGCCCTCCACCGCACCGGCGACAGTGCCGGAGTAGATCACGTCCTCGCCGGCGTTGCGCCCGCGATTGACGCCGGAGAGCACGAGATCCGGCGGATGATCCTTCATCAGGTGACGCGCCCCCATGATGACGCAGTCCGTGGGGGTGCCCTTGACCGCGAACCGCCGGTTGCCGATCTCGCGCAGCCGCAGCGGATCGTTGAGCGAAAGCGAATGCGACACTCCCGACTGGTCGAGCTCCGGCGCAATTACCCAGACGTCCTCGGACAGGGCGCTGGCGATTTCCGCGCAGATGTCGAGCCCCTCTGAATGGATCCCGTCGTCGTTGGTGATGAGAATGCGCATACTCAAATGCAGCGGTCACTCAGCCGGTCGAATCACGTCGAGGTTTCCCATGTATGGGCGCAAGGCCTCCGGCACTGCAATCGCCCCTCCCTCCTGCTGGTAGGTTTCCATGACGGCGATCAGCGCCCGACCCACTGCCACGCCCGAGCCGTTGAGCGTATTCACGTGTTGCAGCGCACGGCTCGCTTTTCTGCGAACCCGTGCATTCATCCGCCGTGCCTGGAACTCCCCGCAGGACGAGCACGATGAGATCTCGCGATAGGCGCCTTGACCTGGCAGCCAGACCTCTATGTCGTAGGTTTTTTCTGCAGCAAATCCCATGTCACCTGTGCACAGGGTCATCACGCGGTAATGCAGGTCGAGCCGGCGCAGCACCTCCTCTGCACAGGATAGCATGCGCTCGTGCTCATCCTTACTATGCTCAGCGGTGGTGATGGAGACGAGCTCCACCTTGGTGAACTGGTGCTGGCGGATCATGCCGCGGGTGTCCTTGCCCGCCGCTCCCGCTTCCGCTCGAAAGCACGGGGTGCACGCAGCAAGGCGCCTGGGAAGGACTTCCTCGTCCAATATTGACTCGCGTACGAGATTGGTCAGGGGAACTTCGGCGGTAGGGATGAGTCCCAGGCGGCGATCGAGCAGGCTCGGACCTTCCTTGGCCCTCTCCTGCCGATCCGGAGCTGACACCAGCTCGTGCATGCTTTGTCCAGGCAAAGCGAAGAATTGATCATCCTCGAATTTTGGCAACTGCGCAGTCCCGTAAAACACCTCATCTCGCACCAATAACGGCGGGGCAACTTCCATGTAACCATGCTCGCCCGTGTGCAGGTCGAGCATGAATTGACCGAGCGCGCGTTCCATCCGCGCGAGACCACCGTTCAACACCACGAAGCGCGCGCCGGAGAGCTTCGCGGCCGTCTGGAAGTCCATCTGCCCGAGCGCCTCACCTAGGTCGAAATGTTCCCGAGGCGCAAAGCCCTGCGTTCTCTTCGCTCCGAAATGGTGACGCTCCACATTGTCGTTCGCATCGCGGCCGTCGGGGACGTCTGCGAGCGGCGCATTCGGAATGATCGCGAGAGCGTCCTGGAGCTCCTTCGATAGCTTCTTCTCCTCGACTTCCAATTCGGGGATCTTGGCCTTCAGACCGGCGATCTCGGCCAACAGCTTCTGCGCCGCTTCCTCCTCATTGCTTCTCTTCGCTGCCCCAATCTCGCGTGAGATCGCGTTGCGGCGGGCCAGGGCCAATTCCATTCGCTGGATCGCAGTACGACGGCGGTTGTCGAGCTCGAGCAAATTCTTTGCCGCAGGGGGGAGCCCACGACGAGCCAGTGCACCATCAAATGCGTCGGGCTGCTCGCGAATCCATTTGATGTCGTGCATCTTGGTTTACTCAGCGTCATTCCGGAACGTCAACACAGGCGAGCTTGCGCTGCCCCGCGTAAGGCTGGCTGCGTGCGCCGAGCTCCGAATCGAGTAATCTCTGGCGTGATTACTGGATTCCCGGTTCCCTCGCTACGCTCGGAGCCCGGAATAACGATGGTGGTCGCCTGGGGGCAGCGGCGGCCTTACTCCGCCGGCTTCGCCGCGGCACTGGCCGCATCCGAAGCCTTGGCAGCAGCAGCCTTTTTCTCCACCCACCGGACCGACCAGATTGAAGCCTCATACAGCGCCAGCAACGGCAGAGCGAGCGAGAGCTGGCTGAGCACGTCGGGCGGCGTCAGGATTGCCGCAATGACGAACGCACCGACGATGAAGTACCGGCGCTTGGCCTTGAGCTGGTCGGAAGTGATGATGCCCACCCGCCCAAGAAGGGTTAGGATGACCGGCAACTGGAAGGCTATGCCAAAGGCCAGGATCAGCTTCATCATCAAGGTGAGGTAGTCCTCCACCTTGGGCAAAAGCTCGATTGCCGCCTGTCCCGCTCCTGCAGCCTGTTGCATGCTGAGCGAGAAGCGAGCCAGCATCGGCCAGACCAGAAAATAGACAACGAACGAGCCCAGCAGAAAGAAGATCGGAGTGGCCACCAGGTAGGGTAAAAACGCTTGCCGTTCGTGCCGATAAAGTCCCGGTGCAACGAACATGTAGATTTGTGTCGCAACCACCGGAAAAGAGATAAAAGCTGCACCGAACATGGCGAGCTTCAGCTGAACGACGAAATATTCTAGCAGCCCCGTATAGATGAACTTCGAGTTCTCCGGGCCGGCTACCCACACGAACGGCCAAGTGAGGACGTTGTAAATTGTTTTCGCGAAGAAAAAGCAGCCGACAAAGGCGATTCCGAAAGCAATCAGTGCCTTGATCAGACGCGAGCGCAACTCGATCAGGTGATCCATCAGAGGCGCCTTGGTCGCCTCGATGTCCTCGTGGGTCATGTCGCCTTGCCTTCCGCCTCATGCGACCCGGAGCCGCTCTCCCGCGGGGGCGCCTGCGCTGTCGCGCCCGCGGGGATAGTTAGGTTCGAGGTATCGGCAAGGTCTGAAGCAGCAGGCGGCGCATCGGGCATGGGCACTGCCTCGGTGGGGTTTGCGGCCGGCGTGACGTTCCCCGCAACGGCTGGAGCAGCCTGTTCCGTGGCGGGCTTCTCAGCCATCGTGCTCTCGATTTGAGACTGCGTCTTTTCCAGCTCGCGTCGCACGTCGCTGACCGGATCGAAGCTACCGTAACTCCGGACCTCGCTGGTCACCTCGTCGACCTGCTTCTTCAGGTCAGCCAGTTCCGCTTCCCGCATCGCTTCATGGAACTGGTTCTGGAACTCCGCCGCCATGCGACGGAGCTTGGCCGTCCACTGCCCCACAGTGCGCATGACTGTCGGCAGCTCCTTCGGACCGATCGCAACAAGCGCGACGATGCCGATGATCAGAAGCTCACCCCAGCCGATGTCGAACATGTGAGGCCAACTCCGAGCGACGCACGCTTCTAGCGTTGCGCCCGCGCTCCGATGCTCGCCGCCGGCCCAAAACCGAATCAGCCCGCTTTGCGCGTCTCCGCGGGCGTCCCCGATGCGGTGGGTGCGGGTTGATGGTCGATCGTCTTCATCTGATCGGGCGTGGCCGGCGGCTCTGGCTCGGCTTTTTCATCCTCCGCCAGCCCCTTCTTGAACGATTTGATGCCTTTGGCAAAATCGCCCATCAACTCGGAGACCTTCCCGCGGCCGCCGAACAGCAGAAGACCGACGGCCAGAACCAGAATCCAGTGCCAAACGCTCATTGAACCCATTGCATACCTCCGCCCGGACGAGGGCGGCCTCGTCTGCCGGTTTCAGGAGAAGTTAGGCGCCGCGCGACGCAAAAACAAGGAGAGCGTAGTGGCCGGCTGGAAACCGGCCCCTAATCCGGAACGCGCACGATCGCGCTATTCCGAAGCAGCTCGTTCCGCTGGCGGAGCAAGTGCCAGATCGAGGTCCCCCGGCTCCAGCGGCTCCTCATCTTCCCGTAAAGCCGCATCATCCGAGGGCGCTGGCACCGAGAATTCCGGTGGAAGCCGCCCGTCCAGCAATCCCGACCCTTTGAGCTCCTCCAGGCCGGGCAGATCCCCGATCGCGTCCAGGCCGAAGTGCGACAAAAATGCTTCTGTGGTCCCATAGGTTATCGGCCGGCCCGGGGACTTGCGACGCCCGCGCGGACGGATCCATCCAGTCTCCAGGAGCACGTCGACGGAGCCCTTCGAAGTGGTCACGCCGCGAATGTTCTCGATTTCCACGCGCGTGACCGGCTGGTGATACGCAATGATCGCAAGGGTCTCGATGGCCGCGCGCGAGAGCTTACGCGGCTCGGTCGTCTCCTTGCTCAACAACCAAGCAAGATCGGTGGCCGTGCGAAACGTCCACTTTCCATTGATCCGCACGAGGTTGACCCCGCGCGAGGCATATTGCTGTTGCAGCTCGCGCAGCGAGGCGCGCAGATCGATCCCTTCCGAGATTTGCGCCGCGAGGGTTTTTTCATCGAGCGGTTCAGCCGAGGCGAACAGCATCGCCTCCAGGATGCGCAGCTCCTCGGCCCCGGCCTCTTGCGGCGGCGCCGTTTCCTGAGGGCTCGTCACGACTTTCAAGTTGGGCATTGCGGTAAGCTCTCCATTTCGCTTGTGCTGCCGATAGCGCGCGGTCCGCGCCGTCAAGCCTTCCCCTTAATTGGTCTGCTGATTCTTGCGTACATACAGGGGCGCAAAAGCCACCTGCTGGTGCACCTCCATCACACCCTCGCGCACGAGCTCGAGGGTCGAGGCAAAGCTCGATGCGAACACGGTACGGGCGAGCGTGGGATCGATGACGAACGAAAGCAGGTACTCGTCGAGCCGCGCCCAGTCCGCCGACTGCCCGATCAAACGTTCGAGCGCCTCGCGTGCCTCCGCAAGCGACCAGACGGTGCGCTGAGCGACCTTCACGTGCGAAAGCGCGGTGCGCTGCCGTTGAAGGGCATAAGCGGAAAGCAGATCGTAGATGGTCGCCGTCCATTCCGGATGTTTGATATGAGCGATGGGCTCCGGCTGGCCGCGACGAAATACATCGCGATCGAGCTGCGCACGACCAAGGAGCTGCTCGGCGACGGTGCGGATGGCCTCCAGGCGCTTGAGGCGAAGGGCAAGTGCACTGGCCATTGCGGCGGCGTTCTGGCCTTCCTCCGATGTGACATCGGGCAGCAACAGCCGCGACTTCAGATAGGCCAGCCACGCAGCCATAAGAAGGTAGTCGGCCGCCAGCTCCAGCCGCAGCTTGCGAGCCTCCTCGATGAAGGCGAGGTACTGGTCTGCGAGCGCGAGGATGGAGATCTTGGCGAGATCCACCTTCTGCTGACGGGCCAGCGCCAGCAGAAGGTCGAGGGGCCCCTCAAACCCTTCGACATCAACCACGAAGGCCGGCTCGCCCGTGGCTCGCTCGTTCGAAAGAGCCGTATCGAGTGCTTGTCCATTCGAGGTCATGTGGCATCCGTCTGCATGAGCATCGTCCATTCGGCCCGCAGCTTGGCTGTGTCCTCCCTGGCAGCGACGCGCCGGCGTTCAAGAGCCGCATGAGCCCTTGCGTCAGCCGCTGCCGACATGGGAGGGACAGCTGCTGCCACTTCCTTCATCTGATCCATGTTTCCGGTGCAGTGGAGAACGAGGTCGCACCCTGCCGCAAGGGCTGCTTGCGCGCGCTCCTGCAATGGGCCGGATAGTGCTTCCATCGAGATATCGTCGCTCATGAGCAGCCCGGAAAATCCGATCGAGCCACGAATCACGTCACGAACTACAGTTACCGAAGTTGTGGCGGGAGCAACAGGATCTATCTCGGCATAGACCACATGAGCCGTCATTCCGAGGGGCAAGTCTTTAAGCGGCTGGAACGCGGCAAAATCCGTAGTCAGAAGCGTGAGCCGGTCGACTTCGACCACCGGAAGACGATGGTGGCTGTCGGCGGTTGCGCGGCCATGGCCTGGAAGGTGCTTGAGGACCGGCAGGACGCCGCATTGCAGCAGCCCCGCCGCCATGGATTCCGCGATGGCTGCCACTTTCCCGGCTGTCTCGCCGTATGCGCGATCGCCAATAACACTGCTTGCGCCGGCCACCGGAACATCCGCGATCGGCAGGCAATCGACATCAATCCCGACAGCCATCAGATCAGCGGCCATGAGGTAAGCACCCAGGCAAGCAGTTCTTCGAGCCCGTTCCGGGCTCTGATCGTACATCCGGCCGTAGGCCGCGCCGGCCGGATAGGAGGGCCAGTGAGGCGGGCCGAGGCGCTGCACACGACCGCCCTCCTGGTCCACGAGGATCGGCGCGGAGCGTCCCAACGCCTCCCGTACGGATGCACTCAAGCGCTTCAGCTGTTCCGGGTTCTCGACGTTCCGCTCGAATAAGATCACACCCCACGGATCAGCGTCGCGCAGAAACAATCGCTCCGCAGCCGACAAGGTTCTATCCCCGATCCCCGAGATAAACGCGCGCGGGGACATCGCAACGCCTCAGTCAGTATGCAACTCGGCGCGGAAACGCGACTTAGTGGCTTGGAACCACACAGTGGCCGCCTGCGGCCTTGTAGCTCGCACAGAACTCATTGGCATCCTGTGCGGAAGCAAATGGGCCGACCATGGTTCGGTAAAATACCCCCTTAGACCCGAGGTCCGCTCGCCGTACGATGGGCCGTCGTCCGCCGAGCTCGTTCGGAAACTTGGCTTGCAGGCTGCGGAATGACGCGGCCGCTTCGGCCTCGGTCTTCTGCGAGGAGAGTTGCACCAGGAACCCGCTCGATGCTGCGCTGGCACTGACCGGCTCCGACGAGGACGCTGCGGGCGCGGTCGTCATTCGTGCCCTGGGTGCCGGGGGAGCGGGTGGAGGGGCAGCTTGCGGCTCAAGCGATAGCGGCCCAGCTCCGCGCGCATCGGCACCCCCGCGTGGGGAGCTGGACGCGCCGGTGGGCTTGCCGCTCAGGTCTGTGCCGTCCGGTCGAATGGCGACCGTGTGCACCTTTTTAGGCTCGTTCGAGCCGGGCACGGCAGAGCTAGACGATTGTTGTGGGGCTGCCATTGGGGGCGCCGGCGCAACCGGGGCGGGCAGAACCACCCGCGGCGCGGCCTGCGTCCCGAGGTCCTTTAGGGCGATCGGTTCCTCCTGCTTGGAAATGACTTGCTCCCTGCCGGCATTGGCCACCCGATCCTGGATCACCTTCCCGGACTGCAGATCGCCGGCGGGCGCCGGCACGATCTTCGTCGGGGTTGAAGTGTCCGCGGTGATCACCGGCGGGGGCTGCGCGGATCCTGGCTGGGTATAGTAGCTGCGGTAGGCATACGCACCTGCCGTGCCGAGCACTGCACAACCGATCAGCGCCAGTGCCGTCGCTAACCCGCCATGGCGGCGCGCGCGCGGCGGGTCGTCGTAGATCTGATCCTCCCCATCGTCATCAAACGCAGGGTGATCGTAGCGCTGATCCCTGTCGTGACCATCCTGCTCATCGTAGCCCTGATGCCCGTCGTGAGCTTGCTGCTCATCGTAGCTCTCCGAATGAGCGTACGCCGCCTCTGGCGCGGCACTCGCAAAGCGTGAGTCCCGGTAGTCATACCGATCTCCCGAAGCCCACTCCTCCTCCTGGCGCGGAGCATGCGCCGGCGGCAAGTCTTGGGTTCTCAAGTCTTGGCTTCTCAAGTCTTGGCTTCTCAAGTCTGGGCTTCTCAAGTGTCGGCTTCTTTCGGGGTAGTCGGCGGGATGCCGAAAGCCTTCGTCGTACTGCGGCTCGTAATCCTGTTGCGCAGACGACTCATAGTGCCGGTCGCCGTACCTATCGTCCCGCACATACTCCGCCGTCGGATCGTTCTCTTCCGGCTGTTCCGCCTGTTCCGGATGCGGCTCCCTCAGGCCGAATTCAGCGTAGGGATCATTTTTTCCAATCAGCCGTGCGAGCTCGGCGAGCGGATCGTCACTCGGCCGCGCCGACTTGTCAGGGCGCCCGTAAGGGCTGCCGGGGCGAGTGGATCGAAACGTGCTGTCGTCCGCCATACGCGAGATCTTTGTGCTTGTCGTGGTCGTTTCCGGTACTCAGGTCGCCTTCGATGACCGATCCCTCGATCAATCGCGATGCTCCCTCGAAAGGGGCCATGTTTGCCCGCCGCACCAAGCAAGATCACCGCATCTCGTCAGGCGCGGAAACGCCGAGCAAAGATAGCCCGGACGCCAGAACAATCAAAACGCCCTGCACCAGCGCGAGGCGCGCCAGGGTCATTTCTGGATCATTCTGGATAATGAAGCGTAAATGTGGCGCGTCTTTCCCGCGATTCCAGTGCGCGTGAAATTCACTAGCAAGTTCAAAAAGGTAGTAGGCAATGCGATGCGGCTCATGAGCCTGGGCGGCAAGTTCCACCAGCCGCGGGTAAAACGCGAGGCGCTTGACCAGAGCAAGCTCGCCAGCATCGTCGAGGCGCTCAAGCGCCGCGCCGGCAAGCGAGGCTGCACGCTTGCCGGCATCGATCGGCAGCTCTGGGACGATTTCCCGCGCATTGCGGAACACCGATTGTCCCCTTGCGTGCGCATATTGGACATAGAAGACGGGGTTCTCGCGGGACTGCTCGATGACTTTGACAAGGTCGAAGTCCAGAGGAGCATCGTTGCTGCGATACAGCATCATGAACCTGACGGCGTCGCGACCAACTTCGTCCACCACCTCGCGCAGCGTCACAAACTCCCCTGCCCGCTTCGACATCCTTACGGGCTCACCGCCCCGCAACACCCTCACCAGTTGGACGATCTTGACGTCGAGCTCGGCGCTACCGCCGCTTACCGCCTTCACCGCCGCCTGCATGCGCTTGATATAGCCCGCATGATCTGCCCCCCAGACGTCGATGATCGACCTGAAGCCGCGATCGAACTTGCTCTTGTGGTAGGCGATATCCGAAGCAAAATACGTGTAGCTTCCGTCCGATTTGATCAACGGCCGATCGACATCATCGCCAAAATCGGTCGAGCGAAAAAGAGTCTGCTCGCGATCTTCCCAATCCTCGGTGGGAACGCCCTTGGGCGGCGGCAGCCGGCCTTCATAGACTTCCCCCTGCTCGCGCAAGGCGCTGATCGTTTGTGCAACGAGATCGTTTTCTCCCTCGATCAGCGGGCGCTCGGAAAAGAAAACATCATGCTTGACGTTGAGAGCGGCCAGATCCTCGCGGATGCCGGACATCATCAAATCGACGGCCTTGCGGCGAATGGTGGGCTGGCGACGATCCTCCGGCCAGTTCAGCAATTCTCGCCCATACTCTGCCGCGAGCGTTGTTCCGATGACTTTGACGTAATCGCCGGGATAAAGACCTTCCGGAATGGTGCCGATCGGCTCGCCGAGCGCTTCGCGATAGCGAAGGAATGCCGACTGGGCGAGCGCGTCTATCTGAGCACCTGCGTCGTTGATGTAGTATTCGCGTATCACGCCAAACCCCGCAAAATCGAGAAGGTTGGCCAGCGCATCGCCAAACACGGCGCCGCGGCCGTGACCCACGTGCAAAGGACCGGTCGGATTGGCAGAGACATATTCGACATTGACGGTGGTACCCTTGCCCACCTCGCTGGCTCCGTAGGCCGGACCGGCGTGGAGAACCGCGCGCAGCGTTTCGATCCATGCAGCACGTGTAAGCGTGAGATTGATGAATCCTGGCCCTGCTACCTCCACCTGGGCCAACAACCCATCGTCACGCAGCTTGGCGGCGATCTGCTCAGCCAATTGGCGCGGCTTGGTACCCGCCGCCTTCGCGAGCACCATCGCCGCATTCGTGGCCAAGTCCCCATGGCCAGCCTCGCGCGAAGGCTCGACCGCGAGGCGCGATTGATCAAGGCCCGAAGGTAGAATGCCTTCCGCGATCAGCGTATTTATCGCAGCCCGCACTTTCTGCAGCTGGGTGGCAAAGATGTGCTGGCCGCTATGCTCGGGCATGTTTGCTTTGATTGCGCGGCGCCTAACGCAATTCCGGGGTTGAGTCAAAAAGCCTTGCATGCTCGATGAGCGCGTAGCGGTCCGTCATGCCGGCGATAAAATCACCGACGCGGCGCACGCTTGAAGGCTCCCCTAATGAGCCCTCATGCGCCCACTCCGCCGGGATCGCGGCCGGATCGCGGACGTAACGCATGAACAGGTCGGTAACCACCTGCTCGGCGTCGGTCATGATGCGCACGATACGCGCATGCCGGTAGAGGCGCGGAGACAGAAAGTCCTTGATGTCGCGATCAGCCTGCGCCATCGCGGTGGAGAAAACGCCAACAGGCGCGTGCGCTTCCCGGATCGCATCCACGGATCCTGCCGACAGCGCATTCAACCGGTTGCGCGTTGCAGTAATCACGTCCTCGATCATCGTGGTGATCATCCGCCGAAGCAGCTCATGGGTCAGTCGCGCCGAATCTACTTGCCTGTATCGCGCCTTTATCTCCTGAAGAATCTCTTTGAGCAAAGAAACGGCGGCGAGCTCGTCAAGAGTGAAAAAGTGCGCGCGCAGACCATCGTCGATGTCATGGGCATTGTATGCGATGTCATCGGAAATGGCTGCAATCTGCGCCTCGAGACTGGGGAAGGTGCCAAGCTTCAGATCATGCACTTTGACATACTGCTCGATCGCCGCCGGAATGCCGCGCTCGCGGTAACGCCAGGCAGGACTCCCGTCGCGAAGAACAAGCGGGCCGTTATGCTTCACGAGACCTTCGAGCGTCTCCCAGGACAGATTCAACCCATCGAATCCGGGGTAAGGCCGTTCGAGCGCAGTGACGACGCGCAGCGACTGGGCATTGTGATCGAAACCCCCGCAATCCCCGAGGCACCGATCCAGCGCGCGCTCCCCGGCATGACCAAATGGGGGATGCCCGAGGTCGTGCGCCAGTGCCAGCGCTTCCGTGAGATCCTCGTCAAGCCCGAGTGCCCGCGCCAGCGAGCGCGCAATCTGCGTAACCTCGAGCGTATGCGTCAGTCGGGTGCGAAAGTGGTCCCCTTCATGGAAAACGAACACTTGCGTCTTGTAGGCCAGGCGACGGAACGCCGTGGAATGGATGATGCGATCGCAGTCGCGGCGGAACACATTGCGCCTGGGGCTTGTCGGCTCGGGATGCAGCCGACCGCGGCTCCTGCCCGGATCGGATGCATACGCGGCGCGTGGGGCCGGCACCGCAACTGCCATGCGAGTATCCAATTGACCGAAGGGCTGCTCGCACTTACCTAATGGGCTGGCCCTGTTGCAATCACGGATTTGCCATGGAGCATGTCACTGTCACGGAACGCGCGGCGCGCCGGATCAGCGAGATTCTGTGCCGGGAGGGTCCAGGTGCGGCGTTGCGGGTCAGCGTGGAAGGGGGCGGCTGCTCGGGTTTTCAATACAGGTTCGAGATCGGTCGCGAGCGGGCCGAGGACGACATTGCCGTCGTGCGCGACGGAGCAACCGTACTGATTGACCAAGTGTCCATCGGTTATCTCAAGGGTTCAGAGATCGATTTTGTCGACGACCTCATCGGGGCGTCTTTTCGCGTCGTCAACCCGCTGGCCAAGGCCTCGTGCGGCTGCGGCACCAGCTTCTCGATTTAGCACGCCTCCCACGCACAGGTGCAAGGGTGGGTTAGCCAGAAAAGTTGGCTGCCTGCAGCCGAATTTTCTGGCGTAACCCACCATCAGGGTCGTGGGCGGCGGGATGACGGCGTGTGGATCACTCCGCGGCGACCGCAGTGGGCCGCTGCGGGTGCTCCGGTAGCTCTCGCAGCTGTGGCTCGAGCCGGTGCTTGAGCACGCGGTCGATGCGATCGAGATAAATGTAGATCACCGGGGTGATGTAAAGGGTCAGCAGCTGCGAGACCAGCAGTCCACCGACAACGGCCACTCCCAACGGCCGCCGCAGCTCGGCACCGGCACCGGAGCCGAGCGCGACGGGCAGCGTGCCGAAAATCGCGGCAAACGTCGTCATCATGATGGGACGGAACCGCAACAGCGCAGCCTCCCGGATCGCAGCCTGGGCTGAAAGTCCCACGCGCCGGCGCTCGATTGCAAAATCGATCATCATGATCGCGTTCTTTTTCACGATACCGACCAGCATCACGATGCCGATCATGGCAATCACGGAGAGATCCATCTTGAACAGCATGAGGACGAGCAGTGCCCCGACACCCGCGGACGGCAGTCCGGAAATGATCGTGATCGGGTGGATGAAGCTCTCGTACAAGACGCCGAGGACGACATAGGCGGCGAAGACAGCTGCCAGCACGAGCAGGCCTTGGCCCCTGAGCGAGTCCTGAAACACCTGCGCCGAGCCTTGGAACCCGGTGCTTACGGTGATCGGCAGGCGCGCCTCGCGCTCGATCTCCCGGATCGCATCGACGGCCTGCCCGAGCGAATAGCCCGGCGCGAGGTTGAACGATATGGTCACCGCCGGCTGGTTTCCCTGATGATTGACCTGCAAGGCACCCACCGACGGCACCATGCGGGTCACGGTCGAGAGCGCAATGGACTGGCCTGACGGCACACCATTCCCATTCACGCCGGCGCCGGGCCCCGAACCGGTACCGGCTCCCGCCGAATTCGTCTTGATGTAGATATTCTGCAGCTGCGTGGGATCGACCTGGAACCTGGGCTGACTTTCGAGAATGATCTGATAGTCGTTGGTGGGGGTGTATATACTACCCACTTGCCGGGCCCCGAAGGCGTCGAAAAGCTCCTGCCGGATCTGGTCTATGGTGATGCCGTAGACTGCCGCTTTCTCGCGGTCCACGTCGATCGTCATCTGCGGGTTCTTGATGTAGAGATCGGTTGTGACATCGCGCAACCCCTCGATCTGCGAAATTTTTTCCCGCATCTCCGGCGCGACTTTATACAACATGTCAGTATTGCTGGACTGGAGCGTGTATTGATATTCGCTCTTCGTAATGCGGCCGGTGATGTTGATGTTCTGGATGTTCTGAAAATACACCGCCATCCCGGGAACAGTGTTGGCGGCGCCTCGAAGCCGCTGGATCACCGCAGTCGAGCTTTCTCCGCGCTCCTCTCTCGGCTTGAGCGCGATGAACATGCGGCCGATATTGAGAGTGAGGTTGGGACCGCCCGCGCCGATGGTGGAGTTGGCGTAATCCACTGCCTTGTCAGCACGGATGATGGCAGAGACCTGGCGCTGCAGCGTGCGCATTTGGTCAAATGATACGTCCGAGGATGCCTCGGTCGAAGCGGCAATGAACCCCGTGTCTTCCGTCGGGAAAAAGCCCTTCGGAATGACGAAGTAGAGCCAAATGGTCGCTCCCAACGTGACGAAGGTAATCATCAGCATGACGAGCTTGTAGGCCAGGACTCTGTTGAGCGACCATTCGTATGCGCGCAAGCACGCCCTGAACATCGCCTCGAACATTCGCAAGATGATGTTCTGTTTTTCGTCCTCACGGCGCTCGTGCAATACGCGGGCGCACAACATCGGCGTGAGCGTGAGCGACACAAATCCGGAGACGATAATCGCAACCGAGATGCTTACCGCAAACTCGCGGAAGACCCGTCCGACCATCCCGCCCATCAGAAGAACCGGGATGAACACCGCGATCAACGAGAAGGTGATGGAAATGATCGTGAAGCCGATCTCGCGCGCGCCTTTGAGCGCGGCCTCGAACGGCCGCATGCCGCCTTCGATGTGCCGCACGATGTTCTCGAGCATGACGATCGCATCGTCGACGACAAAGCCGACCGACAGCGTCAATGCGAGCAGCGTCATGTTGTTGATCGAAAAACCGAACACGTACATCGCTGCACAGGTGCCGATCAGAGAGACCGGAACCGCCAGGGCAGGAATAATGGTGGCGGACACCTTGCGCAGGAACAGGAAGATGACCATCACCACCAGACAGATCGAGATCGCGAGCGTCTCCTGCACATCAACGACGGATGCGCGAATGGATACGGAACGATCCATCAAGACTTCCATCCGGATCGAGGGCGGCACCAGCGCGCGATATTGCGGCAAGTGACTGCGGATCGCGTCGACTACCGCCACCGTGTTGGCGTCGGGCTGGCGCTGAATGGCGAGCACGATGGCGCGGTTGTCGTTGAACCAGCTTGCGATCTTATCGTTCTCCACGCTGTCGATGACGTGCGCAATCTCATCGAGATAGACCGGAGCGCCATTGCGGTACGCCACGACCACCTTGCGGTATTCCTCCGCTTTGGTCATGGCGGCGGAAGCCGTGAGCGTCACGCTCTGCTTGGGTCCGTAGAGCGTGCCGACGGGGGTGTTGGAGTTGGCTTTGGAAATGACCGAGTGAACGTCCTCGAGCGAGATGTTGCGCGCGGCAGCAGCCACCGGATCCACCTGCACCCGCACGGCGAATTTCTGCGCGCCATAAACCAGCACCTGGGCCACGCCGGAGATCTGTGAGATCTGCTGGGCGAGCGTGATTTCTCCGTATTCGTCGATCACGGACAGCGGCAGGGTTGGTGAATTAAGGCTGATATAGAGTATGGGGAAATCACCAGGGTTGACCTTCCGAAAGCTCGGCGGGATCGTCATCTCGACCGGGAGCTTGCGCGCTGCTACCGACAGGGCTGTCTGCACGTCCAGCGCAGCGCCATCGATATTCCGGTTGAGGTCGAATTGAATCGTGATTGAGGTAATGCTCAGTGACGATGAGGATGTCAGCGACGTGATCCCGGCGATTGTGGAAAGCTGCCGCTCGATCGGCGAGGCGACCGAGGCCGCCATGGTCTCCGCGCTGGCCCCGGGCAGCTGCCCCGTAATGTTGATCGTCGGAAAATCGACGCTTGGAAGCGCCGCGACCGAAAGCAGTCGGTACGCAAAGACCCCCAGCACGATGATGGAGGCAGTGACGAGGGTTGTTAGAACCGGGCGCCGGATGCAGGTCTCGGATAGGGTCATATGCTCCTACGTCCCCGCCTTCGGCTCGCGTATCTCCACCTTGGTCCCGCTGGTGAGCAGAAGCTGACCAACGGTGACCACCGTCTCGCCGCCTTGAAGGCCGTCGGAAATTAAGGACTCGCTGCCGACAATGCGCGCGATCGTGACGGGCTGAACGTTTGCCGCCCCATCCTTGACGACGAACACATAGCTGCCGGCTTGACTGACCTGGACGGCTTCGGATGGCACGGTCACAGCCACTTCCTCGCGGAAAGTCATCTGCACGTTTACGAGCGTACCGGGCCAGAGCAGCTCGTCGGCATTCGGCATGGTGGCCCGAACAGGCACGGTGCCGGTGGGCATGTCGACCGTGTTCTCGATCATCGTAACCTGGCCCGCGGCGCGCCGGGGATCGCCGGGGACCACCGCTTCAACGCTTCCACTTTCGTTCACCAATGCCTGTCGCAACTGCGGCAGGTAGGCCTGCGGCAATGCGAACGTAACGTAGACGGGAGCTGTCTGAATGATTGTTGCGAGCGGCGCCGTATCGGCCTGACGCACGAAGTTACCGACCTTCACGGCGGCCATGCTGGCACGACCGCTGATCGGCGCGCGAATAGTGCAATAATCGATTTGAATCCTGAGATTCTCCAGTTGGGCAGTATTCGAATCGACGGATGCGCGCCAGATGTTGACCTGGGTTCTCGCGTTCTGCAGCGTGACGATCGTGGTAGCGCTCTTGGCGACCAGCTCGGTGTAGCGGGCGACGTCGCGTTCGGCCTGCTCGAGATTTGCCTTGGCTCCGGCAAGCAAGCCCTCGATCTGCTTGGCTTGCGCCTCAAGAGCGCGACTGTCCAAGCTGAACAGCAGGTCGCCTTTCTGCACCATGGCACCGTCACGGAAATGCACCTCGGTAATCTCGGTGTCCACGCGCGGCTTCACTGCGACGCTGGCGATGGGGGTGACGGACCCGAGCACTTCAATCCGGACAGGAACGGCTTTCTTCACGGCAGCCGCCACCTCGATCGGCACCGCTTGCGGGGCGTTCAGGCGGGGCGCTTGCGCCTCTGCACCGCCGGACCACAAGCCGCCGCGCGCGGCAGCGACGATACCCGCCGCGGCGAGGATCGCCACGCCCCCCAACAAGAACGTGCGTTTCTTCATCGGTGCTGTTAACCGCGCATCCGGTCGGTCGATCCCGCGCCCACGGTTAAGCTATTTCTGGTCATGGGTTCTTTTGGTATGCCAGTCCGGCCTTGTAGCATAATGAAATGCAACGTACATCATCGGCGCGGTCGCCAGCCTAAAAACCGCGTAAATCCTCATCCCTCACCTCTGCGCGCCCATACAGTGGGCGCCTCGCCTTCCCCGCTCGCATGCGCATTGCCACCTGGAACGTCAATTCCATCAAGCAAAGAATGGACCACCTGACGGCTTGGATCGCGGAGCGATCGCCGGATGTCGTCTGCCTGCAAGAAACAAAATGCGTGGACGACGCCTTCCCGCGCGAGCCCTTGGAGGCGCTAGGCTACAATGTTGCGGTGCACGGGCAGAAGGCCTTCAATGGGGTCGCGGTGCTCTCGAAGCTGCGCTTCGACGAGGTCACGCCGAAGCTGCCGGGAGAAGACGCCGACGACCACGCCAGGTTCATCGAAGTCGTTGTCTCCACGCCTTCGCGCCCGCTGCGCTTGGCGTCGCTTTATCTGCCGAACGGCAATCCGCCGGACAGCGATAAGTACTCTTACAAGATCGGATGGATGGACCGGCTTATTCGTTACACCTGCGACCGGCTTCGCTTCGAGGAGCCGCTGGTGCTCGCGGGTGACTTCAACGTGATCCCCGCCGACGCCGACGCGCGCAATCCGGGGCGCTGGGTGAGCGATGCTCTGTTTTTGCCGGCAACGCGCGCGAAATTCCGAAAATTGTGCAATCTCGGCTTGACCGATGCTGTCAGGGCGGCCAGCGATGGTGCGGATCTCTACACCTTCTGGGACTACCAGGCCGGCGCCTGGCAGAAGAACGATGGGATTCGGATCGATCACCTGCTGCTGTCGCCGCAGGCAGCCGACCGCCTCCAGGCCACCGGCATCGACAAGCAAGTTCGCAGCCGGGAAAAGCCGTCGGACCACGTTCCGGTATGGATCGATCTCGCACTGGACGGCTGAGTGGCAGGGCGGGTTGGGTTAACGAGCAGAGCCGGCTTAGCCGGTCTGCGGGCGTAACCCACATTTCAAATTGCGGAGCGTGTCAGCGCTTGAGCAGGAAGCTGTCCAGGATGCCCCAGGGCAGCTTATAGTTCACGCCCACGCGCACGATGTGATCGTCCAGGGTCACGTGCTGGTTGCTCGCGAACGCGGGGGTCGGAGCCGGATTGAAATAAGACTTGTCCTGCAGTCCGACGTAGAGGTATTCGACCTTTGCCGACCAGTCCGACGTGAGCCTCATCTCGACGCCGCCACCGACTGTCCAACCCCAGTGCCAATGCTTTTCTGAAATCTGCCCTGGCGGACCGGTAAAATCGTTTTCCACCCTCGCCAAGGCACCGCCCGCGGTGGCGTAGACCATCCAGTTGTGCTGCGCATAGCCAAGGCGGCCACGATAGGTCGAGAGCCAAGGCTCTTTCACTTCGTTGGTGAAAGCAGCGTTGGGCGGGAAATCGAAGGCACTGCCTCGCTTGCTGGTGATGGACGTATCGCTCTCGTACCCATAGACGGCAGCGCCGTTCTGGAAATTGAACCCGGTAGTGATGCCCACGATGCCGCCGTGCAGATCGAGCTGAGGAGTCTGGTCACCGGTGAAGTCGTTGTGGATTCCCGCAGTCCCCCACGCCCCGCCTCCTGATACCCCGATATACGAACCGGTCCAGTTCGTAACGACGGCAGGAGGCCGATAGATCCGAGCAACCCCTAGGTCGGCGGCAAGCGCCGGGGCATGCATCGATGACGCAAGCGCGAACGCAGCCGCGCTGACGCAGAGGTAGTTCGAAGTCGCTCGATGCCTCACGTTCATTTGGGTTCAGGAGTACGCCACAAGCAGATTCGCGTCCATTACCATCGGGACATCACCAAGCCGATTTCGGTCAACTGTGTCCCGCAGAGCACAGGCCCTACTCCCGGCGCTTTTTCAGCCAGTCTTCCAGGTACTTATGAGCAAGAGCTCGATCGCTTTCGTTGGCCTGGGCGAGCGCGGTGCTGTACATGGTGGTAATCCATTCCTCTTCCGGACCGGCACCGTCCTTGGCCATGATCAGCCAGAACAACCCAAGTGCTGCTTGTCGGGAAATCTCATCCCCCTTGAACAGCATCCCGCCAAGCAATGCCTGGGCCCGGTGATCCCCCTTGTCGGCCGCGAGATTGAGCCAGCGCGCCGCCTGAATGGGGTCCTTGTGGGCTCCGCCCTTGCCGAAGAGATAAAGCCGTCCGAGGTAGTACTGGGCCTCGGGATCGGCAAAGTAGGACGCGGCGTAGCGAAACATCTCGCGCGCGCGATGGGGATCAGCCTCCAACCGGGCGGGGATACCCTCCAGGTAATACTGACCCAACATGACGAATGCATTGGAGACGTAGCGGGCATTGGGGGTGCCTAGGCTGTCGTCGCCGTAGATCATGGTGAGGCGCCGGAAATACTCGTAGGCACGCGCCTTATCGACCGGGATCCCATCGCCCTCCGAGTACATGCGGCCGAGCTTCCAGATCGCGCCCGGCACCCCTTGATCTGCTGCGTATTCGAGCTCAGCCAAAGCTTGGCCGGTCTTGCCTTGCCGCAATGCCTGCGTCCCGGAGCGGAATGCTTCGAGCGGGGAGGCTGGCCCGGCTGGCCGCGTCGGTATGATTTCCGGCGAAATCGGCACAGCCGCCAAGGGCGTTGCGCTCCCCAGCGGGTTGGCAGTCGGGTCGTAACTCGAGCCGCCCGGCCCTTGCAGCGGGACCGCCACGGTCGTGCCTTCGGGCGTGCGCGTGCCGTCGAAGCTTACGGCGGGCGAGAGCCCCACGGCCACAGCGAGCAAGCCGAGGCTCAAAACGACATCAGCCCGCATGGCACGTCTTCTCGGCTGCGCCGGCGTGGGTCACCGCGACGAGGCGCGTTGGCCCAAGCTGCCGGGCACCATGGAGGGCTGCGGTGGTGGAGAATATTCCTCGCATCCCGGGGCCGCCTCGCGGCCCTCGGTACCGGATTACGAGCACTTCACCTTCCCTGTACTTCTCGTTCTTGACCGCCCCGAAGCGCGCTTCCTCCCCGTCAAAGCAGCGCGCCGGACCGGTAAATTGCAAGTGCGCCATCCCGGCAACCTCAACTCTTGCGCCCTCGGGCGCGAGGCTGCCTTTGAGCCCGACGACGCCGCTGGTGGCGGAGAGCGGCTTGTCGGCGGGGCGGACCACGGATTGGTCCTTGTTCCAGCTCACCCGCTTGAGGTTCTCGGCAACGGTACGCCCCCTCACGGTTGAGCATTCGCCGTGTAGATAACCGTAGTCGAGCAGCCTCCTCATCAGGACCGGAACGCCCCCACCTTCGAACAGGTCTTTGGCAACATAACGGCCGACAAGCTTCAAATCGGAGGTATGTGGTGTCGATTCGAGCTGGATCGGATCGCGCGTGAACGCCATGGCGTCGAAGGAGTGATGGGATGCCCGGTCCGGCCCCCAAACGAGCCGGGTGGGGAGCTTCGCCTTTAGATTGAGCTTGGCGTCCATGTGAGAGCGGCGTCCGAATCTCAGTTGCGATTTTGCTTGCTTCAGGACGTGAAAACCTGCGTTCCGGTCTTGATCTCGCGGGATCGTATGGCCAAAACGCGGCACAGCCCGGCCGGATTCTTGTCAGGGTACCAATGTTTTAGCTCTGTTGCAGAACGGCCACATGGTTAATGAATGGTTAACAAAAAAGGTCACAGTCGATGCGAAAGTGAGGATCGAAGCCGAGCTCGGCGCGTGCCTTGTCGATGGTGACTGCACCGTCGTCCTCGGCAATGTTGTAGATGCCCGGCCTGCCGCGCGTGAGCGCGAGAGCCGCGGCCTCGGCTGCCGCATCGACATGCAGCGCAGGCTTGCGCGCAGGCGCGGCGTACCAGGTGCCCGGTCCGTAAAGCAGCCCGTAGCGCAGCACGATGCCCTCGATTGCATGCTCCTCCAGGACTTGGCGCTCCATATCCGCCGCACCTTTCACCGTCACTGCCCGCGTGGGATCGGCCAGATTGAGGGGATCGGTTTCAGGGTGCGGCTCATCTCCGGGCGCATACGCGAAAGCGATGCTCTGAACGATGAACCGGCGCGCTGGCGCTGCCCGGGCCGCTGCGAGGAGATTGCGAGTGCCCTCGGTTCGGATGCGCGCATTCGCAGCATAGGAGGCCGATATGCGGGCTTGGTCGAGCTCTCGCGGCAGATCCGTGAGCTGGTGAATGAGCACCTCCGGTCGAGAAAAGGATAGGGAGTCGATTACGGCTTGGCGGTCGAAAACGTCGAGCACCACCGGGTTGACACCTGCACGCGCAAGCTCCGTTGCTTTTTCCTGGGAACGCGTCGTCCCAGTGACCTCATGGCCCGCCCGAATGAGCAGCGGTACGAGGCGGCGACCGATGGCGCCGGCAGCGCCGGCCAAAAACACACGCATGGGCTACTGCCGTCCACGATCGGCGTCGAGAGCGCGGACTCTTATGTCATTTCGGAGAAATGATCCCGAGAATTTGCGCGTCCCGCAAGATCGAACCTGATGAGCTTACGTTCGGTGACTACACAGAGATGGTGGTTGAATACATAGCTGTTTCGCTGCGCTAAACCCAGCTTGGCCACGTGCGATGGCCCTGCCGTGGAGAGGGATTGAGCGAAATGCCGCTCGGACGCCGGTTCTTCGCGCGCAGCGTGCACGCGGTGGCGCCCGACCTCATTGGCGCCACGCTGCTGATCGACGGCGTAGGCGGTACCATCGTGGAGGTCGAGGCCTATCACCACACCGATCCGGCCGCACACTCTTATCGCGGCCGCACCGAGCGCAATGCCGTGATGTTCGGTCCGCCCGGCTACGCCTACGTCTATCGCTCCTACGGCATCCACTGGTGTCTTAATTTCGTGTGCGAGCGGGAAGGGTCCGCCAGTGCCGTGCTCATCCGCGCAGTCGAGCCAATCTATGGGATTGCGACCATGCGTCGCCGCCGCAAGCTGGCAGACGAGCGCTTATTGTGCTCGGGGCCGGGGCGGGTCGGCCAGGCTCTCGGGATCACGGGCGCGCACAACGGGCGCGCACTCGATCAGCCGCCGTTTGAGCTGCGCGCAGCAAGCGCAGAGATCGAGATCACAAGCGGTCCCCGCATTGGCATCACCAAGGCCGCGGATGTTCCGTGGCGGTATGGCGTGAAAGGTTCGCGGTTCCTGAGCAGGCCCTTCAAATGAGCTCCAGGTTCAGTGTTACCGACCAGGCCTTATGAGGCAGAGGACTGCTGATGTGAGAAGCGAATAGCCGGCGCGACGAGCAGCAGCGGGAGCGTGCTGATCGCGATCGGCAGAAACGCAAATCGCGCGTCTCCCATGAAGTCCCAGCTCATGCCGCTGAGCACGGAAACGATAAGGCCTTCGCCGTAGCTGATGGTGAACATCGCAGCCGACAGGCGCGCCACGTCCGACGGCGCAGTCAGCAGCGGCGGCAGGGCAAAGCCGAGGGTGAGCACCACCGCACAGAGAGCTCCAACCCCGGCGGCAAAGGCGATCGTCCATGCGCCTGCGGTCATGACGATCCCGGCGAGACACACGAGCATGAGCGCTCCAGAGAGCACGAAAGGCAACGCCCGCCGCTCAAACCGGGTGGAGATCGCAAGCAAAACCAGCGATGCCGGCAGCTGGCCAAAGTTGAGCGCCGTGAGCGCAACGCCTATCAGGTCGGGTCGGCCAACCCCGGCGAGATGCCCTGGAAGGAACGCGTTGCTGCAAAAATAGACGCTGTTCACGCTGCCAAATACGAACCCGAGCTGCCAGATCTGTTTGTTGCGCCAGTTGGTTCGTGAGACTGTCGACAATGCCGGTACGGAAAGAGCAGGTGTCGATGATCGCGGTGCCAGCACAATGAACGCGGCCGCTATCAGGAAAATCGGAAGGCTCCAGAGCGCAAGCGCGCCCCGCCAGGAACCATGCGCGAGCGGCAGGACTACGGGAATCGTGAGCATGACGGCGATGACCTCGCCTACCAGCAGGCCGTTGGTGAAGACCGCGGTGGCGAAGGTCACGCGCTTCGGCAGCCACTCGCGGACAAGCGGGGGCAGCGATGGTTGCATGATGGCTACCCCCGCGCTCATCACAATCGTGGCGGCGTACAGAACCCAGATGTTGAGGATGGCACCGCGCAGCGCCGACGCAATTGCCGTGACCATCAGGCCGGCGATGAGCGTTGACATCGCGCCGAACCGGCCGACCAGCACAGATCCAGGCAGCGCGGCCGCGCCAAAGAGAACGGGTGGAAGCCCGGAGAGTATGCCGATCTCGGTGCCTGAGAGCTGCAAATCCCGCTGTATCATCGGGATGATTGGCGGGACTGCCAGCAGCGTGAGCCGCAGCGCCACCCCTGCAAGCCACAGCAGAGAAAGCTTGGTCCAGTACGATCTGGCCGAGGATGCTTCCCCATAATAACGTGTTGAATCAGTATTTTGCACGAGAGTTTCAGCACGCAGATGTAAGAGGGCAGGAGGTGGAGACCACCAGCTCAGGCGGCGCCTTTGAGCCGCTCCAGCGCTTCCATGATCTTGCAGCGGCGCGCTGCGGCCTCCTCGCGCTTCTCACGCTCGCCCTCGATGACCTCCTCGGGCGCGCGCCGAAGGAAATCGCCGTTGGCAAGCTTGGCATCGATGCGAGCGATGTCGGAAGCGACACGCGCCATCTCTTTTTGCAGGCGCGCGTTTTCGGCTGCGAGGTCGATCACTCCTGCGAGCGGCAGAGCCGCGATCTCGCCACGAACGATGAGCTGCACCGCGCCTTGCGGCGCGCTGCTTGCCTGAGAGATGCGTGAGATGCGCGCGAGCCGCTGGATGGTCTCGCCCCAGCGCTGCGCCCTCCTCTGCGTCGTTGCCGACGACGTGATCAGGACCAGAGGCATCTCGACCGATGGCGCCACGTTCATCTCCGTCCGCACCGAGCGGATGGCGCTGACGAGATCGATGACCCATCCAAGCTCGGCCTCAGCCTCGACATCATCGAGCGTGTCCAGACGCGGCCAGTCCGCGAGCGCCAGCAGGGTTGCGCGGGCAGGCCCGGCCTGTGCCGTCACTCGCCACAACTCTTCGGTCACGAACGGCGTGAAGGGGTGCAGCAGCCGCAGGATTTGATCGCGCACCCAGGCGGTCATCGCACGTGTTTCGTCCTTGGCCGGGCCGTCGCCGCCTTGCAGCACCGGCTTTCCGAGCTCGAGATACCAATCGCAGAAGATGTTCCAGACGAACCGATAGGCGGTGCCTGCCGCTTCGTTGAATCGGTACGATTCTATCGCCTCGGTGATCTCGCGCGCGGCCTTTGCGGTCTCGTGCGCAATCCAGCGGTTGAGCAGCTCGCGCACGCATTTGGGATCGAAGCCGGGCACGCTGGTGCAGTGATTGATCTCCGCGAAGCGGCAGGCGTTCCACAGCTTGGTTGCAAAATTGCGGTAGCCCTCGACGCGTTGCGTGGAGAGCTTGATGTCGCGCCCTTGCGCCGCCATGGCGGCTAGGGTGAAGCGCAACGCGTCGGCACCATACTGGTCGATCAGCGCCAGCGGGTCGATGACGTTGCCTTTTGACTTCGACATCTTCGCGCCGCGCTCATCGCGCACCAGCGCGTGAATGTAGACGGTGCGGAACGGGATCTCCTGCATGAAATGCAGCCCCATCATCATCATCCGCGCCACCCAGAAGAAGATGATGTCGAACCCGGTCACCAGGACATCGGTCGGGTAATAGCGGGCAAGCTCCTTCGTCTGCTCCGGCCATCCGAGCGTGGAGAACGGCCACAGCGCCGAGGAGAACCAGGTATCGAGCACATCCTCGTCGCGCCAGATTGCAAACCTTGCAGCCTTGCCGCCTTCCTGCAGCGCGCAGACCTTATCTGCCGCCTCACGCTCGCTCGCGACCACGAGCACTTCATCAGCGCCGGAGTACCTGCGCGCTTGCTCGATAGCCTCCTGCTCCGACGCAGCGACAAATGTCTTAAGCACGGGTGTTCCCTGCCGGGGAGCGCTTGAGAGCACGTTTCCCTGCTCGTCGCGCGCATAGCCATACCAGGCGGGGATCTGGTGCCCCCACCATAGCTGGCGCGAGATGCACCAGGGCTGGATATGCTCCATCCAGTTGAAATAGGTGGTCTCCCAGTTGCGGGGCACGAATACGGTCCTGCCATCGCGAACGGCGGCAAGGGCCGGCTGCGCAAGCTTGCGGGCATCGACGTACCACTGGTCGGTGAGATAAGGCTCGATCACGACACCTGAGCGATCCCCATGCGGCACCGTGTGGGCGTGCTGCTCGGCCTTGGCGAGCAGTCCCGCAGCATCCATGCGCGCAACGATCTTTTCGCGCGCCGCGAACCGGTCGAGCCCATGATAAGCGAGTGTCAGCTCAAGCTCGGCCGAAGGCGGCACCTCACGCAGAAAAGCTTCGTTGCCCGCGAGGTTGAGCCGGCCCTCTGCATCCAGCACATTGATCAGCGGAAGGTTGTGGCGCTTTGCGACCTCGAAATCGTTGAAATCATGGGCTGGCGTTATCTTCACCGCGCCGGTACCTTTCTCAGGATCGGAATATTCGTCGGCGATAACCGGTATACGCCGTCCCACCAGCGGCAGGATGGCATTGCGGCCGACCAGATGCCGATAGCGCTCGTCATCAGGATGCACGGCAACAGCGGTATCGCCGAGCATGGTCTCGGGCCGCGTGGTTGCTACAGTGATGAACGCATCCAGGCCTTCAATCGGATATCTGAAGTGCCAGAGGTGGCCATTGACCTCGACCTGCTGCACTTCCAGATCGGAGATGGCGGTCAGCAGCTTCGGATCCCAATTGACCAGGCGCTTGTCCTTGTAGATGAGCCCCTGGCGATAAAGATCAATGAACACCTTGAGCACCGCACGCGAGAGCCCATCGTCCATGGTGAAGCGCTCGCGCGACCAGTCGCAGGAGGCACCGAGCCGCTTGAGCTGCGCAGTGATGATGCCTCCCGATTCCGCCTTCCATGCCCACACTTTTTCCAGAAACTTGTCGCGGCCCAGCGCGCGCCGCCCGGGCTCCTGCCGCTCCATCAACTGGCGCTCGACAACCATCTGGGTGGCGATGCCGGCATGATCGGTGCCGGGCTGCCACAGCACATCGCGCCCGCGCATGCGTTCGAACCGCGCAAGCACGTCCTGAAGCGTGTTGTTCAACGCATGCCCCATGTGCAGGGACCCGGTCACATTCGGCGGCGGGATGACAATGCAATAAGGCTTCGCCTGAATTCGCTCAGGGCGGCCGCAACGAAAAGCACCGGCTTCCTCCCACGTCGCGTAGATGCGGGCCTCGATTGCGGAAGGATGATACGTCTTGTCCATCATCGTCATTGGGTTCCGGCGATTTCGCCGTAAGAAGCTTGCCGCACCCGACCTGTCAACGCCGTCCCCCGCACATGCAGAAAGTCCCCACGCGTTCCATCGTTCTGCTGGCCTGTGCCGGCTTTGCCAGCCAGGCAATGGTGCGGGTGACGGATTCGCTTTTGCCGCAGATTGCCGACGATTTCGGAACTTCCGTCGGCGAGGCATCGATCGTGGTCGCGGCTTATGCCGTCAGTCACGGCTCAATTCAGCTCATCATCGGCCCAGTCGGCGACCGCTTCGGCAAATACCGGATGGTCGCCGTGATGTGCGCGCTTGCAAGCGTGCTGGTGGCGCTGTGCGGTACGGTGCACTCCCTCTCGGCGTTGGCGCTGACCCGCTTCGCGTCCGGCGCGGCGGCCGGTTGGATCATTCCGACCTCGATGGCCTTTATCGGAGACGTCACGCCATATGAGCGGCGGCAACCCATTCTTGGCCGCTACCTTTCGGGACAGATTGCGGGTCAGCTGTTTGGTCAGGCAGCCGGCGGAGTGCTCGGAGACTTTCTCGGCTGGCGCAAGGTATTTTTTGTGCTTGCCGGAATGTTCGCGATCGCGACAGCGGGGCTCGTTTTCGAGCTCCTGCGCAATCCGCAGACCCGCATCGCGCCGCGAGCGGACGTCAGATCGCGCGGCTTCATCGCCGATTATGCTGCAGTTTTTTCCAGCCCCTGGGCTCGCTTCATCATCTTGGCGGTGTTCATCGAGGCCAGCATCGGCTGGGGGGCGTTTGCTTACGTGGGTGCCGATCTGCACGCTCGCTTCGGCCTGAGCTTCGCCGCGGTCGGCCTCATCGTTGGCACTTTCGGAGCTGGCGGGTTGCTCTACGCCGCCTCCGTGCAACAGCTTGTAGACCTGTTTGGTCAGCCCGGACTTGCAGTGTTCGGCGGAACCATGATGGGCATCGCCTATCTGGTGCTGGCGAGCGAGGCAGCGTGGTGGCTCGCCCCGCTGGCCGTTACCGCCATCGGCCTCGGGTTTTATGCGCTCCACAACACGTTGCAGACGAACGCCACACAGATGACGCCGCAAGCGCGGGCTACCGGCGTGGCGATCTTCTCATCAGCCATCTATCTTGGTCAGATGCTTGGAGTTGCAGCGGGCGCCCCGATATTCGACCGCTTCAGCGCCGTCCCTTTGTTCATCGTGACGGCGATCGCTTTGCCGGCGCTAGCCTTCTGGTTCGCGCACAAGCTGCGACAGCGGCTGTGACCGCACAGCTACCCGCGCCCGCGCGAGACGCGCTCGATCTCGGCGCGCACCAGCCGCTCCACCATTCCCGGCAGATTGTCGTCGAGCCAGACCTTCAGCATCGGCCTCAGCATCTCCCGCACGAGGTCCTCGAGCGTGCGCCCGTTCTGGACCAGAACCGTTTGGGCAAGGGTGTTGAAGGCGGAGTTCACGGCCGCCGTCGTATTGTCGGATATCAGCGCCTCGTCAGCGACGTCCGGCTCATATGGCCGTTGAGCATATGCGGGCTGAGCGCCGGCGCGCGCCTGAAGCTGCGGTTGCGACGGCCTCCGCTGAGCGGCAAAAGGCGGCGGAAGCTCCTCCTGCGGCTCGGCTTGGCTTTGCTCCTCTTCGTCTTCCTCGCCAATAGGCTCGATAACGTCATCCGGTGCCGCGAATTCGGGATGATCCGGTGCCGCGAGTTCTGGCTCGGGCAAGGCGTCTGTAATCGCGATCCGATCTGTCGTGTCGGCAAGCTCGTCCGAAGCTTCGCTTGAGCTGCTTCCAAGCTCCGCCAGAAACGCCTTGATCTCTTGCTGCTGCATTCCCGGTTCGGGTGAAGGCGACGCATGCGGCGCCGTTGGGCGACCAGGCGTTGCCGAGGGCCGCGTCTCGGGAAACATGCGGGACGGCTGGGGGAGCTCGGACTGAGCTTCCGGCGAAGCACGCTCGTTCTCGGCGGCGTCGTTCTGCGGGATCCGCGCAACCGCCGCCTCCAACCGAGACGTGGCGCCGGAGAGACCCTGGTCCGGCGATGTTCTGCGCAGCGAGTCGCGTCCACCGACAATGCGCGTGGTTCCGCTTGGGACGCTGTCGGAACGCAAACCGTCGCTGCGCGAGGTCTTCGGCGCGTCGTCGGCAATGATCCTGCGAATGGAGGCCAGAATTTCCTCCATTGAAGGCTCTTGACCCTTTGCAGGCTGCGTCATGGGCCTTCCCCGTCTCGTCGCCCCGGTGCCGGCGGGACTCACAAGCCCGTCGAATCGCCAAACAACCCGCCGGAATGGAACGAGTATGGCATGTCACTGGCGGAAGGGAAATGTTGCTTTCAGCGCGCGCTAGCGCGCATTCCGCTCGAGTGGATGCGTAGGGTGGTTAGCCATCGAGCCGGCTCCAGCCCGCTCGATGGCGTAACCCACCGATACCCGCTGGCGTTGCTCCTGCCGTTGACGGTGGGTTACGCCGTCCAAAGTCGCCAGCCGACTTTGGACGGCTAACCCACCCTACGCAGCGATCGTGATTCAACTTCATCGAAACGCGCGCTAGCGCCCGTCCGGGATCCGGACGCCTCCCCACGCGTCGCGCACCTGCTGGTAGTACACCATGGCATCGTAGACCTCGATCCGCAGCCCGAGGACCTGGGGCGAGAGGCGCCACACAAGCTGTAGCGAGGCAACGACTGGCATCAGAATACGAACTCGGCGGGCGCAGCAAAGCCCGGAAGAATCGGGGCGCTCGCATCGAAGACCGGCCAGCCGCTCACGTCGCCGCCGACCGAGCGGTATAGAACGGCGCGTGCAGCCGGCGGCCGGCCGACAACGGCTATGAGCCGGCCCTGGTCCTTGATCTGGTCGAAGAGCGAACGCGGCTCGATCTCGCTTGCGCCATCGATAAAAACAAGATCGTACGGGGCGCGCGGGGCAAACCCTTGCGCGAGCGGTCCCTTGACCACCTCCACCTTGCCGCCGCCCATTTCCTTGAGGTTCTCGCCGGCAGCCGCAGCGAGCGCGGGATCCTCTTCGAGCGCGACGACGGATCCCGCCAAGCGGGCAAGGAGCGCGGCCGAGTACCCGGTCGTACAGCCTACATCGAGCACGTGATCGCCCGCGCGCACCCCGGCCGCTTGCAGCATCTTCGCGAGCACCATCGGCTTGAGCAGGCAGCGCCCTGGAGCCACTCCAGGAGCGCGCAATGGAATGTCACGGTCGAGATAAGCAAGAGCCGCATCGCTCTGCGGCACGAAGCGTTCGCGAGGAAGCTCCAGCATGGCGGCAATGATGCGCAAATCGGTGACGTCGTTGGTGCGCACCTGGCTGTCCACCATGCTCCGGCGTGCGGCGGCGAAATCGGTCATGAGCAGGGTCCGGAGTGAACGCGCACGCAGGCGAGCGCTATTATAAGGGACACCGTGCTAGCCAAACCCGACCGGCCAAGGCAAGCGGGAATCGCTGCTGCCGAGGCCGGCAATATGACCGACCGGGGATTGCGAGCTAAGGCTACGGCTACGGCTTCGACTTGGCGGGACTGGCCGAAGATCTGACGGATTGCCAGGGATCGTTCGAGACCTTGGTGGTGGTGGTGGGCGCCGTTTTTTTGATCACCTCTTTGTACTTGCGCTCGATCTCCTGCGCCTGCCTGGCCTCTTCCGCCTTCTCTGCCTCGGCCTTCTGGTTGGTGGTCTCCGAATCCGCATCCTTCTGCTGCGAAAACGCGGGGCCCATCAACAGCGCGAGCACCACGCCTATGCCCATCAAGTAACGCATCGCGTCCCCCTCCTCTCACGCAAAGGTTTGCGCCATTGCGCAGCTGCGATAAGCCGCAATTAGGGCAACACCTCGGCGACCAGGCCGCGGAAGTTATTTTCCACCAATTGCCGAGCCGGCTGCAAATCGCTAATTACCTTTGTGGGGCCACGTGGCGGAGTGGTTACGCAACGGTCTGCAAAACCGACCGATTCTCTTTCGAGAACAACGCTCTTTCTGAAAATCGAGCACTTTTTGCCCCTATTGGCGTCAATAGGTTAGCCCGCATTTCAGAACGATCGCCCGAAGTCCGCGGCCAGCTCCGATGCCGCCGCAGGGGCGCGGCATGACTGAGAAACCGTATCAGCTATTGCCTCCGCTGGCGGCTGATGAATATGCGGCACTTAAAGCCGACATTGCCGAGCGCGGCGTACAGGTTCCCGTTGAATACGATGAGCACGGCAACGTGCTCGACGGCCACCACAGAATCCAGATTTGTGTCGAGCTAGGCATTGCACAGTGGCCGCGGTTGGTCCGTCACGGCCTTTCGGAAGTTGAAAAGCGCAGCCATGCCCGGCGCCTCAACCTGCATCGGCGTCACCTCGACCAGGCTCAAAGGCGTACGCTGATCACCGATGAATTGCGTGACGCGCCGGCGGCAAGCGATCGAGCAGTGGCGGCGGGCCTCGGTGTCGACCACAAGACAGTCGCGACAGTGCGAGCGGGCCTTGAGGCAACTGGGGAAATTCCCCAGTTGGATGCTCGCAAGGGACGTGATGGTCGCGAGCGCCGCATCGTTCAATTCGTGCCATCTACTCCAGGCGAGGAAAAAGGGTTGTCTCTGTCGGCGCGCTATCTTAATGAGCGCGATCGAACGGCCTACCGAGAAGGCGCCAGGAGCCTTGCCCGTTCGCTTTCCGACACGTCCGCACTCGATACCGCGGGACGCAAGTTTCCCGTGTTCTACGCCGACCCTCCGTGGCGGCGGAAAGCCGGTTTCGGAAATCGGTCCTACGAGAACCATTACCCGACGATGACGTGGGATGAGATCTGCGCCTTGCCGGTGGCGGATAGGGCACTGCCCGATGCGTGGCTGTTTTTGTGGATTCCGCGGGCGCACATGTTCGCAACCACAACGATGACGATCGCGGACGGCTGCGGCGAGCCGGTTGAGCACACAGCCCCGTTAGCCTGGCGTGTCGCGCAATCCTGGGGCTTTCCGCACTACAGCACGTGCTTTGTCTGGACCAAAACGGATGACGATCAGCCCGAGGACCACGGCAACGGGCTGATCGTGTTCGATCAGGACGAGCTGCTGCTGTTGTTCAAACGCGGGCGCGGCCTCCCGATGCCGGCCGGGGCGGAAAAGTTCGGTTCGAACCACCGTGAGCGCCCGCGGGGGCATTCGCGCAAGCCGGATTTCTACAGGCATATGATCGCGACCATGACCGGCGGCCTGCCAGTGCTCGAATTATTTGCTCGCGCCAATGCTGAGCACGCGCTTCCGGCCAATTGGGAGGTTTGGGGTAATCAGGCGACGTTCAACACCGCAGCTCTCAGCTCCGATTTTCCCGCACCCTTTTGATTTTGATGCATTCACGCCGTCCAACACGTACCCACGGCCTCCTGCGGCCCTCCCCGCAGCATACCAATGGAGAGATCGCCAGGTCCGGCCGCCAGATAGGCAGGCACGGGGCGACGAAGCCTGGCGGAAGCGGATTTGGGCGCAACATGATCTCGTCGTCGCTAAACGCTGAAATGCTGATCGTGACCACATGTCACAACTTCAAAATTCGCGTTTGCCCCTGTCGTTTAAATCCTTGCAGCTCGTCTCTGCGATGAGCAAGCGGCCATGGCACGCAGCTCCATGCGTGGCGCGATGCGGTTGTCCGGTTGATGGTCGACACAAATCGGATCATTCGAGCAGATCCTTGACCGTTCCCAATGCGCCCTTGAGGATTTGCGCAAATCTTGGTGCCGTTCCGACCAGACCGCCGAGCGTGCCCTGCGCGCCGGCCGTATCGCCTTGGTTCGGAGTCTCTATGCTTAATCCGCCCGAATCGGCTCTTGCAGAGCTCGCTCGTCTCTCCATTGCACGCGCGGCTCGGGCGTCGCAGTCGCCGACTGCCCACCATGCAACGCCACCCCGGCGCGCTTCTCGAGCGAGGCGGCTGTTTCCCTGGGCGCGCAGGCGGAACGATTAGCTTGCAAAATCAAGACGTCTTCCGGCTTTGCTGATGCAGAATTGCAACGAAAAGCCGACCCATGCGCCCACAAATGCAGCGAGTATTGCCAAAATTTGGACAGCAACCGTCACCGTTCGGCCAAGTTTCAGGGGTGGCCTACAGAGGGGATGCGCGAGGGACCGCGCAATCGGGGAGCGTACAAATGACCAGACTTGTTATCGACCTCGTGCTGTTTTCCTGCGCGTTTGCGTTCGTCACTGGGATCGTGATCGCTGCCGCAAACTTGCTCATTTAAAACGGGCCGCGTCTGCCGGTCGGCTATTGGCCTCGGCGAGAGCCGTTTCACCCCCCGTTACGCCTCGTTCCTCCGTATCGTTCCCCGTGGCGGTGTCATCCGTGAGGGGGCGGGTAAACCCGATGCAACTCGCGGGGCTCGATGGCCCATTGGCCCAACTCATCTCGCCCTGCACTGATCCTGCCCGCCTTGATGCTTCGCAGGATTGACGTTTTCGACATGCCGGACAGCTTTCGCGGCCTGCCCCAGGGTGTAACTCATGTGTTGCTCTCCGTTCCCCGTGTTGGCGAGGGCATTCGAAACGAGGTCGGCGGCCGCCTTCACGTCCTCGACGATGAGCTTCCCCGGAACCCGCACCGACGAAAGGCCGATCTTCGCGAGCTTCTCGTCGATCGCGGCGTCCTTAGCCTTTGCCTTCCCGCCGCGATGGTGCCGCGTCGAGTCACAGAACACGGCGAGCTTCTGGTCCGGGAAGTACATGTCGGATTCGGTGATGAGACCGGGCGCATATCGGAATTCTATGTCCCGCCACAGGTTGTACAGCGACGGATGAATCGAGCTGTCATCGAAGACTAGCACTTGCAGCAGCGGCGACAAGTCGCGCCGGGAGCAATTCCTGAAACAGGAAGAGTTCGATTGGCGACTGCGCGCCCCACACGCGCCGAGGCTTGATCTCGGTGAACGGCTTGTACAGAAGATCAGCGCGATGCTTCCGGTATTTCTCATCGGTCTTGGCACTCGGGAAGCCCATCGCCACTTCCATCACGTCAGCGGGATCGTATGTCTTGGCAAGGAAATATTGCCCGATCACGATTCCGAGTTCGTCGAGAAAACAGCCGATCGGATTCTGTCCGATGAAGATTCCGACGGAGCCGAACAGCCCACCGGCGCCCGTAAACGGGTCAAAATGGGCATAACATGGCTCCATTTCCCTGATGATTTTCTGTGTGTCCTGCTTCGCCACCAGATCAATGTCTTTCTCGTCGATCACGTCGCGCTTGGAGGTCGGCATCAAGCACAGTGCATAGGGAGTGCCGACGGGGGTGCCATCCACCTCTGTAAGATGGGCGATGCTGAGGACGAGGAAGATAGGCTGGAACAGGGTCCCGTTTTTCTTGAACAGCTTGATCTCGCTCTCGGATGGCATGTCGTGCAATTCACCGTTTGCAGCCTTGGCCATCTCGCGGGTTATGGGCTGAATGCCACCGAGCGGGCCGAGCGCCTGGCGCACCAACTCGGGCAACGTCGCGAAATCCACCGCGAAAGGCTTCGCCGGCAGCTTCTTGTAGTCATCCTGATCGAGAAGGTGTTTCGGTCGATTGTCGATCATCGGAGCCCTGCGCGCGGGACGCTGCAGCCAGCGAACTGCACCTGGCGCCACGCTGGGACATTCCACAACGTCAGGCCGCCGGGCGCACCGCGCGCTGAAGCTCGAACTCGTCCTGAGACCTGCCCTACCGCTCCGGCCGATGCAAGGCGTGGATCAAGGTCAAGAACCCGGCGAGCCCGGCCGTGCTGCGGATACAGGATGGAACGTGGTAAGCCGACGAACGATCATAAGCTGATCGCAGTGCCCCGCAGCGCTGCGCGGCAACGCAGTCTGCGGGCTGCGGAGTATTCCGAGGTTGAGAAGCCGACCGGGAGTGGTTTCAAGATGATGCTCACTTATTCCTCAGCCACGCGACCTAAATTTCTGTTTGCTTTGGGCGACGAATCGGTCAATGTAATTTGCATCTGTTGGTCGCGTCCGCTGTGCGGTTCGTTGTAACAACAGCATCACCGTAAATCGTCGCCAGATAGTGAAAGCCCGTTGCGTGCATCGGCTGGGGCACAATGCGCCACTGCACGATACGGATATTCAGGGGACTAGGGGAATGAGCGCCTTTGAAGCGAGCCGCCCTCCATCAGGAGCAGGCGCTGCTATAGCTTTCTTGCTATTATCAATGACGCACTGGGTCGTTGTGATGCGGATTTTGCAGCAAGTTACTCTCAACTGAGCGTGGGCGCGGAAGTTTTTCTGAGTCGACCTGCTCTATCACGATGCTTGGCCCAAAGCTCAGGACGGAAAGGATGGCCACGCGACTAGCCGTTATTGTTGACTACGCCGCTTTACTCACCGAACGTGTCGATCATGCGCCGGCTCTTGGCGATGTTCTCTGCAAGCGCGAGCGCCGCCTGAGCACGCTTCTGAATGCACACAGCCTTGCTTCTCGCCTCATCAAGCGCACGATCAGCTTCGGCCTTAATCTTCACGGCGCTGGCTACGATGTGTTGCGCAGCCCTCTCAGCTTCGGCGAGAATATCCCGAGCCATGGCCCGCGCCTCGGCTATGAGGCGCTGTCGATCAACGTGAACTGAGCCCTCAAACTCAACCGCCGCAGGTTCTGTTTTCGCGGCAGATAAAGCATCTGCTGTTGATCGGTGGAGCATTGGTTTCGCGGCGCCGGCGTCACATGCTTCGTAGCGCACTCTTCGCAAGAAGAACGACAAAACCCTCCCCGCCGTAAACGGCGGGCATACTCACCCTCCATGCCTATTGAGATTGCCGGTGCGCCGGCTGGTCGGGGGTTCGCTGGGGAGGAGCCGCCAGCGCACCGGACAACAGGCTTGCTGCCTCTACTCACCATGTATGCCTGATTCGTGACTTCGAGTCATTGGTAACGCGCAGCCTCCACTTAAAATAGGCGCCAATGCATCATTCGAGAACAAGGCCCGTGCCAAACTTTACACGGCTTGATCCTGGTCGCCCGGAAGTTGCGATCCTGATGGAAGCGATGCCGCGGATTCGCGAGGTCGTCGCAGCACGACCATGGTCAACCTCACAAGAGCCCACCAGCGAGTGCTGGTGGGCAGACGTGCTGGCGGACCCTCGCGCTAGACACCGCCCGGCTGCGCGCCGGCTTCATAGAGATCGTGGAAGCACGGCGGGCAAAAAAGCCTACTACATTCTGGCTGATGAGCCACAACCGACGATTCTTGTCGCTGCAGCAAATGTCCCCGGCAAGCAGCGGTCAGCCGCGCTCGCTATCGCGAGTGAAGCCAGTGGGACGGCCCGCGTGCGTAAATGCACGGTGGAGTGCGCTTGGCCAGCCATTCCCATACCCGGAAACAGGCTCGACAGAGGTCGGACACACGCCGTTTCTTACACAGGTGGATGGCGGCGTGCTGGGGGTCGGTGCGGGCAGCACGATTCGCGGCTACGAAATCGCCAGGATAGGCCATGGCGTCCTCATGCGTTTGGTTTCCTATCCCCAATCCGGCGTATATTATAGTTGGGCTGGGTGTGGGGTTGTGTGATGCCTCAGCGGTTATCCAAAGAAAAATGTATAGAGTCGACACCGCCTATTGCGTAAATGCGAACTTGGGCCGCTTCGGCATTTAGTCGCGACCCGGAAATTGCGGTTCTCATGCACGCGATGCTGCGGGCTAGCGAGGTCATCGCAGCCCGGCCATGGTCGACGTCACAGGAGGCCACGACCGAACATTGGTGGGCTCACGTTTTGGCTGATCCTCGCGCCCGGATAAGGCCGCGATTACGAGTTCGAGATCCGCTACGCCAACGCCGATGTAAACCGTATCCCGCCGCAGATCGCAGAGCTGGTCCGTCTGAAGCCCGACATCATCGTGTCGGGCACGATGGCCGGCGTGATCGCCGCGAAAAAGCTGACAGACACCATACCGATCGTCGCAGAAGGGCTTACCGACCCAATCGGTTTCCGCGTGGCCGCGAGCCATGCCCGGCCTGGGGGCAATGTGACCGGCGTGTTGCTGACCGTGGAGGACCTGCCAACCAAACT
>Ga0073928_10001083_pt1 | contig 54436 bp, 32 predicted proteins | sample PaiPotPPA55metaG_FD_76969 | JGI IMG/M metagenome (GOLD analysis project Ga0073928, IMG submission 76969) | Iron sulfur acid spring bacterial and archeal communities from Banff, Canada, to study Microbial Dark Matter (Phase II) - Paint Pots PPA... ... | reverse complement strand
CGCTATCTGCACCCCTTTGGGCTGACCTGTCGATCCCGAGGTATAGATCACATACGCCAGGTTCTCCGGATCAACACTGCACTCCGGTGTCTCCGCAGAACATGCCATGACCTCTGTTGCCGCTTCACGCGTGTTCAATACTTCTGAAGAAATCTCAGCCGAAATATCTTCAGGCAGGCTTGTAGATGTGATGACAATATGTGCACCGGCATCGGCAAGCATATAGTGCAGTCGTTTGGCAGGGTAAAGGGGATCCAGCGGCACGTACGCGCCGCCTGCCTTCAGCACAGCCAACAGTGCGACGATAGTCTCAATACCTCGCTCCGCATAGATGGCGACACGATCATCCGGCTTTACGCCCAGGTGTCTGAGGTAATGAGCCAACCGGTTAGCACGACTGTTCAACTCCCCGTAGCTCAGAGATTCATCTTTGAACACAATCGCAATAGCGTCAGGTGTCTTGCGAGCCTGCATTTCGAACATCTCGTGAATGCACTTGTCGCGAGCAAATGCCACCGCTGTATTGTTCCACTCATACAGCGCGCGATGCTGCTCTGCTTCGCTTAGCATAGAGAGGCAGCTAACCTGCTGGAGATCATCGGCCACCATACCTTCCAGCAGGTTGCGGAAATATTCAACGTAGCGCTTGATCGTAGCCGGTTCGAACAGGGAAGTGGCGTACTCTACCAATCCAACGACAGTGTCTCCCTGCTGCTGGAGAAATAACGTCAGGTCGAAGTGGGCCGTGGCGTAATGTGGACTCCTCAGTGGCTGCACTTCCAACCCTGAGAGTTGGAGCGAACCTTCCGGAGCACTGTTCCAGACAAACACGACCTGGAACAGAGGACTGTGAGATGAGGCACGTGTGGGCTGTACCAGCTCGACAACCCGTTCGATGGGAAGATCCTGATTTCGCAGCGCGGCTAGAGTTTGTGCTTTAACCTGTGCGAGCAGATCCTTTACGGTGAACGAGTTCGCTATATTGAAGCGCAGGACCAGGGTATTGATAAAGAAACCGATGATCTTTTCGATCTCCACCCTGCTTCTGTTGGCGACGGGTGTACCAATCAGAATGTCCTGCTGGCCCGACAGTTGTGCGAGCAGAGCGGCCCAGCCAGTCAACAGAGTCATATACAGGGTCGTATGATGCCTCTTACTGAGCGATTTCAGCCCTGTAGTCAACTTTTCGTCCAGCACCACCTGCTCAAGCCGTCCTGAATAGTCTTGTTGTGCCGGTCGCTCATGATCTGTGGGCAGTTCCAGCAATGGTGGCGCTCCGGCCAGGATTGTTTTCCAGTACTCGGCCTGTTTTCGCAGCAGGTCGCCTTCCATCCACTTCTGCTGCCAGACCGCATAGTCGGCGTATTGCACCTTTAACGGAGGCAGAGGATCAGCTTCACCTCGGATAAAAGTGTTGTACAGGGTGCTTAGCTCGTCGCGAAGTATTCCCAATGACCATCCATCGGAGACGATGTGATGCATGGTCAGTAGCAATACATGTTCGTTTTCACCCAGTTGTATAAATCTTCCACGAATGAGTGGGCCAGTCTTCAGATCGAATTTTTCCTTGAATTCTTCCGCAATCAACCGATCGAGTTCCTGTTGTGCGCGGTTGTGTTCCCTCAGATCATGTTCCACTAAACAGCACGAGCTTTCCTCCGGATCGGTTATCTGCTGCATGGGCTCACCGTTAAGCAGCAGAAATTTAGTTCGTAATACTTCATGCCGCACCAGAACCTGATTCAATGCCATCCTCAACGCGTTCCGGTTCAGGTCTCCCAGCAAAGACAGTGCAAACGGAATGTGATACAAGCCACCCATTCCGTCCATCTGATCCAAAAACCACAGTTGTCGCTGCGCAAGCGACAAAGGGAGTAAACCCTCACGATTGACAGGCACGATTGGAAGTTGCGTAGCACTCCTGAGGGCTTCCACGTCACGAGCGAGACCGGTCGATACTGTTCGATCCACCGTCAGGACACTCTCATCGAAATTGTTAAGATGATTAGACATAAAATTGAAAAGGCAAATGCACTGTCAGGTGCCAGCTTTGTCGACTCTCCAATGGCTGGTCCAGACGGCTCTGCTGTTGTGTGTCAGGAGAAGTAATCCAGAATTCCACAGTCGCGTCCGCATAAAGCCGGAGCCGCTACTGCACTTCATAACGTGTCATAAAAGATTGACCGGACGGCTTTATAAGCCACGTTCTGCCATCTTCTGGCGAAGGCTTAGTGGTCTCATATCGGTCCAGACTGTCTCTATGTGAGCAAGGCACTCACTTTTAGGCCCCTGTTTCCCCTTGAGATGCCATCCGAACGGAAGCGTCTTATTGGCTGGCCAGATGGAATATTGCTCCTCATCATTCACTACGACGTCGTAGATTGCGACATCTTCCTGTTCATTAACCTGCATACATCCTCCTTGACTTAAGTCCTGTATCGGCACGTTCACGCGCCAGGCCTGGTAAGCCTAACAGCGAGTTCGAAGTCGTTCTCAGCCAGCCTTTCGATTTTTAGGGGGCAAAATAGTGTGTAACCCATAGCACCGCTCAAATTTTCCGGGTGATGTTGCTCTTCCTTCGCTATCTCTCCGGAAGTACTGACGAAATAAAGCGCGATATCAACATTCGGGAAATCTGAGGCTTTTCGAGACGATAGTTCTAATAGCCACATCAATCGCTGATGCGAGCAGTAAATGCCTGACTTTCCTCGGATATCTTTCGCAACGTATTGGACGAGTCGTCATCCACGCGACGTGATTTCATAAATGCTCGTTGGTGGCTTCCGGCTGGACAGCGACCCTCTCATGCCCGGAGGATCGGAGCGCTGGGGTGGTTGTCGATCTGGCAAGCAGGTTTACGGTGTGGTCGATGTCATCGGTGACTTCAATCAAAGAAATATCCGCACGTGCGACCGTTCCAGTCGCGACCATTTGGTCGAGCAAAGTAAGGAGCGGATACCAATAGCTTTTGCCTAAGAGAATGATTGGTTTCGGACGCATCCGTTTGGTTTGTATCAAAGCCAGGATTTCGAAGAGTTCGTCGAGTGTGCCAATTCCGCCAGGCAGAACCACGAACCCCGTAGCCTGCCTGCACATAATAATTTTGCGCACAAAAAAATAGCGAACCGTGGCAACTCGGTCCATGTGATGGTTCGAGGCCTGCTCGAAGCTGAATACCAGGCGGCATCCGAGCGATTGTGCGCCAGAGTCTCTGGCGCCACGATTAGCGGCTTCCATTAACCCAGGGCCACCGCCTGTCATGACCGTAAAGCCGGCCTCTCCGAGCGACCTGCCAAGATCGCGCGCCAACTGATAGGCCGGTTCATGCTCGCCCAGGCGGGCTGATCCAAACACGGTCACGCACCCGGAAGGTGCATGCAGTCGTTGCATGCCCCTGGCTAAGTCCACAACCGACCGGCACAGAAATCTCATACCCCACGACCTTCGTCCGGCGAGTTGAGTCTTTGTATCCATGTTTACGTCCTCAAATACCTGAGTGGGGTGAAGGTTTTATGTAGTTAAGCTTCGTTCCGCGACTGGCTCGAACGGGGCTTCCCATCGTCCAGAACATCCGTGATAGCCGCTGTTGAACTGATCCATCCTGTTTCAACTGCCACAGCCATGGAGCGATGAAATAGCTCTACTGACAGCACTAAACGATGTTTTCCATTGGTGCTGGTCACAACGCCCGATACACCTCGGAGTGGCCCGGCTTCAATTCTGACTCTTTGCCCGGTTTGATAAGGACATGGTTCCGGTTTAAGTCTGGGATTGAGTGCAAGCTGAATAGCTTCTATCTCTTCTGTAGGGATGGGAATAGGTTTTGTTCCACCCAGAATTCTGATGACGCCTGGCGTCGTCACTACACTGCCGCCGTTTCTTGTTCCATTCCCTGTGCCATAACCAAATCGACAGAATACATAGCCAGGGAAGAGTAATTTTGTTTCGAACTTCAACTTGCTTTCCGCCCGACGTTCGACGGAGTACGTCGGCAAAAAGTGTTCGTAGCCCTTTTGGTTTAGTAATGTGGCGACGGCATCTTCTTTCTTCGACTTAACCTGAACCGCATACCAAAGTGAGTTTACGTCCGTGTCGTACATCTCTTCTATGTCTCCGGCCGATGAAAACGTGGACTATGCTAGCACAGCTCACTTTATCGCGAGCATCACGATAGGTTAGATGCGATTGCAGAGAAATGCTCAGCCCATCTGCCAGGAAAAGTTAGAAAATTAGCGCATATTTCGCTTTCAGCTCAATAAAAAGGCAGGCTGCCGCTATTCTTCGATTTTCATGCAATCGAAGAATCGAAAACTCGTGCATGAGTAGCTTGTCAACTCGTGCATGAGTAGCTTGTCGGATCGTTGATCGATTGACAAGTAACAGTTTGGATGTAACGGTTACTGCTTTTAACCTGCGTGACGTATTAGTCACATCGCGCATGACGTATTAGCCACGCGCAATGGGTTAGCCACGCGCAATGGGGAAGATCTGATCAGCAAACTATGTTCTAGGTGTTTAGTCCACAGTGTGATGGAGTGGGTTGATGGTAAATCGAAGGGGTGTTTTCTGCCACTGCTGGCAGATGAATTGATAGGGTGTGAGGCCCTTGAGGGTTTTGAGCCTTTTGGCGAAGTTGTAGGCCATGAGGAAGGTTTGCAAGTGTTCTTTGAGCTGGTCGTTGGCCTGGTAGAAGAAGCGCTTGACAGTAGCTTCTTTGAGAGTCCGGTTCATACGCTCAACTTGCCCATTGGTCCAGGGATGTTTGGGTTTGGTGCGGCGGTGTTCGATCTTATTCTGCGCCCAGCCCAGGCGAAGGCATGGACCCGGAAGAAAAGAGGAGGGACGGCTTCGATCTCTTCTTCGGTTAGGGCCGGCTCCGGCGTGTTGTCGACGAAGTGGGTGCCGTTGTCGGTGAGCAAGGCGTGGATAGTGTAGGGGACGGCGGCAACAAGAGCCCGGAGGAAGTCAGCGGCAATGCGCCTAGTAGCGCGCTCATGCAGTTGGGCATAGGAGAACTTGCTGGTTCGATCAATGGCCACAAAGAGATAGAGCTTGCCTTGCTCGGTTCGAACTTCGGCGATATCGATATGGAAGTAGCCGATGGGATACTGCTTGAACTTCTTCTTGGCAGGTTTGTCCTCCTTGACTATCTTGTATTGCTCGACGCACTGCCGCTGTCGTGCGGGCGCTCCCGTGGAGTACTTGTCCCACAATGCCTCCCATGATGGCAACTGGTCATACCTTACTCCATCACACTGTGGGACTAAACACTAAGTAATATCCAGTCACATGCTGGCTTATAACGATGCTGCGAACTGTGATATTGGATTTTTGATCAGAAGATGTTGACCGGTATCAGGGGCAGGATCCAGAGTACTTTCGTATCTGATGGAGGAGTTCTTTGTAGAGTTGCTCCGTTGTACTGATAATGCCGTTTGAATGAATTGGGTATCGCCCTGACCAGATGTTGAATCCTTGTTCGGTCTCCGCGAGGTAAACGGTGATATTGGATGCATTTGGAACTCGCGACAGTGATCCCTGGATAATGAATTGTGCACCGTAATATCGGCCCAGTTGACGGGCATCCATCGTTGGGCCAAGAGTTGCAGATGAGATCCGGGAGGCAACGCGAAGACTGCTGGTGCAGGTCAGCAGGTAAAGTAAGTGGTCCGAAATCGTCAGTGCGTCGGATGCATCCTGGTTTGTCAAAGAAAAATGCGATATGAAGGGAAGCACTATAACCGTGCTAAGGGAGCATGTATGGGAACCGTCTTCTTCAGCAGCAGTGCGGATCTGCGCATGAACGACCGGAATATATGCTCCCTTGGGAATATCAACTCTAATGGGGTCAGCAACTCCTTCTATGGAGTAATACTGTGAAAGCTGGTTGCGTAACCTGGCCATTTGCACTCTTACGATCGGATCGATAGCAGACTCGAACGATTCCTCACGTCCAAAGACGGCAATCGCCAGATTATAGCCATCGAGCTTATTGATCTGCCCATCCATCCAGCAGGTAATAATATGTTCCAGAAGATTTCTCAGCCTTGCGGATCTCGAAAACGTGTGACTTCTGAGTATCCGATGAAGTTCTTTTTGTATCGGTTCAATGGCTGAAGGTACTAAGTCCGTCTCCGCAAGCACTTGCGGAGGTTGGTTAACTTCACCTGAATCTACTGAATGATTTCTTCGGTATAACCGTTCGCCAACCCTGTTTGACATGTAGCACACCGTTATCAACCGCCGCTGAATATAAAGCGACGGTAGTTACTGCTAACTCGACTTAGGTTACTTATTGCGAGGCGGAAGGGCCTCGACCAGCGAGCATAGAGTCGCACGGTAACGGGCATGAGTGCAAGCAAAACTCTAAAGAAACTTCCAGGAATCTGTCGAAGCTCTGCTGGATAGTTTGTTGTCAGGTTTTATTGAGCAGCCTGATTATCCATTGAAGTCTTGATAGATTAGATATTTCGCCGGCACCTTGCCGACGCACCCAAACCACAGCGGACAGAAAGGTGCGATCCAGATGAAGTCTCCTGCCGATGCGTGATACCACGCATCCCCGAGCCGGTAAATGCCTCCCCCCTCAAGTACCAGCAAACCAAGTTCCATGTGATGCACTTCGACCTGGGGCAATGAGGCTCCCGGTTCATAGGTCATCGTGCTCAGGGCAAAATTGAACCCCAGGGAAGAAGGCAAGAGTGCCCGTACTTCCACTCCCTCATCTTCATTGAGCATGCCAGCAGTGGTCGCAGCCTCATCGCCAACCAGAGAATGCGGAGTTTCCTGATACATGTTTTGCGAGCTTCCGCGTAACTTACATGTCTTCTCAATTACGATGGCACGTGTCTTATCCCGCGCTATCAGGCTGTGGGAATCCCTTGCGGAAAGATACGCAAAATATCCGGCACGTAATACGGGGTGTCGTGAATCGGACCCATGCATCTGCAATTCGCCCTCAATCACGTAGATCAGCCTTTGTGCCGTGCTTTTGGTGAGGACCCCGCCAGGTTCGAACTCGACTGTCATCATCGCGAAACCAGTACCCAGCGTGGGTGCGGCATGCACAATCGCCATGCCGCGGGTCAGGCCGGGCAGTGGTGTCCGTATAAATGTGTTTGACGTTTGCCGCAGATGATCATGCGGTAAGCAATTGCGCGTGTGCCCAGGCTTCTGCATGGTACGTATATTACACAACTAACCCGGACGCATGCGTTACAGGCGAAACGGAGCAGGGCAATGGCATTTCAAAATAGTTGTGTGCTCCATGAACGATGCGGGGTCCGTCCTGATCCTCGTTCCTGATCACATTCAATCGCCACTGTGGGCCGCTTTTCGCAATCCAATTACCGGGGCACAACCATGTTGAAGTGCTCCTGCGGCAGGGCGTGGATAAGCGGGTAATAAGAGTCTCGGTAGTTATTTTCTCCGTTATCCTGTGTCCCCGTATCAACTTGTCGATAGCCTTTAGGGAAGCTCTGCAAAGGGGGTCAGATTTGAAGGGATAGCTAAGAGGTAAAGATTGATCAGCGCGAAGTTCGCGCACAGCCTGTGATGGTTCTTTGGGATGCCTCTATAGGTGCCTCTCCGGATCGCGTTCCTTCTTTGCGTTCTTGGTTGAGGAAGGCGCCGCGATGATCGTCGCATCTACGATCGTTCCGGTCGCGATGCGAATACCCTTGGCCTCCAGATGTACGTTCACCGCCTCCAGCATCAGCCCGCACAGATCGTGTTTCTCCAGCAGATGCCGGAACCGGCATACCGTCGTCTCGTCCGGCGCTGCACCATCCCAAGATCCACGCCCACGAACCGCCGCAGCACTGGGGACTCGTACAGCGCTTCTTGCACCCTCGGATCCGACAGGTTGAACCACTGCTGCACGAAGTACGTCCGCAGCATGATCGCCAGCTCTACCGGCCGACGTCCGCTACCGGCCTTCGGATAATGCGGTTCCACCAAAGCCTGCATCGCCGACCAGGGAACTACCCGCTCCATCTCTTCCAGAAATATCTCGCGCCGGCTCTTCCGTCCGTACTTTTCAAACACCACCTGACTTGCCAAGCTCTGCTGTTTCATCGCACTTATCCCCCACCTCTATGATTAATCAATCGGCCCGCGGATTGCAGACTTGTGCAGAGTCTCCTTAGACTGGGTAGTGATTAAGCCAGGTTTCTATCATGCCTAAGTGGTTTTGTAGTTCAGCTTCGCTGGCCTTTTCTGTTACGTTTGCATCCAGAATCCAGTTATCTCCGCCAGGATCGAGTTTGTAGGCCATCACTAGTGATAGCAAGTCTGTCAGATTTTCGTGTGGGTAACGATCTCTCACATAAAGCATGTTTTTCAATAAAGGCACGATCTGAAGATGAGAGTTAGGCAGGCATTGGCCAGGAATACGTCCGGTCGAGCAGATATCCAGGTGGTAAACTTCAATATCCTCTCTAAACAGAACTGTATACCCATGTTTTAGAGATAATCTCAGGGCGAATTCTCTGTCCTCTGGACTCCAGCCCTCGAAATTCTCGTCGAAAATTACTGCATTGCTCTTATCCAGGCTTAGACTAAAGCCGACGCAGGACATCCAGGGGCTGTCGGACTGAGACCAATCGAATTGCTCGCATGCATCAATATCTATCGATAACGTCTCAAGCACAGAGAACAGCATGTCCGGTGATTCTTTAGCCAGCGAACGCAATTCGTGAAGAAATCTACTGCTGGTCTTAAATTGAGTATTCTGTACCATCTCCCCGATAATCCATTTCCGGGGATTACAGACAATTTGTCCTGGGCTCTGGTGAGCATCCAGATGTTTTTCGAGAAAGTCAGGTCTGACTAAGATATCTCCATCGAGAAAAACCAGCAGATCCCCTTTTGCACATCTAATGCCGTTGTTTTTGGAACGGGCTGCACGATAGCCATTCTTGGATTGCCAGACGTACCTGATATCCAGTTGAGACAGTTGCCTGTCTCCGCTAATTTGTCGAAGTGCCTCTTCCGATGAACCATCATCGCAGATGATTATTTCAAACGGGGATTTTATCGTCTGATTTCCCAGACAATAGAGAAGCGGTATCAGGCTATCAGTCTGTTCAAAAACGGTAATTATTACAGATATCATCGACATATTCGGCAAGCCTTCAGTGCAAAGTCTGGCACGAATCGGTGTGCAGGCGCACTTCCCGATCTTATGTACCGTCGAGATTGATCAGGGTATCAGTTTGCATTTGCTGAAATAACGATATTTAAACTTATGGTCGCAACAGCTTACAGGTTCGTACAGGAAGGCCGCAACGAAGAACTCTATAGGGCCTGCTGCATGTCCGGCGAGCGAGCGCAGGAACAATTTGTAACCAGCTATTAACGGTCTGACCATAGATCGTATGCTGCGGTATTCTCTGAATAATGTTTCGGATCATTTGTACACCATCTAACTGATGGATGCATAGTCCTCGCCGGAAAGTCGCCACAGCGCTCTTCATCTTCCCAGATACTCGCTATTGAAGTTCAATTGGAGCTGCTTCGACGACAGCGGCATTGAAGCGTGGACATTCCGGACTGCACAGATCGCATCTCAGTGAAATCTGCAATCAGTGACCTCAGTTTATCGATAGAACATAGAAACCGGTCGTCAGTCGTGCAAATCTCAGGTGCTTTCTCCACGAAATATCGAAATACTTCAGATGGAAGCTCTTGTTTGCTAAGGAAGTATTGATAGAGTGCTCCCTTGTGAACTTTCCCTGGCATGCACTATCGATTCGAAGCATGTTACAGAGGGACGGTACAACACTCCTGTGCAGGAATATACAACTCAAGTGCTGAGGATAAAAGGCTTATGTGTTGGATGTCTTTGTTACCGTATAACACCACAAAGAGCGCTGCTGTCATGAGGTCAGAATGGTAAGGTGGGCGACTGGAATTCAACGCCAACGATAGAAAGAAATACTCCTCATTGAAGACCACGGTCCATTTGATATCGCGAAACATATTCCTTTGGGTCTCCATCCTTTCGATGGGACTGCCCACATTCGGTTCCACAGGCTATCCGGAGTTGAGCGATACGCGGCTGTCGGAGATTGTCGCAATGCTGCCGATGAAACCGGCTGGATTTGGGGTTCCGTGTTCGAATCGTGCTGCGTGGGGACCAGTAGCAGAACATTACCAGGTGAGCATTGAGAAAGCCGAAGAATTTCTTGCCAGGCCGCCTGCCAGGATGAGACGATACCGCATACCTTCGCTACTCTCGCGACGGAGATCGCAGGGATGGGGAGTCCATGCTCGACCGGCACTCGGGACAGCTTGGCTTTGGATCAATTCTGACCGAGCGCTCACATTCCGGTAAGCTAATGATCCAATTGGTACAAAGATCCAGCGCGACGGAATTTTGATTCCGAACGCTTATCCCGAGAAGTGGACGGCGAAGACGCCACGGTCTGATCTTTGGAATATAAAGCAAGCTTTTATGATCTGTCGAATCCATAAGACAATGAGAGTTGGGTGGCATGATGCAGGAGATGGCGAAGACTTCGATCGTAGATATTGTTCCAGATGGTGTTTGCTGCTCCGAACAAGTCGGGACGTTGTACGGCAACCTTTTTCCGGATGAGGCCAGACTGCTGAGCCCACGGACGGTCAACAAGCGCCGGGAGGAGTTTGCCGCGGGACGGACCTGTGCCAGGAAAGCTCTTGGGATGTTGGGAGTGCCTTCTGTCCCCCTGCTACAGGGCGAGCGGCGCGAACCACTGTGGCCTCAGGGCATTATTGGCAGCATTACACATTGTAATCACTACTGTGCGGCTACTGTTGCTAGGGTGGAAAACTGCCGAAGCATTGGCATCGATGCAGAACTGAATGAGCCCCTTGCACCTGGACTTCTTTCAATGATTGCCCGAGATCGGGAGCGAGAGTGGATCTTGCAAGCGATGGAACCAAGTATCTGTTGGGATCGCTTGCTCTTCAGCATGAAAGAGAGTGTCTATAAAACTTGGTATCCGCTGGAACGGTGCTGGCTGGGCTTCGAGGACGCGGAAATTGAGATCGATGTCGAAACGCAATCTTTCCACGCAACATTGCTGGCTACCACATCCGTTTGTCCAGCCGTTCTTCATGGAGCTTTCGGCTGGACGCGCTCACATCTTTTCACCGTTGTGTCAGTGTAAGCTCCGCGACTGCTTCCATTGCATGAGATGTTGTGTGCTAGGCGACGAGACTCAAACGGGGTAATAACGAATGTCTAGGAATTCTGTGGCTAAGCTGCCGAGACACAGCGAGTTGAGTGTGTCCGTCGCAGAGGTGATCCGAAATTTGGCATCAAAGAGCGCAGTTTCCAGCGATATAAGAAGCAGGATGCTGGTATGGAAACGGATCACGCCCGTCAGATGAAACTCCTCAAGGAAGAGAGCTGCTGCTTGACCTAGTTGATTGCAGATCTGAGCCTGGGCAAGAGGATGTTGGCGAGCTTTTCAATCTTGGCTGCCTCAAAGCTAGCGTTAGCAAATATTTCGCCCACTTCTAGCTTGATATCCACCGATGCAGTTTGCCAGTTCAATTCGTTGCTGTTCTCGAAGTAGCCAGAAGCAGCGCCTCTTGATGGCGAGTATTGAGCTGGTCAGTTTCAAGTCCCATTCGTTCCTCACTATGCTCTCGGGATGGTCACAACGGGCATACTTACGCAGGTCCGTTATTGGGAACTGGATGCAATCGCCCACGGAGAACCTAAACTCCGCTGCGGGCAAATTTCGACTTTCGCTAAAAATGGGCCAAACTCGAGTTTTGCTTGGTGCTGCTTTTGGTGCCACTTTGTATCGGAGTTTGGTACCTTTCTGTGCGATTCGGTGCAACATGGTTCGAGCATATAAGCCATATATTATGAGTGCTTTATGGCTTCCTCTGCGACGGCATGCAAGCCCGTGCAAACGTGTGGAAAACGGTCTCAAAATCCGCCGAGGGCAACCTCGTGGGGGTTCGACCGCCCCTCCCGGCACCAAGATAAAAGCAAATCAAATGATTTGCAAAGGCCAAAACCTCTCGGCTCGAGAGGTTTTTCATGCTCGGTTTGGCTGGTCTCGTTATTTCTGCTGAAATGCGACCTTCACCAGTTGGATCGACTGCTGAAGAAATCCCGTGGTCTGCACGTAGGTGACATATTCTGTCAGTCCTCCGTCTTCTTCGAACTCAGGATGCGCGAGTGCCGCGTAGTTTGCTGTCCCGCTCTCTCCTTGCTGTCCTACAAACAGCAGCGTTTCCGCGGACCAGGGCCCCCAAGGATGATTTGCCGCCCGGTAGTATACGTTGTTGTTATAGATGCCGCTGTAGATAGCGATGTATTGGTGGAGAGCGTTGTCGTAGAAGATTGAGTTGCCCGCGGCGCCGCCTTGAAAGACCGTTATGGCCGCGTTAGGGTCGGAACTCCAAGTATCCCCGCCAGCGTAGTAGCGCCATGCTTTTTCGGTGAGCACCTGCAGGATGGGCACGCGAGCGATGCGGCAGTTCTCGACGAGAAATCCTCCCTGGCACCCAACGGCATATAGCAATCCATCTTCCACCAGCCATCCGCCCCCATAGGCAACCTGGTCTCCCTGCCACATCAGTGTGGGCTCTGGTGTTCCTGGCGATTCAATGGGGCGAGTAATTTTGCCTCCCACTTCAATTGCTATGCCGGTTCCCACGACCTGAAATCCCTGGATATCTCCGCCACGGAATACCTTGCCGTAAAACTGGTATGCCGCCGATGTGCCTGGTATGGGGACGATTGGGCCGGGCCATATTGCGTAGTCTTCGCCACAGGTGCTTGCCGGCGTGGCCGTGCAGTGATTGGAATCGTGGGTATAGTTGAACTGTTCTTCTGCCGGCAGGAATGGCATGTACTCGATCGGAACCCCGGTCTTGTCCAGATGGTCGTGGTTTAGATAGATTCCATTCGAGGCATTTAGGGAATCTGTCCATGCCAGGCTGTTGCTAATGAAGTTGTGGTCATCTACGTTATAGGCGCGCATCGACGTATCGTTGAACGCCCAGTAAGACTTTCCGTCGATCACCGCGCTGTAAGTTCCGTCGCGCCCATAAATAAGCGGATTCTGCTTTACGATGCCCATGGGCACAACCGCAGAGACATTCGGGACCGTTGGAGCCGAGGGGGTCTGTGCCTGCAGATGCGACCCGAAGAAAAAGCACGTTGAGAGGCAAACTGCCAGGGACGGGAAGAGAGGCTTACTGCCGCGTATAACGAGTTCCATTGGGTTCTCCGCTTACGTCATTTGGATGTGGTACCGATTCCAGAAAGCGCGACCACAGTATCCGAAATTCGTGGCCACTGTCAACGGTCCACTCTACCTGCTCATGAGGGAACGCTCGATGACGCGCTGTGTACAAACGAAGATGGGCCGATGAGTAGGGAAGAAACCAGTTACAGAAAGTCCGGGGAGAAGGCACGGCGGCCGTTGCCATTGGACGGCAAATTCGCCGGCAAAAGGGTGGGCCGCCCAGGAAGACTATTAAGTGAGGATCAAGAGCATCCGCAGGAGCGCCTGCAGATAAATTCGGTCTCGACGGTCAGATGGTGCGGGACATTTGACGAACGTTCTATTTGTTCGAAGATGAGGCGTGTTGCTGCCCATCCGATCTCTGAAACTGGCTGCCGGACGACAGAGACGGTCGGGGTAACGATCGAAGAGAGAGGAAAATCATCGAAGCCTATCAGGGACACTTCTTCGGGGATTTTGCGACCCAGCTTCGATAGCTCCTCGTAGACCGAGACGGCTGCGGCATTCAACAGACCAAAGATCGCGTCAGGGCGACGTTTTACGGGTCGATTGAGGGCCGCTATCAGGCCTTTCGTCACTTCAGAAACAGTGGCGGAAGATATGATCTCTGCGTTGAGAGAAGCCTGCTGGAGAGCGTCCTTATAGCCGCGCTGCCGCTCCTGAATCGTATAGAGATCGGGGTCGCCGCCAAGGCAGAGAATCCTTTTACGCCCATGAGAGATCAGGTGTTGCGTAGCCTTGAACGCTGCATCGTAGTTGTCGCAGGTGACCGAAGACGTGCGGGCGAGAAGAGGCCGGTCAACGGCGACGACAGGGACGTTCAAAGCCTGTACGGCATGCAGAAAAGCCTGCGTCTGAATACGAGGTGGAACTACGATGAGGCCGTCGATCCGGTGACTCTGGAAAACGGCGATCTCTCTGGTCTCCTGTGCGGCGTCGTCGGCGGATGCGAGGACGATAAGTACATAATCCTTTTGCCGGGCCAATGTTTGGACAGTATCAGCCAGATTTGCGAAGAACTCGTCTTTGAGCGATGGAACAATCAAGCCGAGAGTGTGAGTATGCTCTCCCTTAAGAGCACGCGCGGCGTGATTCGGCTGGTACCCCAGCTTTTTCATCACAGCCTGAACTCGAGCCATTGTGCCTGCTTCCACGTAGTGCCCGCCATTGATGATGCGAGATACCGTGGTAGTGCCTACCCCTGCCTCCCGCGCGACATCAACGAGCGTCGGCCGTTTGCGGGTTGCTGCTCGACGCAATGGTCGTCCTTCTTGTGTTCCTCCGGGAGTCATTCGGCGGGATCCTCACGTCTACCGTATCTTTGCCCTTCGATGCGAAAGGGGGCAGCCAATGAGACAGCGCTTTTCCATGTGACAACACCTTTACGCGTTTCATGGCGCCACAGGGATGATGGCTGGGAACGGTTCCACGCCATCGCTCCCAACGTAGCAGAGTCTATCGCCAACCGCAATCGATCCGATTCCTGATGGTAAGCAGCTCGGGTGCGCCCGGCAAACAATCGTTTAACTGCAATTAGAGTTGTGTTCACTATCTTTTTGATCCTAGATTTCGCCGCTTGCCTGGGGCTTGCGCTGAAAACAGATTCGTGACCTGCTCCAGGGTAAGTCCACGCGTTTCAGGCAGGAATAGCCAAACGACTATCAGTTGAATCGCCATCATCGAGGAGAAGGCTGCAAATGGAACCCATATGCCGCGAATCGCGAGAACTGGGAAGGCGCCGGCGATCAGAGCATTCATGATCCAGTGCGTCGTAGTTCCCACACTCTGCCCGCGAGTTCTGGTTGCGTTGGGAAAGATCTCGCTGATGTAGACCCAGATGACAGCGCCTTGCGAGATATCGAAAAAGATCATGTAGGCGGCCAGCAGCCAGACGAGGGCACCTACGTGTTCTTTGCTGTAAAACATCCAAGCGATGAGGCTGAGAGAAAGAGCTGTGCCGACGGACCCAATCAACAGCAGCGGCCGTCTTCCCACCCTGTCAATGATAGAGATAGCACCGATGGTGGCAACGAGGTTCATCGCGCCGACAGTGACTGAGAGCGAGGAAGCGGAGAGCCGACTGTACCCTGCGGCGGCAAAGAGATCGTTGAGGTAATAGAGGATGGCATTGATGCCGGAGAGCTGGTTCAAGGCTCCTAAAGCAATGGCCAACAGCAACGGCCGAAGGAGTGCGCGGGTGAAGAGGGGTGTTCGATGCTGCTCCTGCTCCTCTGCGAAGCTCCTACGGATGTCCGCGAGCTCGGTATTTGCGGATGGAAGGTCGAGCAGGTTGAGCGACTCGAGTGCTTCGGAGTCACGTCCACGGGTGACCAGCCAGCGAGGGCTCTCGGGAATACGAATAAGCAGCAGGAGCAGGATGGTCGCCGGAACGAAAGCCACGCCGAGCTGCCAGCGCCATAGTGCGAATGGAAGATGTGTTCTCTCGAGGCAGTAATTGGAGAAATAGGCGAGAAGTACGCCGAGCACGATGTTGACCTGAAACATGCCAACCATGCGGCCTCGCCAGCGGGCCGGTGCGAGTTCGGCTACATACACCGGGCCGACAACCGATGAACCACCGATGCCAAGTCCGCCGATGAACCTGGAGAAGAGAAGCCACCCCCAGGAGGGGGACAGAGCACAGCCCAGAGCGGAAACAAGATAGAGTACAGCGAGCAAACGCAGAGAGAACCGGCCGCCGAACTGTTGAGCGAGTTTCCCCGCCAGAAGCGAGCCCAGCACTGTACCCCACAGTGCGATCGAGACAGTAAATCCGAGAGCATGCTGGCTGAGATGGAATTGCTGCGTCAGCAGCGCGGTGCTGCCGGCGATGACCGCGGTATCGAAACCGAAAAGCAGGCCGGTAGCGGCTCCAGTCAGGGCGCCATGGAGAAGAGCTGGGGGAAACTTAGGGGTGCTGCTCATCGCGTGACTTCTCGATCCTCGCTTCCCGGAACAACGGATTTCCATCGTTTCAGCTTGTCCAAAGCACCCATGGTATCGGTACCGTTCGCATTTTGCACGACTGGTCACTTGGCGGTCTGCTGCACGAGACATTTCTAACCTATCAGGCCGATGGCCTGCTATACAGCGACGGATAGGCCTTGACAGAGCACCATGTGCGACTTAGCGTATACCTGCATAAGATATGGTATCGGTCCCACATCGCGGCCTCTTGCAACTATCAGGTTGGTTTGCCCTCGCTTTGTCCTGCATGATGCCACTTGATGCCCAAACTCCTATCGTTCGTCCGTCGGCGTCGTCCATTGAGACGGTGTATATCGTGCCCAGCTCCCACTGGGACTTCAGCTTTATCAGAACACCCGAGGACGAGCAAGCGGCGATGAAGCCGCACCTCGATTCTGTGCTCGCGGCTTGCGCCCGGGACGCTGAATTTCGTTGGACGATAGAGAGCGTCTGGCAGCTGGAGGCGTGGCTGGAACGGACTCCAGATCAAGCCAAGGTGCGCGAGATGAAAGAGAGGATTGCGCGCGGGCAGATCGAGGTCTCGGCAAGCTGGGGCAGCATGCATACGGAGTTCCAGGGAACGGAGGAACTCAATCGGCTGGACGATGAAGGTAAGCGCCTTGCGGTCAAGCTGGGACTGAACAGTGACATGGCGATGGAGGACGATGTGCCGGGCTTCTCGCTGAGGCTGCCGCAGGTGCTTGCGCGCAGCGGGGTGCGGTATCTGGTGAACGGCTCGAACACGTTTGTTGGCGGTGGCACTTCTATCTCGCCGCGGGTGGCGCCGTTTTTCTGGGCATCTCCAGACGGCAGCCGTGTGCTGACGTGGACGACGCGCGGAGGAAATGGCGGGTATACCGAGGGGTTGGCCGACTACTACCTCGACCCTCAGGCGCTGGACCCTTACTCCCACACACCTTTCTATCCGAAGGAGTGGAAAGGGCTAAGCGACGACGAGATCATGGAGCGCGGTGTGCGGAAGCTGTTGGCACACTACACAGACGCGGGTTATCAGGGGCGGACCATCGCCGTTCTATTTATGCATGACGGCATTGGGCCTGAGTATGAAGAGGAGCTGTTACAGGATGTGCGTCGCTGGAATAGCCAAGGCCGACTCCCTCATCTGCGTGTTGCGACTTCGCACGAGTACTTTCATTCCTTCACCGACCAGGAACTTGCCGCAATCCCTACGTATACCGGCGACTGGAGCGGGCTGTGGGCTGAATCCAAGACCAACTCGCCGGCGATGAGTGCAGACGCTCGATACATTCAGGAGGCCTTTCCGGTTGCGGAAGAAGCCGCATCTTTAGCTGAATGGAATGGATCGTCGCGGGCCTATCCAGAAAACGCCCTGCACCAGACTTTGATCAACCTCATGCGTTATGACGAACACAACGGCGCGGGAAACGGCGGGTGGCCGAAGGTTCTAACCGAGGCGGAGGTTAATCGTTCGAATCTGGAATATGCAACGTATCTACGGAGCGCGCGAACGAATGCAGCGCAGGTGCTGGATCAATTCTTGCCCGATCTGGTGACGACCAGAACTGACCGTACAAGTAAGCGTTACGTCACCGTTAGCAATTTGCGGAGCTGGCCGCAAACAGACCTCGTACATGTAGACGTGCCTCCCGGCAACTTCACGGTACGCGATTCGATTTCTAACGAAGTGGTGCCAATACAGCGCCAGCAGCCGGATGTGTTGTCGTTTCTGGCGAAGAGTGTTCCCGCGTTAGGCTACAAAACATACACGCTCGAAAGAACGAACACAGAGGATGGAAAGACAACACGCGACAGCGTGGGCCACGCTGAAAACGAGCGCTATGCGATCGATGTGAATGAGACGACCGGTACCATTCTGCGCGTCCTGGATAAGAAAACTTCACAAGATCTTTTCGCGGAACATATCCCAGAGGTGACGCGCTCTAGGGGGAGCGGGACTGCGGAAGCTACGGTGAAGATTGTTCATCAGAAGGGACCGGTGGAAGACAGCATCACGGTGCTGCGATCAGCATCCTGGTGGCCCAAAACGGTCATTTCGCTGCCGCGAGGTAGGAACGAGATCCGTGTGGAAGAAGTGCTTGATCGCGCTCAGATGCCTGAAGTCGCGCATGGCGAAAATTCCGAGCGATATACCATTCGATTTCCTTTTACTGTAAGCAACGACGTTCAGAAGTGGATTGACGATGGCATAGGTTTCCATCCGACGCCGCAGAAGTCGCTCCCTGGCGCGCGGTTGGATGGGGTGGTTCCTCGTTTTGTGATCGCCGTGGCGCAGACTGGCCCTGAGGTTTCGCAGACGCTGCTTTTTGCACAGCAGGAATCATTTTTTGTGACGAGTGCGAAGCAAAAGGGCGATATCAAAGTGCTTGCTCTTATCAAAAGTGACACGGGGGAAACGAAAGATCATGGTGTCGTGACCTTCAAGACATTCGAGCCGGGTTACCCAACGCAGTACTCCTTCCATTTTCGGATTTCAAACGAGCTCGGAGCCTTTGACCCAGTGACCGCATACCAATTCGGACGGAGCGAGATTGTGCCGTTGCAGGCTCGGCTTCTTCCTGCTCATACTGCACCAAAGACTATGTGGGGTAGCTATCTCTCTATCTCCAACCGCAATGTCGTGATGGATGATCTTCGTCCTCAGGATGCAGGTTGCACGAAATGCTATCTTCTTCGCCTCCAGGAGATCGCGGGCAAAGAAACAACCACATCCGTCTCGACCCCTGGTCATACCTTCACTGCCGTGCAGATCGATCTCACTGGCACAAGCTCGCGGCATCCCGTGGATCTCTCCAGAGTCCATTTGTCTCCGTATGAAACGTTGACGTTACAGGTGCGGGCAACGCAGTGACATCTCTTCCAATCGATTTTCCACCAAGTGCGGATCGTGCGTCGCGGGAGCTTCTGCGTAGCCTGCAGGGGCAGACACCCGTAGAAGAAATGCCGATCCGAGACGCTCGCAAGCAGATGTGTCAGGGGCAGGATACGATCTTCCAGAAATCATCGCTATTTCACGAGACACTGAGTGACGGAAGATGCCGGGTTGAGATTTTGAAGCCGAAAGATGCTGGCAACTCGCTTCCCATCATCTTCTTTCTGCACGGTGGTGGGTGGGTGATGGGAGGCTCACAGACGCATGGATATCTTGCGACGGAACTGGTGAAGCGATCACAGTGTGCGCTCGCTTTCGTGGATTACCCTCTGGCGCCCGAAGTTCGCTATCCCAAGAACCTCGACGATGCGTTCTCCGCCGTGAGCGCAGTGCTCGCAGCGAGCGCTCGGTATGGCCTCGATGCAAAGCGAATCGCGTTTGCAGGTGACAGCGCTGGCGGAAACTTGGCCGCAGCCCTTGTCTTGCGCTTTAGAAGCAGCTTTCTTGTTGTCCCCAGAGCACAGGTCCTGCTGTATCCAGCGCTGGATATCCGGGCGGAGAGCGCGAGTTACCACGACTTTTCTACTGGCTTGAATTTGACGCAGCCAACCATGCATTGGTTCTGGGATCAATACGCACCGGGCATGCGCGAGTCCACCGATCCGCTTTTGTCACCCTTGCATGCCCCCAGGGAGATGCTTGCAGGGCTGCCTCGAACGCTGATCGTTACGAGCGAGATCGATGTGCTGCGGGACGAGGGCGAACTGTTCGCAACCCTTCTGCGGCAGGCACAGGTAGACACATCGCTCGTTCGCTTTGGGGGCGTACTCCACGGTTTTATGGTGACCGAGGCCCTTGCAAAGAGCTCGTCAGGAGATCTCGCTATTCAGCTTGTAGCGGATTTTTTACGGACGAGCTTAGCCTCCGACTGAGATTGAGCCAGACAAATCGTCGAACAAACCAACAGCTTGGCTATGCAGCATTTTGTGTAATGGTGTGGAAGCGATACCACGTAATTTGCCCGATAACTCTTTTGGAAGCGGCATTATTTTCTGCAATCACGGACTCTATGGATATCTAAGGATCTCTCCAGAACAGGCGCCATGATAGGGGACATGCCGCAAAACCAGAGCAATACATTCTTGTATTGACAATCACCCCGGCCCCAGCGTACTGTTCCGTCGTTATGGAATCGGTACCATATATGGCAATTGGAGGCGAATATGTTCGAGGTGTTTCCCCTTGCACCATCGAGGCGTTTGAAGAACAAGCTTGGTAATCTGCGCCTATGCACCGTGATGCGCACCCTCACGAGGCTGGAGGCTTACGCCATTGTTCTAACGGGCGTGCTCGCCTATGGGCAGCTCGACACCAGCACCATACGAGGCACGGTGACCGACTCTACCGGCGCCGTAATCCCAAAGGTGCGTGTTGTCATCACCGACACCAAGACCAATCGGTCATTCATCACGCGAACAGATTCTAAGGGCGACTTTTATGCGCCTTCGTTAGCGGTAAGTGTCTATAACATCAGCTTCACGATGAACGGTTTTCGTACGACAGATTTGAACGGCATTGTTTTGCACGCCGACGAGACGCTCGCCGAGAATGCTGCTCTGGTGATCGGGGCTACCACAGAGATGGTTGAGATCAGTGCGAATAGTGTTCAGGTGAACACGGATGATGCGGCGCTCGGGACCACAATTACAGCAGAGCAGGTTGCCAAACTGCCGCTGAACGGACGAGATTACACCGACCTGCTGGCGCTTGTTCCGGGAGCTATTCAGAACACTGGATCTATCAACAGTGACTCCCTTGGCGGATTTCCCAGCGGCCAATTTGGCGCGAACATGCTTGTGGATGGAACGGACGCCACACGAGTGGACGGCAATGTCACCTTCTCGACCTTCGGGCGTGGGGACGCCCGGGTCACACGCTCCAGTATCGACAATATTCAGGAATTAAAGGTGTTGTCTTCGGGCTACTCCGCCGAATATGGAAGAGCCGTGGGCGAAATCGTAAATGTAATCACCAAGTCAGGAAGTAATCAACTCCACGGCGAGGTGTTTGATTTCTTCCGCAACGATGCACTCGATGCCAAGAACTACTTCTACAACGGCGTGCCCAATCCCTTGCGCCTCAATCAATTTGGCGGAAATCTGGGTGGCCGATTGTTGAAAGATAAGCTATTTTTCTTTGGAAATTACGAGGGAGTGCGCCAACATGTCTCAACGCCAACAACCGGGCAGACGCTCGTCCTCAACGCAAAGATGCGGTCTATGGCGGTGCCTTCCATGGCACCCATCCTTGCCAAGATTCCTGTCGGAAATGGAGGGCCGGCTCCCACAGAAAACCATGTCATCTACAGCTATTGGTTCGATGTGTTGAACGGAGCGACCTATAACGATATCCGCGAGAATACGGCGGCGCTGAAGTTTGATTACATCCTTTCCCCGAAGAATAATTTTTCCGTACGGTACAACTACAACGCCAGCGATACGTATGGCTTATACGGACTCGCGATTGGCCAGACTGCTGATGCCCCGCAACTGTCGCAACTCGGCAAGGCCACCTGGAACTATATTGGATCGGCTTCGTTCTTGAATGAGGCGGGATTTGCCATTAACAGTCCTCACTCTCACCAGACAGCGGGTGAACCGGGGTTCCCCATATTTTCCTGCTTCTTCTGCAATGTCGGTTATGGACTGGCTCCCAGTCCGCAGCTATTTGAATCGAAGGAGCCCTCTATCTCCTACGAGGCGCTGGATACTGCGACAAAGATCTTGAAGCGGAACCAACTCAAATTCGGGTTCGACATTCGCTGGAATAATGTGGGCCGTGAACTGGATCAGCAGGACACTCTTCTTTATAACGGTGGCCCAACCGTGGAAGCCGCTACCGACCTCCCCTGCAATGGTCAGCCGCAGGGAACGAATGGCTGTGTCGACCCTTCAGGTGGGCCGGAAGGCTTCCTGGCGAACAACGGCGTTGGCTGGACGCGACTGGGATATCCCATGACGCATGTAAAAAATGCGATGGAGTCCTATTTTGTGAATGACGACTGGAAGGTTAGATCCCGCCTCTCGCTCAACCTTGGACTGCGATACGAACACAACACCGTGCTCCATGATGCAGAAGGCACTGTGCAGAACTTCGACATTGCAACGCTATCCCTGCTGCCTGCAAGTACACCTTTCTACAATCCCGAATGGGTCGACTTTGCGCCGCGCTTCGGATTTAACTGGGACGTTACAGGCAAGGGAATTACATCATTGAAAGGTGGTTTCGGCCTATTTTTCCTGCCCATCGCCGCTGGAAGTCCGTTGAACCTGGCGGCAAATACGGAAGAGAACTTTTCGATCAACCTGCTGCAGATCGAGCTCCTAGGATACAAATGCACCCCTCCTCTGACGGTGATTCAATACCCGCTGCCGCTCAACGCCCCTGCATGCACTCCGACAGCGCCGTTGAGTGTTACTGCCTTTGATCGTCACCAAAAGGACACCTACTCCGAACAGTGGAGCCTTTCACTCGACCAGCAGTTTGCAAAGAACACGGTCGTGACCTTTGCCTATAGAGGGAACAGGGGACTCCACGAATCTGGAGGAGCCAATTTGAATTTGGAGGATCCCCTCACTGGCCATAACCACATCAGTGATAACTTCGGCGGCATTAATTACGCCGGCCAGTTTGCGGAATCTGTCTCCAATGCCTTGAACGTTTCTGTGCGGACCAACAGTCATGGCCTCAGCCTTCAGGCAAACTACAATTGGGCGCATGAATTTGACGATTTCATGGGGCTGTTTGAGTCGTACCAGAACCCTTTGAACATACGAGCTGATTATTCGCCGGGAGATATCGACATACGAAGTGCCTTCTCCGTAGGACTGGTCTACAGCGTTCCCAAAATCCCCAAACTCCCATCGAGGCTTGGATCGGGGTGGCAGGTGAGTTCGATTGTGCAGGGACGCACCGGAACCCCTGTAAACTTTGGCTACTCTGCCAACAATCCGTTCGTCGGATCGTTGCGGCCTGACTGCAACTTCGGCATAGCGCCCCGCGCGCTGGACTTCCATCTTCCCGGTCCACAGTTCAATACGGCAGCCTTTTCTCCACCTGCTGGTAACTATGGGACCTGTCCGCGAAACTACGGAAGAGGGCCAGGATTTCTTCAGCCGGATGTTTCTGTGTTGAAGACCACCAAAATCAACGCGCATATTAATTGGGAGTTCCGCGGGGAGATGTTCGATGTGGTGAATCATCCGAACTTTTCAAACCCAGGATCGACGACCAACGGCTTCGATTTTGGCACCAGCTTCGCTACCATCGGAAACCTCGTTGGTCTTGGGACATCGCGCCAAATTCAACTTTCGTCGAAGATCATCTTTTGATCACACCCTATCGACCAACGCTGTTTCTTCTGCGGAGACCATGGATGCCATCGAGTATGACCGCTTCTTTTCGTTCTGAGTCCGCTGTTCGCAAGCGATTTCCAGGGATTGCTTCGTTGGCGCTTACAGCTTGTCTGTGCGGCACTACGGCCACCCAGTTGCTGGCACAGCAGGTGGTGAGTGCTAAGGCCGCGAATGACCCATTTGAGGCGGGCTTTCTCAACCCTCCAGCGGCTGCGCACCCTCGCGTGTGGTGGCACTGGATGAACGGCAACATCACGAAGGAGGGGATAGCACAGGATCTCGACTGGATGCATCGCGTCGGCATCGCGGGATTTCAGAACTTCGATGCCGGAGCGAATACTCCCCCTGTCGTGAAGCAAAGACTGATTTATATGCAACAGGGATGGCAGGATGCTTTCCGATTCGCTATTGAGAAGGGGGATTCCTATGGTTTTGAGATGGCCGTCGCAGGATCTCCTGGCTGGTCTGAAACTGGTGGCCCCTGGGTAAAGCCTGAACAGGCCATGAAAAAGGTGGTGTGGTCCACAACGACGATTGAAGGTGGCAAGTCCTTCCAGGGTGTGCTGACAGCTCCACCTCGTGAGACGGGTCCGTTCGGCAACCTTGCGCAGCAGGATCTTCTGGCGACTGGAGACGGTGAGCCACCGCCAGAGATTAAGGACTTCGGGGCAGACACGGTAGTGATCGCGCTGCGTGAGCCGGATGTAGAGCGGCCGATGGCAGCACTGAATCCAACCGTTACTACATCAAGCAGCACTGCGGTCGAAGATGCCGCCCGGCTATACGACGGTGATTTAAACAGTGTGGTCAAGTTCACTGCGACGAAGCTGGATGCAGCCGCGTGGGTTCGGTACGAGTTTGCGAGGCCAATCACGATTCAGTCCGTAACCTATGCCGCTGGCGGACCACGCGATCCACTTGCGATGTTTCGCAGTGAGTCCAACGATGGGCCCATGCTGCAGTCGAGTCAGGATGGAACCACCTTCATAGACGTGGTCCGCCTTCCGACTGCCGGTGCTGTGGAGCATACGATGGCCTTTGCTCCAGTCACGGCGCGCTACTTTCGACTGGTCTTTGCGGAAAAGGAACAAGCTTCCAACAGCAAGCTGCCGACTCACAGCATCGCCGAATTTCAGTTGCATACCGGGCCGCGCATTCAGAGGTTTGAAGAGAAGGCGGCATTCGCCACGTTGCAGGATCTCTACGCCTTCCCGACGCCTGAGGTGGCTGCTGGGGATGTGACGCGCAAGGCTGATGTGATCGATCTGACCGGCAAGGTGTCGAAGGACGGCAGTCTTGACTGGACGCCTCCCGCAGGAACCTGGACTGTCTATCGCATGGGTTACTCGCTGACTGGAATTACAAATCATCCAGCGCCGCCTGAGGCCACGGGGCCCGAGGTCGATAAGTTGAATAAGGCAGATGTGGAAGCCTACTTCAATCATTATCTGGATAACTACAAGCAGGCCACAGGCGGGAACATGGGTTCAGGCGGACACGAGCTTGCTGTCTCTGGCAAGAAGAGCGGTCTGCAGTTTGTTATCACCGACTCCTGGGAGGCTGGAACAGAGAACTGGACCAACGACTTCCTTGCGGAGTTCAAACGGCGCCGGGGTTACGATGCGACGCTCTGGCTGCCTGCATTGGCGGGTCGCGTGATCGATTCGTCTGCGGATAGCGATCGTTTCCTCTGGGACTATCGCCGCACGCTTGAAGAACTTCTCGCCGAGAACCATTACACAGTGCTTGCCGATCTGCTTCATCAACGCGGCATGGGCCAGTATGGCGAATCGCACGAGTCGGGGCGAGCGACTATCGGCGACGGCATGGAGATGAAGCGCTCGGACGATGTGCCGATGGCTGCGATGTGGACGCAGGTGCCTGGCGTGAACGCGGATAATCCATCCGCTAATGCGGATATTCGTGAGTCTGCTTCCGTCGCGCATATTTATGGGCGTCCCTTTGTGGCAGCGGAATCGATGACGGCATTCTCGGTGCCATGGGGATGGTCGCCAGCGACGTTGAAACCAACCGCTGATAAGGAGCTTGCGATGGGCCTGAACCGGTTTGTGATTCACTCCTCGGTGCATCAACCACTTACAGGACCGAACGGAGCCGATGCCGGTTCTCCGGCGCCAGGTCTGACGCTCGGGCCCTTCGGTCAATGGTTCAATCGGAACGAAAGCTGGGCAGAGCAAGCTCGCCCTTGGATCGACTATCTCGCGCGTAGTTCTTACCTGCTGCAGCAGGGGCGCTTTGTTGCCGATATCGCTTACTACTATGGCGAGGACAGTAACATCACGGCTATCTTTGGCAGCCATAACCCGCCGGTGCCTTCAGGCTATAACTTCGACTATGTGAACGCCGATATTCTTGAGCATAAGCTGCGGGTCGATCATGGAGACCTGGTTACAGACAGCGGTATGCGCTATCGTGTGCTCGCGCTGGATGCGTATGCCGAGCATATGTCCCTACCCGTGCTGCGACGTATCAGCGAACTTGTTCGTCAGGGGGCGACGGTCGTTGGCGAGAGACCTACGAACGACCCTTCACTTGCCGACAATCTTGCCGACTACCGGAAGCTTGTGGATGAGCTCTGGGGTGCTTCTTCTGAGACTTCACGCAAGGTAGGTAGAGGGCGTGTCCTAAGCGGACAGACGCTGGAAGCTGCGTTGAAGACCCTGGCTGTGGCGCCCGACACCGCTTACACGAATCCATCGGCGAATGCCGAGGTGCTCTTCGTACACCACACTATGCCGGAGATGGATGTGTACTTCGTCGACAGCCGTTCAGATCGGCCCATGGATACTAACGCCAGTTTCCGTGTCACCGGACGTGCCCCGGAGTTCTTTCATCCGGACACAGGCGCGATCACTCCTGCGTCATACCAGATTGCCAATGGACGCACTACCGTTCCGCTGCACTTGGAGCCATGGGAAACGGTGTTTGTTGTGTTTCGTCACGCGACTACAGAAACTGCGCGTACTGTGCCACGGCCGACGGAGACTACGTTGAGCACCGTGAGTGGTTCCTGGGATGTGCGCTTCGAGGAGGAGCGCGGCGAACCAGAGGCGATCCACCTGGAACGACTCGCTTCGTGGTCCGAGAACAGTGATCCTGGTGTGCGATATTTTTCGGGTCATGGCACGTATACAAAGCATGTGGACGCGCCTGCTGATTGGTTTAGATCCGGTAACTCGATAATGCTGGATCTAGGTGAGGTTGCGAACCTCGCGGAGATCACGGTCAATGGCAAGTCACTCGGTACTGTGTGGAAGGCGCCGTATCGTGTGGATGTTACCTCGGCGATTAAGCCGGGGGACAATATCATCACGATCAGGGTGGTGGATTTGTGGGTGAATCGACTGATTGGAGATGCGCAGCCGGGGACGACAAAGAAGATTACGTTCACGGTGAATAATCCTTATAAGGCTGATTCCCCTCTGGTGTCCGCAGGACTGATTGGGCCGGTGCGCTTTCTTCTTGAGGATTCAACTCGATAGTGAAGCAGTGAGACCCGCTGATGACCTTGTTGGACTTTGCAGTAACCTGTGTTTTTTCGTTCAGGGCTTCGCTCTTGTCTTGATGTGCTGGTTTGATGTAAGTGTTTTATTTTCATGTGGATGGTGGGGTGTTTGATGTCAGAGTGTCTGAGCGATGTTATCGAGGTAACCATGGAGCTTTTATGCGAGTAAACCGGCGACAATTCATGAAAAGTGGGGGAGCAGCGAGCCTGCTCGGAGCGGCTGTGCCGCTTTTTCCGAAGGATGCTGACGGCGCAGTGCGAGAGAGTGCAGATGAGCACCGATCGCAGTCAGATGCGGGGACGGATCTTACCCGTCTGGTGAATGTTCTGCATGGAACTGATTCAACGATGGCATTCTCTCGCGGCAATACTCTGCCGATTGTTGCTTTGCCGTTTGGGATGGCGCACTGGACGCTGCAGACGAGCCATGAGACTCCGTGGTTCTTCAATCCTCACGATGTCCGGATGGAAGGAATCCGTTGCACGCATCAGTTCAGTCCGTGGGTCGATGATTACGGGAATGCTACGTTTCTTCCGTTCCTTGGCTCGCCTAATCCTGATCCAGGGGCGTGTGCATCTTCCTATCGGCCTGCCGAGTTGCATCTCTCGCCACAATATCTGAAGGTGCGTCTGACGCGGTATCGTTGCACGCTGGAACTGACGCCGACGGAGCGCTGCGCGATCCTCCGTGTCACGTTTGACGACTCCGGGGCGGCCGGTCTCTTTATTGATCTTTCGGTGCTGGAGTCGGAGATGAGCAGCTCCTCGGGCCGTACGGTGGAAGTACTGACCCGTGCGAACAAGGGAGGTGTTCCAAAAAACTTCGCCGCGTACTACCGTGTGGAGTCCGACGATGTGGACGTTGAGACCAAGGTCTTGGAGCTTCACGACCGGCGTGTGGTGGCTCTCCACTTCAAGGCTGAGGCAGGAGTCCCTCTGACCTTTCGGATAGGCACGTCGTTTCTCTCGTCGGAGCAAGCGTCGCGCAATATCCGCCTTGAACTTGCGCGCCGCTCTTTTGACGAGGTTCGGGCAAGCTCGGGAGAGACGTGGGAAGGTTGGCTCGGCCGCGTTCGTATCCAGGGTGCGACAGAGAGCCAGCAACGTACTTTCTATTCCTGTCTTTATCGGGCATTGCTCTTTCCGCGGATGTGGCACGAGCCGGATGAGGCGGGAAAGATGATTCACTTCAGCCCTTATAACGGGACGGTTTCGAACGGTGTGATGTATGCCGATCACGGGTACTGGGATGATTACAAGGCCTGGTATCCGATGATGACGTTGCTCTACCCAGAGCGTCTGGGGGAGATCCTGCAGGCCTGGGTGAATGCGTATCACGAGGGTGGGTGGTTCCCACAGTTTCCATGCCCGGGGTATCGCGCGTGCATGACAGGCAGTCTCATCGACTCCGTCTTCGGCGATGCCTTCGCGAAGGGCATCACCGGCTTCGACCGAGAGGCAGCGTATGCCGGCCTGAAGAAGCATGCGACCCAGGTGGGAAACCCCGCCGCTGGTTACGGCAGGCAGGGAATCGAAGAGTACCTCAAGCGAGGCTGGGTGCCGTCCGATGTGGTGGGTGACGGCGCCGTGGAGACGCTGGACTCTGCCTATGGAGACTTCTGTATTGCGCAGGTTGCGCGGTCCCTGGGCAAGACAGAGGATGCCAATCTGTTTGAGCAACGCTCAAAGGGATGGCGAGCGCTCTTCGATCGCGAGACGCTCTTTACGCGCGGAAAGCTCTCCAACGGAAGCTGGCTTGAACCGTTCGATCCCTATAGCTGGGGAGGAACGTATGTCGAAGGCTCTGCCTGGCAGTACCGCTTCTCGCCACCGCACGATACTGAGTTTCTGATCGAAGCTATGGGCGGTAAGGAGGCTTTCGTTAAGCAGGTTGAGGGCATGCTTCTGCAGTCTCCCAAATTCAACGTTGGGTCCTACGGCCAGGAGATCCACGAGATGTCCGAGATGGCCGCAGTGGACTTCGGTCAGTATGCGCACAGCAATCAGCCGGTTCACCACATCCTGTATCTCCTCAGCGTTGCAGGTCGCAGGGACCGAACGAAGTATTGGGTTCATCGTGTGCTCGGCGAACTCTACTCGCCCGATATCTTCCCCGGCGATGAGGACACTGGCTCCATGTCGGCCTGGTACATCCTTGGCTGCCTTGGGATCTTTTCTCCGTGTCCTGGACGAAGCGATTGGACGCTGGGCAGCCCTCTCTTTCCAAAGGCGAGCATCACCTTTCCCGACGGCAGGACGATCCAGATCGAATCGCGCAACTCACGCGCGGCAGCAGGTGCAGCGCACGGGGTGACCGTGAACGGCAAACCGCTGGAAGGTAACTTGCTCCCGCACGACACGTTCAAAAGAAACGCTCACCTTGTCTTCGAAGACTAGATTCACCTTTCACCAAACCTAAGGAGCAATGTTCCGTGATTCGAGCCACCTTTACCTCCGCCCTACTCCTGGTTGCGGCAGCCTTCCTCGTTGACACTTCGCACGCTCAGCAAAACGGCTTCTATCTGCACGACGGGGACCGCGTGGTCTTCTACGGTGACAGCATTACGGAACAGCGCAACTACAGCATGATCATAGAGACCTATGTTCTGACGCGATATCCCAATCTGCGCGTACTGTTCACTAACTCCGGATGGGGAGGCGACCGTGTCAGCGGAGGTGGAGGCGGTGATATCGATGTTCGTCTCAAACGCGATGTCACTCCCTACCAGCCGACAGTCGTCACCATCATGCTAGGCATGAATGATGGCGGGTACAAGGCCGCTACCGAAGAATCAGACAAACAGTTCTTCGACGGATTTCGTCACATCGTAACGACTCTTGGACAGGCAGATCCGCAGGCCCGGATTACAGCCATCGAACCATCGCCCTACGACGACACCACGCGTCGCCCAGCCTTTCCCGTCATGGACGGCACAGGCTACAACCAGGTGCTCGTTGGTTATGGGAAATGGATCTCGACCTATGCCAAGGAGAACCACATAACGGTCGCCGATGCGAATACAGACTTTGTTCACGTGCTCGATAAGGCCAACGAAACAGATCCCTCTGTGGCAAAAGAGATTCTGCCTGATCACATCCACCCGTCGTTTGGAGGTCACCTGCTCATTGCAGAGTCGATCCTCAAGGCCTGGCAGGCACGCTCGGTGGTCGCCTCTGTCAAGATTCAGGCGGGCGCCTTGCAACCAAAACTTGTACAGGCTGAGCACACGACTGTGCAGAACCTAACGGGAGGGAACAGCATAGGCTGGAGCGAAACAGATGATGCCCTTCCACTGCCTTTCCTCCAATGGCAGCAGATGTGGGGAGGCGGACCTACGATCGGACTAGCAATCGGCTCTTCCGATCTCACCGCTGCTCTCAATCAGGAGCCGCTTTGCATTACGGGACTGAAGAGTGGTGTGTATGCTCTGCGCATCGACGGAACCAGCATCGGGACATTTACGAGCGATCAATTCGCAAGCGGCATTAACCTCGCGCTGCTGAAGACGCCCATGAGCGAGCAGGCTATGAGTGTTTATCAGCTTACGACGCAACGGGGGGACCTTCACTACGACCGGTGGCGTCATATCCAGGTCCCGTTCGGAGATGTAGCAGAGGGACAAGAGGCTATGACCAAGCTCGATGCGGTCGGGGTGCATGTGGAGGAGCAGCAGAGAAAGGCTGCGCTTCCTAAGGCGCATGTTTTTGAGGTCGCTCTCATTCAATAGAGCATTTTTACGTATGGTGCAATGTGGTTCTTTCTACTTTCCCATGCTCTGTCATCTCGACTGGAGGCGGCGATCTTGTCTCCGTCCATTCGACTTCGCTCAGGACGGAGAGACCTGCAGGTTGCTTGCTCAGGCACCATTGCAAGCATAGGCAACCTGCAGGTCCTGACGCAAAGCGCGCCACAAACATTTGCATCGCGCTCTGCAACCTGCAGGTCCTGACGCAAAGCGCGCCACAAACATTTGCATCGCGCTCTGCAACCTGCAGGTCCTGACGCAAAGCGCGCCACAAACATTTGCATCGCGCTCTGCAACCTGCAGGTCTCTCCACTACGCATGACGATAAAACTATCATGCTACGGTCGAGATGACAGTTCTGTGGCGGTTCATTCGTGCACCACAATGTTGGTGGGTCATTCCTACATCACACGATTTGCGACAATGCTTTAGATCACACATTCATCGAGCTCTGGCATGTGTGCCGGAGCTCGAGGGCCTAGCCGGTCACAATCATCTACTCCGCTGAAGGAGCGGTCCAACTCGTGAAAGCTCATAATCAACAACGATCATCGGCGTTCGACAGGTTTTGCCAGCGGGAGTTCTGGCGTGTGGCAGCGATTTTGATGTCTCTCTGTATCGTCCCAGTGTTGCAAGCGGCCGATCTACCTTTGCAAAGGTCGCCGCGCGGTGTGACTGTGCAGCGCGGGGACGACGTTATCGCGGTTGAAGTTGTCGGGGCCAATCTTGCCCGAGTTCACCTGGAGCCAGGTGGGCAGACAAGTCCTCGGACGCTCGTGATCGATCCTTTACTCCAATTCAACGGGGCGTTGCCTGTGATCAAGCGAACTGGCAGAGATCACTTTGTGCTATCGGGAAAGGGCATCGGCGTGGATGTCGACTTGGAACACGAGGCGCGCATTGCGGCCTGCGATCACGCCGGTCATTGCTTACGTGTGGACGATTTATTCAATGCCCTGAAGCGTTCGGAGCTGCTGATCGGACGAGATCAGGAAGAGCCGCTATACGGCATGCGGGGGCTGGAACTGGCCGATCACGGGGAGGGATTGACCCGTAAGCAAGGCGCGACGATTGCAGCCGGTGTCCAGGGAGATGGAGGCGCACCGTTCTTCTTTACCCGCCACTATGGCGTTCTTGTCGATTCCAGTGGAGGCGCGTTTGAAGTATGCGATCATTGCGTTCGCTTCAAAGGCTCTTCGCGGCGCGATTTGGAGTTCTATGTTGCGTTCGGATCACCGGCGACGGTCATGTCCACCCTGTTGAAGCTTACGGGCCTGCCTCCGATGCTTCCCAAATGGACGCTCGGATTTCTCAACAGCCAGTGGGGCACCACGGAGCCGGAGCTGCTCCAGCTAGTTTCTAGCTATCGGCAGAAGCAGATTCCCCTGGACGCGTTCATCCTCGACTTCGACTGGAAGGCCTGGGGCGAGGACCACTACGGGGAATGGCGCTGGAATAGCACCTCAGGCGAGGGGAACGTGGCGCCCGATAAATTTCCGGACGGCGCCTCAGGTGTGTTGGGGGCTCGGTTGGCACAGCAGGGGGTAAAGCTTGCGGGCATTCTGAAACCGAGGATCCTGGTCTTGACCGCTGACTCAAGCGACAAAAAGACCGAGGCTTCTGAGTACGCGGATGCGCATCATCTTTGGTATCCGGACGAAGCTCCCCAAAAAGACTACGTGACAAACCGATGGGCGCGGAACCTCGACTTCAACCTTCCGGAGACGCGCACATGGATCTGGGAGCATCTGAAGCCGGCGTTTCTTGCAGGCATGGCAGGCTGGTGGAACGACGAAGCTGACCCAACGCCGGCAACTCAGCTTAGCAACTTCCAGTTTATGAACATGGCCCGGATGCTCTATGACGGACAGCGATCGGTTGCGGATCAGCGGGTCTGGTCGCTGAATCGAAACTACTACCTGGGCGCCAACCGCTATGGATACGCGCTCTGGTCAGGAGACATCGACACGGGCTTTCCTTCCATGGCGTATCAGCGCCGCCGGATGCTTGCCGCCATGGACCTCGGCGCCAGTCACTGGAGCATGGATACGGGTGGGTTCCATAGCCATCCAACGCCGGAGAACTATGCGCGCTGGATGGAATTTGCCGCATGGGTTCCGATCGACCGCGTACACGGCGATTTCGGTGAGAAGCGGCAACCCTGGACCTACGGTCCTGTGGCTGAAGCAGCCGCCACCAAGGCGATTCGTACGCGCTACGCTCTGCTTCCATATCTCTATTCGTTGGAACGCGTCGACCATTTGACCGGAGTCGGTATCGTGCGACCGATGTTCTGGGTCTTTCCCGACGACAGCGATGCAGCAGGCCTCTACACCGAATGGATGGTTGGGGATGCGTTGCTGGTCTCACCCGTGGTAGCCCCCGGCGCTACCAGTCAACACATCTATTTGCCGGAGGGCGTTTGGTACGACTTCAACAGCGGACGACGGTTTGAGGGGAAGCGCTGGTATGACCTTCCAGTTGACTCCAAGACATGGAGCGACGTACCTGTCTTCGTACGCGCCGGCTCCATCCTCGCCTCGCAAGAGCCGCAACAGTTCGTTGGGCAGCAACCTGTATCCAAGGTGATGCTGGATGTGTTCCCGAATGATCGCCTCTCCGAATTCACCTACTATGACGACGACGGTGTGAGTTATCGATACGAGACCGGCGAATACTTCGAGCAGAAGATCTCCGCCCAGCGGTCGGGTCCACGCATCCACCTGCAGGTTTCGGCGGCAACAGGGTCGTTCCAGCCGGCGCTCAAGCAATACGTCGTGCGGGTCCATGCGTGGGTAACAACGGTCCTGCTGCATGGTCGTCCGATTCCGAAGTTGAGTGAGGGCGGGGATGCGATCTCATGGAGTGAAGGCAAGGACAAGTACGGGGATATGACGGAGATTCGTGTGCCTGCAGGTAAACAGCTTGATCTCTCGTTGCGGTAGATTTGCGGCTGATGCCAGACAAAGTAAGATTCGTGTCTCCTCCGGCTTCTTTGAAAGTACAAGCAGCTGACAAATACAGGGGTTTCTCCGCTCCCGTTGGTCGGTCGAAATGACAGGTTTTGGGGTGGGTTTGTAAGGACAACTGTGTACTTGTCGTCACGCATTCCGCGAGAAGATCCCGGCAGTGACTCGTTCGGATGCAATGCTGAGAGCGTTCATTCTCTTGTCAGGCTATGCTCGGCAGGCTAATATGGTACCGGTTCCATAAGGTTTGGGTGAATCGCAATGAAGGCATGTACACCGGCGCTCAAAGTTAATCTTCAAGCGGACTCTTCTCCAATCGAACGAGCTCGTTGCCGGTGTATACACAACAGGCACGTCGCGTTTCGGCCAAAGGCATGGTGCAAGCCTCTTGCCGTGCTGGCTGCGTTCGCGTGCCTCTCCTTCCAGGGAACCGCTCAGTCCTTGCCGGGTGGACGGCAGGTAGTTGCACTCGATCAGCACTGGGAGTTCCAGCAGCGCGGTTCCGGTTCGGGGCAATGGCTTCCGGCTCAGGTTCCCGGAGATGTCCATCTCGACCTTCTACGAAACAAACTCATTCCCGATCCCTACTACCGCGATAACGAGACCAAACTGCAGTGGATCGAAGAGGCGAACTGGACTTATCGGACCAGGATCGACGTCGACGCAGCGATGTTGCGGCATGCTCATCAGGACCTTGTCTTCGAAGGCCTCGATACTACGGCACATGTGTTTCTGAACGACCATCCGGTGCTGAACGCCGACAACATGTTCCGGTCGTGGCGTATTCCGGCAAAAGCCTATCTTCATCCAGGTTCCAATGAGATTCGCGTGGAGTTCGACGCTCCTGGCAAGGTCGCTCAGGCGCTCGTAGACGAGGACAAGACAAACGCGGAGACCGGGATTCCGGCGAAAGCCTATCTGCGCAAGGCGGCCTATGAGTACGGGTGGGACTGGGGACCGCGTTTCGTCACGAATGGGATCACGCAGCCGGCCTATCTCGAAGGCTGGGATGAGGTTCGTATCAGCGACCTGCATATTAGCCAGCCGGATATCTCTCAACAGGTGGCGCATGTCGTCGCGCAGGTAACTGTAGATTCGAGTTTGGCAAGACCTGCGACGCTCAAACTGAATTACGGCATTGGAGACTCTCGCAATGAGGTCTCAAGCCATGTTGAGATGCATGAGGGGGTGAATATCCTCTCGATCCCCGTGGACATTCCCCATCCTGCATTGTGGTATCCGGCCGGATATGGTGCGCAGCCGCTCTATAGTTTTCACGCTACTGTCAGCATCGACAGTAAAGTCCAGGACGAGAAGGATGCGCGAACAGGATTGCGTTCCGTCCAGCTTCGCCGGGAGCGTGACCAGTGGGGACGTTCCTTCGGCTTCGTGGTCAATGGCATTCCTGTGTTCGCGAAGGGAGCTGCTGTTATTCCATTCGACAGCTTTCCGAATCGTGTTACGCCGGATGTCTATCGTGGAATTCTTCAGTCCGCAAAAGACGCCAATATGAACATGGTGAGGCTGTGGGGTGGAGGATATTACGAGTCCGAGACCTTCTACAACCTCTGCGATGAGCTTGGCCTGATGGTATGGCAGGACTTCATGTTTGCCAGCAGTTGGTACCCCGGTTCGTATGACTGGAAGCAGAACGTACGTTTAGAAGCGGAGTACCAGGTGGCGCGACTGCGCAATCACCCCAGCATCACACTCTGGTCTGGGAATAACGAGGATGAGTCCGTGCTCTATGCCTTCCTCGGGAAGCAATCCGCCGAGGGAAAGCTGCAGATCTGGAAGGATTACCTCACTGTATTCAGTGGCCTCATCCCGGAGGTGATTCAGCGCGAAGATGCTGAGGTGCCGTACTGGCCCAGTTCTCCCAGTGCGGACTATGAGGCAACTACCGACGCGTTCCAGTCGGGCGATGCCCACGACTGGAGCATCTGGCATGGAAGGGAACCCTTCAAAAACTATGAGAGTCACTTCTATCGATTCTTCTCCGAGTACGGGTTTCAGTCCTTCCCTGAACTGAAGACGGTAGAGTCGTTCACCACTCCGGAGGACAGAGCAAGCATCTTCACCCCCGTCATGTTGGCGCATCAGAAAAACAATGAAGGTAACTCGATCATTCATGACTACCTTCTGCGGGACTATGCGGAGCCGAAGGACTTTGCGTCGTTCCTCTATGTGAGCCAGGTGCTGCAGGCGGAAGGTGTGAAAGTCGGCGCCGAACATATGCGCCGCAGCCGCCCTCGGGTGATGGGCTCGCTGTTCTGGCAGCTCAACGATTGCTGGCCGGTCGCCTCGTGGTCCAGCATTGATTACTACGGACGATGGAAGGCGCTGCAGTACTATGCGCGGCGGTTCTACAGTCCGCTGCTGGTTTCGCCAGTTGTGCAGGACAGCAACATCAATATCTATGCTGTATCCGATAAGACACGGCCCACCGCTGCGTCGCTACGGCTGCGCCTGATGACCATGGATGGGAAGGTCGTGAAGGAAGAGACGAAGCAGATTACACTGCCCGCGCTTTCCAGCCAGCAGTACGAGCAGTGGCCGCTCCAGACCGCACTTGCTGACGGGCAGGATCTCTCCAAGCTGTTTCTCTCAGCCGATCTGACGGTTGACGGTTCGACCGTTTCCCGCAATCTCCTCTACCTCGCACCAACCAAGCAGGTGCAGTTGCGACCGGCAGCTATTTCTCGAGAGCTCACGAAGGCAGATGGCAGCTATCATCTGAAGCTTAAGTCTGCTGTACTGGCACGCGATGTCTATGTCACTCTTGGTGACCTCGATGCAAAGCTATCCGACAACTATATCGATCTGCTGCCGGGAGAGCTTGCTGAGCTTACTATCACGACCAGTGCCGACCAGGAGACGCTCGAGAAAAATCTGAAGATCACGTCTCTGGTCGATGCCTTCTCCTCGCAACCAACGCAGGCAGTTCAGCGATGAGCTCTTTGCGTGAGAACTTCCGCCGCTGATATTGCAGCGTGTCCTATCCAATCATCGAGGTGCTTATGCAACGTGTTTCATCGCGAACGCAGGTCTTCTTAGAGCAGTTCTCGTATTACTGTAAAGTGGAAGAACTCTACGAGTGCCGTTTTTCTTGGGGGAAAAACGGCGTGAAGACCCTTGACTCGCTCTACACCTATACGAGAACCGCTCTAGTCGTTCTGGTAGTGATGTTTCTATCCACAACCTGCCGAGCGAAGGGGCAAACACCGAACAAGCCAGGTGACTGGGCCGAGTTAGCCTCTTTTCACTACGGCATCAATGCGGACATTACCTATGGCGTCTTCAACAACACGCCGGTGCATCTGGACGTTTGGGAGAATCACGCGGCGAAGGGACCTGTGCCAACGCTTGTCTACATTCATGGAGGAGGCTGGGTCTTTGGAGCCAAAGGAGGAGCGCCTAACCTTTTTCTTCCGTATGTCGCACGAGGATGGAACATCGTCAACGTGGAGTATCGGATGGCACCCAATGGCATGGCCCCTGCAGCCGTGCAGGACAGCCGATGTGCGCTGCGTTGGGTCTATAACAATGCAGCAACGTACCACTTCGATCTGAATCGCATTGTGCTGACCGGGCACTCGGCTGGTGGGCATCTCGCGCTGATCACTGGCATGCTGCCCGCAGACACGGATCTTGACTCTGCCTGCCCGGTCGAATCAACCGCACCACCCCTGAAGGTCGCCGCCATCGTGAACTGGTACGGTATTACGGACGTGGACGATCTACTCGGTGGCACCGACCGCAAGACCTACGCAATCGAGTGGGTGGGCGGAGCCAATAAGCACGAGATCGCCAAAGAGGTTTCGCCCCTGACCTACGTCCGTTCTGGGCTGCCACCCATTATCAGCATCCATGGCGATCAAGATCCTACCGTGCCCTACTCTCAGGCTGTACGTCTGCAACAGGCGCTCGACCATGCAGGCGTCAAAAATAAGCTGGTCACCATTCCCGGAGGTAGTCACGGGGGTTACTCAGACGAGCAGACCCTGCGTGCCTTCCATGAGATATGGGACTTCCTCAATGGCGTACTTCCGGGTGGCTCTTCTGTGGCGAGATGAGGTCCTCTCAGACACGACGTGTCTCGAATAGATCCGCTTCCACCGGCATCGTACCCCTGTACCCGGAACACTTCTATCGGATGGCTGTTCTATCTGCCGATATGGGATTAGCGCGGAGAGCGGCCTTATTCCGCAGCAGCTTGCGCAGATGGTCGCTGTATGTCCTGCTTACGCGCAGGGCGGTTCCATTCCGCAGCGTCACGCAGCAGTCGCGGTTGGGCAGCGAGGAGATGCTTGCAATTCGGTTGACGCGCACGATGGCTCCGCGATGGATCCGTATAAACGAGCCGGCGTCGAGCCGGCTGCTAAGTACGCTCAGTGACTCACGAATCAGGTGAGTGCGTGTTCCTACATGAATTTCGGCATAATCGCCCTGTGCTTCAATCCAGTCGATTTCATCTACGTTCACGAAACGCACCTGTTTGCCGATGCGTACGCTGAGCTCTCGAAGTGGGGGTTCTGTACGCTCGTCCTGGTTTGTCCGCAGCAGGTTCTGCATCCGTTCGCGATACTCTGCTGCTCCCTGATTGCCCAGGACTCGCCGCGCGTGTTGTAGCGCCGCGGAAAAGCGCGCGTCATCCACGGGCTTGAGCAGGTAGTCGATCGCATGTACTTCGAACGCCCGCAGCACGTACTCATCGAACGCAGTTAGAAAGATGACGAAGGGATGCGCTTCGGAGGGCAGGGTCCGCAGAAGATCGATGCCATTCAGATACGGCATCTGGATATCAAGAAAGACGAGGTCCGGCTTTCGTTGGAGGATGAACTCCTGGGCTTCGCGTCCGTTGACACACTCGCCGATGATCTCGATGTCACGGTGGTGCTGTAGCCGGAGCGTCACACCTTGCCTGGCGAGGGGTTCATCATCGACGACAAGTACCTTGATCTTCATAGGCCTGACTGCGATAGCTTATATTCGATGTTATTCCTGTTCATTGAAAGTGGCATCCGCAACGCAACCTCGTAGTTGCCACGGGCGTTGGTGGTGGTGTGCATGCTGCTCTCTGCGCCGTACATCTGCTCGAGCCGCTGGCGGACATTTTCGAGACCGACGCCTCCTATGCGTGGCACTCCGTCCAGCAGCATGGCTGCGGATTCTTCCGGCGGCTCGTTTTCTATCAGCAACTCCAGGCGGTCTCCTTGACGGTGCGTCTTCACTAGAATAAATCCGCCCTGTGGCCGACGCGCAATGCCATGGCGGACCGCGTTTTCAACTAGTGGCTGCAGAATCAGCCGCGGCACGATGGTGTCGATGAGTGTCTGATCGATATCCCAGCGTACAGTGAGGCGGTCGCCGAAGCGTACTTCCTCGATTGCGAGGTACTCTTCGGTAACCGCGAGTTCGTCGCTCAAGGGAATCGTGTGGAGATCGGGCGCGTCCAGCGTACTACGCAGCAGATGCGCGAGCTTGCCGATCATTTCGGTGGCGGCGAACGGCTGATTGTTTAGTACGAGGGTTGAGATCGCGTTCAAAGTATTGAAGAGGAAGTGTGGTTGCAATTGAAAGCGGAGTGCACGCAGTTGTGCTTCCTGCGCCATGATTTCTGTGGCAATCAGTTGGCGGTGCTTCTCCTCGAGTGCCAGATAGTGCTTGATGCCGAAGTAGAACGAACTCCAGGCGATAAGTGCAAACCAGCCGCTGGGCGTGGCTGTAATGACGTCGACCCACTTGAATGGCGGTCGCACCCGGCTGAGTCGTACTGCTGCTTCAAAGGCACTTGCCGAGCACAGCATCCCAAGCGGAAAAGATGCCAGCATGCACACGAGAGCAACCGTCCAAACGCGTGCATGTCGCTTCCAGAGGGAGTGGCAGAGCCAATACATGGGAAAGCTAGCGAGAAAACTGCTCAGAAGGAAGGCGCCACGAAAGGCGTCGTAATCGAGCCTGCGCCACCACGGCAGAGAGCACAACACGTTTACGCCGATATAGGTTCCCCAGCCCATAAGCTGCAAGGGCCAGAAACGCAGAAACCGCAGATTGGAATCAATTTTTTTCAATGGTTTTAGTCAGTTCTTTTCAGTGGTCTTAATTTAGTTCGTTTCAGTGGTCTTATTGTAGGCACATAACACAGGCATTACAGCCATCGGTTCGGCGCAGGAAGTGCACGGCTCGGCGCATATCGGGCTTTGAGCTGGATTACAGGAGCGTTACGGGATGTACGCTCAGACGCAAGTAAAGACTCACCTCACAATTTTCGCAATGCCTGCCGCCGGCTCGCATCGCTGTTATCGATGATGCCGTTCGGGCCTGCAACTCAAGTCTTATGGTTCCGGATGCTGCTCATGATCGCAGTGCCCGTTTCTTGGGAGCTACAGAAGTACCTGACGTTTCTGAAGGAGTTTTGGTCGATGAATCGCAATGCGCTATACCGCTCTTTATGGACAACAGCTACGCTTGCCGTTTGTGTTTTGTGTTCTGCCGTGACCCGCGCGCAGACCTCGTCCGCAGTCCGGCTCATTACTACATCGATTAACGATGGGGATCGGGTTCCGCTGTCGAATGGCATCCGTCCACAGCTAAAGCGGTCTCAGGATCTCGGTAGCGTTTCGGGTTCTACCCCCGTGCGCCACATGCTGCTAGTCCTTGCTCGAAGCGAGGCCCGCGAACAGGCGCTGACGCAATACCTGAGCGATGTGCAGAACCCGGCGTCGCCGAGCTTCCACAAATGGCTTACGCCTGCTCAGTACGGCTCGATGTTTGGTGGGTCCAGCGACGACATCGCCACGCTCTCGTCGTGGCTTCAGTCCCAGGAATTCACCGTGGAGAAGGTCTCAAGCGCAGCCAATCTCATTCAGTTCTCTGGCAATGTTGCGCAGGTGCAGAAGGCCTTCAGCACGGAGATTCACGCTCTTTCCGTGAACGGTGAGCGGCATATGGCCAACACCACGTCGCCGGAAGTACCACGTGCCTTCGCGTCTGCGGTGAGAGGTCTGGTGGGGCTCGACGACTTTCATCCGCACCCCACTTTACAGAAGGGCCCGAGCGCAAAGTTTGATCCCAATACGAAGACCATTCGCCCGGACCTCACACTCTTTTCCAGCTCAGGTACGCCGTACCTCTACATAAATCCGGCAGATGCGGCAACGATCTATGACGTGCCGAACAGTCTGCTCAACCCGAACTATTCCGGGACGACCTATGACGGCACCGGCGTTACGGTTGGTGTCGTGGGCGACTCGAACGTCGACCTGACTCCTGTGAGCCTGTACCGCGAGGACTTCCTCGGCGAGACCTCGGCCAATGTTAATTTGCCGACGGTCATCATTGACGGCGCAGACCCCGGCATCAATGGCGACGAAGTCGAAACCTTCCTCGATCTCGAAGTGCTTGGCGGCATCGCGCCCAAAGCGAAGATCAACTACTACGCGTCGGATGACAGCGATCTTTCGTCCGGCCTGTTCGATGCTATCGAGCGAGCTGTGGATGACAACACAGTCAGCGTGCTCAGCATCAGCTTCGGCGAATGTGAGGCGGGATTGGGAAGCGCGACGAACCAGTTCCTCGCGGAAAAATATCAGCAAGCCGCGGCACAGGGTATCACTATTACGGTTTCTTCTGGCGATAGCGGAGCCGCGAATTGCGATGCGGATAATTCCACGACGGCGACACAGGGTCTTGCGGTCAACGGGATCTCTTCTACGCCCTACAACATTTCTGTAGGCGGTACGGACTACGACATACTCAGCACTAACTTCACCGGCTATGTGCAGGACTCATTGAATGGTGCTTCCTACAGTGGCACAGCGCCCTATTGGCGTACGGCTCTAAGCTACATCCCGGAGCAGCCGTGGAATGATTCCACCTCTACAAACGGTGGGCTCGCTAATAACTCTCCACTCACCAACGGCGGCGCTACCGACATCATCGGCGGTGGCGGCGGCGTGAGTACGGTTTATAGCAAGCCCGCGTTCCAGACAGCGCTGACACCCGCAGACGGAAAGCGCGACTTGCCTGACGTTTCGTTCATGGCGGGCAATGGCCTGTATGGCGCAGTATGGCTCATCTGCGGCAGCGGTTCGTTGTATTTAGGACCCGATTGCCAGATGACCAACGGCAACTTCACTTCGAGTACGACATTCTCTGGCGCTGGAGGCACGTCAGCTGCGACACCGGCATTTGCCGGCATGCTTGCGCTCGTCGTGCAGGCGACGGGCTCTCGCCTCGGCCAGGCGAACGATGTACTCTACCAACTTGCAGCAAGCAAGTATGGCGCAGTCTTCCATGATGTGACTACAGGCAACAACGCCGTGGTATGCACCAGCGGCAGTCCCGACTGCGGGTCGAACGGCTTTACGACTGGTTACGATGCAGGCACTGGCTACGATCTCGCATCGGGCCTCGGCAGCGTCGACGCGTCAGCTATGCTGGCCAACTGGAGTTCCGTGGCGGCGAGTAGCACGTCCACATCGCTACAGATCAACAACGCCAAGTCGCCGATAAGCGTCACGCATGGCACGAGTCTGAACTTCGGTGTTGCTGTCACTCCTTCCACGGCAACAGGTTCGACTGCTCTTATTACAACGCAGTCAGCCGCTGCCGGTTCGCCAACCAACAATGGGCAGATTGTCATCCCCCTCACCACTGGTTCGGGAACTCTCAGCTATAACGGTTTGCCGGGGGGAACATACACCGTCTACGCGCGCTACAGCGGCGATACGGCTGATGCCTCGAGCAGCTCAACGCCTATCAACGTGAACATCGCGGCTGAGGCCAGCAGCACGCTCCTGACAGTGAACGCTTATGGCATCGCGGGAGGCAGTGCGCCGATCGCCAACCTTGCTGCCATTCCCTATGGCGCCTATATCTTCTCGGACGCGTCAGTCTACGGTACCGCAGAAGGTTATCAGGCTTCACTCGGCCTTGCGACCGGAAGCTTCAACCTTGTGGACAACGGCGCCACGCTCGGCACTGCACCGATCAACAGCGGCAACTTCGCTTCGTTTCCCAGCATAGCCACGGGCGTATACCCGTTCGCTGTGGGCACACACAAAGTGGTGGCTACGTATCCGGGAGACGCCAGTTACAAGGCCAACACCAGCAATGAAGTCGATTTTTCTGTCATCAAAGGAGCTACGGCCACATATGTCTTTCCAGCCAGCGCCACGCTGAAGTCTACGGCTAGCGATGTGGTGCAGGTCGACATCGGGACCACGAGTCTCGCTACGGCTCCAACCGGCACCATTACTCTCACAGCCAATGGCGTCACGCTCGGCAGTAGCTCCAGCTTGCTCACAGGTTCTGCGAACGATGGCTCAGTTGTCTCGTATGCGAACTTTACGGTGCAGGGAAGCCAGCTGCTTGCTGGAGCCAACACGTTGTCGGCGACTTACACTGGCGATAACAACTACCAGGGATCTTCGGCTACAGGGAACGTTACGGTCTTGCAAGCAGGCTTCACCTTGAAGGCCGGTACGCTTGCGATCACCGCTGGAAGTGGAACCGGCGATACGGCCACCCTCTCCGCGACCCCTGCCAACGGATTTTCCGGCGTGATTAATCTGAGTTGCGCCGTCACCTCCACACCTAGCAATGCGACCAGCCCCATCACGTGCAGTGTGCCCTCAACGATCAATATCACAGGCACCGGCGTGGCGACGGGGACTCTGACGGTCAATTCGACGACGTCAACTACCGGGGGCAGCTACACCGTAACGATCTCCGGCACGGATGTGGCGACCGGCAAGATTACAGCGTCGACAACCACGCAGGTAACGGTTACAGCTGCTCCGAGCATCACGCTGACGAATAGCGGAGCTATCAGCCTCCAGGCTGGTGCCACGAGCGGCAACACGGCGACGATCAGTGTGGCTCCAGCAGGTGGCTATACCGGCACGGTAAATCTGTCGTGCGCCGTTACCAGCGCGCCGACTGCTGCAGTTGACACGATCACCTGTGCGGTGGCGCCTGCTTCGGTCAGCATCACCAGTGCGACTGTTGCTACATCAGTGCTTACTATCAGCTCCACGACTGGCACCACTGCCGGGAGCTACACCGTAACGATCTCCGGCACAGACGCGGCGACCGGCAAGATCAAGGCGTCCACGACTACGCAGGTAACGGTTGCGGCTGTGACTGTGGCGAGTATTGCGCTCACCAATAGTGGTGCGCTCAATATCCAGGCGGGCGCCTCCAGCGGCAACGTGGTAACGATCAATGTGACGCCGGCGGGTGGATACACCGGTACGGTTGGTCTCTCGTGCGCCGTTACCAGTGCGCCAGCGAGCGCGGTCGACCCGGTTACCTGCGCGATGACGCCTTCTTCGGTGAGCATCACGGGTACGGCCGCGGCTACTGCAGCGTTGACGATCAGTTCCACTGCTCGCACGACTAGCTCATTCGATCGCTCACATGATCTGTTGCGCGGTGTTAGCGGGACATTCCTTGCCTTCGGTGTCTTCCTGCTTGTGCCGACACGGCGGCGCCGCCATCTGCGGCTGCTGGCGATGCTGGTTGTTCTGGGATCGCTGGGCTCGTTCATAGGCTGCAGTGGTGGCAATTCAGGTGCGAATGGTAGCGGTGGTAGCCCACCCAGCTCTGGCACGACGGCCGGTACCTATGTCATCACGGTGACCTCATCGGCGACGGGTGTCAGTGCGCAAGGCAGCATCGTCAGCGTAACGGTCAACTAGGCCAATTCTCAAGATTGCAGGTCTCTCTGCGGATCAACAGATGAAATTCAGGAGGTTATGTATGTTGCATAGACTGTTCCACGACGCGAAGACTCTTGTGCTGTTCTGTTCGGTGCTTTCGGGATTCGCCATTGCGCAGAAGCCGGTGTACCCTACCCGCACGCAGACGCCGCCTTTGCCGGCGGCGCTGCAGCGCTTCCAGACCCCAGCTCAACAGGTACTTGCGCCATTTCTCAAAGCGCATCCGATGCAGGCAAGCAACAATGGACAACTCCACGCCCAGGATGTGACCAACTATGTTACCTCGCCGAACTTCGGCGGCTACGTGAATGCGCCTCTTTACGACGCGCGTACCACCGCATCGCTTGATACCGGCTCCTTCAACAACGGTGTAACCGTGGAACTAACAGCCGACTTCAACAAGGACGGTAAACCCGACATCGCCATTCTGCAGCAGGATGGCACCATGAATATCCTGCTTGGTAACGGCAGCGGTGGACTGTCCGCCCCGGTGAGCTACTACAACCCGAACTATCTGACATCAAGTGTTAATAATGCTTACGCCGTTGACGTTAACAATGATGGCTTTGCTGACATTATTGGATTCGACTACAACAACGACACGATGATCACGTGGTTGAATCTTGGCAATGGAACGTTCAATGCCGCGATTACGACGCCGCTTGACGCCTCGAATGGTTATCCGAACTATGTCCTTGTCCAGGACGCAAATAACGATGGCCTGCCTGACCTCATCTTTGCCACGTCGAAGTTCATCTCTCGCACCAGCAATAATGTTTACCTGGAGGTAATGCTTGGCAATGGCGATGGCACCTTCATTACGCCAGCCCCCTCGAAGGTGGGGACGCTCTCAGTTGCCGCCACCGTGACTCTGCCCTTTGACGGCGGGATCGTTCTTGGTGATCTCAACGGCGATAAGAAGCTGGACATTGCGGTCGCCATCGATGAGCGACTCTCGGCAAGCACCGGACAATACGTGGTCACCACGGCTCTTGGTAATGGCGATGGTACGTTTAGCCAACTAGGAACGACCATTCCTGTCTCCGTACCCATAGGGTCGGCGAACGGCTTTCTTGTGGAGTACAACAGTACCGGTGTGCAGCTTGTCGATCTGAATAATGATGGGAAGCTGGACGTAGCGACGGACATCAACGGAAGTTTGATGGCAGCGCTGGGACAAGGCAATGGATCGTTCAACCCTGCCGTGTCGAGCACGTTCAGCCAGATCGTCGGCGTAACACAGATGCTCTTCGCCGACCTCAACGGCGACGGCAAGCCTGATCTGATTGCGGGTGGAGGCACACTCGGCATCTATTTGGGCAACGGCGATGGAACTTTTGCGGCGCCATTAACTACAGCGCAGTACGTCGTTGATCCAACAACGGATCAAGGACTCGTGCTCGCAGATTTCAATGGCGATGGCATTCCGGATGTTGCTCAACTTGGCAGTGACTATAAACAGGTAGCCATGTTCTTCGGCAACGGCAAGGGTCAATTGGGTGGAGCTCCCATTATCACTACTGCCAGCGATCCAGAGGGCGTCGATTGGGAGATGGAGACTACTGGCAAGTACACCGCCAGCGGTTACAGCGATGCGGTCTTCCTCCATTCCCTCTCAACTGGGGTAGAGATGCTGACGGGCGTGAACGACGGCAAGGGCAACTTTACTTTCGTGCAGTCACTTGCCGGTGGCGTGCCTTCGGATCTGCAGTACATTCAACCGATACACGCTGACTTAAACGGCGACGGTAATGAGGATCTGGTGTTCACGGGTGCCGCGGGCGATGTGACGGTTGCGCTATCCAAAGGAGACGGCACATTTGCCGCCCCCGTGTCCGTAAATCTTCCCTCCACGCTTGCCTGCCCGGTGTATTACGCTGCGGCTGGTGACCTGAACGGTGATGGCAAGACGGATCTGGTCATTCCCTATGGTGGTGACGTAGCTTGCGGCTCTGGAGCTGGCAGTCCGTCGGGTTACTACGTCCTGCTGGGCAACGGCGACGGAACATTCGCCACGCCTGTGTTCACGCAGGCCGGCACGGAGTTGTATAGCACGACGCTCGCCGACATTAACGGCGACGGCAAGCTCGACCTCGTCCTCAATGATGCGCCGTTTGTAAATGGCTCGGGCTTTAGCATTTTGCTCGCTACGGGCAATGGTGATGGCGCCTTCACTTCGCCGAACACCATCCTGTCAAACTACCTCGTTAGCAACGTGGCTGTCGGCGACATCAACGGCGACGGCAAGGCCGACCTCGTGCTGAGCGCGGAAGAGGTAGAGGGAAGCACCGTAGCCACCGGCGGTATTCTCACCATCACCGGAAACGGCGACGGCACTTTCAACTCGCCTTCGCTGATCGCGGTTGGCAACTTCTTCTGGGGTATGCAACTAGCCGACATGAACACTGACGGCAACCCCGACATCGTTGCTACGCTATACTCCACAAACGGTCAGCCGAAAAATTATTACGGCATGGTGACACTCCTTGGGTTGGGTAACGGTCAGTTCTCCGCGCCCGTCAATCAGCTAGAGAGCCTCGACGGCACGCTTCCGCAGGTCGGCAATTTTTATAACGATAATGCCCTGGACGTTATGACCGAGAGTGGCTACGGCCCGGCGCTCTTTGTCGGACAGGGGGCGTCCACCGTGACGCTGGCTGCCTCGGCTGCGTCGGAGGTTTTCGGATCGAGCGAAACCCTTACAGCCACGGTCACGGCGGGCATGAGCAATCGCCCATCGCCAACTGGCTCAGTCTCTTTCTATGACGGCAGTACTCTGCTGGGCAAGACTGATGCGGCAAACGGAGCGGCAACCTTTACGACGGCTTCGCTCAGCGTCGGGACGCACAGCGTCACGGCGATCTATGCCGGAGATGCTAACTTCAATCCTGCGACCTCCTCGCCGGCGGCGGTCACGATTAGTGCGCTGGCGCCAGCGTCCGTGAGCCTTGCTGCTTCGGCCTCAGCGGCCATCTTTGGATCGAACGAAACCTTCACCGCAACGGTGACGGCAGGCACGAGCAACGGCTCTGTGCCAACCGGCTCAGTCTCGTTCTATGACGGCAGCACGCTGCTCGGCAGTGCTGCAGTGACGAACGGTAGTGCAGCCTTTACGACGGCTTCACTGGCTGTCGGCGCTCATAACGTTCTGGCTGTCTATTCCGGCGACAGCAACTTCGACACTGCGACCTCCTCATCTGCAGCGGTCACGATCAGGGCGCTGGCATCAGCGTCCGTGAGCCTTACTGCTTCGGTTTCATCGGCGGTCTTTGGATCGAGTGAAACCTTCACCGCAACGGTGGCGGCAGGCACGAGCAACGGCGTTGTGCCAACCGGTTCAGTCTCGTTCTATGACGGCAGCACGCTGCTCGGCAGTGTTGCCGTGGCGAACGGTAGCGCAGCCTTTACGACGGCTTCGCTGGCTGTCGGAGGGCATAGCGTTGTGGCCACCTATTCCGGCGACACAAACTTTAGCCCTGTGACCTCCTTGCCGGCGGCTGTCACGATCAGTGCGCTGACGCCGGCGTTCTCGCTCACAGGTGCGCCGGCAACGCTCTCCATCGGCAGTGGAGCAAATGGTGTCGTGACGCTCAACATCGCGGCAAATGCGAGCTTCAGCGGCGCGGTCAACCTGTCCTGCTCGGGTGCTCCCTCGAAGGCGTCCTGCACGGTCAACCCCGGCAGCGTCACGCTTGCAGCGGGACAGTCGACAACGGCCACGGTGGTGATCGGCACCACGACGACCAGCGCAGACGTGAAGCGTTCAACTGCACCTTGGGGAGCGGCGGGAGCTGCGGCCAGCCTTGCGATGCTGTGCGGTGTCTTCTTCGGGCGCCGCAAGCGTGTGCGGATGTTGGCTGGGCTCAGCCTTGCTGTCATAGTTTCACTTGGCACGTTGCTTACCGGCTGCAGTGGTGGAGGTTCGACAGCTCCAGCAACTGGTCCGACCAGCTTCACGGTGACGATTACAGCTACGCCGGCTAGCGGAAGCACCGCACCGGCGCAAACCACAACGGTCAATGTCACGGTGAACTAAGGTCACGGTGAATTAGGCACCGCTCGCGATGCACTCCAAAATCCCTCCCAACAATAGCGGGAGCGGTCCAGAATAGGGCCGCTCCCATTTTTTTGGTCGCGGTAGCTATTGGGCCGGCCGCTGCAAATAGCTTCTTGACTGGCAATGGCCGCGAGACTATAAAGGCCGCAACGATTTCACCTTCCATTTTGGTTTCGGCTTCGCGCACAGCGTTCCACGAGGAGAAACTATGTCCAGGCTGTCTCTTCCTGTCGACCAGATCCAGAATCATTATGACGTTGTCGTTGTCGGATCGGGATATGGTGGGGGCATCGCGGCCTCCCGCATGGCGCGGGCCGGTCGCAAGGTCTGTGTGCTGGAGCGCGGCAAGGAGTTCCAGCCGGGCGAGTATCCCAACACGGAGCTGGAGGCGCTGGGTGAGACACAGACCCACCTGCCGGACGGTACGCATCTCGGCGATCGCACTGGCCTCTACGACCTGCACTGCAACCAGGACATCAACGTTGTCGTGGGCTGCGGCCTGGGTGGGACCTCGCAGCTGAACGCCAATGTTTCTCTGGAGGCGGAGCCGCGCGTCTTCGACGATCCGCGCTGGCCGGCGGAGGTGGTGAAGGATCTGCCCACGCTGGTAAAGAAGGGCTACGATCTGGCCCGCGAGATGCTCAAGCCCACGCTCTATCCGACGGGCGAGCCGCGTGCGGGGGCGGGCACCTGGCCCGTGCTGCCTAAGCTGGCGGCGTTGGAGGCTTCGTCCAAGGTGCTGCTCAACGACCACACCGGCACGTTCTACCGCACGCCGATCAATGTGACGTTTGAAGACAAGATCAATCATGTTGGCGTAGAGCAGAAGGCCTGCACGCTGTGCGGCGACTGCTGCTCAGGCTGCAACTATGGCGCCAAGAACACGATCATCATGAACTATCTGCCGGATGCCGTGAACCATGGTGCGGAGATCTATACCCGTACCGACGTGCGTTTCGTGGAGAAGGTGGACGGCAAGTGGCTGGTGCATTACCAGCTACTGGATTCCGGCCGTGAGAAGTTTGACGCGCCCACGCTGACGGTTTCTGCGGACGTGGTCTTTATCTCTGCAGGCACGCTGGGCTCGACGGAGATTCTGCTGCGCTCGCAGGCCAATGGCCTGGCGATGAGCAACATGCTGGGCAGGCACATGACCGGCAACGGCGACGTGCTGGCCTTTGGCTATAACGGCGAGGGAGCGATCGATGGCATTGGCTATGGCACCCGCCAACCGGCAACGATGCCTCCGGTGGGACCGTGCATTACGGGTGTCATCGATCTGCGTGGGCAGCAGGAACTGACCGATGGCATGGTGATTGAGGAGGGATCCATCCCTGGCGCGCTGGGTGCGGCGCTGCCGTCGGCGTTGGCTGCGGCGTCGGAGTTGGAGGGCCAGGAGGAGAAGTCCGGTGTGCTGGACCGTATGAAACAGGCCGAACGTACGCAGGAGAGCCTGATCGCCGGACCCTACCACGGCGCGGTGAAGAACACGCAGACGTATCTCATCATGACCCACGACGATGGCAATGGTCAGATGGTTTTGGAGAAGGATGCGCTACGCATCAACTGGCCCGGTGTAGGTAGCCAGCCTATCTTCCAGAAGGCCAATGCCAATCTCTTTGAGGGAGGCAAGGCGCTGGGCGGCAAGTTCGTCGAGAATCCCCTGTGGACTAAGCTCTTCGGCAAGCAGCTGGTGACGGTGCATCCGCTGGGTGGCTGCGTGATGGGTGCTGACGCTGCCAGCGGTGTCACCAACCACAAGGGGCAGGTCTTCGCGGGTACTGCTGGCAGTGCGGTGCATGAGGGGCTCTATGTCAGTGATGGTGCGGTTATTCCGGTGCCTCTGGGGGTGAATCCGCTGCTTACGATCTCGGCGATGGCGGAGCGGGCTTGCGCGCTGGCTGCCGCGGACCGCGGCTGGACCATCGACTACACGCTGCCCTCTGCGCCGAAGGCCGTGTTGCCGCCGCTGAAGGTAGGCGTGCAGTTTACGGAGACCATGTCGGGTTATCTCTCGCTCAAGGAGATGACGGACTATGCCGCAGGCGCGGCGCAGGGTAAAGCGGACGGTTCTACGTTGGCCTTCACCGTCGCTGTAACCTCGGACGACCTGGACGCGATGCTCACCGACGCTGAGCATCTCGGCGCGATTGTCGGCACGCTGAACGCGCCGGAGATCTCTCCACAGCCGCTGACGGTCAACGCCGGTGTCTTCCATCTCTTCATCGACGACCCCAACATCGTCGGCCAGCGGTTGATGACCTACGACATGCCGCTCACCACCAGCGATGGCCGGGCGTTCTTTCTGCACGGATTCAAGGAGACGCACGGCAACACCGGGGAACACATCTGGGCCGACACCTCCACGCTCTACATCACGCTCTACCAGGGCGGTGATGCGAGCGGCGCGGTGTTGGGGAAGGGCATCCTGCACATCCTGCCTGCGGACTTCGCCAAGCAGATGACGACGATGAAGATCACCAACACCAGCAGCGAGCTTGAACGGCTGGAGGGCATGGTGAAGTTCGGCGAGTTCTTCGGCAAGACGATCTTCGATGTCTATGGGAGCGTACTGCGTCCGGACAGCCTGTTCAATCCGGATGCGCCGCCGCGCAAGAAGCGGCCGCTGCGCGCGCCGGTGCCGGAGCTGCGTCCGTTCCTCGCGCTGGACGGCGTGCCGCTGCTGCTCACGCGGTATCAGGGTGGGAGTAAAGGCCCGGTGATCCTTTCGCATGGGCTTGGAGTTTCGAGCCGGATCTTTTCCACGGACACCGTCGACACCAATCTGGTCGAGTTCCTCGTTGCACACGGCTATGACGTGTGGCTGCTGGACTATCGCGCCAGCATCGCTCTGCCGGCCTCGCAGCAGCAGTCTACCGGTGACGAGGTTGCCACGCTGGACTATCCGGCGGCCATTGCCACAGTGCAGCAGTTGACCGGCGCAAAGACGGTGCAGATGCTGGTACATTGCTGGGGCTCGACAACCTTTTTTATGGCGATGCTCGCCGGCCAGCCGAACGTGCGGACTATCGTCAGCTCGCAGATTGCTAACAACGTCATTGCGGTACCAGAGACTCGCTTCAAGGCCGGCCTGCACACGCCGGGGCTGCTTGAGGCGCTGGGCTTCAAGTCCATGACCGCTTATGTTGCCGCCAACAGCGACTGGAAGGCCAAGCTCTTTGACGATGCGTTGCGGCTGAACCCCATCGCGTTTCGACAGCTCTGCACTAACCCGGTCTGCCACCGCATCACCTTCCTCTACTCGCTGCTGTACGAACACGAGCAGTTGAGCACTGCCACGCATGATGCCATGCATGAGCTCTTTGGTATTGCCAACATCGGATCACTCGAACACCTGGCGCTGCTGGTGCGTGAACAGCACCTGGTCAGCTCTGCAGGCAAGGAGGTGTACATGGAGCACCTCGACCGGCTGAAGCTGCCTATCTGTTTCATCCATGGCGCGTTGAACGACTGTTACCTGCCGGTGAGCACCGAGCTTACCTACAACGCGTTGTGTGCCGCCTTCGGCCCGGAACTCTACGAGCGCCATGTCATTCCGGGCTATGGCCATATTGATTGCATCTTCGGCAAGTCTGCCGCGCAGGATGTCTATCCGTACATGCTGGCCCATCTGGAGAAGACCGCAACCGAGCAGTAGCACGCCGCAAGGAGACCCTATGAGCTACGACCCCACTGCTAGTCCCAATGCCGCCGCGCGCTGGTTTCGTCGTGTGGCGTGGTTTGGCATTCTCTTTAATCTCGCGTTTGTCGCGATGGGCATCTTCGCTCCCAACCTGGTCAACGTGAACTTCGGCGTTCCGGTCACCGAGACCACGGTATGGAACATCGCGCATGCGGCGATGGTGCTGGCGCTGACGCTGCTCTATATTCCCGCTGCCATCTCGCCGTTGCGCTTTCCGGCGTATACGTGGATGATCGTCGTCTCGCGCTTTGTAGCGGTGGTGTTGTGGGCGTGCCTCATGCGCACCACGCCCGGCTTCGTGCAGGCGCTGATCTCCGATGCGACCTTTGGCGTTCTGGAAGCTATTCTGCTGCAGTTCGCTTTGCCTGTCGAAAGCCGCATCGGCTTCGCAAACATCGGGCATGGCATAGCGGCGTTCTGGCACTGGCTCACCGGCTCGCTTGCGCTCACCTCGGTGCGCATAGGGATTGCCGTGGTGGTGGTGATCGCGGCGGTGGCGGGTTACGTGCTGTGGGATAATCTGCTGCGTGCCCAGCCGGACACCTATTACGCCTCCGTAGAAGATCACTACATGCATGGCGCCATCGGGCTGTCCTCGGACAACCGTGTGCCTTACTGGGTATGGAAGGTGCTGCCGCAGATGTTTCCGGAGAAGCTGCCCGGGCCAGGTGGATGGGCTTCGCTGGGGCTGATTGTTCCTGAAGGCTCGGACTTGCCCGTCGGCTTTGCGCATCGCAAGATTGGCTATGACTCGGTGGAGGCCAACTGCTCGCTGTGCCACACCGCGCAGTTTCGGCGCACACCGGACAGCAAGCCGGAGTTGATCCTCGGTGGGCCTGCGCATACGTTGGACCTGCAAGGAATGCAGCGCTTCCTCTACGGTTGCGCTGCCGATCCACGTTTTACGCCGGACAACGTTCTCGCAGCGATCAGCAAGATCCACAAGCTGGGCTTCGTGGAGTCGCTGATCTATCGCTTCCTGATCCTTCCGGCGACCAAGGAAGGTCTGCTGGAGCAGAAGGTCGCCTATTCCTGGCAGTATCTTCGTCCGCAGCAGGGGCGTGGTCGGACGGACACCTTCAACCCAACCAAGATCAACGTCTTTCACATGCCGGACGATGGCACTATCGGCACGGTGGATCTGCCGCAGGTGTGGAACCAGAAGCCGCGCGTCGGCATGTACTTGCACTGGGACGGCAACAATAACAACATCACGGAGCGCAACTATGCGGCAGCTATGGCCATCGGCGCTACGCCCAAGAGCGTGATTCAATCGAGCTTCACTCGTGTGACAGACTTCCTGCTGCAACTGCAGCCGATGGCCTATCCTTACCCGATTGACAAAGCTTCGGCGGATCGCGGCCAACCGATCTTTGAGCAGCACTGCGCTGCCTGTCACGCCTTTGGCTCTCCCAACACCGGCCAGGTTACGGATATTGCGACGGTCGGCACTGACCGGCACAGGCTGGACTCTTTTACTGTCGGGCTGGTGGATCGGTTCCATGCGATCGACGATCCGCCCTTCGTGTTCAATGCCTACCGCAAGACCGACGGCTATGCGAACGTTCCGCTGGATGGTATCTGGGCGCGCGCGCCGTACCTGCACAACGGTTCTGTGCCGAACCTGCACGCGCTATTGCTGCCGGACAGCCAACGGCCCAGCAGCTTTTATCGCGGTTACGACGTCTACGATCCGGCGCAGATGGGTTTCATCTCCGATGGACCTGAGGCGAGTAAGGTCGGCTTCTATGTGGATACCAATGTCCCGGGCAACAGCAACCAGGGGCATAGCTATGGCAGGAGCCTCAGCGACAAAGAGAAGCAGGACCTGATCGAGTATATGAAGACCTTCTAACCCCCTTTTCGTGTGCCTGGAGCCTTATGCCGAACCCCATCAAACAGCAACCATCTTCTGTACCTCCAAAGCCTCATGCAAAGGAGATGAAGCAGTTTCGCGGACGCAACGCCTCTTTGTGGCAGTCCGCCGTCGACCAGATCATCTCTAAGCGAGGTGCGGGCGAGGAGGTGACAGCGCTGGGCATTCCTACAGGACGAGTGCGACTCAAGCGGCCCGACCAGAGCATGCCAGACGTTGTAAGTGCCAATAGCATTGCAGAGGCCATTAGCGTCGGTGCGTCTGCGCCAGTAGCTATCGCGGCTGCTCCGGCAGCGGTCCCCGCACCACCCGCTGCTCCGCT